>Ga0315910_10001292_pt1 | contig 23226 bp, 10 predicted proteins | sample EdamamesoilMG_FD_204470 | JGI IMG/M metagenome (GOLD analysis project Ga0315910, IMG submission 204470) | Garden soil microbial communities collected in Santa Monica, California, United States - Edamame soil | ecosystem: Environmental > Terrestrial > Soil > Garden | place: USA: California... | reverse complement strand
TATGCATGCTAAAAGAAAACCTGGGGCGCTACGATTACTATGTGGTAATGCCTCACTTTCTCGATGACCATCAGGAAAAAGAATCGCAGTCGGCAGAAATTCTGGAAATGTTACGAAAAATACCAGAAGATAAATTATTGATTCTCGATAAGAACATCCCTGAACTGAAACGCGATGTTGCTTCAGTCTTTCAGGATTTCAAAATGGATATTTATGAAGCCCTGGAAGATGGCCTTGATAAGCTTAAGCGATACAAAAAAATTATTCTGGCGTATCCGCGAAAAACAGTCTACCCCTACCCTGCAGAAATTCTGCTGGGCTTCAAAAAATTCTGCACGGATTTCTCTTTTGAATTTGAAGTACTGGATGAAATCTATCCGGATATGGAGTTGCGGGCCCACGATGCCTACATTACCATTGAAGAGAATGACCTGGTGAGTTTGGTAAAACAAATCCGCGACAGCAAGTTTACCATGGGCAAGAACATTGGTGTGATCTCGTATAACGACACGCCACTGAAAGATCTGCTCGGTATCACCGTTATCTCCACTGATTTTAAAGTGATGGGCGAAACAGCCGCCTACATGATTATGAAGAAAAAGAAAGAGGTGGTAAAAAATGTATTCAGCTTTATAAACAGGAACTCAGCATAAAAGTCGAGCGTCTATGGCTTAATGCAAGCCTGCATCAACCATGGATTACCCTCTACTTACATGCTACTGCATTTTTTGTAAACCTTCCCACTTCACATTCCACTGGCCGTTTTTCGGAAACCCAGGTGTATCCTTTTCATTGCCATCCCAGCCTGCACACATCATGGCTACAGCCGCAAGCAATCCTCCATTTCCCGGAAGGTAAAGTCGCAGGCGTTTGTCTTGATAATTATGACCATTAACCAGATACGTATTCTTTTGAACATCCATCAGCAACGCATCGATAGCTTGCTCAGGTTTATAAAGTCGTGCGGCCGTCATCGCCAGCAATGGATAATCCCAACCCCAGGTAGTTTCCCATTGCCAACGATTCATGATCTCTGTAAACGTGTTGCTCATAATCGCTGTATCAAGGCGATGATTGAGTGGTAATAATCCATACGCTCCTACAACAGCCGGATGATCTCTTCTGAACTGATCGTCTTCATACGCACCCGGTGTTGTAGCGTTGGGAAGGTAAAAATTATTTTTAACGGCAAGTGGCGCCAGGTTTTGAAGTATATCATTCCACTCAGCATTCTCTTCCATGCCCAGGCGTTTGCGCCATTGCTGTGCGGTGGCAAGTCCATAATACCAATATTGAAGTTCATAGGCCGGATCGTCCGTTTCGATTGCTTTGAAGATTTCCTGCGCAGGAATTAAAGGGTGACAGAGGTGATACACGCCTTCTTTCTTCTTTAGAAATGAAGCCATAAACTCAGCAGTACTGAAAACAAGATCTTTGTATTGATGCAACGCCTTGACGGAGTCGTCACGATATAACATCTCCGCCAGGTAAATCGGATGAGGCTGTTGCCAGATGATAAACGCCCCAACGCTCGAAGGACTTTCAATACCGAATGGATCCGTCATTTTTTGCCAGCGGGCACCCTCATATCCCTGCCATTTTGCAGTAGCCTTCGCCTGCGGTGTAACCTTGGTAAACCAGGGCATACTTTTCTCCAATAATTCAGGTCGGTTCCATAATGCAAAGTGCGCACCATGCCACCAGTACATTTCAAGATGAAACTTGCCAAACCAACTGTTCATCGTTAATCCTGTTTCCTGGGGTGGCATTGATCCGGAACACTGAATTCTGGTAAGGTACTGCGAGAGGATCACTCTTCGCTCAAGTTCATTAGCACGCGGATCGGTGCACGCTGAAAAATCAACTGCCCCGCCTTGCTGCCAAAACGCTTTCCAGTAATCAATACTGCCTTGTGCTGCTGATGTAAAGTTCAAGGGGGCAGTCGTGCTGTCGGCTGAAAACGAAACAGAAATTTCAAATGCTTCATCGCTTGATGGCTCCACGATATACTGGTGCGGCTGAGTGGATTTTATTTCAGCACCAGCGCTCCAATCAACCTGAACCCGGTAGGTTGTGGAATCCAGTTCACGTTTAATTAAGGCACCCATACTATCCTGCTGAAGAATTGTTGAACGATGCTGATCTTGCTTACTGAAATCATAGCCAGCGCAAACATGGCAATCTTTACCATAGGGAAAATTCAATTTAAGCTTGAGTCGTTTCATTCCAATCAACGGTGACTCAATACGTGCGGCAATGCCATCCGCTTGTTGATGCGCATACACAATTACCCGAACCGGTACTCCTTCAACCGAATAGGTACTTTCAATCTTACCCGTCCACAGATCAAGTTGCTGGTGAATGTTGGTGAGATCTGATATCCTCACTTCCTCACCTTGCTCATTAAGCAAAATCAATCCGATCAATCCCAAATGCAGCCGGTGCGGATTTGCCCTCAGCACACTTGTTGCCTCACCTGCCCGACCACCCGATTGCTGAACAGCATACGGAGCAGGGGTACTATCGCATGATTGGTATAACCTGGCTACATCATTGAGTGAGAATTTTTCCGCAGAAGGTATAGTGTGCCATGCCCACTGTGATTGTGTCCCTAGCGGAATTCCATTTTCATACTCATCCGGAAAAGTTTGCAGCCCACTCACATCTACGGTAAAAGCAAACTCACCATTTCCTACGGATAACGATCCTAATGTATCAACGCTGCTGAGCACAACGTTGTGACGCGATACCAGGGCATAACGGTCGATGGCAGTATCGCTCGATTTCTTTTCACACCCAGTGAGTGAAAGCAATGCTAACCCCAACACAAGCCCGGTAAGTCTATTGTACATTTTATCCATCCTTCATTGATTTACAGGAAAGGTCAACAAACCCTTCAAGAAAAAAAAGAAAGATATTTCATCAAACAGGACAGTACCTGAAAGTTTGCTATGATGAACGCAGTACCTTAGGACATGAAAACTACACCTTTTGGATTACTCTGTCTGCTGCTTTTCATTGTTGCGCAGACACACGCTCAAAAAAAACTCCCCACTCCAGAAAAAACAATGGAGGCCATGCGATTAACCAACACGTACTTCATGGCTAAATGGCCGGATGTCGGTAAACGCATTGTCCATGAGCGATCGCGCGCCAGCAACATCTGGACGCGCGCAGTCTATTACGAAGGACTAATGGCGCTTTATAAACTGGATCCACAACCTGCCTACATGGACTACTTCATCCGATGGGCCGATTTTCACAAATGGGATTTACGTGATGGTGAGACGTATACCCGCAATGCCGACAACCAATGTGCCGGACAAATTTATATTGATCTCTATCACCTCGATCCACAGCCCTATAAAATTGAAAAGATTAAAGCTTCCATCGACAGCATGATGCGCACAGAAAAGATTGACGATTGGAGTTGGGTAGATGCCATTCAAATGGCCATGCCGGTGTTTGCTCAACTTGGGGTTGTCTACAAAGACCCCGCATACTGGGAACGCATGCACGCTATGTACATGTTTACGCGAAACAATCATGGCGACCACGGGCTGTTCAATCCAAAGGATAACCTGTGGTGGCGCGATAAGGATTTTGATCCACCCTATAAAGAACCTAATGGTGAAGACTGCTACTGGTCGCGTGGAAATGGCTGGGTGTTTGCAGCGCTTGTTCGTGTACTGGAGATTCTTCCGAAAGATGCACCACACCGAAAGCAATATGAAGATGACTTCAACGCAATGGCTGAAGCATTAGTACCAATTCAGCGTAAGGATGGATACTGGAATGTAAGTCTTCATGATCCAAAAAATTTCGGTGGCAAAGAAGCCACAGGCACTTCGATGTTTGTTTATGGAATGGCATGGGGTATCAATCATGGATATTTGTCGGCCAAAAAATTTCAGCCGGTAATCGCCAAAGCGTGGAATGCCATGCTAAAAGATTCTGTTCATCCCAATGGCTTTCTCGGTTATGTACAAGGCACCGGAAAAGAGCCAAAGGATAGTCAGCCGGTAACGGCTACATCAGTTCCAAACTTCGAAGATTTTGGTTTGGGTTGCTTTCTGTTGGCAGGAAGCGAAGTGTTTACGCTAAGTCAATCAAAGCCATAATCAAAGTACAACAACAGAGGGCCTGCAATAAATGAGTGAGGGTTGCCACCCAAAAAAGACAACCCTCGTACTCACCAAATGAAATTAAACTTATGCTGATTTAAAGCTACTGTCTTAATACAATTGAACTGTCCTGTACTTTGCTGCCCGCAATATTTACTCAATTAATTAAAATAGGTAGCCTTAACGGACGACCTATTTTAAATTCTAATCGTTAATCTTACTTACTATTAGTAACCTTCATTCTGTTCCTGAGCGCGCTCTTCTTCACTTAGTGGAGAGCCATCGGCATTAGTAATGGCATCGATGTGGCTTTGCGGAATTGGTCTGAGCTTATGGTGGTCTTGAATATTTACAGCAGCCCTTGTGTTGTACAGTTCTGTACGCTCTACAAGTGTTTCTGTGCGCTGTAAATCTTCCCACCGATACAATTCACCTAATAATTCCCTTGTTCTTTCATTAAGGATAAAATGGATGAAGCGAGACTCAACCGAACCAGCCGATGGTGGATATTGCTCAAACGAAACATCGCTATTCCAATAGCTTCCATCTTCCGGAAGTTTGATGAGATCGTAAGTCGCGGTAACATCACCTTTAACACCACCTTCGCCAAAGTAATACTGAAAAGGTTTCACTTCTCCCGCTTTGTATGCGGCACGATTGCGTAGGATATTAATATAAGTTGTCGCCTGTGTGAAATTACCATTACGGCCATGAGCTTCAGCAGCAATCAAATAGGTTTCGGCCAGGCGCGCGAGCCATGCATCACGTGCTGACCATTCGGTAGCTACCGTTAAACGAGTCGGATCAAGGTGTTTCAGTAACACCAGGAATCGCTGATCGGTATAACTTAATTCATCAGTGCCTTCATGATTTCGATAGAACCAAAGGTAAGGTTTAATATAATCTGCAGTATCGTAAGGATTACCAACACCTTTTGGAGCAAAACCATCCGGTATCTCGGTTTTCATTGACGCAGGTATGTACTTATGCAAGGTGTAAAGAATAGACGTATCGCCAATGTTGTTGTATTTTTTCTTTCCTGCTTTTGCTGCATCCCAGTGGTCAGCAGGCCATAGGGGTATATTGGCGGTATTATTACAGAACCATACTGTTTTCAAACTCTTGTAAAACCGTGAGTCATTCTTACGATCAAAAACATCAGTGGCGTGGTTTGTCATGCGTAATCTTCTCCAAGGACGCCCGTTTGCAATATCGCGTAGCATCCCTTTTTCATTGTCATACGGAAATCCAAAAAACAAATGTACCTCGTTGCTCAAGTCGTTATTCTGCAGAAGTAAGTTGTTATTATTTTGAGCTGCAAAGATCACCTCCGAGTTAGTCTCGTTGGCCATTAACCAAAGGTTTTTAAAATCAGGCATAAGCGTATATGTACCAGAATTAATAACCTGCTCCGAATAAACAATTGCGCTATCGAGGTCTGTTGATTTTTTTCCACGGTCTTCCTCCACGGCACTGGCACGGGTAAGGTAGGCCTTGGCCAGAAAATGAGCCGCAGCGCCTTTTGTTGCTCTGCCTCTGTCGCTTTGTGTTAGCGGCAGAACCGATTCTGCGTGACGAAAGTCAGCAATAATGGAAGCATAAACTTCAGCTACCGTGCTCTTTGGAAAATAGGTTTGTACACCCACCGATGATTTGAGCATGAGTGGAATTGATCCAAACTGCTGAACAAGTTGCATGTGATATAAAGCACGCAAAAACCGTAACTCGGCAATTCGCGATGCTTTTCCGGCCTCTGTGCTAAAAATACCACTCGATGCTGTTATACCTGGAATTTTCTCGATTCCAATATTACATGTGTTTATCGCCCGGTAATTGCTAGACCAAAACCAGGGAATCCAGGCAGCATTGGAATTTAAGTTAGTACCATAGTCATCAAAATGCTTATGCTGACCATCGGCAGCAGCCGTGTAGGTATCCACACCATATTCCCAAAGGGTAAAGGATTGTTCACCTCCATGCTTATACCGTAGAAATCCATAAGCACCATTCACGAGGTACTCAATACCTTGTGCATCTTCAAAGAGGCCATAATTCGTCTCCTTAGATTGTTCATCGAGGAAATCTGAACAGCCGACCGCGCCTGTCAGAAGTATTGCTATTAAAATATTAATCTTTCGCATAATGTCGTTTTTTAATGGTCATTAAAAAGCAGCCTTTAATCCAAATAAGTATGCCGTTTCACTTAGGTTATACCCTACAGTTGGATTCAGGTTGGATTGGTTATAAGCCCCTGCCGAAAACTCTGGGTCACCAGCCTTAAAATCAGTACTCAACCACGGATTGTTTACCGTTACATAAACTTTCAGGTTAGACATTTTAAGTTTCGAAACCACCGTGGATGGCAAAGTATAGCCAAGCGAAATATTTCTCAGTTTAATGAACGAGCCATCCTGCCATAGATAGGCTTCAGGCCAATCTAATCTTTCTTGATCCTGGCGTGGTCGAGGATACATGTTGGATGGGTTCGTTGGAGTCCAGTAATCAACAAACGCTAATTCCGGATAGCGTCCTGCTAAGGCTGGTCTGTACCAACCACTTCCAATAGTATTTCCCTGACGTGTAAAGAAGAAGAAAGAAAAATCAAATCCTTTATAGGAGAATTTATTTACCCAGCTACCAGACCAAACTGGAACATCGCTTCCACGAATCGCGCGATCATTGGCATTGATAACGCCATTGTTGTCTGTATCTTTTACAATATTCTGTCCAACAATTCTATTGTAGGTTGCGCCATCAGCTTCTTCGCCCCACTGGACCACACCATCTGGTACATAATCAAAGTATGTAACCACAGGCTCGCCAATGAACCAGTTGTTGGCCAGGTTATCTTCTTTACCAAAATTAGTCTCAACCCACTCCTCTTTGTTCCTTGTGAAGATCACATCCATCTCCCATTTAAATCCACCTGGAGTCTCCACGTTCACGGTATTCAAGGCTAATTCAATTCCGCTATTTCTTGTCTTACCTATGTTTTGAAGGATTCTGTTAAATCCAGAAATGGTAGGTAGTGTACGGTCCAAGATAACATCGGAAGTGTTTTGATTGTAGTATTCAAAACTACCTCCTACTCTTCCTTTAAGTAGCGTAAAATCTAATCCAACATTAAGCGATGCTGTTTTTTCCCAGGTGAGATCTTTTAACTCCAGCAGGCTTGGCACAAAACCCCATGCGGCAGTTTCGCCCCACACATAGGGTCTACGTTCAACACTTCCCTGTGTAATATAAGGTGCAACCCCAGATTGCTGACCTGTAATACCATATCCCAGACGTAGCTTCATTTCATCAACAAAGCCTACGCTACTCATGAAATTCTCTTCGTGTAATTTCCAGGCCACTGCACCTGATGGAAAGAATGCCCATTTGTTACCAGGGGCAAGAACAGAGCTACCATCATACCGGCCGCTGAATGTGAATAGGTACTTGTTATTAAACCCGTAATTTACACGGCCCATAAAAGACATGATTCGTCTTTGATTAAAATTACTCAAGAATCCATCAACACCTGTATTAATGGTAGACTCAAGATTGTACCACAATTGATAGTCGTATGGTAACTGGCTCACAGTAACCTCAGACCGCTCGTATCGTTCATCCTGAATACTTTGCAGTAACGTAAGTCCGATAGTATGGGCTGTGTTAATTGTTTTATCATAGTAGAGCAGGTTCTCCCAAACGTAGGCAAAACGCTGTTCTTGATTGTATCGTGCCAAGGGAGGTTGACCGTCACGCTCGTTCGAAGCTGAAGTAAAATAATCACCATAACGAACATGCTTAAAATCAGGACCAAAGTTAGACCGGAAACGAAGCCCCTCCATCAACTTAACATCAGCATAGTAACTTCCGAAGAAACGTGCCGTTCTATCTTCATTCACTTCACCACCTAAATCATTCAGTGGATTGAAAATCAACGGATCGTTTCCTGGGTTACGTATGATCGCTCCGGTTACCGGATCGTAAGGAATGGCATACGGTAATTGACCGAGTGCACTGAAGTATGCGTTCGATCCACTGTTATTGATCGTCATTGAACCCATGGTCGATCCACCAATTTTTAGCCAGTCATTTACATGATAGTCGAGGTTGAGTTTCAAATTAAAGCGTTGAAAAGAAATATCTTTCTGAAGAGCATCCTCACTGTGATAGCCAACAGAAAGTCCCACAGAAACTTTATCTGTTCCTCCATAAATTCCTAACTGATGATCTTGCTTAAAGCCATTTCTCAGCACATGGTCAACCCAATTCGTTGTGCGTACTTTGGATGGATCGTATACTGGTATTTGTAAATTTGGATCATCGAGCATGGTCCGCATTTGATCAATCTTAGTTTGAATGGCCGCTGATGGATTTGGATATCGTATTAAATCATAGTTATAGTACTCTTCAAACGCTGCACGTTCCTCATCTGTTACCGGGCGCATTTGCGGTATTTTATTTTCTTTATCAACCCAAGTGTATCCCTGTGAAATTGATTCCCAAACATTAGGGTCACTGCTGAAGTTGGCGAAATCTGTATTAACATCGGCCCAATACATATTGTATGTTTTTCCACTATTGTTACGAAGCGCCTCGCGTCTCATTTCAGCATGCTCACCGCCAGTCATAAAATCAAGCTGCGCTAGCGGTGTGGAAAACCCTACATACGTCTCGTAGGTAATCTGCGCTTTACCTGTCTTTCCCTTCTTAGTAGTAACCAAAATTACACCGTTTGCACCTCGCGATCCATAAATAGCTGTCGATGACGCGTCTTTCAACACTTCTATAGAAGCGATGTCAGAAGGATTGAAATCATTCATGCCCGTACCTTCGGCCAACGGAATTCCATCCATTACAATCAATGGATCATTTGAACTGTTTACCGACCGGTTCCCACGGATACGAATGCGTGGATTATCTCCCGGACGAAATCCACTTTGAACCACGTCAACACCTGCGGCACGACCCTGTAACGCTTGTGATACACTCTGTACCGGAACTGCCATCAACTGCTCTGATGTTACAGACGATAATGCACCTGTTACATCGCTCTTCTTTACCGTGCCATATCCCACTACAACAACTTCTGCCAGCGAAGTAACGTCAGCCATCATCGACACATTAATAGTAGAACGTGATCCTACTACCTCCTCTGCATTGGCATAACCAATGGAACTGAATACCAGAACGGATTCACTCGAAGGAACCGTTAGCGAAAATTGTCCTTCGCTGTCGGTAACCGTGCCAATGGTGGTACCTTTCACAACAATGTTTACACCTGGAAAACCGATTCCGTCATCCTGTGAGACAACGCGACCGGTAACTGTACGCTCCTGCGCCCAACCCGATGTTGATTGGAGCAGGAAGATCCCAACCAACAGCAATGGCAGGAGCTTCTTTTGACTAGATAAAATTCTTAGCATAGATAAAGGGTTTAGTTAGTTTTTGAATGTGCAATCGATTGCACATTTCTACCGAAAATACCTACCTTAGGATTCACAACTGTCCTGTACTGTACCGTTTGTGGGAACGTTTGAACCGAGCGATGAAACTCTTGCTAAAAACTGCGAAATTCAGCAATTCCAGTATAACACCACAACAACTATAACGCACCAGTACAACTAAGCTAAGGATAGCTGATGCCCCCACAATCACTCAAAATTTTGAAAAAAATTTAAGCCCGATTGTTGATTCAAAGGCCTGAAAAACGTTCAGTGAACTTATTCCACTTACTTACTGAATGTTAACCACAAACTTACTTTAACAACTGGCTGTGGGCAGCATTAACATGCTCTTTCACGTGATCAATAATCAACTCCCAACAACCATCACCACAAACAACGGACAAATCAATAGTTGCTATCGATCGCTATGAGAAAATGTTCCCTACACAACACCTCATGGAGATACGCATCAGGCAATAATCTATTGCGAAATTTTTAGGGAACTCGTTCATCAAAATAAAATCAAAGTCACGTCAATAATCATTAATGCAAAATTTCACCGAGGAAATACTTTGAATAATTAATCAACATCTTCCTCTCTCTTTTCTGTTGTAATCGTCTTCGCAAACGGGATAGTACAGGATAGTTTCACCTATGCATCACTCTACTTTTAAGTTCAACGAGTCGAGGTGTATTTAATTTTTCTCTAACCATAACCTATTTCATATGCATAGATTTCTATCTCAATTGAAAGAGTTATTTCCCTGTATTCTGGCTGGAATAATTCTGTTGAGCGCGCTGTCGTCAGCAGCACAAGACCGAACGGTTACCGGTAATGTAAAATCCGAAGATGACCAACAAGACTTTCCGGGTGTTAACATTATTGTGAAGGGAACTACTATTGGCGCAGTTACGGATGCCGATGGAAACTTCAGTATCAATGTACCATCATCAGAATCCATACTTGTTTTCAGTGCGATTGGATACGCTTCTCAGGAACGTGTGGTTGGCGCTCAAACCAGGGTGGAAGTTTCACTTGTTGTCGATGTTACCTCACTTGCTGAAGTGGTTGTGGTGGGATATGGTACCGTAAAGAAGAGTGATGTTACCGGAGCCTTATCAAGGATTACTGGCGAGATGCTAACTGACAGACCCACGCAAAACGTATTTCAAGCATTACAAGGAAAGGCAGCCGGGGTTAATGTTTCTTCGAACCTGAAACCCGGAGAACTTCCGGTTATCAGGATACGTGGTAATCGTTCGCTAACGGCTACCAACGAACCCCTTTATGTAGTAGATGGCATTCCCTTGGTTTCTGGTAACATGAATGACATCAGTCCGAATGACATCGGTTCAATTGAAGTGTTGAAAGATGCATCGGCCACTGCAATTTATGGATCGCGGGGAGCCAATGGAGTGGTGTTGATCACGACTAAAAGAGGTTCAAAAGGCAAGGTTAGTATCAACTACAACGGTAACGTTACACTGGACAGCTACAAGTCACTCACCAACTGGATGAATGGTGGCGAATACATTGACCGCTGGAGATTGAGTATGATGAATGCAGGTCTCTATGAAACAGCTCAATTTACGAACCACAATACACCAATAGTTCCCGGTTGGGCCGATCCGGAGGAAGATCTTCAACAGTTGAATTTAGGTAGTGATAATGTCGCCATTGAATCCCTTTTAATGGGATACGAATGGGTTGACCAAATTGGAGGTACTGTAAGGACAAGACCAACCACTGCTGAGGAGCAGGCCATGGGCTGGCCTGCAGAAGTTCCGGTTTACAATTCGAAAAATATCCGCAGCCATAATTGGTTAGAAGATGCTGTTCGGCAAGGTATTACAAACAATCACCAAATATCCGTTTCCGCAGGCACAGAAAATTCATCACTTTATATTTCCCTTGATTACTTCGACCAGGTAGGTGTTCAGAAAGATCAGGATTACGAACGCTTCACAACGAACATTGGTGGCGACATCTCACCTACGAAGTGGCTTAAGTTGGGCATTTCCACCATTGCGTCTAACACGGTTCAAAACTTCGGTATGCAGGGGCCTAATACATCCAACACAGGATCGAAGGATCTCTACTCGCGTGCAGCTGATCAATTCCCACTTGCCTTGCCCAAAGATGAAAACGGAGACTGGATCAGAAATCCGGGTGGAAACCTATCGCTCTGGAACCCGCTGATTGACATTAACCAGGCCATCAACGAACGTAGAATTTCTTCTGTCATAGCAAACATGTTTACAGAAGTGAAATTTGCACCCTGGATCAAATACAGGCTTAATTTTGGAACACAGGTAAGGCAATTCAGAACCGGAACATGGACAGGTCCTAATGCCACCAGCCACCTCACCAACAGACCAAATACAGCCAGCTACAACACAAATCAGAACAGTTCCTGGGTTGCTGAAAACCTAATCTTCATTGATAAAACACTAGGACAAGATCACAACATTGGCATTACACTTTTACAGTCTGCCCAAAAATTCAGAACGGAAAGTATTGGTGCAAATGCATCGAGCATGATCTATGACATCAGTTACTGGTATGATTTGGCCTCTAACACCAATGGAAGACCGGATGGTTACGGAACTGGCTTTTCCGAGAACACCCTCATGTCATGGATGGGACGCGTAAATTACAATTTCAAGAGCCGGTATTTATTAACCGCTACAGGACGATTTGACGGTGCGTCTGTTCTGGCTCCCGGCAACAAGTGGGATTTCTTTCCTTCTGTTGCCGTAGCCTGGAAAGCCCATGAAGAATCCTTCCTTACGAGTGTGAACTGGTTGAATGAGCTAAAACCCAGAGTAAGTTATGGAGTAACGGGTAATTCATCGGTCGGACCCTACAGTACATCCGGACCGTTAAGCCGGAATCCATACGCATTTGGAGCAACACCTGCCATAGGTTACTTGCCGCAACTGGTGAAGAACCCAGATCTCTCGTGGGAGAAAACTGCACAGCTAAACGTTGGACTCGACTTTGCCATACTAAACAGCAGAGTATCCGGAACATTTGAGTACTACAATGCCAACACCTCAGACCTGATCATGACCAAGAGTATGCCTGCCGTTTCAGGATATGTAAGCAAGCTTGAAAACATTGGAAAGACACGAAACTCTGGTGTTGAACTCACGCTTTCTGCTGTTGCCGTTGATAAAGGAGACTTCACTTGGACATTGGATTTAAACTGGGCCCGCAATAAGGAAGAAATCGTTGAGCTCATTAATGGCAAGGAAGACATGTTGGCTCAGCGCTGGTTCATTGGTGAACCAATGGCTGTGTTCTTTCAATATGACAATGCCGGAATCTGGGGATCAAGCCAGGCCGACATAGAGGAGATGGCATTATTCAATGCGAACGGACATGATTTCTTTCCAGGTACTGTACGTGTGGTTGATCAAAATGGTGACTACCGCATTGACGGAAACGATCAGGTCATCCGGGGTACACCAAGACCTGATTGGACAGGCGGTATAACCACTACCTTCCAATATAAAAACTGGACACTGAGTTCATTCATCTATGCTCGCGTTGGACAAACCTATTTTGGCGGATATCCCAATTCATACGGTGGAGTATGGCCCAATGGTCGGGTGGAGAATGACATCTGGTCGTTCGAGAATCCCAATGGAAAATGGCCAATGGCCAATGCCGCCCCGGCTGGTGATCGCCAAAACATCACTGAAGCTATGCAATATCACAACGGCTCTTTCGGGGTTGTCAGAAACATTTCCCTTACCTATAATGTGCCCAGCGCATTTATCAATCGACTCGGAATGAAAAACCTCTCCCTAGGAACACAGATTCTGAATCCATTCATCTTTGGTAGCGACATGGTGAAGATGGGTATCAATCCTGATGATGAAACCAATTGGGGTATTGCCTCATCGAATCAAGCTCCCCTGGGTGGAATGAACAACAATACGATTCTACCTCAAAGTTGGGTGTTCAGCGTCAGGGCAGGATTTTAATCATTTGATATGAGCATTTTAAAACTGACAAACATGAAGAAATATTTAATACTACTGATACTCCTTCCGATACTGTCCTGCGAAGACTTTCTGGAAGAAAAGCAAGTGCAGACCCTTACTCAGGATTTTTACAAAACTGAAACCGGATTAGACGGACTTATTAAAAGTTTATATGTATACGCCCGCGTGAAACATGAGTGGGATGCCAACGGTGCAAAACTTATAGAACCAGAAACAGATGCTTACATGCACTCGAATGCCGGGTTCGCAAGAATTGCCAGTGCGCAGTATGGAAACGACTTAAGTTCAATAGCCGCAAATGTCAACAACTTTCTTGGATCCGCTAATGCTAACTATGCTCCTATGGGTGCTTATCCACACATCAACAATTGCAACATCGCATTGGATCTCATTGACAATCTCAGACCTGGCAAGTTCGGCACCGATGACGTGTATAGAAATGCTAGAAGATCGGAAGTACTGATGCTTCGCGCATGGGCCTACTACCTGGTAACAAATCAGTTGGGTGATGTGCCACTCCTGTTAACACCAAAGACTGAAGACAATGGTATTTATTACTATCCAAAAACTTCGATCGTAGATGTGTACCGTCAAATTATTACTGATGTCCGATTTGCCTATGAGAATCTCCCGCTCACTCAAAGCGAGATGGGCCGAATCACCAAATGGGCGGCTGGTCATTTTCTGGCAAAACTGTATTTGAACCGTGCACAAGGTGCACAGTTTGAGGCCAGCGGTGAGGACCACCTCGCGATGCTTTTCAAAGGTGATGTAACAACCGACCTGGATTCTGTAATAAGCATTACAACTGAAGTGATCAACGGAGTGGGTGGAGCCGCTTCGTTAGCAGCTGATTACTGGACGCTGTTCGATCCCAGAGTATCCGAAACAACTCCATCCAAGGAGGTTCTCTGGGCAGCACAATTTGATGTGAACACAAGTCTTAATGGACGTTTTGGAGGAAACCGATCCTGTAACTACCATACGGGTGACTACACCAATCAAACAGGCGTTGCCCGGGCTATGGCGTACGGTCGTCCCTTTGGAACCTTCAAGCCAACCGATTGGGGATACGATAACTTCAAAGATAAAATCAACGACTCCCGATACTACAAGACCTTCCAGTATGAATATATCAGTAACATGCCTGCCAGTACAAGTACATCGTACCGCTGGACCGATGCTTCTGCAACCTGGTGGAATGCCAACAAACCTGCTGACGAACCGGTCGCTGTATCAGGCGCCAAGCGGATTCTTCAAGGAGAACGTGCCCTGATCTACCTGGAAAACCAAAAAGATGATGCACTTGACTCTGCTATGGTGATGAGTCAACCCTACCAGTTTATGGTCAGATGGATTCACTCCGCGAAGACTGGAAATTACTACTATCGCCTGTTCATCAACGGAGCTAATATGGGATTGGCTACACAAGCTGCGCCTTACCTGTCGTCCAAAAAGTATGTTGATCCTTCCCGTGGTGGCAGCACTGCGGAAGCAAACTTCAACAGCGAATCCGGTACGCGCGATGCAATTCTTATGCGATTGGCTGAAACCTATCTGATCCGAGCAGAAGCGTATGGAAGAACGGGACAATACGCGTTGGCCGTTGACGACATCAATGTGCTTCGTAACCGCGCAGCCTACAAAGGTGGAGAGACAAGACCTGAAGTACTCGTGCAGTGGGAGCCTGGCGCAGATGCATTACCAGCCTCCGAGCAATTGAAGCCTTACACCGTAGCCGCCAGCACCTATCCCGCTATTCAGATCTCCGAGAACCATTTTACTCCTGGAATGCCCGAGGCAGACGCTGAAGGTTACATCCCAACCATCACTTCTAAGGAAGACATGTTCATCCATTTCATCTACAACGAAATGGCTCGTGAATTCCTGAGTGAAGGAATTACCTGGGAAGCGCAGCACAATGCTGGCATCCTGTATGAACGTATGATTCACCTGAACCAAATGGCCTCTGATATGGCGGGGCAATGGCCAGTAGCGTTCAATACCGCTAATGGAAATGGACAGGATGGGAACGGAAAAGGTCAATACCAGGTGTTTCACACATTCCGCCCCTGGCCCAATGCTTACCTGGTTCAACTCACCAATCCTGATGGACTCCCGCTTACTGAAGAAGAGCGCGCTGCCTATCAGAACCCTGGATACTAGAACACAACTTACAAGAGTACTAAGCGAGAAGAGGCTGTCTCAAAAGGGCAGCCTCTTTTTTTAGGACTATTCAGCAGGCAAAAAAAGAAGAGAACCGCAGCTCTCCTTTTTTTCTTCATCCAATGTCTTCAACTCAGACTTCCTAAAAACAAAAAAAAGACCGCCTCAGACTTTGGGACGGCCTCTTCTTATTTTCAAAAGAGTGTCTTTACTTCATGTAAGCATTTTCCAAACAGAATCTTATCAATCAACCTTCGTTGTTAAGGGGGTAAGAGTAACAGGTCCTTTCAATCCTGACGCTCTGGTTTCCCACGCAGAAGCACTAAACAATCCATTCACTCGATTCTCGGCTTTACGTGCCGGAAAATTTACGTTGTAAAACTTGCGCCAGAAAACATTTTCCCGGTCTAACGCAGCAATGCGGTTGGCCATTAAATTTGATACAACTACTTCAAGTGTGTTATTGTCCTTAATCAGTTTATTATCAATCACCACTTCATAATGCGGACCAAGCAATGTACCCAGCGATTGTCCGTTTAAAAAAACTTCAGCACTCTCGTACACCGCACCCAGATCAAGTTTCCATGCTGAAGCTCCTGATGATGGCCCCACAAATTGTGTAGTATAGGTTGCTGATCCTGAAAAATTTCGATACTCCTCTCCTGCCAGGTCGTTCCACAATGCTAAGGTATCAAGTTGAACTTCACCCGGAAGTGTGGGACCACCAGCGATAAATGAAATTTTCCAGGCATCGCTCAACTCCATTTCTTCACCATCACGCTCATAGTATATAAAGGGCGATACGTCTGCATCCTCATCGTTTAATTCGATAACCACCGATTCTGTTGGTTGTAGCTCAATATAAACTTCCACGTTCTTGTTCGCATCGCTTCTGAATTTTCCTTTACCAAACAATCCGGTCATGGGATCATACACAACAGCCGATGCCGCTTGTGCTTGTAATGGAATCCATCCCTTTAGGGGATTCGTACTATTGTTGACCAGAAAGTAAAGTGACGAATTGTTTCGCGATTTTTTCCGAATGAATTGAATACCCTGCGACACCATGCTTTCCTTTCGCACCGCTGCGTACTCCAACAATTCGCTGGCATCATCACCAATAATAACACTGCCTTTTCCAAGCGTAACTTCCGTTACTCCGGTACTATTCACTTTTTTACCTGACAGCCGGGCAAGCAATTCATCAAAAGACTTTTTGTTCTCGCTAAGATTTGCAAATCCCGATGCCGATGTTGGAAGTCCTTCACTAAACAATACAGTAGCGCCTGACTCGGCCAACGCAATGATTTTCTGAAATGTCTTTAGCGGCATGTATTGACACTTGGGGATTACCAGGGTTTGATAGTCGTTACCGCCCTCCGTTCTGATTTTACGATCCTGTATTTCAAGATTCCCGATTTGCTTATCGGATATATAATCAAAGGCATACCCACCAGTCAACATCCTGTCGGCCGCACGTTGAAAAGCCGTACTATCAAATTGTTTTCCGATGCCATCAAAATGCGCCACCATTTCCAGACCGCGTTCAGCAAGTGGATCGAAAAAAGGGAAGTACAACAGCACATCGTTGTCGGGGTTGGATTGTTGTAAAAAAGACTGGCATCGTGATACATATAAATTAAGTGCATCAAAATCCTTCCACAGCGAATTGCGGGGATTAAGGTGAACCGCTGCGTAGAACAATCTTCCGGGCCACGGTTCACCCGGTGGTGAGTAGGAAGTGCCGTGATAAAAAATATGATTCACACCATGGAGCATGAATCGATCGAGCGCCACTTTAATAGCTGCTAAACTGGATTCGAAATGTTCATTTAACCAGGTGGCCGATTCGGACGATACTAATTTCTTCCCGGTTACATTTCCGGCTGAGGATGCCATCTTGATGCGCAGCGGCTCCACACCTTCAATCTCCGGGATGTCTACCGTAGCATACAGGTCGAGGATATTGGATGGAGCTCCGTGCGCCTGATTTCGAACTAACGCTGCTTGCTGATGCGCCCAGTTTTTCCAGGGGGTGGTGAAATTATCGAGTACCAGTTCAGAAATTGTTTCGCGGTAATCCGAAAGCACACGCTGATTTTTTTCGTCCTCATCGTTTCCAAACAACGCGGGCAACTGCTCACGCAAATCATATCCACGTCTTGTTTTAAACTCATCAAATAAGCTGGGTGTCCAGTCGGCCGCACCACGGGCATCATCTACTTCGTATGAATCATTGAAGAATGCCCGCAATGAACGCACATCCTTTCCATTAAACGCGCTGTCGAAGTGATGCAGGTACCGTTGCAGTGCTTGCGCAGAAAAATGATCGATTACATTACCCTCACCCCCCGGACCAGCACGCTCCACCATCTTGCCATGCCATCCTTCAAACACTGCGTACACTTTCCAGTTACCCTCGGGCGCGATCCAATTCAACGTTCCTTCTTTGTCAACATATTGCGCAAGATCAACATGCGTGCCCTTGTCACTGTAGGCCATCAGCGCCTGGAGTACCAGCGGCCGTTCAAATATCACCTGATCAAGGGCGAGAGCCTGAAGATTCTTATTGGCTGAAACGGGTTGAACGAGCTGACCGATCTCAAGTTTTTTGGGGTCACTACGAAGCAACGGATCTTTAACCGTTCCGGCAGCCGAAATCTTTTCCGTTGAAAAACTTTGATGAACTTCATACACCTGATTACCAACGGCCCGAAGAAAGGGTGCCTGTATAAATTCAATTTTTTCCTGCAACGATTCGCCACCCCTCAGCTCATAAATTTTATAGTTCAGGTTCTTACACGCATCATAATCGCTAACCCACGGTCCGCCAAAAGGCCAGCCAGTACCCGTGGCCATGTCGATGCCTAGCCCCAATCGTTCAGCCTCTTGCAGCGTATGCAGAAACAATTCCATCCACTGAGGCGACAGGTATTCCACAAAGTTCTTCTCATCGCCAAACACACCGTAAATGGGCGTGATCTCCAGCCCCCCCAATCCAGCTTGCTGATAGGCTTCCATCTCGGCTGTAATACCTTCCTTGGTAACCGAGCTGCCGTGCCACCACCAGCGTGTCCATGGTTTTGTTTCGTGTGTAAGGGTTGGCCACCCCACTTCAGGCTGTGTTGGCTGACAACTCTCGAATACAACCAGCAAGCCGATGATCGCACTTAATCTGCCGAAAGCATACATGTTTAGCAATTTAAAATATCCTTCAAGGTAACCAATACTGAAAAGCCGAAGTATCCTGTACTATCCAGAATTATCCTTCGCGCTAGTTGAAGCATGAATTCTACCGACCATGACACTACATGACAGCTAATGACTATTCGATTGATAACATTGCTTTAGTTTTCCGTACATTATTGACCTACTAAATCGCGCCTAATGGGAGTTGTTCTCGGAGTTATTTTTCATTTCATCGGAGGGTTCGCCTCCGGAAGTTTTTACATGCCCTTCAAAAAAGTACGCAACTGGTCGTGGGAAAGCTACTGGATCATTGGCGGCTTGTTTTCATGGCTCATAGTACCCCCGCTTGCAGCCTGGCTAACCTTGCCTGGATTTTCAGACATCATTCGTAACACACCTGTCGACACCATAAAATACACCATTGTCTTTGGCGTGCTTTGGGGCATTGGCGGCCTTACCTATGGGCTTGGTGTTCGTTACCTCGGTATGTCACTCGGTAACTCGGTAGTGCTTGGATTCTGTTCTGCGTTTGGTGCGTTGGTGCCATCCATTTACTACAACTTCTTTCCAGCGGCCGGCAAAACTACCTTCATCGAAATGCTAACCACTACCTGGGGGCAGGTTGTCTTGTTAGGAGTATTCATCTGCTTGTTGGGAATTTACATCTGTGGAAGGGCCGGCATGTTAAAAGAACGCGAAATGCCCGAAGCCGAAAAGAAAAAAAGTGTAGCCGAATTCAACCTGATTAAAGGATTAGTAGTAGCCATAACCTCCGGGATTCTGAGCTCTTGTTTTAACTTTGGTATTGAAGCCGGCAAACCTATGGCCGAAGCTGCCGTAGCGATGGGATTAAATCCACTTTACCAAAACAACGTTACCTATGTTGTGCTATTGTGGGGTGGATTGACCACCAACTTCATCTGGTGTATGATCTTGAACACACGCAATAAAACTTTTGGAGATTACGCAAATAAAAAATCTCCGCTGCTTGCTAACTACTTCTTTGCCGCACTGGCCGGAACAACCTGGTTTCTTCAATTCTTCTTTTATGGAATGGGTGAAAGCAAACTTGGCAACGGAGCAAGCTCATGGATTTTGCACATGGCCTTCATCATTCTGATCGCCAACATGTGGGGAATCATTTTAAAGGAATGGCATGGTGTAAGTAAGAAAACACGCTTAACGATCCTAACCGGCATCACCATGATCATACTTTCGGTACTGATTGTTGGCTACGGAAACGCGATCAAATAAATAGGTAACACTTAAGGGCGCTAAAATTTGCGTACTACGCATAGGTGCAAAAAAATACAACATGAAAACAACAGAGAAACAATTTAAACACGTCAGCTACCTGTGGGATGAAGCCAAGGCTGAGGAACTGGCAGGCGATGAAGTTGGTCTTTTAATTTACCGCTCAAATTTGTTGGGAGCTGATCTCCGGCTCACCAACTATGGTGGTGGCAACACTTCCTGCAAGGCGATGGCTAAAGATCCGTTGACGGGAAAGGAAACGGAAATCATGTGGGTGAAAGGATCGGGTGGTGATATTGGCACACTGAAGAAAAGCGGACTTGCTGCGCTGTATGTCGACAGACTTCGGGCATTGAAAAATGTATACCGTGGAATTGATCACGAAGATGAGATGGTGGAACTTTTCAATCACTGCATCTATGACCTGGCTTCGAAAGCGCCTTCGATCGACACACCGCTTCATGGATTTCTTCCCTTCAAACACATCGATCACTTACATCCCGATGCAGCAATCGCCATTGCTGCCGCCAAAGACGGAAAGAAAATTACTAAAGAACTCTTCAACGGCACTATCGGCTGGGTGGAATGGCAACGCCCCGGTTTCGACCTCGGGTTAAAACTGAAACAATGCCTCGATGAAAATCCAGGCATCCGTGGAATCATGCTGGGTTCGCACGGACTTTTCACCTGGGGCGATACCGCTTACGAAAGCTACATCAACACCCTTGAAGTGATTGAGCGTTGTGCTGAATACTTACAGGACAACTTCGGAAAACGCAGGCCGGTTTTTGGCGGTGAGAAAATTCACAGCCTCGATAAAGAAAAACGATTGGAACAAGCCGCATCGCTTGCGCCAATTCTTCGTGGATTCTGTTCCAGCCATACCCGCATGGTTGGCCACTTCACAGACGATAACCGTGTACTCGAATTTATTAACTCCAACGATCTCGACAAGCTTGCTCCGATGGGCACAAGTTGTCCCGATCACTTTCTTCGCACAAAGATCAGTCCGCTGGTACTTGAACTTAAACCGCATGACGATCTATCGGAGGTTAAAGAGTTAAAAGAAAAACTCGCACCCGCGTTTGAGGCGTATCGTAAAATGTATCAACACTATTACGATACATGCAAGCACCCCAACAGTCCGGCCATGCGCGATCCCAATCCGGTGGTGATCCTGTATCCGGGTGTCGGCATGTTCACCTTTGCGAAAGACAAACAGACTGCACGCGTGGCGGCTGAATTTTACATCAATGCCATCAATGTAATGAAGGGTGCCGAAGCTATTTCAGAATACACTTCGCTACCACGCCAGGAAGCCTTTAATATAGAGTACTGGCTGCTGGAGGAAGCCAAGCTTCAACGGATGCCTAAGCCTAAAGCCTTGTCGGGTAAAATTGCGTTGGTGACAGGAAGCGCAGGCGGCATCGGAAAAGCAGTGGCAAAAAAATTTGCTGATGAAGGTGCGTGCATCATTCTCAGCGACAACGATGCTAACCGATTAAAAGAAGCCGAAGCCGAATTCAAGAAACAATACGGCAATGATGTCTTTGCGTCTACCCTGCTGGATGTAACCAACGCTTCGCAAATTGAAGCGTCCATGAAAACTGCCGCGCTGGCTTTTGGTGGTGTTGACATCATTGTGAACAACGCGGGGCTCTCCATTTCGAAACCCATTGAAGAACACACTGAAAAAGACTGGGACATTCTGTATGATGTTCTGGTGAAAGGTCAGTTCCTCGTAACCCAAGCCAGCGTTACCATACTGCGCAAACAAGCACTGGGTGGCGATGTGGTGAACATCGTTAGTAAGAACGCACTGGTATCCGGTCCGAACAACGCGGGCTATGGCTCTGCAAAAGCTGCACAGCTTCATTTAAGCAGACTTAACGCAGCCGAACTGGGTGCTGATAAAATACGGGTGAACGTGGTAAACCCTGATGCCGTAATCGCAGATAGTAAAATCTGGGCGGGAGCCTGGGCTGAAGGAAGAGCAAAAGCATACGGAGTTAAAGTAGAAGACCTGCCAGCATTTTATGCCAAGCGCACACTGCTGAACGAAATCATTCTACCCGAAGATATCGCTAATGCGTGTTTCGCCCTCACGGGTGGATTGCTCAATAAATCGACCGGCAATATGTTGAATGTTGATGGTGGTGTAGCGATGGCTTTTGGTCGATAACAAAGCACGTATGCGTATAGCGTTTAAAATGAAACTGTTTAAGGGCCAGGAATCAGAGTACAAAAAAAGACACGATGCCCTTTGGCCGGAATTAAAAGACCTTCTTCATAATACTGGTATTCGCGAGTACTCTATCTTTCTGGACGAATCTACCAATGACTTATTTGGTATTCTGCACATTGATAACGCCAGCAACCTGGATGATCTTCCGCATCATCCGGTAATGAAAAAGTGGTGGAGTTACATGAAAGACATCATGGAGAGTAATCCGGATAACTCCCCCGTGAGCGTTTCACTAAAAGAAGTTTTCTATCTTCCTTAAACCTTACACATTATGATTCTGGAAAAATATCAACGCGAAAGCCACAACGATTCTCTTCAAAAAGAACATCAACGTAAAATTGACTTTCTGTTAGCTGAGATTCCTGATTATAAAAATGTTCTGCAAAAACTCATCGACTTTCAAATTGCTATTCCCAGTTGGGCATTAGGTACGGGTGGTACGCGCTTCGGCCGGTTTGCCGGAGCCGGAGAACCACGAAGTCTCGAAGAAAAAATTGAAGACATCGGGTTGCTCCACTCCCTGAACAAATCCAGTGGTGCTATTTCATTACACATTCCGTGGGATATTCCGAAGAATGCCAAGAACATCAAAGCGCTTGCCGCCCAGCATAACATCAAATTCGATGCTGTCAACTCCAACACTTTTCAGGATCAAAAAAATCAAAAGCACAGCTACAAGTTCGGCTCCCTGCAACATGGTGATAAAGTTGTGCGCGATCAGGCCATTGATCATAACCTCGAAGTGATTCACTACGGAAAAGAGTTAGGTTCTCAAACCATCACCGAGTGGCTGTCG
>Ga0315910_10001291_pt1 | contig 23241 bp, 20 predicted proteins | sample EdamamesoilMG_FD_204470 | JGI IMG/M metagenome (GOLD analysis project Ga0315910, IMG submission 204470) | Garden soil microbial communities collected in Santa Monica, California, United States - Edamame soil | ecosystem: Environmental > Terrestrial > Soil > Garden | place: USA: California... | reverse complement strand
TCTCGTTCAGCGAGTCGGTGATCTCGATCAGCGCCGCCTGGATCAGCACCTGGTGCGGCCGCACGTCGAGCTTCTTCATGATCTCGAGCAGCTGCGCGTAGCGCGTCTTGCTGGCGGTGATCACCAGCGAGTTGGTGCCGACGTCGGGGACGATCACGACGGGCTGCTCGCCCGTGCCGGTGCTGCTCGAGCCGCCGCCGCCGCTCGGGGGCTGGCCCGCGCCGCCGGCCGGGCCGCCGCCGCGGTTGCGGCTGCCGCCGCTGGTGCGCGAGCCGTCGATGACCGACTGCAGCACCTCGGCGAGGTCCTCCGCCTTCGCGTTGCGCAGCCGGTAGACGTGCGTGTCGCCGCGCGGATCGACCTCGATGTCGAGCTGGTCGATCCAGGCGAGGACCTTCTCCATCGTCTTCTGGCCGGCGGTCACGAAGAGCGTGTTCGAGCGCGCGTCGGCGATCACCTGCGGCTCGGGCTCGATGCCGGGCGAATTGGCGTTGCGGTTGCGACCGCCGCCCTGGCCGCCGCCGCCGCCGCCCGCGCGCGAGCCGGTGCCGGTGTAGGCGTCGATCAGCTCCTTCAGCACCGGCTGGATCTCGTCGGCCACCGCGTGGTCGAGCTTCCGCTTCGCGAAGCGCGGGTAGAAGTCGTCGGGCTCCTTGTCGATCTCGCCCAGCAGCCGCACGATCCCCTGGAGGTTGTTGGCGAACCCCGTCATCAGGATCGTCTCGGTCCCCTCGATGTTGCGGATCGACTCGGTCGCGCTGTCGGCGAAGTAGAGGTTGAGCGTCGTCACGGCCTCGCGCGCCGGCAGGTACTTCGTCGTGATCGACGTCGTGACCAGCAGGCCGGGGTTGTCGGCCAGCTTCGACAGCTCCGACGGCAGCACGATCTGCGCCTGCGTCTTCAGCGCGTTCTGCCCGCGCGCCTGCTGGCCGAGCTTGCGCAGCGCGAGGAATCCGGCGTCCTCCGGCCCGAACTGCACCAGCAGGTAGTCGAGGTTGCGCAGCACCGCGCCGAAGTAGATGTCGAAGCGGTCGCGAGGCACGCGCTTGCTTCCGAGCTGGAAGATCTTCGCGTCCTTGACGTCCTTCTCCTCGTACGCGATCACCTTGCCGGTGATCCGCTGGTAGCTCGCGATGAAGTCGTCGAGCGCCGTGCCTTCCGTCTCGTTGAAGGTGATGACGAAGGCGTTGCCGTCCTCGACTTCCTGGACCGCCTGCGCCGCGGCGTCGGGTCCGGTCGAGAGGGCGAGCGAGAGAGAGATTCCGAGCGTCGCGCCGAACGACCACCGACCGAAAGCTGCGGTATGCACTCCGCCCCTCCTTCTTCCAGGATCGCTCCGACGTCCGCTCCCGCCCGCGCCATCCGGCAGTCGCGACGCCTTCATCCGGCCGCTGTCACGGTTGTCACCGCGTCCAGCACGGCGCCCTAAACCCGTGGAACGCAACGTGTTAGGCCGCGAAGGCGGCGGATAGTAGCGGCGCTCCGCGGGGCTTTCCATGCACGCTCCTGGGGCGTCCCTGCGAACGACAGGGCGGCGCTTGGACCCGAAGCCGCGCGGCGTATTCCCTCGCCGCCTCCTCGCGGCCGCCCCGCGTCCGCTTGCTTGCGCCGATTTCGCGGCGCCCGTATCTTCCGCGGCCCTTTTCCTCCGAAGCTCCCCGCTTCCCCCTGGCACGACCCTCCACGACTCATGCGCTTGTCGGCCGTCCTTCCCGAGTCAGCCATCGTCGTCGGACTCGACGGCTTCGACAAATGGGGCGTGATCGAGAAGCTGACCGACCTCCTGGTCGTGTCGAACCAGGCGCAGTCGACGTGGCGCGAGGCGATCCTGCGCGGCCTCGTCGAGCGGGAGAAGCAGTCGAGCACCGGGATGCAGGACGGGTTCGCCATCCCCCATTCGCGGATGGACGAGCCGATCGCCTCGACCCTGGTCAGCCTCGCCGTCCTCTCGCGCGGCATGGACTTCGATGCGATCGACGGGCAGCCGACGCGCACCGTCGTCTGCCTCATCACGCCGCGCAAGCAGAGCCGCGAGCACCTGCGGGTGCTGGCGGGGATCGCGCAGCTCTTCGCGCGGGCGGAGTTCCGCTCCGCGCTCCTCAAGGCGCAGTCACCGGCCGAGGTGCTGGCCGTCATCCGCGCCGAGGAGGAGCAACTGCCCGCGTGAGAGGCGCGTTCCAGGGCGGGCGCCCCCGTGGCGCTTGACCTCCCCGCCACCTGCGACCGAACCTGTACCACCCGAAACGAGTCGAATGATCCCGGTCCTGGGCCCGACCGAGGCGGCGCGATGCGCCGCGACGAGGCCCAATCCAAGCCCGCCGTGAAGGCCGCGCCGTTACCCCCTGACTGGAGACCCATGATCCGAGTGCAACCGAAGGAAGGCGAGCCGCTCGAGAAGACGCTCCGCCGTCTGCGGAAGATCTGCAACAACGAAGGCGTCACGAAGGCCGTCAAGCGCCACGCCTACTACGAGAAGCCGAGCGTGCGCGAGCGCCGGCGCGTGCGCGAACGCCTCAAGACGATCCGCCTCGCCTCCAAGCTGCAAGGCGGCGCCGCTGGCTGATCCGGCGACGCGGCTTCTGCCGCGTCGAGCTCCGTCCGCTCAGAGCAGTCCCGCGAACCGCTGTTCGAGCGCCCGCTCGATCTGATCGAGGCATTGCCGGTAGGCGCGTGGTCCCGCCCCGATCGGGTCGACCACGTCGTGCCCGTGCGGATCGAGCAACTGCGCTTTCGCCGCGTGGTCGGCGGCGATGTGGCGCAGCGCGCGCAGGTGGCCCGAGGTCATCACGTAGACCTCGTCCGCCTGCTTCATCAGCTCGGCGGTGAGCGGTCGCGAGCGATGGGCGGTGAGGTCGATCTTCCGCTTCGCGAGGAGCTCGACCGCCTCCTCGCTCGCGCGCACGCCGGGCGGCGCACCCGCGCCCGCGCTGCCGACGAGCCCGCCGTGCGCGAGCAGTTCGTCCGGCTTCACGCCGAGGCGCGCCGACCAGCGCGCGCGCAGCAGCGCCTCCGCCATCGGGCTGCGGCAGGTGTTGCCCGAGCAGACGAAGAGGACCTGGCGCGCCGCGGTCCGCAGCACCATCGCGCGATCGATCACTCCTTCGCGATGGACGATCGCGCGCTCGCCCGCGAACGAGACGACGGTGCTGGCCTGCCCGAGCGCCGCCTTGCCGCCGTCGACGATCCACGCCACCGCGCCGTCGAGCGCCGCGGCGACTTCCTGCGCCTCGACCGCGTCGGGCTCGCCCGACTTGTTGGCGCTGGTCAGCAGCAGCGGCTCGCCGAGCTTGCGCAGCAACTCCTGGCACCACGGATGGCCCGGCACGCGCACGCCGACCGATTCGGCGCCGCCGCCGCGTCGCGGCAGCACCAGCGTCAGCGGCCCCGGCCAGAAGCGCGCGGCGAGCTTCGCCGCCGGCCGCGCCGCGAGGTCGACGAGCTTCTCGGCCGCGGCCCGGTCCGCGACGGCCCAGGTGAACGGCTTGCCGTCGTCGCGCCCCTTCGCCGCGCGCAGCGCCTCCTCGCGGCCCGGCAGCGCGGCCAGTCCGTAGACGGTCTCGGTCGGCACGGCGACGACCTCGCCGCGGCGCAGCGCCGCCGTCGCGGCGGCGAGCGCCTCGTGCGCCGTCGCGGCGTCGCGGGCGGGGAGGATCCGAGTCTTCATCGCGGCTCCGGTGCGGGCACAATGCTCGGCATGGCCGGCGGCGAAAACAAGAGCAGGCAGTCGCGGCTCGCCTTCCTGGGCACGCTCGCCAGCGGGCTGGCGCACGAGATCAAGAACCCGCTGTCGGCGATGTCGGTCAACCTCGCGATGCTGCGCGAGGACCTCGAAGGCTCCGACACCCCGCGCGAGCAGCGGATGCTGCGGCGCGTCGGCGTGGTGGAGCGCGAGGTGGGGCGGCTCGAGGAGATCCTCGAGGGCTTCCTCAAGTTCGCCCGCGGCTACCAGTTGAAGCCGGTCTCCTCGTCGGTGAACGCGCTGCTGCGCGAGGTGGTCGAGTTCTGGGCGGCGAAGGCGGCGGCGGCGGGCGTCGACGTGCAGCTCGTCCTCGAGCCCGACCTGCCCGACGTGCCGCTCGACCCGACCTACGCGAAGCAGGCGCTGCTCAACCTGCTGAACAACGCCTTCGACGCGCTCACCCAGCGGCCGGCCGCCGAGAAGAGCGGCCGCGAGCAGATCCTCGTCTGCAGCAAGCGCGCGAAGGGCGGCGTCGACGTGCTGGTGATCGACAACGGGCCCGGCATCCCGATCGACGCGCGCGAGAAGGTCTTCGAGCCCTACTTCTCGACGAAGCACGGCGGCAGCGGGCTGGGCCTGCCGACCGCGCGCCGGATCGTCGAGGAGCTCGGCGGCACGCTCACCTTCGATACGGAGTCGGAACGGGGCACCTCCTTCCGCATCCACCTCAAGGGCGCCGACGGGGGGTGACAGAATGGCGCCGGCGCGCCACCCCCCTCGATGGGGGTGTCAACCTGTCGGCCCGCCTCGGGGGAGCGCGGGGGGACGATCGGCACACGATTTGGTTCCTCTCCCCCCGATCGAACGACCTCCGCGAAGCGCGCGGAGGCGGTCGCGTTTGCAGGGAGGATCCCCATGTCGGGTAGCTCGAAGGTCATCGGCATCGACCTCGGCACCACCAATTCCGTCGTCGCGATCATGGAGGCCGGCCAGCCCGTCGTGATCGCCAACGCGGAAGGAGCGCGCCTCACGCCGTCCGTCGTCGGCTTCCAGGACAACGGCGAGCGCATCGTCGGCCACGCCGCGCGCCGCCAGGCGGTCACGAACGCGAAGAACACCGTCTTCTCGATCAAGCGCTTCATGGGGCGCCGCCACGCCGAGGTCGGGACCGAGGAGAAGATGGTCCCCTACAAGGTGATCGGCGGCGCGGAGGAGCTCGTCAAGGTCGACGTGCGCGGCAAGCAGTACACGCCGCCCGAGATCTCCGCGATGATCCTCACCGCGCTGAAGGAGGCGGCCGAGACCTACCTCGGCCAGAAGGTCACGCGCGCGGTCATCACCGTGCCGGCGTACTTCAACGACTCGCAGCGCCAGGCGACGAAGGACGCGGGCGCGATCGCCGGCCTCACCGTCGAGCGCATCCTGAACGAGCCGACGGCCGCCGCGCTCGCCTACGGCCTCGACAAGAAGAAGCAGGGGCGCGTCGCCGTCTTCGACCTCGGCGGCGGCACCTTCGACGTCAGCATCCTCGACATCGGCGACGGCGTCTTCGAGGTGCTCTCCACCAACGGCGACACCCACCTCGGCGGCGACGACTTCGACCAGGCGCTGCTCAACTGGGTGGCCGACGACTTCAAGAAGCAGAACGGCATCGACCTGCGCCAGGACGTGATGGCGCTCCAGCGCCTCCGCGACGCGTGCGAGCGCGCGAAGTGCGACCTCTCGCAGTCGATGCAGGCGCAGATCAACCTGCCCTTCATCACCGCCGACGCGTCGGGCCCGAAGCACCTCCAGACCAACGTCAGCCGCGCGAAGTTCGAGCAGTTGATCGACGCGCTGCTGGAGCGCTGCAAGGCGCCCTGCGAGAACGCGCTGCGCGACGCGAAGCTCAAGCCCGGCGACATCGACGAGGTGATCCTGGTCGGCGGCTCGACGCGCGTGCCGGCGGTGCAGGCGCTGGTGAAGGAGCTCTTCGGCAAGGAGCCCAACCGGACGGTGAATCCCGACGAGGTCGTCGGCGTCGGCGCCGCGATCCAGGCGGCCGTCCTCACCGGCGAGGCGGCCGACCTCGTGCTGCTCGACGTGACGCCGCTCTCGCTCGGCATCGAGACGAAGGGCGGGATCATGACGCGCCTGATCGAGCGCAACACGACGATCCCCACCGAGAAGAAGGAGGTCTTCTCGACCGCGTCGCACAACCAGACGCAGGTCGAGATCCACGTGCTGCAGGGCGAGCGCGACTTCGCCGGCGACAACCGGACGCTCGGCCGCTTCAAGCTCGACGGGATCCCGCCGGCGCCGGCCGGGATGCCGCAGGTCGAGGTGACCTTCAAGATCGACGCCAACGGCATCCTGAACGTGCTCGCCCGCGACCTCGGCACGAAGCGCGAGCAGTCGATCAAGATCGAGTCGTCGTCGGGCCTCTCGAAGGACGAGGTCGAGCGCATGCGGCGCGACGCCGAGAAGTTCTCGGCCGACGACAAGAAGCGCCGCGAGCTCGTCGAGCTGCAGAACAAGGCCGAGTCGACGGTGAACCGCGTCGACGAGCAGCTGAAGGAGCTCGGCGACAAGGTGCCCGAGGACGCGAAGAAGACGATCAAGGAGAAGCGCGACGCGCTCGAGGGCGTGGCGAAGTCGTCCGACCCCGCCGCGATCCAGAAGGCGCTCGACGCGCTCGAGCAGGCGTTCCACAAGGTCTCGGCGGCGCTCTACCAGCAGGCGAGCGCGTCGGGTGCGCCGGGCGGCGGCGGCCCCGCGGGCGCCGGTCCCGACGCGGGCGGCGACGGCGGCGGCCCGAAGCGCGGCAAGTCGGGCAAGGGCGGCAAGGACGACGAGAACGTCGTCGACGCCGAGTTCGAGGTCAAGGAGTAGGCGGGCTGCGAGGACTCATCCGGCGGGCTGCGAGGGCTCATCTGCTACAGACGCGCGCGGGCGTTGCTGCGCCGCCCGCACGACGTCGGAGCGCCGATCGCCGTGTCCTTTCGGACACAGCTTCGGGACGCTCCTCCTCGCATCTGAGCCCTCTCGCTCCGCCGGCGGTGGTCGGCCGGCTTGGGCGGAACCCGGAACGCGGTTCGCAACAAGGCCCCTCCGCGCGACCCTTCCAAGGTCGGCGCGCGGTGTCGTTCCGGGCGGGCTCGCGACCGGGCAAGTGCTTGCGCTGACTTGACTTGCGGCGAGCGGTCCGGAACATCGTCGCCCTTCTTCGACCCCTCCGGACAGTGCGCGCTGACGCCGTGATCTCCGTTCGCAATCTCACGAAGCGCTACGGCGAAGTCTTGGCCGTGCAGGACGTCACGTTCGACGTGGCGGAGGGCGAGGTCATGGGCTTCCTCGGTCCCAACGGGGCCGGCAAGTCGACCACGATCCGCATCCTCACCGGCTACATCCCCGCCTCCGCGGGCACCGTCACGGTCGCCGGCCTCGACGCCCTCTCCGAGTCGCTCGCGATCCGGCAGAAGCTCGGCTACCTGCCCGAGAACGTCCCGCTCTATCCCGAGCTGCGCGTCGAGGAGTACCTGCGCTGGCGCGGCCGGCTGAAGGGCGTCGCCGCGCGCGACCTGAAGGCGGCGGTCGAGCGCGTGATGGGGCAGTGCGGGCTGATGCACATGCGGACGCGCATCGTCGGCCAGCTCTCGAAGGGCTACCGCCAGCGCACCGGCCTCGCCGACGCGATGGTGAGCAACCCGCCGCTCCTGATCCTCGACGAGCCGACGGGCGGCCTCGATCCGCACCAGCGCAAGGAGGTGCTCGACCTCATCCGCGGGCTCGCGCACGACCACACCGTGCTGCTCTCGTCCCACCTGCTCGCGGAGATCGAGGCGATCTCGACGCGCGTGATGATCATCCAGAAGGGGCGACTGCTCGCGAACGGCCGCGTGAGCGAGCTCGCGACGCGCCTCGACGACGCGCCGCGCGTGACCGTCGAGGCGAAGGGGCGGCGCGACGCCGTGCTCCACGCGCTCGCCGCGGTGCTGCGCGAGTGCGGCGAGTCGTGCGACGCCGACGAGCTGCCCGACGGCTGGACCCGCCTCACGCTCCGGCCGGGCCACGACAAGGACCCGCGCGAGGCGATCGCCGCCGCGCTGCGCTTCGCCGGCCTCCCGATGCGCGAGCTCCATCGCCAGGTGCGCACGCTCGAGGACCTCTTCCTCCGCATCACCGCGCAGGCGGCGCAGCGGACGGACGAGGAGCCCGCGGCCGCGCCCGCGGCGGAGGCGGCCGCCCGATGAGGATGGCGCGCCAGCTCTCGATCCTGCTCGCGCGCGAGGTGGAGTCGCTCTTCCTCACGCCGATCCACTACGTCGTGCTGACCGTCGCGCTGGTCTTCAACGGCTGGTCGTTCTGGTTCGCGCTCAACATCAGCGGCGGCAACGTCGAGGAGTCGGTCCGCCTCTTCTTCGGCGAGTCGCCGCTGGTCTGGCTGGTGCTGGTCCTCGTGCCGCCGCTGCTGACGATGCGCAGCTTCGCGGAGGAACGGCGCAGCGGCACGCTCGAGATGCTGCTGACCGCGCCGGTGGCCGAGATCGAGGTGGTGCTGGCGAAGTTCCTCGCCGGGCTGGCCTTCTACGTCGCGATCTGGGTGCCGTCGCTGCTCTACCTCGCCATCGCCAAGTCGTACGGCGCGATCCCCGACGCCGGCCCGATCGCGACGAGCTACCTCGGCATCGTGCTGCTCGGCGCGCTCTTCACCGCGGCCGGCCTCTTCGCCTCGAGCCTCACCCAGACGCAGGTCCTCGCCGCGCTGCTGGCGACCGTCTTCAACCTGCTGCTGCTGCTGGTCCCCTTCGTCTCGCGCTTCGTCGGGATCGAGGCGCTCGAGCGCTTCCTGGTCGAGCTCTCGATCGCGCGCCACTTCGGCGACTCCTTCTCGAAGGGGCTGATCGACGTCGGCCACGTCTCCTTCTACGTCGTGCTTACGGGCGTGCTCCTCTTCTGGACCGTCCGCAGCGTCGAGTCGCAGCGCTGGCGATGAGCACCAAGGCGACCTTCACCCGCGGGCGCAGGCTCGCGATCGGGCTGAACGTCCTGGTGGCGTCGCTGGCGGCGCCGCTGGTGGGCGGGCTGCTGATCTACCTCGCCTTCCGGCCCGAGGTGCGCCGCCGCGTCGACCTCACGGCGCGCCAGTCGTTCACGCTGTCGGAGCGGTCGCAGAAGGTGCTCGGCGCGCTGAGCGAGCCGATCGACGTCTTCACCTGCTTCCGGCCGAGCCCCTTCAACGAGAGCGGCGGCTTCTCGCCCGGCCTCGACGAGGTGATCGCGGCGATCGCGAACCACTGCAACGACCTGCTGCGCGAGATCGAGCTGCGCTCGGGCGGCAAGGTGCGCCTCCACTCCTTCGACCCGAACCAGACCGGCCACCTCGCGCGCATCTCCGACCTCTCGCGCCAGATCGGCGAGCCCGCCGTGAACGTCGCCGTCGTCGCGCGCGGCGACCGCCGCCGCGTGCTGCGCCTCGACGACCTCGCCGCCTACGACGCCGGCACGCAGGCGTCGCAGCAGGTGCAGCGCGCGTCGCTCCGCGGCTTCCGCGACGAGGAGGCGCTGGCGAAGGCGATCCTCTCCGTGACCGAGGAGCGCGCGGCGCGCGTCGCGTTCCTGAAGGGCCACGGCGAGCGCGGGCTGCGCGGCGGGCAGGACCAGGCGGGCCTCGCGGGCATGAGCCTCTTCGGCCGCGCGCTGATCGCGCAGAACTACGAGCTCGCCGAGATCGACCTCGCGGGCGGCCAGCCGCTCTCGCCCGAGTCGATCGACGTGCTGGCGATCGCCGACCCGATCCGCGCGATCAGCCCCGCCGAGGTCGAGTCGATCGTCCGCTTCGCCAGTTCGGGCGGCCGCGTGCTGCTGATGCTCTCGCCGTCCGCGACCAACGCGCTCGACTTCCCGCTCGTCGACCAGCTCTACGGCCTCACGCGCGCGCCGAGCGCGATCTGCCAGGAGGCGCAGCTCGGCGAGATCAAGACGCAGCCCGACGCCTTCTTCGCCGGCGACTACTCGCCGGATCACCCGATCGTCCAGCCGCTGCGCTCGAAGAAGCTCCGCCTCCACTGGCAGGAGACCTGCAGCTTCACGCCGCACACGCGCGCCGACGCGAAGGAGGTCGTGATCTCGCAGCTGGTCTGGAGCGGCAAGGAGGCGTGGCTCGACCTGCCCGGCGAGAACGGGCGAGGCAACCGCGTCTTCGACCCCGCCAGCGAGCAGAAGCAGGGCCCCTACGTGATGGCGGTCGCGGTCGAGCGGCGCGCCGACGGCGGCCGCGCCGTGCTGCTCGGCTCCGCCTCGGAGCTCGACGACGCCCATCTCGACTCCGCGCCCGGCAACCGCGACTTCGGCCTCAACGTCGTCGACTGGCTCACCTCGCGCGAGCAGCTCATCTCGATCGCGCCGCGCCCCTTCGAGCTGAACCGCGTCGACCTCTCGCCTGCCGAGTTCCGGACGCTCTTCCTCTACGTCGTCGCCGGCATCCCGGCGCTGGCGCTGCTGGCCGGGATCGCGGTCTTCTGGGCGCGCCGGAACTGAGCGGGATGGACGCGCGATGAAGCTGCGCACGACGCTCCTGGTGGTGATGGTCGGCGTGGTCGCCTGGCTGGCGATCAAGTTCCTCGGCGATCCGCCCGCGCCGCCGCCGTCGCGCCTGCCGCTGGTCGAGGCGGAGCTGCTCGCCCGCTTCGAGCAGATCGACGTGCAGCTCCTCACCGGCTCGCGCTTCCGCCTCGAGCGGCAGCCGGGCGGCGGGATCGCGATCCGCTTCGGCAGCGACGACGACGCCAGCGAGGAGCTGCCGTTCACCGACGTCGCCAACCTCGAGCAGGTGAAGGACTTGATCCAGGCGCTGCGCGACGGCTGGCGCGAGCCGCTGGTCGGCGGCGCCGACGACCGGCTCAAGGCGGGGCTCGTCGCGCCGCGCTTCGCGGTCACGGTGCGCGCGGGCGGCCAGGAGACGGCGCTGCGCTACGGCAACGACGATCCGGCGGGCGGCGGGATCCTCGCGTGCGCCGGCGCGCCCGGCCACGAGCAGCTCTTCCGGACCAGCCGCCAGGTCGCGAACCTGCTCGACACGAACCTCAAGAACTGGCGCGACCTGCGCGTCTTCCCGCTCGACCCGTTCGGCGTCACGCAGATCGAGATCGCCCGCTACCCCGAGGATCCCGACGCGCCGGTCGAGGTGCTGACCGCGGTCTGCGGCGGCGGCATGCGCGACTGGCGCATCGTGCAGCCGCGCTCGCTGATGGCCGATCCCGAGGCGTGCCGCGCGCTCGCGCAGCAGCTCTCGCTGCTGAGGATCGAGAACTTCATGTCGCAGAAGTGGCGGGAGGCGGTCGAGACGCTGACCGGCCTGCCGGCCCATCCGCGCTGGATCGTGACCGTCTCCGCGGGCGAGACGACGCGCGTCCTGCAGGTCGGCAAGAACCACGAAGGCCAGGGCTACGCCGCGATGTGCGAGCAGCGCGACCCGAACCTCTGCTTCCGCGTCCCGACCGCGGCGCTCGAGCCGATCCTGAGGACCGCGGTCGACTCGCTGCGGCCGCGCCGCCTCTTCCCGCGCCTCGGCACCGCGCTCGTGTCGCTCCGTTGCGACCAGCCCGACGGCACGCCGATCTGGCTGGTGGAGAAGCAGGAGCAGCACGAGAACGGCGCGTGGATCATCCAGCGCCCCTTCGTCGCGCGCGCCAACGCGGCGATGGGCGCCGGTTCGTTCGGCCAGGTCGTCGCCGACCTCTCGCGCCTCGAGATCGAGGAGTTCGTGGCGGCCGGCACCCCCTTCACGCCCGAGGCGAAGCTCGGGCTGCGCTGGAACGTCGGCCCCGCCTTCGAGACGCGCTCCTACGAGATCGCGCGCGACGGCGCGCGCACGCTGCTGCGCGATCCGGCGCAGCCGGGCGAGCTCTTCGCGGTGTCGAAGGGGGTCGGCCGCTGGATCGACCTCGACCTCGAGCTCTGCCGCGACCTCGTCTTCCTGCCGACGGAGGAGTGGGACCAGCGGGCGCTGCGATGGCGCTTCGTCGTCGCCGGCCGCGACACGCTCGAGGCGGCGCGCAAGGACACGAACACGCCGTTCGAGGCGGTCGGCACCACCGAGCCGGGCATGGTCCCGAGGCTGACGAGCGAGGCGACGCAGGTGGTCGGCAAGCCGTGCCTCCGCTACGTGCGGCGCGCGGCCGCGCTGGCCGAGACGAAGGCGGCCGACCCGTTCAAGACCGTCGCCTTCGAGCTGATCGTGAACACGTCCGACCGCGAGCAGCGGCTGATCGTCGGCGGCTCGGGCGACTCGCCCGACGGCGGCGTCTACTGCCGGCTCGTCCCCGCGCTGCCCGACGACGTCTGGCTCGTCGTGCCGCGCGTCACTCTCGAGCGGCTCCTGCGACTCGCGCCGCCGTGAGGACGGCGGGCCCCGCCTCGTCGACGCCGGCGCGCGTCAGCTCGAGCGAGACCTCGCCGAAGCCGAAGGCGCGCGTCACCTTGACCGGCAACCGCCGCGCGTCGGCCGAGATCGCCACCTCGTAGAAGCCGACGATCGCGCCGGGCTCCGCGCGCAGCTCGTCGAGCGCGTCGTACGGCCGCACCTCGACGCGCCACAGCAGCGCCCGCTCGAAGTCGCCGGCGCCGGTGTCGACGTCGGCGCGGCCGAGGAAGCGCGCCCGGTAGCAGAAGGAGCGCAGCGTCATCGCGACCTCGAAGTCGCGCGCGTCGGCGCTCGGCGCGAGGCGGCGCAGCTCCTGCAGCAGCGAGAGCGGGTCGCGCGGCCGCGCGTACTGCGTCAGCTCGGCGTGCCAGCTCTCCGCGCCGTCCTCGCGGAACCAGAGCGTCGGGATCTCGTCGTAGGCGAGCGAGCGCGCCGACCGTTCGCCGTCCTCGTCGATCCAGAGCGCGAACGAGGTCGCGCGCCCGTCGTCGCCGACGTTCGAGCAGGCGACGCCGCGCACCGCGCAGAACCAGTCGACCAGCGCGTTGGTCGCGCCGACGAGCTGGAGCTGCCAGCCGCCGTCGACGCGCTCGGTGAAGAACTCGGCGGAACCGACCGGCAGGCCCGCGAGCGTGATGCCGTAGGCCAGCCGCTCGCCCGCGCACGGCAGCGGCGCGGCCGCCTTCAGGTCGGCGGCGGTCAGCTCGGCCTCGCGCGCGGTCATCGCGTCGGCCGAGAGTCCGCTCGTCGACGAACAGCCGGCGAGCGTCAGGCAGCCCAGCAGCCGGTGGAAGCGTCGGATCATCGGGAAGCCCTGCGCGTCTGCTCCGCGCTTCGACCTCCCCTCCGGACCCGCTGAAGCGGGCGCCCCGGCTGCGGACGAAGTTGCTGATAGCCTGCGGCCCATGCCGGAGCCCGAGCTCGTCCCGGACGAAACTCCTGCCCGTTGGCCCGCCGACCTGCCCCCGCCGCAGGTCGTCGCCGGCGACGGTTTCGACGCGTGGGTCTCGCGCTTCGAGGCGTCGTGGCGTCACGGCCCGTGGTCGCTGGCCGAGGTCGCGCGCCGCAACGGCGACGAGCTCGCGCTGCTGGCCGGCCATCGCGACGCGGCGCCCGTCGCATGGGAGCGCGCGCTCTTCCTCGACGTCGAGCACGGCCGCCATCCGCGCGGCGGCCCCTGCCTCTGGCTCGCCGGCACCGCGCGTTTCGACGGCAACGCGCTCGTCGTCACGCAGCGCCTCGCGCGCGACGCGGAGGGCGAACGCGGAGTCGTCGCGGCGCTCCTCGCCGAGCTGCGCGACGCGACGGAGCTCTTCACCTTCTCCGGCAAGTCGGCCGACCTGCCGGTCACGAAGGAGCGCGCGGCGTCGTGGCAGCTCGACTACGCCGTGCCGCCGCGCCACTTCGACCTCCATCGCATGGCGGGCAAGCTGCTGCGCCGCAAGTTCGGCGACCAGAAGCTCCAGACCTTCGAGCGCGAGCTGCTGCGCTACGAGCGCGAGGAGGACCTGCCGATGTCGGCGCTCCCGCTCGCGTGGCACGAGCTCGGCGAGCCGGGCGGCGCGGCGATGCGCGTCGCGGTGCTGCGCCACAACCTGCTCGACGTCGTCGCGCTGCCGGCGCTGGCGGCCGAGCTCGCGTTCCGCGTCGAGTGCCCGCAGGAGCAGGACGAGCGCGGGCCGATCGCGGAGCTCCATGTCGCGCGCGGCAAGGAGCGCGAGTCGATCGAGGCGGCGCTGGCGGCCGATCCCGACTCGTTCCGCGCGCTGATGGAGCTCTCGAAGCTGGTCGAGCGCGAGGAGGGCGACCTCTCGGTCGCGCTGCAGCACGCGCAGCGCGCGCTCGAGGTCGCGCCGGCGCACCTGGCCGACGCGGCGAAGCGGCGCCTCGCGCAGCTCGAGCGGCGGCGGGCGCGGGCGGGGTGGGAGGACGGCGCGTGAAGGCGCTGCTGCTCGCGCTGGCGTGCGCGGCGGCGCGCGTCGCCGCGGCGCGCGGCGACGAGCCGGAGGCGCTCTTCCGGCAGGGGCGCGACGGCGCGGCGCTGGCCGCGTGCGACGCGGCCGATCCGGCGCGCGCCGAGCTGCGCGTGCGCTGCCTCGTCGAATTGAACCGGCTCGACGAGGCGGCGACGGCGCTCGCGGCGCTGCCGGCCGCGGCGGGGGAGGAGGCGGCGACGCGGCGGCTCGCGCTCAAGGCGCGGCTCGACCTCGCGCGCGGCGCGCTCGACGAGGCGCTGCGCGGCGCGCAGGAACTGCGGCAGCGCGCGCCCGGCGGGCCCGAGACGGCGCTGCTGTCGGGCCTCGCGCTCCTCGCCGCGGGCAAGGTCGCCGAGGGCGACAAGGAGCTCGGCGCGCTGCCGGCCGATGGCGGCGGCGACCTCCACCTGCGGCGCGACCTCTGGCGCGCGGCGGCGCAGAAGGCGCGGCGCGCGCGGCAGTGGGGCGAGGCGGCGGAGCTCTACGCGAAGGTCGCCGCCGAGTCGGACGGCGCGTCCGCATGCGAGCAGCAGGCGATCTGCCACGGCTTCGCGTTCCAGTACGCGGCCGCGATCGCGGCGTGGGAGGAGGCGCTGCGCCGCGCGCCGGAGAGCAAGGAGATCCGGCTGCGGCTCGCCGACCTCTGCCGCTCGCAGGGGCGGATCGACGAGGCGATCGCGTGGTACGCGCCGCTGGCCGCGTCGGAGCCGCCGTCGCCGGTGGCGCTGCTGCGCCTCGCCGAGCTCGCGTTCGAGAAGGGCGAGGTTGCGGTCGCGCGCGGCCACGCCGAGCGCGCGGCGCAGCTCGCGCCGGCGTCGGGCGACGTCGCGGCGATCCGCGCGCGCGTCGCGGAGAAGACGGGCGACGCGGAGGGCGCGATCGCGCTCTATCGCCAGGCGCTCGAACGGAACCCGCTGCGCTACGACGCGCTCTACCGCCTCGCGCTGCTGCTGGCGCGCGCGCGCGACGCCGCGATGTCGGCGGAGGGCGAGGCGCTGCTGCTGCGCTACCGGCGGATCGAGCCGTGGCTGCAGGAGATCGAGGCGGCGCGCCAGGAGCTGGCGGCCGAGCCGCGCGAGGCAGCGCGCCACGTGCGGCTCGCCGGCGTGCTCAACCTCGCCGGCGAGTACGCGCTCGCGAAGGGCTTCATCGAGCGCTCCGAGCGGATGGGCCCGCCGACTCCTGCCGCGCTGGTGCAGGCCGGCTACGTCTTCGCCAACCTCGGCGAGCTCCCCGCCGCGCGCGACCGCTTCGCCCGCGCCCTCGCCCGCATCGACAAGGTGCCCGCCGAAGCCGCCGCCGCCGCCGCGCTGCGGACCTGGATCGCCCAGATCGACCGCCACGAACCGCTCCCGCTCCCGCTCGGCACCACCATCCACGCCGACGGCCACTGACTCCGCGGGCATACCGACGCGGGAACGAATCGCCCACGCGCGCCGATCGCGGGCGATTCGTTCCCGCGTCGGTACGCCCGCTTCCGGGAGTCAGCGGGCGGTGAGCGGGCCGAGCTTCTCGAGGGCGCGGCCCTGCGTGGCGCGCCAGGCGAAGCCGGCTTCGACGGGGCCGAGGTCGGCCTCGCTGCCGTCGGGCCAGCGGACGTGGAGCTTCGCGTCGCGCGCGGCGGCGGGGAGGGCGAAGTGGAGGCGTCGGTCGCTGGCCGACGCGTAGGAGCCGCCGCCCTTCACGAGGCGCAGCTGCGTCGCGCCGCCGACGGTGAGTCGCGCGACGGCGCCGATCGCGTCGCGATTGCCCGCCGCGCCGACGAGCGTCAGCAGCAGCGCGTCGGCGGCGCCGCTCCGCTCGGCGTGGGTGTTGCGCAGCAGGACGGGCCCGTCGTCGCGGCGCACGAGGACGAGGTCGAGGTCGCCGTCGCCGTCGAGGTCGCCCGCCGCGAGGCCGCGCGCCACGTTCCGCGTCAGGAAGAAGGCGCCCGCTTCCGGCGGCGCGAGCAGCCGGTAGCGGCCGCGCCCGTCGTTCTCGAAGAGCTGGTCGTGCTGCCAGCAGGTGAGGGTGCCGCGCGTGCGGTGGACGTGGCGCAGGACGTGGCCGTTCGCGATCGCGAGGTCGAGGTCGCCGTCGTGGTCGACGTCGAGGAAGAGCGCGCCGAAGCCGACGGAGCCGTCGTCCTGCGCGGCGAGCCCGGCCGCGCGCACGTCGTCCTCGAAGAAGCCGGCGCCGTCGTTGCGGTAGAGCGCGTTCGTCTCGAGGTCGAGGTTGGTCACGACGAGGTCGACGTCGCCGTCGCCGTCGAAGTCGCCCGCGTCGGTCCCCATCCCCGCCTGGCTGCGTCCGTCGGACGAGAGCGCGCAGCCGCGCACCATCCCCTTCTCGGCGAAGCGGCCGGCGCCGTCGTTCACGAAGAGCAGGTTGGGGCAGCCGTCGTTCGCGACGTAGAGATCGACGTCGCCGTCGTCGTCGACGTCGCACGCGACGACGCCGAGCCCCTTGCCGTTGCCCGCCAGCGGCTCCGGCACGATCAGCCCCGCCTCGCGCGCCATCTCGCGGAACCGGCCGTCCTCGCCCTGCCGGAAGTAGCGGTCCTGCGTGCCGGGGAAGTCCTTCGGCGAGCAGTAGTCGAGCATGCCGACGGTCGACTCGCCGCAGCGCAGCCGGTCGTTGCGCTCGTCGGTGAAGGCGACGTAGCCGACGACGTAGAGGTCGAGCCGCCCGTCGCGGTCGCCGTCGAGGAAGGCGGCGCTGCTGGCCAGCAATCCGGGCGCGTCGACGCCAAGGTCCGCCGCGCACTCGACGAAGCGCGGCACCTTGCCGCCCGCGCCCTCCGCGACGCCGTCGTTCCGGTAGAGCCAGCTCCGCCGGTCGCCGGTCACGTAGAGGTCGTCGTCGCCATCGCCGTCGAAGTCGGCGGCCGTCGCTCCGATCGCGTAACCGCCCGCCGGCAGCGTGACGCCCGCCGCCGCCGCGATCTCGGTGAAGCGCCAGCCGCCGTCGTTGCGGAAGAGCGCGTGCTGCGACGCGGTCGCGGGCGGTGGCGCGTCGGGCCACGCGCCGCCCGTGTTGCAGAAGAGGTCCTGATCGCCGTCGCCGTCGACGTCGAGCAGCGCCACGCCGCCGGTGATGATCTCCTGCATCCGGTAGCGCGGGCTCGCCGAGCTGTCGTGGCGCCACGCGCCGAGCGCGTCGCGCATCCAGGTGAACTTCTCGCCGTCGAACGGCGGCGGCTCGACCGGCCACGGCGGTCCGTCGTCGGTCACGTCGCAGAGGCGCGCGGTGGCGGCTTGCGGCGTCGCCGATTCCGGCTTCGCCGCTTCGCGCGGCGCTCCTTCGCGCGGCGCGGCGGGCGCTTCGTCGCTGCAGCGCGTCGCCGCGAGGAGCAGCAGCAGCGACGACACGACCGGGATCGTCGCGGCGGCGCGGCGACCGGCTCGACCTCCCAGCGTGGCGGCGCGTGATCGAGGCAAGGGGGTCCCTGGCGAGGACCAGTGCGAACCGAGGCCGGGACGTTAGCGGGTCTGCGCCCGCCGGTCGCGCCACGCCGCGGCGAGGCCCAGCAGCACCAACGCCGGCACGACCGCCAGCGCGCCGCGCGGGAGGCGGAGCCACGACTCGTCGAAGGGCGGCGTCCCGAAGAAGGCGTCTTGCCACGTCGCCGACGCGCACTGCAGCGCGGCGTTCGTCGCGAGCCACCAGCCGGCCGTCGCGGCGGCGAAGCAGACGCACGCCGAGAGCGTGCCGAGCGTCCCGCGATCGACGAGCGTCCAGCACGACGTGACCGCGGGATCGCGCCACGCGGCGGGATCGGCGAAGAGCTCGCCGCGGCACTCGCGATGGTGGTGGCGCACCAGCCACGTCAGCACGGCGATCGCGGCGGCGAGGAGCGTCAGCGCGAACGGGAGGTAGTGGACCAGTTCCGCCGACGTGACGAATCCGCGGATCCACTCGGGCAGCAGGTTCTGCAGCGACGCCTCGAGCTCGAGCTGCCGCTCGCGCAACGCCTTCTGCTCCTCCTTGGTCGCGCGGACCTGCTCCTGCGCCTGCGCGTGGTCGGCAAGGGAGTGGTCGCGCGCGGGGCCGAGCTCGCCGCGGATGTGGTCGCTCCAGTCCGCCACCAGATGGCTCAGCTCGCCGAACGCGTCGTCCTTCCCCGCGATCGTGGCGTACCAGCTGCTGTCGTCGCGCCGGCGGACGCTCCACTTGCCGAGCTCCACCTCGAGCTGCTGGGTCGTCGCGAGGAGCGTGGGCGCCCGCGCACGCAGTTGCGGCGACTCCCGGAGCACCGCCTCGACCGGCGCCTCCACCTGCTCGCGCGACTGCTGCTCGATGGTCTCCACGATCTCCGTCGCGTGATCGCGCGCCGCGTCGATCATCGCGGCGTTCCAGAGCCCGTCGAACGCGCGCTCGTCGGCGGCGGCCGCCGCCTCGCGGTCGATCGTGATCGGCGCGAAGAGCGCCGCGCGCCGCGCGCGCTCCGCGTCCTCGGGCGACGGCAGCAGCGCGTCGGGCCGCGGCGGTACCTGGCTCGTCGGGACTTGCTGGTCGGCGATGCGCCGTGACGATCCGCCCGCGCTCTCGCCGCCGACGCCCCTCGACGCGAAGAAGTCGCGCGCCGCCTTCCGGTCGCGCTCGTAGCAGTCGCTCGCTTCGCGCAGCCGGACGAATCCCTCCTTCAGCTCGGCGAGCGCCTTCTTCCACGGCGCGCGCTCGATCGCCGCGTCGGCATTCGCCAGCGCCGCGCCGACGCCGTCGAGCTCGCGCTGCTCCGCCTCGAGCTGCTGGAGCCGCGCGTTCGCCGCATCGAGCCGCACGCTCGACGCGCGATGCTCCTCCGCCTGCGCCGCCGCCGGCCGCGCCACCTTCCACGTCGCGAGCCCGCCGAACAGCAGCGTCGCGAAGAGCAGCTGCGCGAGGCGCGTGTTGCGCGACTCCCAGAGCTCGCGATGGCGCTGCGCGCGGCGCGAGGGTTCGGGGGCTTCGGCCATGGCGGATCGCTCCTCGCGCGCGGTCGGGACGCCGCGCCACCCTGGCGAGCGGAAAGGCGGAGCGCGCGTCACGGGCGACGCAAGGCTAGGTTGTCTCGCCCTCGTCGGTGCAAGATGCGCCGGAGATGCGCGAGTCGACGATGCAGACGGGCGGCAACGGCAGCGGCGCGCGCGTGCTGCTCCAGCCGCAAGGCGACGGCGCAGTGGCCGGCACGATCACTCTCCGGCGCTGAGCGCGAGGCGCGCGCTCGCGTCCGTTCGCTAGGGTGAGTCTTGGCGTGCGCGTCGAGCCTGCCCGTGGCGGCGCTGCACCAGGAGACGCGAGTCCATGCCGATCCAGCTTCCGCCCTTGCCCTTCGCCCGCGACGCGCTCGCGCCCCATCTCTCCGCGGAGACGCTCGACTACCACCACGGCAAGCACCACCGCGCCTACGTCACGCAGGTGAACGAGCGGACGAAGGGCGGCGAACTCGAGGCGCTCGAGCTCGAGGCGCTCGTGAAGCGGGCGAGCGGCCCGTTGTTCGACTCCGCCGCGCAGGCGTGGAACCACGCCTTCTACTGGAACAGCCTCGCGCCGAAGGGCGGCGGCGAGCCGACCGGCAAGCTCGCCGACGCGCTCGCGAAGTCGTTCGGCGGCTTCGCGCCGTTCCGCAAGCAGTTCACCGACTGCTGCCTCGCCCACTTCGGCTCGGGCTGGGGCTGGCTCGTGCAGCGGCCCGATCGCAGCCTCGCCGTCGAGACGACCGCCAACGCCGCCACGCCGCTGACCGGCAGCAGTCGCGCGCTGCTCACCTGCGACGTCTGGGAGCACGCCTATTACCTCGACCACCGCAACGCGCGCGCGGCGTATCTCGAGGCGTTCTGGAAGCTCGTGAATTGGGAGTTCGCGGCGAGCCGACTCGCCTGAGGCGGCGGATCGCGCATCGGGTCGCGCGACGCGACCTGCCGGTCAGCTGAAGAGCCGCGCGGCGAGCGGCACCCGCCGCAGCAGCGCGAAGGCGACCCGCAAGAGCGGCGAGCGGCCGCGCGGCGCGGCGATCACCAGACCGGCGCCGACTGCCACCGCCGATCCGAGGGCGGCGCGCGGATGGGCGGCGACGCACGCCTTGGCGGCCGCGTCGAGGTCGTCGACGAACTGCGTGCCCGCGCCGATCACCTCGCGGACCAGCTCTTCGCGGCGGAGCGCGAACGCGCGATCGGCGTCATCGCTCCAGCTCATGGCGCCGGCTCCGCAGCCGCCACCGAGGGCGATGCAGTGGGCGGTGCAGTCGGCGATGCGGCGGGCGGTGCGGACGGCGACGGCGACACCGTTCCGTTTCGTCGCCGCGTCGGATGGAGCGCCTCGTCGAGCAGCGTGCGCCGCATCCGGCGCCGCACGACGAGGAGCGCGCCGAACGGCAGCGCCAGCGCCAGCAGGCCGCCGCCGAGCTCGCCGATCCAGTCGGCGCCGGTGGCGCGGGCGATGCCGTGGCGGATCCCCGCCACCAGCAGCAGCGCCGCCGCGACGATGATCGTCGCGCCGGCAGCTGCGGCGGCCAGCGCGAGCACGAGGCCGAAGAGGCGGTCGGTCGCGCGCAGCTTCAGCCGCCGCCAGCCCAGCAACGCGAGCTCGCTCCCCTTCTCGCCGAACGTCCGGAAGTGGCGCGCCGCCTGCCGCAAGAGCTTCGCGAGCTCGGCATCGGCCGCGGCATCGGGCGCGGCGGCGGCGGGGCGCACCGGCGGACGCCGGACCTGCCGTCCGTTCGAGTGGGGGGCGCGAGCCATCGTGAGTTCGATCGCGCGCGCGCTCAGGATCGGCGTCGGAGCACGAGACCGAGCAGCGTCCCGACGCCGACCGCCACGAGCAGCGACTTGTAGGGATGGTCGGCGATGTAGCGCTCGACCTGATCCTGGTAGCGCTCGACCGTCTCGCGGCCGTCGGCGACCATCCGCCGTCCGCGCGCCTTCAGCTGGTCGGCGCCCTCCTCGAGGCGCTCCGCCGCGATCGCTCGCAGGCTCCGGGTGTCGCGCGGCCCGCGTCGCGCGCGGACCGGTTCGTTGCGCGCAGCGTCGGCGCGATCGGCGTGGTTCGAGATCATGAGCGGTCTCTCCGTGGACCCGGTCCGTCGATGCGACGGTCGAGGCACGTCGACCAGAGGGCAAGCACCGTGCCCCGCGCTTTCTTCGGAGGCCGCGCCTCGGGCAGAGGGCCGCGGGAGCGCGATTGTTCAAGTGCGGCGTCGTTCTTGCACCTACCCTCGTCCCGCGACTTCGACGGTTTCCACGCGCCGGTCGCCCGCGATCCCGGAGTGCCGGTCGAACATGCCCCCATCCGTCGGAACCACCCCCGCCCCCACGGCGAAGCTCTCGCTGCTGGTCGTCGACGACGATCGCGACTTCCGCGAGAGCCTCGTCACGTTGCTGGAGCGGCAGGGCTTCACGGTGCGGGGCGCGGCGTCGTGCGCGCAGGCGCAGGCGGCGCTGGCCGAGCAACCCTTCGACGCGGTCCTCGCCGACCACGAACTGCCCGACGGCGACGGGGTCGAGCTGCTGCGCGCCCGCGGCGACGGGACGACCGAGTTCGTCGTGATCACGGGCCACGCGACGATCGCGTCGGCGGTCGACGCGCTGAAGGAGGGGGCACTCGACTACCTGACCAAGCCGATCGATCCCGCGAAGCTGAAGAGCACCCTGGCCCACCTCGTCCGCACCCGCGCGCTCAAGCAGGAGGTGCGCGAGCTGCGCTCGGAGCTGCTGACGCGCGGGAAGCTCGGGCCGCTGGTGGGGCGGTCGGGCGCGATGCGGCCGGTCTTCGAGCAGATCGCGCGCGTCGCGCCGACCGACGCCAGCGTGCTGATCGAGGGGGAGAGCGGCACCGGCAAGGAGATCGTCGCGCAGGCGATCCACGACCTGAGCCGCCGCCGCGACGCGAAGCTCGTCGCGGTGAACTGCGGCGCGATCCCCGAGACGCTGATCGAGAGCGAGCTCTTCGGCCACGAGCGCGGCAGCTTCACCGGCGCCGACAAGACGCACCACGGCTTCTTCGAGCGCGCCGACGGCGGGACGCTCTTCCTCGACGAGATCGGCGAGATGCCGCCGCGCCTCCAGGTGAAGCTGCTGCGCGTGCTCGAGACCAGCCGCCTCCAGCGGCTCGGCGGCTCGGCGGAGATCGCGATCGACGTGCGCGTCCTCGCGGCGACCAACCGCGATCCCGCGCAGGCGATGCGCGACGGCAAGCTGCGCGAGGATCTCTACTTCCGGCTCGCCGTCTTCCCGATCCGTCTCCCGCCGCTGCGCGACCGGCGCGGAGACGTCGCGCTCCTGGCCGACCACTTCCTCGGCCTGCTCAACCGGGCGCACGGCACGAAGAAGTCGTGGGCGGACGGGGCCGTCGCCGAGCTCGAGGGGCGCGCCTGGAGCGGCAACGTCCGCGAGCTGAAGAACGCCGTCTACCGGGCGTTCATCCTCGCCGACGAGACGCTGGCGGCGGAAGTGGCGGTCGCCACGTCGCCGCCGGGCGGAGCCGCCCTGGCCGTGGGCGGCACGCTGTCGATCCGCGTCGGCGCCTCGATCGCGGACGCCGAGCGCGCGCTGGTCCTCGCCACGCTCGAGTCCACCCACGGCGACAAGCCGGCCGCCGCCGGCATCCTCGGCATCAGTTTGAAGACTCTCTACAACCGGCTGAACGTCTACCACGCCCCCGCGTCGTCGGCGTGACGGCGGTCGCGGCACGGGAGCTGCTGACCGCAGTGCCGCGTCGGGGAATCGGGTCGATCGATCGGATCGGGTCTGCCGGAGCCACGCCATGCTTCCCGCGTCCTACGCAGACGACGGCCTCGACCGGGCCGCGCTGCATGCGTTCATGCAGCGGGTGCAGGCGACCCTCGGTCACGACCTGCGCACGCCGCTCGGGACGATCGTGAACTACGCCGCGGTGCTGGAGGAGGACGGCGGGCTCGACGAGGCGCGCCGGCGCGAGCTGCCGCGCCGCATCCGCGGCCAGGCGATGCAGGCCGCCGACATGCTGCAGATGCTGCTCGACGCCACGCTCCTCGCGGCGTCGGTCCCGCGGTGCGTCGCGGTCGATCCCGCCGCGCTGCTGCGGTCGATCGTCGCCGAGATCGAGGGCGACGAGCTCCGGGCCGCGCCCGTGGCCACGGAGAGCGGCGACGAGATCGCGCTCGATCCCGAGGTGGTCGGCTTCGCGTGGCGCTCGTTCCTGCTGCTCGAGAAGAGCCTCACGTCGCGCCCGTTGTCGGCCGCGCG
>Ga0315910_10001290_pt1 | contig 23242 bp, 18 predicted proteins | sample EdamamesoilMG_FD_204470 | JGI IMG/M metagenome (GOLD analysis project Ga0315910, IMG submission 204470) | Garden soil microbial communities collected in Santa Monica, California, United States - Edamame soil | ecosystem: Environmental > Terrestrial > Soil > Garden | place: USA: California... | reverse complement strand
GTGCACGAGTCCAACTTCGGCGCCGGCCGCCGCGACGACGGTCGACACCGTGAGGAGGAGTGCCTCCGACAGATCGAACGCGTTCGTGAGCACGCTGGCGGGATCGACCGCCGCCGCGCGCATGGTGGAGTAGTGCGGGGCGGGCGCGCTCGGGCGGAGCGTGAGGGCGAAGTCATGGGGCGGCGGCGGCGGCGCGCTGCTCTTCGGGCTGCTCGCGCGGGACTCGAGGCCTTCGCTGTGGGTCGCCAGATCTTCGAGCGTCCTCTGCCTGCCGTCGGGCGGTAGCGACCCGATCTCGTCGAGCCGTCGCCACACTTGCCATGATTCATGACGGACGAAGGAGCCGGTCGGGATGCGGCCGCCCGTTGCCCCACGTGTCAGCATGTCGAAGGAAACCGGTCCCACCGCGACCACACCGTTGGTGACGAACCAGCGATCGCTGCGCTTTCCGCTCGGCGGCGAGAGCGTGTCCTCAGCCGTATCGGTTGCCCGGTTAGCTCGCCGCATGCCGTGGTACTCGAACCGTGTGGGATAAAGCATACACCAACCTACAATCTACCACAGCAGGCGCCGAGGCGCCCGCGAGGGGTCCATTCCTCCGTCAGTGGAACCATAGGTTGGTCGTTTTGGCTCTCGCCGGTGGATCGCAAGATTTTGGGGCTACCCTCCCGGCTCGATGGCGCGGGCGCTCTCCCCCGAACTCCCCCTCTCCAATACCCTCTCCCGTGCACCCCAGGGGAAGGTCTGGCTCGTCGGGGCGGGCCCCGGGGACCCCGGGCTCATCACGGTCCGGGGGCGCGAGGCGCTCGCCCGTGCCGACGTGGTGCTCCACGACGCGCTCGCCCACCCGGCGTTGCTCGAGCACTGTAAAGACGGGGTCGTGCTCCGTGACGTCGGCAAGCGTGCCGGCGAGCGCACCGGGAGCCAGGCCGCCATCACCGCCGAGCTCGTCGAGCTCGCGCGAGGGGGAAAGGAAGTGGTGCGACTCAAGGGCGGTGACCCGCTGCTCTTTGCACGCGGCGCCGAAGAGGCGCTCGCTCTTCGTGACGCGGGCGTCGCCTTCGAGATCGTGCCCGCGGTGTCCTCGCCGATCGGTGGCGCCGCCTACGCGGGGATCCCGCTCACGCACCGCGAGCTCTCTTCGAGCGTGACGTTCATCACCGGCAGCGATCGTGAGGGGGTGGCTTGGTCGCCCGATGCGTGGCGAAAGCTCGCCACCGCCACCGACACCATTTGCGTCCTGATGGGCATGCGCCACATCGACGCGATCACGCGAGCGATCGTCGAGGGAGGTCGCGCGCCGAGCACGCCGGCGGCCGTCATCCACTGGGGCGCGCGCCCCGAGCAACGGGTCGAGGTCGGGACGCTCGGCGACATCGCGGCGGTCGCGCGGCGCGCGGGGCTCACCAATCCGTCGGTGATCATCGTGGGGGAGGTGGTGAGCCTGCGCGAGCGGCTCCGCTGGTACGATACGCGTCCGCTGTTCGGCAAGCGCGTGCTCGTGCCGCGTGCTGCGGGGCAAGCCGAGGAAACGGCGCACGTGCTCCGCGAACGCGGTGCGATCCCGCTCCTCGTGCCCGCGATCGAGATCGTCGAACCCGCCGACCGCGCGCCGCTCGACGAGGCGCTCTCGCGGGTGTCGAGCTACGACTGGGTGCTCTTCACGAGCCAAAACGGTGTCGCCCACTTTTTTCGCGCTCTTCGCGCGGCGGGGCGTGACGCGCGGACATTCGGCAACGCACGGGTCGGCGCCGTCGGGGTGCGCACGGCGGAAGCGCTGGCCGAGCACGGGATCCAGGCCGACCTCGTCGCCGAAGAGCAGGTCGGCGAAGGCCTCGCGCGGGCGCTTCTCGACCGAGGCGTCCCGAAGCGGGTGCTCCTCGCGCGAGCGAAGGTCGCTCGTGCTGCGCTGCCGCAGCTCTTGCGCGATGCGGGTGCCGAGGTCGACGACGTGGCCGTCTACGAGACACGCCCCGCGGGCGACCTGGCTGCGCTCGCCAAGCCGCTCTTCGAGGCGCGCGTCGATGTCGTCCTCCTCACGTCCGGCTCGACGGCGCGCGCCCTCATGAACGCGCTCCAGGACCAGGGGGGGGATCAGGGGCCCGCGGCGCTCGCGCGGGTCACGGTGGCGAGCATCGGTCCAGAGACCACCGCGGTCGCCGAGGGGCTCGGTGTCCGGGTCGACGTGCAGGCCGAAGAACACAGCTTGGAGGGCCTGCTCGACGCGCTCGACCGGTTCTTCGAGGCGCCGGCGCTCCCCGCCGCGCAAAAAGGGTGATACGGGGCCGCTGATGCCGGATCCTGCCTCTCCGACGCAGCTCAACGAAGGCGAAGAAGTCCTTTTCGAGGGGCACCCGGCGGTCGTCAAGAGCGTGGGGACGCTACTTCTTTGCATCGTGACGCTCGGCCTCTGGCTCCTGCCTCTCTGGTGGAGTTCCAGAAGCCGCCACTATCGCGTCACCAATCGTCGCGTGGTCGTCGAGCTCGGCCTCCTCAGCAAGCGGCTCGAGCAGGTGGACCTCTATCGCGTGAGCGACTACACGGTGGTGCGGCCGCTCGGGCAGCGGTTGCTCGGGACCGGAAACCTGGTGTTGCGGACACTCGATAAGACCTCGCCCGAGCTCTCGATCATCGGTATCAAAACGGACGTGGTCGCGCTTTATGAGAGGGTGCGGGCGGCGACCGAGGTGGAGCGCGCAAGGCGCGGCAACGCCCGAATCATGGAAGTCGAATAGATCGGGAACCCTGACGGCCCTCGCTTCTCAATGGTCGAGGAGCCCTCCGCAAAGTGCCGTCTCATCGCAACATGGCGCCGTCGACGAAGACCACGACGCTGCAACATTCCCGCGGCCCGTCGCGGAAATCCGCACCGGTGACGCCGATGCCGGTCGGAGCCCTGGCCCTCGCCCTGTGCGTCGGGGTGCTCCTGGTGGTGGGTGTCCGCCTGGTTTCCGGGCCCGCCCCCGCCGGAACGAGCGCCAAGGCACGTCCGTAAAGCACGCCCCTCGGAACCGGCTACGCCGGTTAAGAGATTTGCTTCAGAGCTCGACGCGGGCCAGGAAAAATTTGTTGTTGAGGGTCTTGGAGGTCAGCCGCTCGAAGCGACGGACCTTGCCGAGGTCGCTCTTCAAGCTGCTCTCTCTCGAGTGCTCGGTGGTGAAGAACATCACCTTCGTTCCTTCGTCGCGGCGTTCTTCCATGAACGCCTTGAACTTCGCGCCGGACGCGACGAACGCGGGCACGTGATTGCCGGTGTAGAAGTTTTCGCCCTTCCAGTTCATCTGATAGGCGACGAAGGGCTCCTCGGGTCCGCGACGGCGCCGGTAGTACTCGAAGATGGTCTCGCGCTGGCCCCAGTGCGGCGCCACCATCGGGACGTACACGTCGGTGCCCCAGACGGCTGCCCAGAACGCCACGCCGGTGAGCAACACGACGGCGTGGTGCGACGCCGCGCGGACGATCGGCGCGACGGTGGCGAGCGCGGCGACGACCGACAGCGCCAGGAGCACACTCGTGAAGTCGAGCGAGGTCGGCCAGATGCGCTTGTAGTTGTAGCTCGCGAGCTCGGTGAGACGGGCGGGGCCGTCCGGATCATCGGGCGAGAAGAGGTCGCGGCCGACGAGCAAGACGAGGATCGCTCCGCCGACGGCGAAGACGGACGAGAGCGCGCGCTCGTAGCGGTGCTCGTCGTCGTCATCCGCGGCCGGCGCCGGCCAGAGCCGGTAAGCCGCGAAGAGCAGCGCTCCCGCGCCGACCAGGCAGAGCGCGCCCACGAAGGGTGCGGCGCCGGGAACCGGTACGCGTCCCGTGAGCGAGCCGGGGATCAGCCTGAGCGCGCCGTACGGCAGGAGGAGCGCGGCGAGTCCGACCGCGCCGAGGTAGCGGAGGAGCCGCTTGCCGGACGGAGCGTCGCGCGGCAGGGCGCGATCGAGCGCGATGCCGGTGAGCATTGCCATCGCCGGGACGGCGGGGAGGACATAGTGGTGGAACTTGGTGAGCGAGAGACTGAAGAGTCCGAACGACACGCCGAACCAGAGTGCGAGCAGGGCCGCACCTTCCGCCTTTCGGCTCGTCCCTTCGTTGCCTTCGCGCGGAAAAGCGAGCAGCCCGGCGGCGACCGCGCCAATCCAGGGGAACAGGCCGTAGCCGAGCTGCCACACGTAGTAGCGGAAGCTCACGTCGTCGCCCGTGTTGGTGTCGTGCACGTGCACGAACGCGCGCTTGTACATGTCGTGAAACAAGAGGCGATCGGTGAACGGCGGGCCGTGGCGTCCGACCATCGTCGTGTACCAGGGCAGGCACACGATGGCGAAGAGCAGCACGAAGCCGACGAGCTCGGCCCGGGCGAGATCGCGAAAGCGCTGAGCCGCGCACAGCGCGATCAAGGCGATCGCCAGCGGGAGCACGAGGCCCGGTGCGCCTTTGGCGAGCGCGGCGAGGGCAACGGCGTACCAGGCCGCGAGGAAGCAGAGGCGCTGCAGGCGCTGCTCGCCGCGGTTCGACCACAGGAACAGGGCGGTGACGGCGAGCGCCCCGACGGCGATGGTGAGGGGTTGCATCGCGGGATCGGCGGGCGGCACGTGGCGGCAGTCTTCGTTGCCCGGGAGCCCGCAGTTCCCCGCAGATCCGTAGACGATTTCGTCCAGATGAAGGCGAAAACCAGGCGACTCGCCCGCGAGCGAGAGCGTGAGATGGCGTGACAAGAGGTAGAGGATCTGCGGCAGGACGGTGGCGAGCACCGCGACGAACAAGAGGTGGAAGGCGGACAGCCCGAACACGCGCCGGCCGACCCGAACGCCGTGCACCGGCGCGCGCTCTTCCGGATCGGTGGCGAGCCCCATCATCACGAACGCGAGCGCCGCCGTCATCGGCGCCACGTAGGGCATGTCGGTCATGCTCTGGCGCGACAGGATGTACCAGTAGGGAACCGTGACCAGGACGATGCCGCCGAGAAATCCAGCGCGCGGTCCGAACCGTCCCGCGACGGCGCGGTAGAGAAGGTAGGTCGCGACCAGCGAAAAGAAGACGATCGGCAGGCGAGCCGCCCATTCCGGTCTCGGGACCAGGCCCGCCCCGGCAGCGCTCAGCATCTGGTCGGGCAGGAAGCGCACGCCGAACACCGAGAACGACAGCGCCTGCAACCAGAAATCCAAGATCGGCTTCGACCAGAACCAGTTCTCCTGCGCCCACCAGGTCGAGATCCAGTCGTCGCGCGACAGCATCTCGCGTGCGACTTCGCCGTAGTGGGTTTCCCACGGGTCGCTCAGCGAGTAGCTGCCGAGGGACGGCACGTAGAGGACGACCGTCGTCGCCACGAGCCAGAAACCCCAGCGCCGGGTGAGCGGCACGGCGCCGTTCGCGACGCCGAGCGAAACGAGCGCGCGATGGAGCGCGACGATCACCCACAGCACGCCACCGGTGACGAGCACGGCGCCGCTCCAGACCGACCACGGAAGCTTTCCGAGGACGAGCAGCCTGACCACCGCCGTCAGCACGAAGAGGCTGCCGACGAGCTCGCCGAGCCGAGGTAGGGCGGTGCGGAGCGGCCGCGCGTCGCTGGTGGAGGCGTCGTCGAACGTTCCCAAAAAGTCGAGGAACGCGCAGGCAGCGACGATGCACCCGAGCGCACCGAGCGGAACCGACACGGCGTGGTGCCCGTCCCACGCCATCAGCAAGAACGGCACGACGAGCGCGCCGACGGCAACGGCGAGGCTCTTCGGGCGTAGGGCGTTGCCGGCGGGCACGAGCTCCGTGCCGCGCTCTTCCGGCGACACGGGTTCGCTTTCGTGCGGCAGGGCGTCGGCCATGGGGGCCGAGCGTAGCGCGAGACCCGCGCGAGGGGAGTGGCCCCGGGCTTCCCCATCGGTCGCCGAGCGTCGTATGGTGGGGCCCCGGATGACCGAGAGCCTCACGAAAACAGCGGCTGGACACGAGCTCGACCCCGTCCTCTTGCGCGAGTCGATGCTCCGCCGGTTGCCGAAGCGCCTCTTCGCGCAAGGGCGCGTGCGGATGCCGGCGGTCCCTGCGTTACTCGACTACTACGTCGAGACGTTCGACAAGATCTTTGCCGTTCACGGCCGCAAGTTCAAGCCGCCCGAGATCGAGCAAATGCGCGGGCTCCTCGACGAAAAGCTCAAGGAGGGGTTCGCGGCGTCGCCGTACTCCTACGTGCACGTGCGCTTCCAGACGGACGAGCTCCCGAAGACGAGCCTCTCGTATTTCGTGTCGCTCGAGGTCTCCACGATCGAAAACGAGTACGCGACCTGGGTGGCGACGCGCACGCCGCCGCTCTTCGGGACTCACCCGGATTCCAAGGTCATGGATCTGGCGCGGTCGCTCGGCGCGCCGGCGGACGTCCCGGTGCTCGACATCGGGGCGGGTACCGGCCGAAACACGTTGCCGCTCGCGCGGAACGGTCACCCCACGAGCGCCGTCGAGCTGAGCCCGGATCTCGCGAAGATCCTGCGTGGCGAAGCCGAGAAGGAGCGTTTGCCCGTCACGCTCGTCGAGGGCAACGTGCTCGTTGACGATCTCGGCCTGCCGAAGGGGCATTTTCAGCTCGTCATCCTGTGCGAGGTGGTGTCGCACTTCCGAAACGTGGCGCAGGTGCGGCGGATGTTCGAGAAAACCAGCGAGCTCCTCGCCCCCGGGGGACTCCTGGCCTTCAGCGTGTTCTTGCCCGTCGGCGGCTATCAGCCCGATCCGATCGCGCGCGAGCTATCGCAGGTCTTCTGGTCGACGCTCTACACGCGGCAAGAGCTCGTGGAGTCGTCTGCCGGCCTCGGTCTGAGTCTCATGACCGAGGAATCCGTCTGCGACTACGAGAAGAAGCGCCTGCCGGAAGCCAACTGGCCGCCGACCGGCTGGTTCGTCGAGTGGACGCGCGGCATCGACATCTTCAACCTGCCGATCCAAAAGTCCCCGGTCGATATGCGCTGGGTCGTCTACCGGAAGAACGGCTAGCGCTGTCAGCGGTCCCTACGGCGCGGCGTCCGGCGGGTCGGTGGCGACGACGCGGTTTCTGCCGCCACGCTTGGCGACGTAGAGCCGCCGATCCGCGGCCGCGATCAGCGCCTCGGCGCTCGGGTCCGGCGTGCTGCCGACCGAAGAGCAACCGACGCTGACGGTCACGCTGAGCTTTCCCTTGTCGGTCTCGATGGCGAGCGAGGCGATCCGCTCGCGCACGCGCTCCCCGACGACCTTGGTGCCGTCGAGCGCGATGCCGCGCAAGATCAGCGCGAATTCTTCCCCGCCGTAGCGGGCGAACACGTCCTCGTTGCGCACCAGGCGGCGTGTGGCCTTGGCGATCTCCACCAAGACTTCGTCGCCGGTCGGGTGACCGTAGGTGTCGTTGACCTTCTTGAAATGGTCGACGTCGAAGAGGACCAGCCCGCAATCCGTGCTGTGCCGCCGCGCGTAGGAGAGCTCCATCCGAAGCTGGCTGTCGAACGCCTCGCGGTTGTTGGCACCGGTGAGCGCGTCGGTCACGCTCGCTTCGTAGAGCTGGCGGAGGAGCTGCTCCTGCGCCTCGTCGGTGATCGAGTAGCGGAACATCGCTTGCGGTCCGAATTGGATCAGATCGCCGTCTCGGAGCACGACACGCTCCACCCGCTGCCCGGCGACGAAGGTGCCGTTCGCCGACTGCGTGTCTTCGATCACGTAGCCGGCGGAAGAGGCCGTGATCGAGGCGTGACGCCGGCTCACCCCATCGTCACTCAGCCAAATTTCGCATTCGGTGGAGCGCCCGATCCGCTGCGGCGTGGCCCCGAGTGGCGTCACGTGCCCGAGTTGGGCCCCGCGCGCGCGGATCAAGAGGTGACGATCCTTGGCCTGGCGCTTCGGCCCGCCGCGGAGCTCGCCGAGCGAGACGATCGCCGTACGCTCGTGCGGGTCGTCGTCCTCCAGCCCAGGGTCGGGAACCCGGTCGTCGGTCACCAGCGCCTCGCTGTCGAACCTACACCAGCCCCGGAGCCCGCCGGAGCACTTTCTGGTCGGCCCCTAGCGCGGCTCGGAACATTTCCCTTCCGAGCCTGTCCGAACTCTCCGACACGAACGACGACGTGCGGTGGCACGGGGACGAAAGCGCCAGCGCTTCCGGACCCTCCTACTCGGTTGTGCCCCGCCGGTCGTTCGCCAAAAGGAGTGTTTTTTCATGGCACACGACCGCCTCGGTGCGTCCGTCACCAACGATCCCCATCCATCATTTCTTCCTCCCTCCCACGCTTTTTCGTTCGACGCGTTCGACGCGCCGACTGCGGTGAGCGAACCGAGGGCGGAACCGAAAGAGGCGTACGTGCTCGTGCGCAGCACCGGGCCCGTCGATCCGAGCGAGTGCGAGGAGCCGGGCGCCGAAGCCGTCGAAGTGACGGTGATGTGGGGTTCGAGCGTGCTCGAGGTGTTTCACCTCTCGCCACCTCGTCCGTTTCACGTCGGCCACGGCGACGGCGTCGACTTCCTGCTCCCGCCCGAGCTTTCGCCGCTCTCGCGCACGGCCATCGTCGAGGTCGAGCAGGGCTTGGCGCGCGTCGTTCGACCGGAGGGCGCCACGTTGTCGCTCCGTGACGCTCCGCCCGTCGTCATCGAGGGCGCCGCGGGGGATCGCGAGCTCCGCGCCGGAAGGACGTTCGAGCTTTCGTTCGGAGCACTCACCTTTCGCCTCGCTTCGGTCGCCCGCGGGCGCCGCGTCCCGCGTGCTATCGGTGCCGACTACCGCGGCATCGGCGCGTCCTTCGCCTGCTCGTTCGGTGCCGTCGCCGCATTCCTCGGCATCCTTGCCTATTACACGCCGGCACTCGGCACGATGCTCGACAACGAGCTCGACCGCGACCAGGCCGCGCGTCTGCGCCCGTACCTGACGGCACTTGCCGAGCGCGAGGAGAAGCGCAAGGAGGCCGAGGGTGATACCGGCGCGGCGACGCCCGGTGGCGGCACGCCCGGCGAAGAGGCGAAGGGGCCACGCGGTGCGATGGGCCGCCCGAACACGCCGCAGACCAACAAGCGCACCGCCGTCGCCGGCACCGGCGAACGCGTGCTCGCGCGCGACCAAATGCTGACCGACGCCCGCACCTTCGGCCTGGTCGGCATCCTCAACAGCATGAACAGCCGCGCGCTCCCGACCGCGATGTGGGGTGCGGACATCGCCAACGGTCCCGACGCCTCCGATGCGTGGGGTAACCTCTACGGTGAGGACATCGGGGAGAGCGGCGGCGCGGGCGGCCTCTCGCTCAGCGGGACGGGCAGCGGTGGCGGTGCGAGGGGCGACTGGATCGGCCTCGGAACCGGCGGCCTCTGCAACCCCACCTGTGGCACGGGCCACGGCGGTGAAGGCATCGGGCGTGGCATCGGCCGGCAAGGACCGGGTCACGTCACCAAGGCGCCGCGGCTTCAGGCGATCGGTGAAACGGTCGTCGGTGGACATCTCGCTCCGGAGCTGATCCAGCGCGTGGTGCGGCAAAACTTCGGCCGCTTCCGCAACTGCTACGAGACCGGCCTCCGCACCAATCCGAACCTCACCGGTCGGGTAACCACGCGTTTCATCATCGACCGCGAGGGCGCCGTGTCGACGGCGTCGAACGGCGGCAGCGATCTGCCCGACTCCAAGGTCGTCGCCTGTGTCGTGAGCGCCTTCTACGGCGTCTCGTTCCCGGCCCCGCAGAACGGCGTCGTCCGCGTGAACTACCCGATCCTGTTCAGCCCCGGATAAGAGGCTCGCGGCGCGTGGTAAGGTGGCGGGCGTGAAGAGTTCACGCCTCGCCGCTCTCGCGCTCGCCCTGCTCATGCTCGTCGCCGAACCGGCGGGTGCTCAAGAATTCACGCGCCGGGGTTTCGCGCTGCCGCGCGGGGCCGTGGAGGTGACCGGTATGATGGCGCGGCCGGCCTTCGTCATGCTCAACGTGTCGAGGGATGCCGATCTGGAGCCCTTCTACGCGCCCCTCCACGTGTACTTCGGTCTCAGCGACTCGTTCACCCTCGGTGTCACCCACACGATCGGGCCATTTTATACGGGCGGCGGGCCCTGCTTCAACTGCGGGCGCGTGTACAACGATGTCGGGCTCGGCATGCTTTACAAGCTCGTCCGCACGGGAGGCTTCGAGCTCGACCTTCACTTCGACGCACCAGAATTTCTCGCGCTGAGTCCCAATGCCTTGCTCGCCGTCCGCGGCGGCGTGCTCGGGCGCGTGAACATCGGATCCGTCGTCGCGCTCGTGTTCGATCCGTCGCTGCAGATCGGTCTGACGCGGCGCGGGGACTATCCGGGAGACGAGCCGGAGCACAACCGGGAGTACCTGTGGCTCCCCGCCTGGTTCTACTTTCAGGTCACGCCGACGGTCGCCCCGTTCGTCGGCACGGGCCTCGGCGGGCGCCTCGAAGGGTTCTTCGACCATGCCGAGGTTCCGCTCGAGGGCGGCGTCATCGTCTCGGTGACGAACGACGTCGATGTCGGCGGCTTCTTCCAGTTCGGCAATCTGCTCGGCAACGGCGGGTCGGCCGACTGGCGACAGGTCGGGTTCCTCGCCCGCTTCCGCTTCGACTGATCGGCGCGATCAGAGCTCGCCGACCAGGCGCGCCGCTTCGAGCAGCCGTTCGCGCTGGCGCTCGAGCTGGGCGAGTTGCTCGCGCGCGGCCGCCACCACTTCCGGCGGGGCGTTGTCGATGAAGTTCTTGTTTTCGAGCCGTTTTTTCATCACGCCGAGGTCCTTCTCGACGTTCTTTTGCGAGCGCTCGACGCGCGTCTTTTCCTTGCTCGGGTCGACGAGCCCGCGGAGCGCGACCAGCACCTCCACGTCGCCCGCCACATCCATCACCGTGCCCGGCGCGCGCGTTCCACCCACGTCCGCGACGAGCGGCGCGCCGTCGGTGCCGACCAGCGTCTCGATGGTGCGGCTTTCACGCGTGAGGAGCGCGCGGACCACGGGGTCGCTCGAACGAAGCTCGAGCTTCACCCGCGCGGTCGGGTGCACCTCGTGCTCGCTGCGCGTCGTCCGCGCCGCGACGATCGCGCCCTTGAGCACCGTCATCTCGCGTTCGGTCTCGGCGTCGTGGCGGCCGTCGGCGGCGGTGGGGTAGGGGGCGAGCGCGATCGACACCGGGCGATCGTTCGGCCGCGGCAGCCGCTGCCAGAGCTCTTCGGTGACGAACGGCGCGTAGGGGTGGAGGGCGCGGAGCGCCGTTTCGAGCACGTGGGCGAGGACCTTTCGCGTCTCCGCCTTCTCCGCGTCGCTCCCCGACGTGAAGATCGGCTTCGTCATCTCGAGGTACCAGTCGCAGAGCTCGTCCCAGAAGAAGTGGTAGAGCGCGCCCGAGCCGTCATCCAGCCGAAATTCCTCGATCCCCTGCGTGCTTTCGGTCGCCGCCGCCCCGAGCCGCGAGAGGACATAGCGGTTCGCGAGCAGCGTCGCCGGCGGAGCCTTGCCGTCGAGTGTCTCGCCCTCGACGTACGTGAGCGCGAAGCGCGTCGCGTTGTAGATCTTGTTGCAAAACTTGCGGTAGCCGTCGATGCGCGCCGGCGATAGCGCGATGCGCTTCGCCTGCGGCGAATAGCTGACGAGCGTGAAGCGAAGCGCGTCCGTGCCGTAGGCGGCAAACCCCTGGCCCATCTGTGCGACCGAGGGATAGGCCTTCTTGAACTTGGCGAGCGCCTCGTCCGGCGGCGCATCCGGCAGGAGCTTCTTCACGATCGTGCCGAAGTCGGCGCCGTGGATCAGATCGAGCGGATCGAGCGTGTTGCCCTTCACCTTGCTCATCTTGTCCCCGGTTTCGTCGACGACCATCCCGTGGAGCAGCACGCGCCGGAAGGGCACCTCGCCCATGAAGTGGATCCCCATCATCATCATGCGCGCCACCCAGAAGAACAGGATGTCGTACCCGGTCTCGAGGTCGCTCGCCGGGTAGAAACGCGCGAGCTCCGGCGTCTTTTCCGGCCAGCCGAGCGTCGAAAACGGCCAGAGTCCGCTCGAAAACCAGGTGTCGAGCACGTCCGGATCGCGTTCGAGCTCGCTCCCCCCGCACTTCGCGCACGCGGTCGGGTCCTCGCGGGTGACGTTCACGTGGCCGCAGCTCTTGCAGTAGAACGCGGGCACCTGGTGACCCCACCAGAGCTGGCGCGAGATGCACCAATCCTGGATGTTGGTGAGCCAGTGCTCCCAGGTCTTGACCCACTCCTCGGGGACGATGCGCGTCTTGCCGCTTCGTACCGCTTCGAGCGCCGGCTCGGCGAGCGGCTGCATCTTCACGAACCACTGCGTCGAGATGATGGGCTCGACGACGGTGTTCGTGCGCTGCGAGCGCGGGAGCGACATCAGGTGCTGCTTCGATCCACGGGCGAGCCCGAGCTCTTCGAGCCGCCGCTTCACCGCCTTGCGCGCGACGAAGCGATCCATGCCTTTGAATTCCCCGCCGTTCTCGTTCATCGTCCCGTCGAGCGCGAGGATCGAGATCTCGGCGAGCCCGTGGCGCTTGCCCGTCGCAAAATCGTTGAAATCGTGGGCCGGGGTCACCTTCACCGCGCCGGTGCCGAACGCCATGTCGACCAGCACCGGATCGGTGATGACGGGGATCTCGCGCGCGACGAACGGGTGACGGAGCTTCTTGCCGTGGAGGTGCGTGTAGCGCGGGTCGTCGGGGTGCACCGCGACGGCGGTGTCACCGAGCATCGTCTCCGGGCGGGTGGTGGCGACGACGAGCTCGGTGGCGCCGGCGGTTGGATCCGGATCGATCACGGCATAAGCGAACTCGTAGAGCTCGCCGTTCACGTTCTCTTCGACTTCGACCTCGAGGTCCGAGAGCACCGTCCGTGATTCGACGTCCCAGTTGACGAGCCGCGTCGCGCGGTAGATGAGCCCGTCCTCGTAGAGACGCACGAATGCCTCGCGCACCGCGCGCGAGAGATCGGCGTCCATCGTGAATTTACTGCGCCCCCAATCGGCGGAAAAACCGAGCACTCGCAGCTGCTCGAGGATCCGGCCGCCGCTCTGCTCCTTCCACTTCCAGACGCGCTCGATGAACGCATCGCGCCCGAGATCATGCCGCGTTTTGCCCTCGCGCTTGAGCTGGCGCTCGACCACCACCTGGGTCGAAATCCCGGCGTGATCCATGCCGGGCTGCCAGAGGGCGTTGTGCCCGCGCATCCGGGCGTGGCGAATGATCACGTCCTGGATCGTGTAGAGGGCGTGACCCATGTGCAGTGATCCGGTCACGTTCGGGGGCGGCATCGGGATCACGTAAGGAGGGCGCGTGTCTCCCGGATCCATGGACGCACGAAAAACGCCCTGTTCTTCCCAGAACGCGTACCAGCGGGGTTCCACCTGCGCGGGGTCGTAGGCTTTCGGAAGCTCGGACATCGGGGGGCGGAGTCTAGAGTCCAAACCCCAGGTCGTCACCGCCGGCTCCGAAATCGCTCAAATCTGCCCCCGGGTGGTGCAAAATCTCGCCTTGCTGGCCGGCCGGCGCGGGCTTACCACCGAGGCGAAACGAAGAGCACCCGTGGCTAGCCGACGATCACGAAAAGGCGAGGCGGCGAAGAACCGCGAAGACCGCGACCCCGCGAGCGAGAAGCTCCGCCGTCCGCGCGCGACGCTCCGCGATCTCCCGACGTACGTCCAGCCGCAGGACGAACGAGCGACGAACCCCGTCATCCAGAACCCCGTGGTCCAGTTGGACGGCCGGACGACGCGTTTGCCGCCGCCCGCTGACGAGGACATCGGCGAATCGCTCGAAGCCCTCGCGCAACACGCCCGCCGGTCGGCGCCGCCCCCGCGCGTCGCCCCGGTCGTGCATCGCCTGGTTCTGCCGCTCCAGCCGCGAAGCTCCGCTCCTCCGCCGATGCCGCAAGCGCAGGTGCAGGCGCAACCGAGCTCGATGCCGGTGCCGCCGGTCGCGACCTCCGTGCATCCGGTCTCCTCGATCCGGCCGAGGTCAGGGTGGTGGTGGCCCGGCGATCGTTTCCGAATGCTCGGTACCGTGATGCTGAGCGCCGGTGTCGGCGCCGTCGTCGCGCTCGGCATGTGGGGCGTGCAGAACGGCATCGAGCGCGCGTCTCACGGTGGAGACGCCATCAGCAACGCCTCGCTCGCCGTCGCACCGGTTTCCTCCGCCGACGAGCGCTGCGCTCCTTCCAACGCCCCGGTAGCCACTCCGGTCACGAAGGCGTCCACGCCCGAGGCCAAACCGCCCGCCACCGCCGAGTCCCCCGAGACACGCCCCGTCACGCTCGACGCGCTGCCGGTTGCCCAGGATTATTCGGTCAATTCGCGTTCTTCGCGGGCCTCCACCCGCACGCCGCCGGTCACCCGCGCCTCGATGACCGTGGCGCGTTCGTCGTCGCCCGAGCCCGCCGCGACCACCGAGGCGCCCGCGCCGGCACCCGTATCCGCTCCGCGCAAGAAGTCGTCCCGCTCCCCGCGCGCTGCCGTCACCGACGCCGTCCAACGCGCGTCCTACGCCGCCCACTCCTGCGAGACCGGCCCCCAGAGCGGCAAGGTCCAGGTCACCTTCGCTCCGACCGGCGCCGTCCAGTCGGTCGATCTCATCCAGGGCTTCGGCGACATCGGTGTGAACGGCTGCGTCCTCCGCGCCTTCAGCCGCGTGCGCGTCTCCGCTTTCGACGGCGAGCCGATCGTCGTGCGGAAGACGGTCAGCTGGTAGGCCAGCTCGGGACTACCTACGCTTCGAACATCTCCCGCAGCACGCCGAGCACGCCGCTGAACTCCGGCTCCGTCAGGGAGCCCAGCCGACGCACGAGGCGCTCGCGATCCACCGTCCGGATCTGGTCGAGGACGACCAACCCGGATTTGCCCTGGAATCGGCAAGAGATGCGGAACGGGTAGGGCCTTCCCGCGGACGTCAGCGGCGCGACGATGACGGTTTGGAGATGGGCATTCAGCTCATCGGGTGAGACGACGACGCACGGGCGCGTTTTCTTGATCTCGCGGCCACGCGTCGGATCGAGTCCGACCAGATGCACCTCGCCCCGCTTCGGAAACCGTGCCCTCACCAACGCCATTCGTCCTCGTCAAAATTCGTCGGCGTCGTCGGATCCAAGAGACCCTGTGAGCCGGCCGCAAGGTTACGAGCTGCCTCGCTCCAGCCGGTCCGCGGCGGCCGGCTTGCGGAGATGATCACGCGTTGGTTTTCGACCTCGAGCTCGACCACGTCGTCGAGGGCCGCCTGCTCGATGACCGCCTTCGGCAGACGGACCCCGCGAGAATTCCCGATCCGAACGAGCCGAGCCTTCATGGTGATCACAATGTAATCACATGCGGTCCCAGCGTGCAAGACGGCTTCCCAATCGTCTGCGTCGAGCCGCTTTCTAGCCGAGGTCCGTCCCCGTGGGTTGGGTGTGCTCCTGCGCGCCTCCCACGGGCTTGCGACGACCGAGCCACCCGGCTTGGTAGACGCGCGAGACGCCGACCAAGAGGCAAGCGACGACGAAACACCAGGGCGCGACGTTGCCCGCGAACCAGCCTCGCCAAGTTGGCCTGTCCTCGACCGGCAGCACCCGGAACACGAACGCTACTACCCACATGATCATGACCGCGGCTCCGATCGAGCACGCTACGTTGAGGTGCCAGGATCGAGCGGCGCTGACTTCGACAACCTTTTTCCCATCGTCGAGCGGTGCTCCCAGAGCACGCAGATCCCAATGAGTAAAGAGCGCTCTGAAACACAAAGCCGCGGAACATAGCAGAAGGATGCATGACCACATGGTCAGACCTGGGTGCGCTGAGACCACACCAGTCCCGGAATCAGCTGCGACGGCCAGGGCTGCAAGCAGCAGCGCATTGGCAGAGAGCAGGCCGGAGGCCTTGCTGATCTGGCGGTCTAGGAGTTCGCGGGCGAATGAAGAGAACGCTTCAGGCTGCCCATTGAACCGCCCCATGAGATTCTCGATCAGGTCGTCAAGGTCGTCGCCCCCAGGAGCGTCAAACGTAACAATTGCCGGTAGTACACGTTGAGTAGTGCCGTCGGTGGGCAAAGACTCGCCATCGTTTCCCGGGTTTGGCATGCGCCCGTCCCTCTCTTTCTCTCTGCCCAACCTACCAGGCCCCACTTGCGCCGGCCGAGCGAAACGCAAGGTCTTACTCTGTGTCGAGCCGCTTGCTCAGGATGACGCTCCGAAAGTTGGTGTGCCCCCACTGGGCGTACCCGACGTGTCGGTAGCCCCGGACGTCGTAGAACCTGATCAAGTGTGCGGCGCTCTCCGCGGTGTCGACCGCAAGTTCTCTGGCGGCGAGCGACCGAGCGCGACGTTCCGCAACGTTCAGCAATCGGCCACCGAATCCTCGCCCCTGAAGCTCTGGTTCGATCGCGAACTGGCTGGCAACGGCGACTTCCGGACGGTCGTACCAGGCACAGTGTGGGGCCGGCGTCGACGGCGGGATAACGAGGATCGTGCCGATCATGCGTGCGCCGTCGAGCATCAGGAAGCATTCACCTTTCCCGATGCGCCGGCGGGTCGTGGCCACATCCTGGTGCGTCGCCAGGTATCGGAAGCCCATCGCCGCGAGCGGAGCGTACGCCCGGTGTAGGAGCTCCGTGAGCTCTTCGAGTGAGTCCCGGCCTTCGATCAGGCGAACTTCCGGCTGATCCTCAGGTGTCACGGGGTTTCCATGGATCCTGGACCCTCCGACCTTCGATGATGATCGCGTGCAAACCGCTCCAGGTACGCTGCCATCTCCAGCCGCCTCGGGTCCCTGGTGCGTTCCTCTCGATGAACCCCGCGCATTCCGTGGCGTCGAGGGTCTCCCGGCAATGCGGGCAGCGGGGTGCAGCGTCGCCGCGGAAACTGCCCCCGCAGAGACACGGCGAGACATCGGCCTCGAGGGTCGGCGCGAGCGGTCCATGCCCGGAAAATGGTTTGCCCCCCGGGTGTGCCTTCGCCCAACGATCGAAGAGGGCAGTTCTTCCGCAGCGATCGCAGTAGGCGAAGGCGGATTCATTGAATCCGTTGTGTACGAGGTAGTACCCGAAGTTCCCGTGACACGAGGCGCAGGCCCCTTCGCCATCCCGTCGTTCCGTGTCCGTCATCCAAGCCCCGGTCAAAACTGAAAATAGATGAACGCCTCCGCCGTGAGCGGTGTCCCCACGAGCAACACCGCCCAGAGCAGACCAAGCGCCGGATAAAACGCGTTCTCCGGCAGCGCCCGTGCTCGCGCCACGAGCGCCGCCCGGTAGGTATACACGGCCCAATGAACGGCACCGAGCAACCCGACCGCCAGCCACCACAGCGGCGAAACCGTTGCCCCTGAGCTCAACGCCTTCGTCGGCGCCGTGAACAGTTGCCACGCCGTACCGATATCCGGACAGCGGAAGATCGTAAAACAGAACGCCACGAAGACGAACGTCGCCGCCCACGAAAGCACCTTCATCGCCGGCGGCGCCGCCGACACCGTTGCAGCGCTGGATGGCGACGCGCTCGGTCGCGTCAAGAACCGGTGCGCAACCAGCGCCGCTCCGTGCAGGAATCCCCACAGCAAGAACGTCCAATTCGCCCCGTGCCAGAGCCCGCCGAGCAACATCGTGAGCATCAGGTTCCGCGCGACACGCACCGAGCCGCCACGGTTGCCGCCGAGTGGAACGTAGAGATAGTCGCGGAGCCAGGTCGAAAGACTGATGTGCCAGCGCTGCCAGAACTCGCGGACGTTCAGGCTCAGGTAAGGGCTGTCGAAGTTCTTCGCGAGCTCGTAACCGAGCAGCGCTGCGACTCCGATCGCCATGTCCGTATACCCGGAGAAATCGCAATAGATCTGCACCGAGTAGAGCGTCGAAGCGAGCAGCCGTTCCGCCGCTGAAAAGGCGGTTGGATCCGCAAACACCGGATCGATCGACGCCGCGATGTTGTCGGCGACGCACGCCTTCTTGAAGTACCCGACCGAGAACAAGACCAAAGCTCGCCGCCCGTCGATCGCGGCGAGTGCCCGCGTCTCGACGAGCTGCGGCAAAAAGTGCCGCGCCCGCGCGATCGGCCCCGCGACGAGCTGTGGAAAGAACGCGACGTACAGCGCAAAGTCGAGAAAGCGTCGCTCCGGCTCGAGCTTTCGCCGGTAGACGTCGATCGTGTAGCTCATGCTCTGAAAGGTGAAGAAACTCACGCCTACCGGGAGCACGATCGAAAGCGTCGGCTCGGCCGCGTGGACACCGAGCTTGGTGAGGAGCTCCACCGCCGAGTGAACGAAGAAATTGTAGTACTTGAAGAAGCCGAGGATCCCGAGGTTCACCGCCACGCTGAGCGTGATGAAGAGGCGGCGCCGGCGCGGGTCGTCGGTGTTGCCGAGCCAGAGCCCCGTCGCGAAATCCCAGCACGTGGAGGCGAAGACGAGCGCGACGAAGCGGTAGTCCCAGTAGCCGTAAAAAAAATAGCTCGCGACGAAGAGCCAGCGTTTGCGCCACGCGTTCGTCGGGAGAGCCCAATGCACCGCGGCCGCCACCGCGAAGAACACGAAGAAGACGAACTGCGTGAAGATCATTTCCGCTTCGTCCAGCGCTTGTCCCAGCGCTTTTCGATCTCATGCGCGAGATGGCGAGCCTGGATGGCGCCCCCGGTGAGGTTCAGGTGGTCGGTCTCGGCGCGAACGTCGGGGGTATAGAGCTCGGGGTAGCGTGCCGCATCGTTGAAGTCGAAGAACACGAGGGCATCGCGCTCCTTGCGCTCCTTGCGCTCCTTGCGCTCCTTCTTGGTGCTCTGGGGCGGCCTGACGGCGCCCCAGACCGGCGAGTAGAAGAAGAACGCGTCCACGCCGTGCCGGCGCGTGACCGCGCGGAGCTCCTCAGCCCAGCGGCTCGGAACCGACTGGTCCTTCTTGCGGACCTTGGCCTTGCCCTCGAGGTGCCACGTGACCTTGGCTTCGTGGGTCTTCGGGCGGTTCGACTTGCTCGGCCGAGCTCGTCCCGTCGCGGCGCCCGGTGTCACGCCCACCTCACCCATGAGCTCGCGTGCTCGGCCGAGCGACGTGTAGTGGGCGGCGACGTGGCCCGTGTGGGCGAGGGCGGTGAGGAGCTTGAGCTTGCGCTTACCCCCGGAATAGTAGCGGGCGAGCCACGGGATCGCGCCGAACGTGTGCCAGGCGATGACGCGTGGCTTGAACCAGTTCTCCCTGTCGAAGCGGAGGCTCTCCTTCAGCGTGATGTCGATCGCGACCAGCTGGAGCTTCGGAAAATCGTGGTCGAGGACGATCTCGAGCTCACGCATGAGGTCGTAGCCGTAGAGGTTCGCGCGCCCGAGCTTGCACGCGCGTTTGGGAAAGCCGATGCGCCTGGCTTCGTCGTCGAAAGCCGCGGGCACGAGTCGGTTGACGTAGCTCGGGCCGATGAACAGAACCTGGCAGACGTCTTTTTGCCGGAGGAGCTCGTCGCGGTCCCGTTCGCGCCGCGCGGCCGGCAAGATCAGGTAGAGCGTTGCCGCACCGAACGACAGCCCGAGGAGGACGAGCAGAAGCCGGAGAGCGAAACGCGCCACAGCCGCCCGTTCCCGGAGCCTTCGCGCCGATTACTCGCGCGTGAGGCGCTGGATCTCTTCGCGGATGATGGTCTCGGCGAGGGTCGGCACGACCTCCCACACCACGCGCTCGAGCACGTCGCGCGAGAGGGAAAGGACCCCGTTCACCTGGTCGGAAGTGAGGCCGAGCGAGCCGAGCTTTTTCGCGAAGTCGGCGCCGTTGGCACCGCCGAGCGCGGCAGCGACGGCGACCGGCGCCGCCGGAGCGGTCTGCGTGGCCATCGGCGCGGGGCGAGCCATCTCGGGCGCACCGCCGGCCGCGATCAACGTCGGTGCCGAGCGGGCCGCGACCGGCGGGCTCAGCGGCATGCCGGGGGCGGTCTGCTGCCTTGCGGGAGCGGCAGGTGGGGGCGCGGCCGCGACGGGTGCGGCGGGGATGGCGACGGGGCTCGCCCCATACTGAAGGGTGGTTGCCCCGGCACGCGGTGCGTGCGCTGCCGGCGCGACGGCTGCGGGGGCGGGAGTCCCCACTGCGGCGCCTGCCTTCTTCGCCAGCATGGAGACCTTGTCGATCAGCTGCTGGGTGTCGAAGGGCTTGTCCGCGAAATCGTCAGCGCCCACCTGCGTGCCGAGGTTCCTGTCGAACGGCTGCTGCTTGTTCGAGAGGATCACGACCGCGAGCCCGGGCTGCGCGGCCTTCAGCCGGCGGCAGAGCTCATAGCCCGTCGTCCCGTCGAGCCCCGCGTCGACGAGCGCGACGCTCGGGCGCTCCGAGAGCTTCGACATCGCTTCATCGGCGTTCGAGCAGACGACCAGCTTGAAATCTTCCCCTGAGAAGGTGATCTCGATCACCTTCCTCATGGTTTTGCTGTCGTCGACGGCCAGCAGAGTGGTAGCCAAGTCCTGGATTCCCGCGTGGTAGGTACGACGGAGCCGGGATCATCGGGGCCGGTCCCAATACTGTCAAGGATTTCGCGCTCGGACCTCCCTTTGACCTCCGTTTGATCCCCGTTTGATCCCCCGGGGGGAGGCCGTCAAAATAGGAAGTCGTGAACCCCCTGCCGAGTCTCGCCAAACGCGCCCGGTCCGTCCTTTACGCGGTCGTGACCGAGTTCATCGCGACCGGGGAGCCCGTCGGTAGCCGGACCCTCAGCAAAAAGTACCGCCTGTCGCTGTCGCCGGCCAGCATCCGCACCGTGCTTGCCGACCTCGAAGAAGCGGGGTTTCTCGTTCAACCGCACACTTCGGCCGGCCGGCAGCCGACGGATGCCGCGTTCCGGCTGTTCATCGATGCACTCATGCAAGTGCGGCGGCTCCGGGAAGACGACGCCGGCCGGATCAGCGAATGGCTCGACGACCTCCGGCCGGACGCCGACATCCCGCGGGAGACCGGCAAGCTGCTTTCCGACCTGAGCGGCGCCCCCGCGGTCGTGCTGCGCACGCCGTCGGACGGGCGCGTGCTCCTCAAGGTGCGCTTCATCGCTACCCGGCCCGGCGAGATGCTGGCGGTGGTCGTGTTCCTGGACGGCTCGGTCGAGAACCGGTTCATCAAGGTCGAAGGTCCGATCAGCGACGGCGACCTAGACCGCCTGCACGAGCTGCTCGAGGAAGTGGGTGAGGGCCGAACGCTCGCCGGTCTGCGCGACACGATCTTGGAAACGATGGGCGGGCAGCGAGACGAGCTCCGCTCGCTCCACGAGCTCGGTCATGCGCTGGTGAAGTCCGCGGCCGAGGGCGGGCTCCGTCCCGCCGAGGTCGTGATCGAGGGGCGCACGCGGCTGCTCGATCGCCCGGAGTTCGGCAGCGTGGACCACCTGCGCGAGCTCCTTCGCGCGCTCGACGATCGTGAGCGGCTGGTCGGGCTCCTGGATCGAGCGCTGAGCTCCGATCGGGTCGAGGTGTTCCTGCCGACCGAGGCCGGATCGGTCGCGCCGTTTCCGGTCAGCGTCGTCGCCGCCCGCTTCCAAGAGGGCGGTGAGCCCGGTGGCGCGGTCGGGATCGTCGGGCCCGCGCGCATGGACTATCCGGTCGTGGTGCCGCTCGTCGCTGCCGCCGCCGAGGCCATGACGGCGGCCATCGCACGCCGGGAAGAGCCTCCCAAAACGAGCCAATAAGTCGTCCAGCGCATCGGACGACTCTGAAACGAATCTCTGTTAGCCTGCCGCTACCATGGGCGAAGTCGCGCAACGGCCTCTGGATCGCGCACTCGAGGGCTGGGCGTCGGGATCACTCGAGGCAGGGCTCCGTGCGGCGCTGTCCGTGCTCGAGGTTCAGAAGGAGAGTGCCCTCGCCCTGCTCGCCTGCTCGTACCTCGGCGGAAAGCTCGGTGATCCGGCGGGGTTCGCCGACGGGCTCAGGGCGGCGGCCGAGCGTGCCACCGATGCCGGCCAGCTGCCGCTTGCCATCGTCGCGGGCGCGCTGTCGCGCGAGCTCGGGCTCGATCCGGCACCGATTTTCGACGCGGCGGCAGCGGCGTACGGCAAGGGCTCAGCGCGGCTGAAACGCCAGGCGCCGCCCGCGCTTCCCGGCGGGGCGGTCAAGCCGGCTTCGGTTCCGAATTCGCTCGCCGGCAAGGCCCTCATCGAGCGCGTCGAGAAAGCCGTGCGCGCTTCCGCGGAGGAGCTGCTCACGGCCCACGGGCACGGACCGCTATCGCCGGCTCCGCTCTTCTCGTCGCTCGATCCGCCGGCGCTCCGCTCGTTCCTGGAGATTTTCGAGCCGCGCGTGATGCCTGCCGGCGCCCCCGTCGTCGAGGAGAAAACCTTCGGTGGCGACGCCTTCGTCGTCGCGCACGGGGAGCTCGAGGTGACGCGTCACGGCGCCGTCGACGCGGACCCCGTGCACCTCGCGCGCCTCGGTGCGGGCGCTCTGGTCGGCGAGATGGCGCTGCTCTCGCGCGCGCCGCGCTCGGCGACCGTGGTGACGGCCGCGCCCGCGCTCTTGCTGACGGCGAGCAAACAGGCGCTCGACGTCGCGGTGACGAAAAATCCGGAGCTCGGTCGCGAGTTCGCCGAGCATTGCCGCCGCCGCATGCTCGACAACCTCGTCAAAGCGAGTCCGATCCTGCGCAGCGTGAGCCCGCTCGAACGGGCCGAGCTCGTACGGCGCTTTTCGATTCGTGCGTTCGAGCAGGGGGAGCGCATCATCCAGCAGGGCCACGCGCCCGATGGCCTGTTCTTGATCGCGTCGGGCGAGGTCGCGGTCGTTCACCAGGACGAGGCCGCCGAGAGCACCGTGCTCGCGCGCCTCGGTCCCGGCGAGACCGTCGGCGAGGTGGCGCTGGTGCTGCGCCGTCCCGCGATTGCCGAAGTGGTGGCGAACCATCCGACCGTGACGCTGCTGCTCCCCGCCGAGCGATTCCTCGAGATGGCGCGTGCGCATCCGAAGGTGCTGGTCGACCTCTACGAGCTCGCGGTGGGGCGCGATCAAGAGACCGCGGCGGCCGCCGAGATCGAGGCCGCCGACCTCGACGATTCGATCCTCGTCTAGAGCGCGTGGGGAGCGCCCGTAGGGCGCCAAAAGGGCACCCTGGCCTCCGACCGGACGTTCGCCTTGACGGCCCGGGGGCCTAACGCTACTCCCCGCGCCATGTTCGCTCTTTCCGCTCGCTCGTGGGCCATCAAGGTTTCTCTCCTCGCCGCGTCGCTCGGCGTCGCCCTGCCGGCCGCCGCTCAGTCGGCGCCTGCGCCGCAGATGCGCGTTGCCGTCGTCGATACCCAGCGCGCCGTCATGGAAACCGAGGACGGGCTTCGCCTGCAGGCGACGTTGAAGAAGCTCTTCGACAGCCGCCAGCGCGAGCTCGACAAGAAG
>Ga0315910_10001289_pt1 | contig 23246 bp, 16 predicted proteins | sample EdamamesoilMG_FD_204470 | JGI IMG/M metagenome (GOLD analysis project Ga0315910, IMG submission 204470) | Garden soil microbial communities collected in Santa Monica, California, United States - Edamame soil | ecosystem: Environmental > Terrestrial > Soil > Garden | place: USA: California... | reverse complement strand
CCGGCGCCCCGGGTCGCGCTTTTCACGGCGCAGATCGACGGGACACTCGCTGCGCCGTGCGGATACCGGCTCGGGTACGTCGAGGGTGCGCTCGCTCGAGTCGCAGCGGAGCCGCATGCCACCGTCTTCGTCGACGGGATCGATGAGGATGGCCATGTCTCCGGGAGCGGACGGCAGCGAGCACGCCGGCCACGTGGTGAGGTCGCGCGGCGTCTCGAACTCGCCCGGGCTCACCTCGCGAGGCGGCCCCAAACAGCTGGTCGGCAGGGCGAAGATGCCCTCGCGCCCGACGCCCGCAACCCCAACGAAACTGACTTCTCCGCCGGGCGTGCTCACGATGTCGACGGGTTTGGAGCCGACACGCAGAAAGGTGAACCCAGGCGACGATCGATCGACGTCCACCACGTCACCCTGGGTGACGTCGATGACGGCGATCTCCGCCGTGAGGGTCTGGGTCACGAGCGCGAAGAGATGATTTTCTTTCTCTTCGAAATCTGGGCAATCTTCCATCGCTACGCCCGTGCGGTCGGGCGACATGCAGATGTACGAGACGTCGCCGCTCGCGGTGAGAGAACGTATCGGCAGCGGTTCGGGGGAATCTTGACAGCTGATGGCGGTGAGTGTGACGCCGGACAGCAGCAGGGAAACGATGTGTTTATAGGTCAGATTCACTTCGTCGCCCTCGGGGCGGTGGGGGTGCCGATCGTCGCGACGATCGTCCCGTACGTACGCGGGAAGCGCTGATCGAGCGCCACCACGCCAATGTACGAGTCGGTGAAGTGGCCGATGTAGCCCACACCGCGCTCAGTGTCCAAAGCCAGCGGATGCGGACCGCGGCCCGTGAAGATCTCGGTTTCGATCCGGTCGCTCTTGGGATCGTAGATGAAGATCAGGCGTGAATCGAAGCACACCGCGAACACGCGCATCTCGGGTTCCCCGCCGGCATTGATGACGTTACCCGTGTAGATGCGGGAAGGGCCAGCCGTCAGCGGCAGCGTCCGGTAGAAGGTGGGGATGTCCGAGCTCGACGTGATACCGAACTCTGGGCGCGTGTGTCCGACCACCAGGCTGGGCGGAGTTCGGTTCGCGACGTACACGTCCAGCGGCAGCGCGCTGGCCTCACTCAAGCAGGCGGAGTCGGACCCGCCACAGGCCGCCTCAGCGGCATCGCGCCGGCTCGAATCGATAGCGATCCCGCGCGAATCGCTGCCCACCGAGTTGGTCAGGATGCGACCGGATCCGACGTCCGCCAAGTACGGCCGCGCCGGAACGGAAGCCGCATCGCTGAACAGGCCGTCGTCGAAAAAACGGAGCAGCCTCACCTCCGCGCTGTTCCTGAAGGTCACGAGGAAGCCCGGTTGGTAGCTCAGTTGGTTCGCGGCCACGACGGCTGGAACCGGCACACTAGCGAGCTCCATCGGTCGCGAGGGCAAGCCACCCACCACGAATTCGAGCCGGGGAGGCGCGCTCCAGTCGTTGATGAGAAGCGAGACCTGGCCTTCGGTCTGGTGCGTCACGGTCACCACGCGCCCGTCGTCGGTCGCCGCGATCCCGAACGGGGAGGTCGGGAGCCGCTGATCGCGCGTGTTCTCTTCGTCGGGGTCGTCTCCCACGCGATGCCGGTCGTCGCAGCGGCCATCGGCGTGGTCCTGACCGCAATCGAGATTGCCCTCCTCGTCCACGTCCACGTAGTGCACCGTGGTGTCGCCGCGCACGGGCATCAACAGCCGCCCGGGGGGGCCGTTGGGCGCATCGGCGGGGCGGGCCCGATAGATGGTATCCGTTGCAAAGGCGCCAATTTCCACCGATGACGTCACGAGGCTCGTGCCACCGTCTTGTGGGCGACTCGTGTGGATCTGCGCGCAGCGACCCGGAGCCACCACGCGTTGATACGCGGGAGCTTCGTCCAGACTGCCGCAAGGCAGGTCTTTGTAAGGACCGGAGCGGTCAACGCAGAAGTAGCTCGGGATCTCGCTGTTGGCCGCGTTCGGCTCGACGTCGCAGCGCTTGTCGTCGCTGCAGTCCGCATCGCTCTCACAGGGCTTCGGCACGAGCTCACTGACGCGGTCGAGATCGTACCGCTGCAGGACCCCCTGGTTATATTGCAGGTCGAAATCGCTGTTGACGACGAACAGTGACTTGCCTTCAGGGTCCATCGCGAGCCCGACGGGGAAGTAGATCTGGTCCGCCGGTGGCTCCACCCCATCGCCGGGCGGAAAGCAGTGCGTGAGCGCGACACCCCAAAAAGCGGGTAGAAATCGGCGAAATCGGCCAAGGGGCATAAGCTGGCGCGGAGCCTAGTCGACTGGACGCCGATCGGCCAGTCCAGCTTTGCTGCGGCGGCGGGCCACCCAACCTACTCGTCAGCCAAGCGCCGCCGTCTCGCCGAATCGGCGGAAAATGTCAGGGAACAGGCATCGGCCGCGCAGCAGCGCGCGCCCCGGCGAAGCAGGCGTGACACCCGGCCCCCGCCGACCAACGCCCCTTGAGCGAGCCCGGCCCGGGGCCACGCTGAACGCGCTGACTCTTTGACGCCGCCACGACGTCCACCTTCGCCGCTGCGAGCGCACGACAGCAGCGCCGCTGCCAGAACCGAGAGCTGCCGTTGCTGCGGCGTCTCGCAAGCAGCAGCACGTCGAACGGTCACATCGCAGGCGGCGACTTCCAGCGAGCAGGGCGCTTCGAGCGGCAGCGCGCTTTGGGCGGCAGCGCGCTTCGAGCGGCAGGGCGCTTCGAGCGGCAGCGCGCTTCGAGCGGCAGCGCGCCTCGGGTGATCGAGTCAGCCTAGGTCTAGAATGACGATGCCACGCTTGGGTTGGTCATCGTCTTCGCGCCTTGGCTCCGGGCGCGGAATGTACGCGTCGAGAGGAAGTTCGAGGCGGGGTTGTTCTTCCACCTTGCGACGTTCCTCTTCTTCACGTCTTCGGATCTGGTCGATGATGAAGGGTGGTAGCATTCGGTATTCCCGCGTCAGGGAGCCCCACGACACCAAGTCGCCCGGGCTAGTCGAATACCCAAGTAATCTAGCCAGCTAACCCGGTGGGTCAAGTTCATGCGAGCTTCGAAGTCGTTAAAACTATTGGGCCCCGAGTGATCCCCGGAGGCAGCCCGCATACCCTGCAGCAGAGCAGTCTGCAGACTCGACTTAGTGTGTGGTTTCTGCTCAGGTTTCAACGAAGCGTCCAGCTTGAGTCTACGGCGCAAGGGAGACCGGAGTTAACCCCCGTTCGTGTAGGCCCGCGCCCCACCTCATCCGCGGATCCTTCGGCGCTCGTTCACGGAAAGGTGCCTTGCCCCTCGCCTGGGTGGCGCTCACGTCGAAGCGCGAGCAGTCTCGCGGCGTCGCCTCACGTGCTCGTTTCAACCTGCGCGTCTTGGATGTTTCCACCAGCCAACGGGCCAGTGATGGGAACCATGCTACTTTCCGGGCGCATGCCAGCAAGACGTCGGTGGTTGGCGTGGGCGATGACCCTCGCGGCGATGCTGTTCGCCTTCGAGACGCGCGCAGCTTTCGAGTATCGCGACCAAGGCTGGGAAGGTTCGAGCGAGCTTTTGGAGCTCGCGCGCGAGCAGCTGGGCAAAGACCGCGTGCAGCTGGTCGCCGCGTTGGACTACGCCGAGCTCAAGCCTGAGGACGGCGTCCTCGTTTTGCACCCACAAACGCGGCTCGATTACGACGAGCTCGCGGCGTTTTTACGAGCGGGTGGGCGCCTCGGGCTCGTCGATGACCACGGTCGCGGCTCCGAGCTCCTCGCGCGCTTCCAGATCCATCGCATCAACGCCCCACTCAGACCCAGGAACGCTTTGCGCGGCAACGCGAACCTGGCCATCGCCGAACCCTCGGTTCAGGTGGTGGCTGGCATCGAACAGGGACGCCACCCGATCGTGGCTGACGTGGATCGCGTCATCACCAACCATCCCACTGCGCTGGCCCATCCCGACCTCACCCCCGTGCTCAAGATACAAGCGATCGGTGAGCCAGACGCGACGGTGGCTGTCACCGGCATCATCAATCGCGGGCGCTTGTTCGCCATGGGTGACCCCTCGGCCCTGATCAACCTGATGCTGCGTTACCCCGGCAACCGGGCGTTTGCCGCCGGGCTCATCGCGTACCTGGTCGAGGAGGACTCGTGGGGTGCACGGGGTGGCCGCCTGTATCTGCTCGCCAACGACTTTCGGCAGCGCGGTCACTACGGGGGCGAAGCGGGCTTGGTCGATCAAGCCTTGGATCAGGCCGAGAGCGTGTTCGGCATGATCCACGACATGCACGAAACCGGCTTACCCGCGATTCTCGCGGTGCTGTTCGCCACGGCGTTCGTCGTGGGCGCCTCGGTCTGGACAGTCATGGTGAGCTCCCGCACGTATCGGCGCAGCAAGCCGCGCTACGCGACCGGCATGCCGCTCGTGGCGCAAGGCGGTATCGCCGGCCGCGCGGCGGTCCTCGCCGCGCCGACGACCAAAGGCGCACTCGTCGTGGTCGAACTCAAAGCTGCCTTGGAAGAGGGATTGGCGCACGAACTCGGCACCGAGGCCGGTACTCCGAGGAGCGCGGTCTTGGCGCAGATCGAGGAGCGTCAGGTCCTGAATCGCGGGAAATTGGAGCAGTTGCGGGAGCTGCTGCGCGAGATGGACCGCGCCGAGGCCTCCATAGCGGCCGCGCAGCCGGTCAAAGTGCGTCCTCAACATGTTCAAAGCATGAACCGTCAAGTAAAAGAGATCTTGGAAGAGGTCAGAGCCTCCAAGAACCAGCACCCGTGACACACGCCCTTCAAATCAACGAGATCGAGGCCGCCCGCGAGCGGCTGCTCGAGGTGCGGCGCCAGGTCAGCACCGTCTACATTGGCGATTCCTCAGTAGTAGAGACGATGCTCGTCGCGCTGCTCGCGCGCGGTCACGTCCTATTGGAAGGCGTTCCTGGTGTAGCGAAGACGACGCTGGTCAAGTCCTTCGCCACGACCCTGGCGTCCACGATCCGCCGCGTTCAATTCACCCCGGACCTATTACCCGCCGACATCACCGGGACCTACGTGCTCAACCCCAAGGAGGGGTCATTCACGCTGAAGCCCGGACCCATTTTCAGCAACGTGGTCCTCGCCGACGAGATCAACCGCGCACCAGCCAAGACCCAGTCCGCGCTCTTGGAAGCCATGCAAGAGCGCCAGGTCACGATCGAAGGCGATCGCTTTTCGTTGCCGGATCCGTTTCTGGTCCTCGCGACACAAAACCCGGTGGACCTGGAGGGCACCTACCCATTGCCCGAAGCGCAGATCGACCGCTTCCTCGTCCACGTGACGGTGACTTATCCGGGCGAACGCGCCGAGGTGGCGATGCTGCGCGCGCATGGTGTTGCAGCCCCCGAGCCCAAGCCTGTGCTGAACGCACAAGACGTGCTTCAGCTCCAGGGTATTGCCGCACGCGTGCACGTCGAGGACGACATCAACGAGTACGTGGTGGCCCTGAGCACGTTCACCCGCGCTCACCCGCGCGTGGTGCTCGGCGCGAGCCCGCGAGCGTCGCTGAGCTTGCTGCGAGCTGCCAAGGCGGCTGCCGTGCTGGCAGGCAGGCCCTTCGTGACGCCCGACGACGTGCGCCAGATGGCTCCCCAAGTCTTGGCGCATCGGCTGGTGCTGGTGCCCGAGCTCGAAGGCGACAGCAGCGCTCGCCTCACCGTCATCGACGAGGCGCTGCGCAAGGTGGGCTACCGCCGCGCGGTTCGCCCGGTCTAATTCAGCATCATGCGACGCCGAAACGCGGAACCGCGGGGGGCGGCTCCGCTGCTTCGGGGCGCTCGGCGCTCAGGCAGCTTCGCTCTGCTTGTGCCGCTTCGCTCTGCTTATGCCGCTTCGCTCTGGGAAAGCCCGCGAGCCGCGCGACGATACGCGCCCGGGCTGGACCCGACGGCGCGCTTGAACGCTTTGCTGAACGCGGTCTCCGACTCGTAACCCACTTGCTCGGCGATCTCTGCGAGGGTGGCGCGACCTTCGCGCAGCAACCCCGCCGCCTTCTGCATGCGCCAGCGGGTGACGTAGTGCAGGGGCGGTTCGCCAACCAGACGGGTGAAGCGCGACGCAAACGCCGAGCGCGACATGCCGACCCGCTGCGCCAGCGACGCCACGGTCCAGGACTGTTCGGGGCGCTGATGCACCAAGCTGAGCGCAGCGCCGATCTGAGGTTCGGCGAGGGCTCCCAACCAGCCCGGCCCGTCCCCAGAAGCTTCACTCAGCGCGGCCAGATGCCCGCGAACAATCTGGATGAACAGGATGTCCGCCAAGCGACTGATGACCGTCTGGGCGCCGGGGCGCCGAGAGGCAGCTTCGCACGCGATGAACTGCAACGTCGATTCGAGCCACGGCACCGACCGCCCGGCTTCGCCGAGCAGCGGGATCACGGGAGGCAGCACCGCCAAGAGCGGGTTGTTGCGCCGATCTTCGAAGCTGATGCTGCCGCTCACGAACGTGGTCAGTGCACCGTCTCCGCCGAGCCGGAGTTGCCGAGCTGTTTGACGCAGCTCTGCACCCTCCTGGCAACTCAGCACCGATTGCAAATTGGTTACCGGCGAGTCCGGGGCATCACGCAGCACGTGCTCGTGCCCGTGCGGTAGCGCCACGAGATCGCCGCTCGTCAGGAGCAGCGGCTCGGCGCCTTCGACCTCGAGCTGACAGTTGCCCTCGAGCACCACATGGAATTTCGCGTGGTCGCCAGCCGCAACGCGAATACCCCACGGGCCCGACGCCTCCAGCCTTCCGTAGCAGGCTGTCTTGACCCGTACCGTCTGAAGCACATCTGTTAGCACATCCACCGACACCACTCCTTGTTCCCGAGTACGAACGGCTAGGAATATAAGCGTCATCGTCTATGACCGTCCAGTCACGATTTGAGCTTTGTATTCGGCCCCAAAGCCGGCCCATTTTGGGGCCGGAAAACAAGGGGGTCCCGATCATTCCACGGTAGGTACTACGCCGCTGAGCACGCTCGGTTCCGTGACACCTGGGAACGCGAGCGCCTGCCCGAAACTGAATGTCCCACCCCACCCTGCACCGAGATACTCGTCGGACAAGGGCAATCCCACGTCGAGCCGCACCACGATACGGTCGAACTGCGGCGCCAGGAACCTGAATCCAACGCCTGCGCTCTGCTTCAGCTCGAGCTCTTGCACGGTGTCGGCGGCATGCCCTGCGTCGTAGAACAGCACGCTTCCGACGTGAACGCCCCACACCTCGAAAGGGACGCTGCGAAACTCGGCGTTCAACGCCACGAGTTTGTCACCCTGGAAGGTGCTGAACGGGTACCCGCGCAGACGGTTGTCGCCACCGAGTGCGAAGGGGGCAAGGTTCAGGTAGTTCCGAAATTGGTCGTAGGCCACGGCGTCGAGGTGCAGGCGACCCGGGCCGAGGTTGGGCGAGACCAGACGCATTCCCGTCTGGAACAGCACGTTGTTCTGGTTGTTCCGCGCGAGTTCGATGGTCGCACCAGCGGTAGCGACTGCCATGCCCGCGCCCAGCGGAAGTCCATAGCCGACGCCCCACGTGACACCCACGAGCGAGCGCGACGACCCGAGCTCCGTGCTCGCGGGATACAGGCGGAGCAGCGTCTGATGCCCGAGCGGCAGGTCTTCCTGAAGCGCGAGCGTTTCGACGTTGACTAGCCGGAGGGTGCGCGTGCTGTACGAAGTCAGCTGCACGAAGGGGCTGATCCGAGTGTCCGTGGTGGGCAGCACGATGCGCTCGAACTCTTCACGTGCCTGCGTGGGGTAGGCGCTGAGATCTTCGCTGCGATAACGCCGAAGATCTGCCTCCATGCCGAGCGCAAGGTTCGTCTTGTTGGTGACCCCAAACGACCGCTCGAGCTGGTATTCGCCCGCCATCCGTTCGGTTTCGAAGACTTCGGGAATGTACACGGTCGGCCCATCGGGAACGGGGACTGGGACCAGGCGCACGTCTGCGCCCGCGTAGCGCCGTGTCAACTCGTTGCGCCAGCCCACCCCCGTGCTCCAGGCCCATCGATCGAAGCGTGACGTCAGCGGCTCGTAGTACTGAAAGTAGCCGAAGCTCCCTTCTGTCTCGGACGCGTCGCGAGACAGAATCGGCCCGCCGAGGGCCAATAGCCGGATGTTCGACGGACCCACCTGCGGAATGAACAGGTTCAACCCGATCGTCTGGCGGTCGGGCTCGAGCAGATACAGGGCGCCCAGGGTCGTGTGCGTGCCGAACAGGTTCGTCTCGCTCGGGTTCAGGAGCAGTACGAGCCGGTCTTTGACGATGTTGGCATTCCACTGCAAACGCAGGCTCCAGACGTCTTTGACGATCACCAAGACGCGCACCCGGTCCGACGCGCTGCCCTGCGCAGTGGTGACCAGAATCACGGAAAACTTGTGGGTATCGCGCAGATTCAGCATGGAGTCGTCGACCTGCCCCTGGTCGAAGGGGTGGCCGAGTCTGAACGCCAGCTCTTGCTTCACCACGTAGTCACGACTGTTGACGTGCAGCACGTTGACGAAGTCGGGCACCGGGTCGCGTTCGTCGAACGGCTCGACCACGTGCACATCGACGCTCTCGATGATCTTGCCGTTGGGTGCCTCGTCGAGCGTCAGGCCTCGCTCGGAAAAAGCGCTGGCTCGGATCTGGCGTTCGAACTCAGACAGTTCGTCCGCGCTCGCTGGGCGAACGCTAGCGATCATCCAGAGGAGCAGGCAAAGCCCGAACCGTCGCCGAACCATGAACGAGTGCAAGTCCCTAGTGTCAATACCCGGAGCCACCTCTGGCCGTCCAGGGCTTAACAATGCGACGCAGTTTCGGGAAGGACGAGGCCCCGAAACCGGGCTACGCTCAGAGAGCGTGCAGATTCACCCCACACGTGCCAGCGTCGATCTCGCACTCACGGGGATCGGCGCCCTCGCGGTCGGACTGATCGCCCAAGAACCGGCTATGGTCGCGTGGACGGGGGCGCTCTTGGTGGGTCTGGCGCTCGCTCGCGCAGTCACCATGGTCAGCGTGGCACGCGTGCGGGCGGCCGGCTTCGAAATGTTGTGGCGCGGTGAGGAGCGCATGCGCCGGATCGGGCGCGGCGAAACCATCGAACTCTACGCCGAGATTCGCAACCGCGACAGCTTGGCGGCGCGCTACGTGCACCTGCGCGCCGTCAGTTCGCCGGATCTCGAAATCGAGCTGGAACCGACATCGGGGGAAGTGCCGGCGGCAGGTCGTTTGGCGATCCAGGTACGCGTGCGTGCGCCGCGCGTCGGGCAGCATGGAATCCACGGCTTGTCGCTCGAGGTGCAGGGCAGCCCGGGTCTGTTCGAGGTGCCACTCACCTTCGCCAATCCGTACGGCGTCGAGGTGTTGCCCCAGACCTACGGAGTGCTCTTGAAGAGCGCCCGCGGCGGACGTAGCCGCATGAACGCGGAGGATGGCCGCGCTGGCGTCTTCGCCGGCGATGGCAGCGAGCTCCGCGAGCTTCGCGATCACCAACCAGGCGATCCGTGGAGGCGCATCGCGTGGCGCGCTTCGGCACGCCGCGGCAAGCTGCTCGTGCGCGAACACGAACGCGAAGAGCGTGACGTAGTGTGGCTCTTGCTCGACGCTTCCGTCGAGCTCTGGTCCGGAAAGCCCGGAGTAGCACCGCTCGACCACGCCATCGATGAGGTCGCCGCCGTACTCGGCCGCCACCTGGCGCGAGGAGATTCGGTGGGGCTCGGCATCGTGGCGTCTCGCTGCCTCACGTGGATCGCACCGAGCCGCGGTCCGCAGCATCACATGCGAGCATTGAACGCGCTGGGAACGGACACTGGTTGCTGGGATGCCGATCGCTCCGATCTGGACGAGGCGGATGTGGCAGCTCGGGTCATCGAACACATGCGCCCCCTCGATCCGGGCGGCTCGGCGCGCCTGCGACCCGCCGAACCAGACAAGGTGTTGAAGCGCGCCGAACGCGTGCGCGTGCGGGCTCCGTTCGCGGGTGTCCTGCCGAATGCCGGCTCCAATCGAGAACGGCGACTCCGGCGCTATCTGTCCGCCTTCGGGATGCATGCTCCGCCGCGTATGGAACCCGAGCGGACCAAGACCGACCTGACCCTCACGCACACTCTGAGACGTCTGCTTTACGAGCGCCCGCGCCCGAGCATCGTGTACGTGTGGTCACCCGCACCGTCGTTCGAGCGCATGCCCCAGCTCGAGAAGGCCTTGTCCGAGCTACCGCTGCGCCGCCTGGACGTACGCTGGGTGTGCATGCGCACCGAGCAGAGCATCCCGCGCGAGGGGTCGAACATGGCCGAGCCGGTAGCGGACGCGCTCGGCATCCGCATGCGCATCGCGCGCGAACGCGGCGAGCAAGCGCTGCGCCGCTGGGGCCTGCGCATCGAACCCCTGCGCGCCCACGTCCACAAACGCGTTCCCGCGCCCCCGGCGTCCGAAGCTGCGGACGACGCTTCGGATGCAGCGCCCCTGGTGGCTGCCAAAGGCAAAGGCGCCTGACCCGCCTGTTCGAATCGACTCAGTCGGCGCTGCGGTCTGCCTGGCGTCGAGCGGCCGCGTCGAACACCAGCCACGCCCGGTCGATGACCAGCGCGTCATCCACCAGCACCCGGATGTTCCAGACACCGAGCGGATCGCCGGGTTCGAAACGAAACACCTGATCGATTTCGCGCTGGCCGATCGGGACCGTCACCTCGCCCAGCTTGCTGACCGCTACCTCGGGTGCCCCGGACCGGGCCGGCAAGGCGATCTCCCAGCGCACCCGTTTGCTTTCGCTGAGCGGCTCGCGAAACACGAGGCGAAAGCCCTGTGACTGCGTGTCATCGAAGACGCGAGCTAGCTCTTCCCGCTGCTGGATCTGGCCGCCAAAGAACACGCCGACACGCGCCTCCCGAACCAAGTTGCCGCCCGTGCTACTGGCTTCGCACGCGAGCAGCGTGAGCGCGGGGAGTGTGAGCACCCAGCCGCCCAGCCACGCGCGCTTGCGCTTCATGCTCGCACGAGCTCCAGCGCCATCCGCCAGAACTCGGCGACGCCCAGGCTCTCGCCCCGCAGCGACAGGTCGATATTGGCAGCACGAGCCGCCTGGGCGATCTGCGTATCGGACCTATCGGCGACGCCGCGCCAGGCGTTCCTGAGTTGCTTGCGCCGCTGTTGGAAGGCGCGCTGCACCAGTTCTCTGAACTCCCGTGTCTCCTCGGCGAGCGGCGGCCGCCGCGGCGCGAGCGATACGACCGCAGAGTCGACGTTCGGTTGCGGATAGAAGGCGCCCCGGCGCACCACGATCTCACGCGTCGCCGCGAACTGCGCCTGCACGAAGACGCTGAGCGCACCGTAGTCATCGGCGTCCGGTTTCGCGACCAAGCGCGCCGCGACTTCCAGCTGCACCAGCACGACGACATGCTCCACGCGGGGCGCGAGCGCACACAAGCGTTCGAGCAGCGGACCCGTGAGCTGGTACGGCAGGTTTCCAGCTATCTGCACCGGCTCGTCCGGCTCGAAGTGCTGAAACCAGTCCACGCTCTTCGCGTCCGCCTCTTCGATCACGAGCTGACCCGTGGCGACTTCGGCAGCGAACCGCTGCGAGAGTGCCGGAACCAGGTCGCGGTCACGCTCGATCGCCACCACCTTGCGAGCGCGGGTCAAGAGCGGCGCGGTCAGTGCGCCGAGGCCGGCGCCGATCTCCACGACTGCGCCGGACGCGCGGGGCGTGGCGAGTTCGGCGATGCGCCGGCAGATCGCCTCGTCGGCCAGAAAGTTCTGTCCGAAATGGTGCTTGGGGCGGAGCCCCAGCGCGCTCAAGTGTTCTTTCGGGCGCAGGGGCAGCGTGGACAAACTCGGTCTACCCCCAGCCGCCCCGGCCCGACCTCACAACTCGTCCGTCGCGTCGTCAGCAGCCGAATGCAGCGGCTCGTGGCCCAGATGGCTGAGCTCGTGCGCGACACGCATGGTGGGCGGAGGCGGATCGCCGTAGAGTTCGAGCCGAGCCGCTGCCCAGAGCGACGCCGAGATCAGCTCGTTCTGCTCGGCCTCGCTGCCATCGAACTTGGCGAGCGCCTCCTCCGCGTTCTTCAGGTCGCGTCGCGCGATGACCGGATCGACCTCTTCCTTGCGGACGAACTTCTGCGTCAGCAGCACGGCGCGGTCGTCGAGCACCTCGACGAAGCCTGGTCCGACCGCCACCTCGACTTTCTGGCCGCCTTCGGTGAAGCGTACGATGCCGGTCTTGAGCGCGGCGAGCAGCGGGCGGTGGCTCGGCAGGACGCCGAATTCACCGTCAGCGCTGGGCGCAGTGAATTCGGAGACCGTTGCCGTGAGCTTGACGCCTTCGGGCGTTACGATTTCTAGTTCGAGGTTCGCCATGCGTTACGAAAACCTCGATTAGGACGCTGCCTTGAGCTTCTGCGCCTTCTTCTTTACGTCCTCGATGTTGCCCACCAGGTAGAAGGCCTGTTCGGGCAGATCGTCGAGCGCACCGGAGAGGATCTCTTGGAAACCGCTGATCGTCTCTTTCAAGGGCACGTAGCGCCCTTCGAGACCGGTGAACTGGGCCGCGACGAAGAACGGCTGCGACAAGAAGCGCTGGATCTTACGGGCACGCGCCACGACGAGCTTGTCGTCTTCGCTGAGCTCGTCCATGCCCAAGATGGCGATGATGTCCTGCAGATCTTTGTAGCGCTGGAGCGTCTGCTGCACGGCACGCGCGACCCCGTAGTGTTCTTGACCCACGATCTCGGGCGCCAACATGGTGCTGGTAGAATCGAGCGGGTCCACGGCAGGGTAGATGCCGAGTTCGGCAATCGCGCGCGACAGCACGGTGGTCGCGTCCAAGTGCGCGAAGGTGGTGGCTGGCGCGGGGTCGGTGAGGTCGTCAGCAGGCACGTAAATCGCCTGCACGCTGGTGATGCTGCCCTTGCTGGTCGAGGTGATACGCTCTTGGAGCGCGCCCATCTCGGTGGCGAGAGTCGGCTGATAACCCACGGCGCTCGGCATGCGTCCGAGCAGCGCGGACACCTCGCTGCCTGCCTGAGTGAAGCGGAAGATGTTGTCGACGAAGAGGATCACGTCCTGTCCCGCCTCGTCGCGGAAGTACTCGGCCGCGGTCAGCGCGCTGAGCGCCACGCGAGCGCGAGCCCCTGGCGGCTCGTTCATCTGGCCGTACACGAGCGCGGTCTTGGTGAGCACGCTTTCGCCGGTCTCGAGCTTCGATTCCTTCATTTCGAGGAACAGGTCGTTGCCTTCGCGGGTGCGCTCACCGACGCCGGCAAAGCAGCTCACACCGCCGTGGGCCTTGGCCACGTTGTTGATGAGCTCGAGGATGAGCACCGTCTTGCCCACGCCTGCGCCGCCGAACAAGCCGATCTTACCACCCTTGCGGTACGGAGCGAGCAGGTCGACGACCTTGATGCCGGTCTCGAACACCTCGACCGCCGTGCTCTGATCGACGAACGCGGGTGGCGGCCGATGGATGGGCCAGCGGATAGTCGACTCGACCGGGCCGGCCTCGTCTACCGGTTTCCCCACGACGTTGGTGATGCGGCCGAGCGTCGACGGCCCGACGGGGACGGTGATGGGAGCGCCGGTGTCGGTCACCGCCGCGCCGCGCACGAGCCCCTCGGTCGCTTCCATGGCGATCGCGCGTACGACCGACTCACCGAGGTGCTGGGCAACCTCGAGCACGACGTTGTCCGGTTCATCCGACACACTGGGGTTCGTGACGGTCAACGCATTGAGAATCTTGGGGAGTCTGCCGGGGGGGAACTCGATGTCCACGACCGGGCCAATCACCTGGGTCACTTTTCCGCGATTCTGTGCGCTGCCTGAGGTCTGCACCATGTCGAAACTCACCTTTATGTTGAACTGGAAGCTCGCTCGCACCCCGCGGGCGCGTGCCGATGCTTGGGGGCCGCGCCCGCGTGTAGCACGGTGGGATAGGCTTGCCAACGCCAGGAAATCGGAGATTTGCGCCTGGGGTTCCGTTCCGAGCACAATACCGGAACTAGAAATATTCCGGTAACTTGGTCGCTGCGCTTGGCGCGGGAGGAATATGCGGTAAGGAATCGAGAGTGATCGGTCAAGACACGATCGAACGCGTCCGCGAGCGGGCAAACATCGTCGAGCTCGTCGGTGAATCGGTCAAACTCACGCGCCGGGGCCGAAGCTACGTCGGGCTCTGCCCGTTCCACAAGGAAAAGACGCCGAGCTTTCACGTCAACGACGAGCGCGGCTTCTATCACTGCTTCGGCTGCAACGTGTCCGGAGACGCGATCAAGTTCGTCCAGGAAACAGAAGGGCTGAGCTTCATCGAGGCGCTGCGGTCGCTGGCGGAGCGCTACGGCATCCCGATCACCGAAACGGGCTCTGAAGCTGATCGCAAACAAGAGCAGGCGCGGCGCCGCCAAGTACAAGCCCTGTACGACGTCGGTACGGCCGCCGCCGAGTTCTACGTCCGCATGCTCAGGGAGCACCCACTCGCCCACTACGCGCGCGCCGAACTGCTGCGGCGAGGGCTCGATCTCGCGGAGCTCAGCGCCCAGGCCAGCGAAACGCTCGCGGCGTTCTCGGTGGGCTATGCACCCTTCGGTTGGGACGGGCTCGTCAAGCACCTGCGCGCGAGCGGGCTCAGTCACGCCGCCGCAGAAAAAGTGGGCCTCTTGGCTCCGCGCAAGAACCAACCCGGCCACTACGACCGTTTCCGGCACCGCTTGATGTTCGCCGTGACCGACCCCACGGGCCGCATCATCGCCTTCAGCGGCCGTTCCTTGGAGCCGCCGACGGAGGCCGAGCTGCAGCAGCTCGGCCTGCCCCCAGCAGCGAACGGAGATCCGCCCGCGAAGTACGTCAACTCGCCGGAAAGCCCCATCTACCGCAAGCGCGAAGCGCTGTTCGGTCTGTCGCAGGCGCGCCAGGCGCTGCGCCGCGAAGAGCACTGCATCCTGGTCGAGGGAAATTTCGACGTGGTCAGCCTGCAAGCGCGCGGCATCGGCAACGTCGTCGCTCCGCTCGGGACCGCATTCACCGTCGAGCAGGCCAAGCAGATCCGGCGTTTCGCTCCGCGCGTCACTCTGCTCTTCGACGGGGACACCGCTGGTCAGCGCGCTGTGCGCGCAGCCAGAGAGCCTTGTCGTGAAGCCGACCTCACGGTTCGCGTTGCCACACTCCCCGCCTCGAGCGATCCCGACGATCTCGTGCGGAGCAAGGGCGCCGACGCGCTCAGGGGGGTAGTCCAAGCAGCGTCGGGCATGCTCGAGTACTTGATCGAGGCGGAACTCGATCGAAAAGTCAGGCCCGATGATGCGCAGGGACAGGCGGCGCGCGTACGCGCCATCACGGAGCTGTTGGCAGCGGAGAAAGACCCAGCCGTCCGGGCGTTGGCGAAGGCGCACGTGGATCGCATCAGCGGTGGCCTGGCCCTCGCTGACGAGCGCACGATTCGGGCTCTCGACCGAGCCGTCCAGCAGGGCATGGGTCCGGGGCAAAGCGACCCTCGGCGGCAATCGAACGAAACTTCCCTGGGGTCACGGGCGCGATCGAGGGCACAGCACCGCGAGGTCGCACTGGAGACCCTGGGCGCGATTCTCGACTATCCAGAGCTGATCGATCTCCCTGAAATGATTGAGGTAATGCCCGTGCTTGAAGGGGACCTTGCGGTAGCCGTAGCTGCGCTGCGTCAAACACTAACGTCGGGTGTCCGACAAATTCCAGAACAAGTGCTTGCGAAGTTGCCGACCCCGATCCATCCATTCGCCCTCGCTCGAATGATTTCGCCCAAGCACGCGAGCCTTGAGGACGCAAAGACGGAACTTTTCGGCAACGTGAGCAAACTGAAAGGTCTGGAACTGAAACGTCAAGACGTCGACGCGAGAGCGGAAGGTGAGCGCGCGGCTCGAACCGGCGATTTCGATCGCGAACTCGAGCTCCTGCGAGAGGTCCAACGCAGTGCCCGGCAACGGCGCGGTTTGTAAGAGAGGTCGCCCTTGGGAGCAAAAAAAACGGAACGTTCGAGCAAGAAAACGGTAGCCATGGGAAAGAAGGAACCCAAGGCCACTTCCAAGGCGGCCGCGGAGGTTACCAAAGCCGTGCGCACCGGCCCCAGCAAAGCCAAGCCCTCTAGCAAGGCCAAGGGAGCGATCCCGCCTGCAGGGTCACTGTCAGGCGCAGGGCCACTAGCAGGCGCAGGGCCACTAGCAGGCGCAGGGTCACTAGCAGGCGCAGGGTCACTAGCAGGCGCAGGGCCACTCTCCGGGGCGGGACCCTCCGCCAAGTTGAAAGAGGGCTCCAAGGAGAAAGCCTCCAAGGGGAAGCCAGCGAAGGATAGCGGTCAAGCCAAAGAGGACCTGATCAACTTGGGCCGGAGCAAGGGGTTCCTGACCTACGATGACGTTGCGGACGCCCTGCCCCCCGACAGCATCGGTCCCGATCAGATGGACGATATGCTGAGCGCGCTCGACAGCGAGGACATCGCGGTCGTCGAGAGCAGCAAGAACTTCAAGTCCGGCCTCGAAGCGGGCGCCGACGAAGACCTGGACCTCGACGAAGACGCTGACGACGACGAAGACAGCAAGGCCCCCACCCGTGCGGACCTCGAAGCGGCCAGCGCCGTCGAAGCCAGCGCCACCAAGAAGAGTTCGAGCTCGCCCTCGAGGGGCGGAGCCAGCGACGAAGATCAGTACAAGAGCAACGACCCAGTGCGGATGTACCTCCGCAAGATGGGTAGCGTCGCGCTCTTGACCCGCGAGGGTGAAGTCGAGATCGCCAAGCGCATCGAGGAGGGCGAGAACGAAGTACTGGCTTCGATTCTGTCGAGTCCCATCGCCGTGCGCGAGATCATCGATATCGGCGAACGCCTGCGCAACCACAAGATCCGCGTGAAAGACATCGTCCGTGACGCGGAAGACGAAGAGCAGGAGTTCGACGAAGAAGAAGCCGACCGCCGCGTCATCCGCTTGGTCGACCGCGTCAAGCGCCTCGACAAGAAGGCACTCGACCTCACGGAAGAGCGCAAGCTGGCGCAAGACGGCAAGCGCAAGCTGGTCGACAAGGAGCTCGCCGAGAACAAGAAAGAGCTCGTCAAGACCCTGCAAGAGATGCGGCTGAACAAGAAGACCATCGACCGCATCGTCGGCAAGCTCAAGAGCATGATCGAGCGCGTGCATCGCGCGCAGGGCCGACTGATGGCGTTCGAGCAGCAGGCGGGCCTGTCGAAGAGCGAGCTGAAGCGAGCGCTTCGTGAAGCCAAAGAGAACCCCGAGCTCGAGCAAGAGCTCGCTGGCAAGCTCGGCGTCGAACCGGCGGCGCTAGAGACGGTCGATCAAGCGGTGCGCAGTGCGCAGCGCGGCGTCAAGAAGGTCGAAGAGGAGCTGAAGGTCGACGTCTCGGACATGATGAAGACCTACTCGTCCATTCGCACGGGCGAGCGCAAGGCAGAGCGCGCGAAGGCGGAGCTCGTCGAAGCGAACCTGCGGCTCGTAGTCTCGATCGCGAAGAAGTACACCAATCGCGGTCTGCAGTTCTTGGATCTGATCCAAGAGGGCAACATCGGCCTGATGAAGGCCGTGGACAAGTTCGAATACAAGCGCGGCTACAAGTTCAGCACCTACGCTACTTGGTGGATCCGTCAGGCGATCACCCGCGCCATCGCGGATCAGGCCCGCACGATTCGTATCCCCGTCCACATGATCGAGACGATCAACAAGCTCATCCGCACTTCGCGTTACCTGGTGCAAGAGTTCGGTCGCGAACCCACGCCGGAAGAAATCGCCGAGAAGATGGAGCTGCCTCTCGACAAGGTGCGCAAGGTCCTGAAGATCGCCAAGGAACCGATCAGCCTCGAGACGCCCATCGGCGAAGAAGAAGACAGCCATCTTGGCGACTTCATCGAGGACAAGAGCGTCGTGAGTCCGGCCGAAGCCGTGATCAACATGAACCTGAGCGAGCAGACGCGAAAGGTGCTGAAGACGCTGACCCCGCGCGAAGAAAAGGTCCTGCGCATGCGCTTCGGCATCGGCGAAAAGAGCGACCACACTCTCGAAGAGGTTGGGCAAGACTTCGAGGTGACGCGTGAGCGCATTCGGCAGATCGAAGCCAAAGCGCTGCGCAAGCTGCGCCACCCGAGCCGATCCAAGCAGCTGAAGAGCTTCATCGACAGCTGAGCCGACTTCCTCCGCGCTCCGGTTCGGTGAGCGCCAGCAACCAAACGCTGGCCGCCAGGGGCGCAGCTCTCGGATCCATTTTTCTGGGTGGCCCCAGGGGATTACTCCCCCAGGGCTCCCGCGGATCCGGACGTGCGGATTTCCCGCATCCGGTTCGTCAAGTAACGGGTTCGCTACGTGTGTAGATGGAGTGGACGACACGCACCGGCGGCAGAGGCATTGCCTCGAGCAGCCGACCCATTCGCTCCCAGGTCCATCGCGACCGCCAAGAGCGCCGCTGAAGCCACTTGAACCAAATCCGCCTCACGTGGTCACGGAGCGCTGCTAGTGCGCGACCGTTGCCTGTGAGACCGTAGTAGGCATAGTGACCCCGCAGCTTCCTGCTCAGTTGCTTGTGTTGTGCATCGATAGGAGTGTGCCGGTACTTCCTGCACCACATCGAAATGCGGCGCAGTGCGCGTTTGAAGCGATCCTTCGCCGTCTTTCGCTTCACCACCCAGGTGCCCTTCAGGGACCGGCCCCAGAAGTGCGTGAAGCCGAGTAGGTCAAAGGTTCGAGCTTCCAGTTTGCCGCCTTGCGGCGGTGTCCTTGGTCGTTCGAATTTGACCAGCCGTGTCTTCTCCGGGTGGAGCCGCAGGCCGTACTTCGCGAATCGCTTCGGAACCACCTCTGCGAATTTGCGCGCATCTACCTCTCTCTCGAAGACCACGACGAGGTGAGCGGGGAGTTGCTGTTCCCGGCGGCTTTCGCCTGCGGCTCCGCGCCGCTGCCGGTGCCTCAATCCACGCACCTCGCTCGCTTTTCTCGCTGCCTCGCGGCGCGCCGTATTGTCCCCGCCTGCTAAAACGACGAGGACCCCGTGCGATGACTATTTTCGGGGCTCAATCACACGGCCTCAGTGATCACTGTCTACGCTTCGCAGCCCCAGGTCGCCCCGGTTCCACGCAAGACTCGTTCTCGGCTGGTGGCCAATCCTTTGCCGACGGGTCTAACTCCCGCTCGGGCTCCAGTTAGAAGTTTCAGTCGTCGTCTACATGACTTCCTCTCCTCCAGGCTTTGCCTGGCGCAATCTAGCGCTAGCTGAGCTCCCGCCGGACTCGGGACCTCGCTGGTTCGCTTTGCTGCGCCGAACTTCTGGCTCATCCCATCGCGAGCTCACTGCTCACCCCGGCACGTGGGTGAGCTCGCGACCCTTCGCGCATTCGTGAGCGGCCGGTGAGCAGGTGCCTCGGGTGCCCTGCCGATAGCCCACGCTTCCAAGGCCACACAGCCCGGTTGCCCGGTCAGCCGGAGCTCTCCACGGTTTCCGTTAACGGAGTGACTGGTGAGAAGGTCCCACGCCCCTGAGCACACCTGGCGGGCCGCGCATCCATCAGCCATCGGGCCGGCCGTTGCGGAGTTCTTTGTGTGCTTCGCTAAGTTAACGTTTGTGAGCAGGCCTGTGTGCCGAAGAAACAGCTAACCTCGCACCATTTCTGCGTTTGTTTCGTTCATGAGGCTTGACGCCCGACGCCGCGAGGTGAAAGAACCATCCCGCTGGCGACTTCGCGCCTGAGGGCCACCGTCATCGTGCGGGGCTCGGCCGGGGCAAAGTCAGTGGCGGCGCAAGCTGACCGTTCGACGAGTTTAGGCACGAACCACGCGCAAGCAGATTCTTTGGAGTGCAAAAAGCAGACAGGGGAGTTTCAACCTATGCGTAGTTGTAGACAAAGCACCTGGATCATGGGGCTCGGAATTCTGAGCATTGCCCTCGTCCAGGGATGTGGAGGCACACTCACTTTTGCCGGGGCTTCCGCCATGACCGTGGCGGGCGATCCACCGCCGCCACCACCCCCCCCGCCGCCGCCCAAGAAGGAGGAACCGCCACCGCCTCCTGCGCGCGTCGAGGTGCGTGACAACAAGATCGAGATTCGCGAGAAGATCCAATTCGATCACGCGAAAGCGACCATCAAGCCAGAGTCGCACGACCTGCTCAACGAGATTGTGGACGTCATCAAGAAGAATCCACACATCAAGAAGATCTCGATCGAGGGGCATGCCAGCTCTGACGGCGACGCAGCGTTCAACAAGAAACTGTCGGGCGAGCGCGCGAAGGCCGTAATGAGTTATCTGGTCGAGAAGGGCATCCCGAAGGAGAGCCTGCAGTCGAAGGGCTTCGGCAGCGAAAAGCCGATTGCGTCGAACGACACGGAAGACGGGAAAGAAAAGAACCGTCGCGTCGAGTTCAACATCATCGAGCAAGACGTCACCAAGAAGAAGGTCGAGATCGACCCCGCTACCGGCAAAGAGAAGGTGCTGGAGACCACCAGCGAAACCGCGAAGAAAGCCGAAGAAGCTCCGGCCGAGAAGAAGCCCACTGGGCTCGGCCGTCCCAAGCCCGAGGAGAAGAAGCAATGATGTCCAAAACCTTACCGACGTTCGCCTTACTTGCGGCAGTGGCCGGCAGCACCGGCTGCAGCTTCATGGCTCGCGACGCCGAGAGCTACCAGAAGGACACCGAAGCACTACTGGAGACGCGCAGCGGCGCGATCAAGGCTTGCTACGACGAGACGTTGAAGACCGACGGTACTGCGCAGGGTCGCGTGACCGTCCGCTTCAAGGTAGAGAAAGAGACCGGGAACATCGTCGATGTTCAGGTCGACCCCGCGGGCACCACGGCCCCCGAGACGCTCAGCCAGTGCGTCACCACGGCGCTCGGCGGCTTGGTGCTGCAGCCCCCGGACGCATCGGACGGGGCCGCCACCTTCTCGTACGAGTTCGTGATCAACCCCCCGAAAGCGGCCGCTACCGGCTAACCGCCGCGCGACCGACGAGCAACGACGGGCGCCCCCTCAAGGGCGCCCGTTGGCTTTTTGTGCCCTAGCCTTCGGTGGCCGCGCGGCTTCCTTCGCCCACCTTCCCCTGCCCATCCACCGATGCCTCGCACCTGCGCATCGAAGCGTGTCGGAACTACGGCTTCGCGGCCCGATGCACAAGCTACGCAAGCTCTAACTAATCACTTGCTGGGACGCACACACCCTGAAGCTCGGCTGTGCTCTCCGGTTGCCACGCAGGGCGCCTCGTCCGCCGAACCGCCTCAGCACTCCAGCCGTCCAGCGAGCTTGCGGGGGTGCGAGCCCCACGGGATCTCAACTAGCGCAAGAAAGAGCGATGCGTTTTCGCTTCTTGCCTTCGAACACGGGTGTCAGTCGCCCATCCAGCGTTTGCCGAGCTTGCGCAAGGCGGCCTTGGCGTCCGCGCGGTACGGCGAATTCTTGGGGCCCTGATTCAGGTATGCCTCCCAGTGCTCGATCGCGGCCGGCTGCTCGCCGAGGGCTTGCGCCAGGAGCAGATGCGCCTCGGGCACCCAGAGCGGCTCCGTACGTTCTTTGGCGGCCAGAGCCAGGGCTTCTTTGAGCTGGGCCTCTGCAGCGGCGATCTGTCGATTCGCTAGCAAGAGTTTGCCGTAGCGGAAGCGCCACGCGGATTGGTCTGGCAGAGCGCTCACCGCCTTCTGCCACTCGACGAGCGCCTCTGCTTCGCGCCCCAGATCGTAGTAAACATCCGCGAGCGCTGCGTGGGCTTCGTGACGCGACGGGCGCAGCGCGAGCGCCTTCTGTAAATCGACGATTGCGTCCTTCACCGCGCCCTGACGAGCGAGGAGGACGCCGCGTTGCCAGTATGCGTCCGCCAGGGACTGATCCAGCGAGAGTGCCTTCTCGAGCTCTTGCGCCGCCTTGGCGAAGTTCCTGGCTTCGTTGGCGGCCCAGCCTACGTACAAGTGGTAGTCGGCTCGGTTCGGCTCGATGTTGACGGCCCGCTCGAGCGAGCGCTGCGCCTCCGCCAGGCGCGTTGGATCGAGCAACATGGCGCGCCCCAAGCAGTGATTCGTTTCCGCCGAGTTCGGCCGCTGCGCGAGCACCTTGCGGAGCAGCGCCTCTGCTTCTTTGGCCCGCCCCGCGCTGGCGTTGCTGCAGCCCACGCGCAGCAGCAAGTCGAGATCGTCGGGGGCTTTGGCGAGCGCCGCCTCGTAGGCCTTGAGCGCCTCATCGGCACGCCCCGCTACCTCGTACAGAAGTCCGCGTTCGAGCGCCAGACCTGGGTACTCTTTGTCGACCGTGGCGACGCGATCGAACGCAGCCTGAGCTTCATCGAGACGCTTGGCTCGTCGCAGCGTCACGGCGAGCTGAAACAGCGCACGCAGATCGCCCGCATCGAGCTTCAAGGCCAGGTTGTATTCAGCGATCGCGTCGTCGTAGCGCCCCTGTGCCGAGGCCACGTCGCCGATCGCCCGGTGAATCGCCGGTGAATCCGGCAGCTCCGCGCGCGCGTGGTCGAGCAACGCTTGTGCTTCGGTGAGCTTGCCGAGTTGGTTCAACAGCATCGAGAGCGCCACGTAAGGCTCCACGCGGGAGGCATCCTTCGGCGCCAGCTCTACCGCGCGACGATAGGCGCTCTCGGCCTCTTCGCGCTGGCCCATGGCCTCGAGCGCGCGGCCGTGCCAGAGCGCTGCGTCGGCGGACTTTGGATGGGCATCACGCAGTGTTTGCGCGAGTTCGCCGGCTTCTTTGACGCGCTCCAACACCAACCGGCACTTGACGATGCCGATCTTCGCCATGAGCTCGTTGGGGTCGGCCTGCGCCGCGGCCTCGAAACGCGCGAGCGCTTCGGAGTAGCGGGCGGACTGGTAGAGCGTGGTCCCGAGGCCTGTGAGCGCGCTGGCCGCTTTGGGATCCGCCCGGAGCGCTGACGTGAAGGCGGCTTCAGCGAGCCCGATACGCGCCCGCGCGAGGTAGATGTTTCCGAGCAGCGTGTGCGCCAGCACGAGTTCGTCTGGACTCAGGGCGCCTGGCTTGTCTCCGACGACGCCGCCGACCAGCTTGATGGTTTCATCGCTCGCGTCACGCTTCCAGCTCGCGCGCGCGATCAGCAGCTTGGCACCAGCGTGATCGGGTGCCTTGGCCAGGGTCGCGCGCGCCAGCTTCTCGGCGCCCTCCACGTCGTCAGCCAAAAGCAGCGTCCGCGCCAGACCGAACGTCGTGCGCGGACTCTGTTCGATCTTCTGAGCCCGCTCCCAAGCAGCTTGCGCCGCCTTCGCATCGCCTTCCTTCAGCTCGAGTTCGGCGAGCGCTACCCAAGGATCTAT
>Ga0315910_10001288_pt1 | contig 23265 bp, 12 predicted proteins | sample EdamamesoilMG_FD_204470 | JGI IMG/M metagenome (GOLD analysis project Ga0315910, IMG submission 204470) | Garden soil microbial communities collected in Santa Monica, California, United States - Edamame soil | ecosystem: Environmental > Terrestrial > Soil > Garden | place: USA: California... | reverse complement strand
GACGTGGCGCAGTTCCTGGACGAGCTCAAGCCCATCCTCGAGGGCCGCAACGCGGGCACCGTCGCCGATGGATAGACGCCGCCCGCGCGCCCGCCCCGGGCCTCCCGAGCCGCTCGCGCCGCCGCCCGCCGCAGCGCCGCGTGCGCGCCTCGAGTTCGTGCGCAAGCGCGACGGGCGCGTGGTGCCGTTCCAGCGCCAGAAGATCGCCGACGCCGTGGCCAAGGCCCTGGAGGCCGCCGGCGAGGGCGACGCGCGCTTCGCGGCCGAGGTGGCGGGCATCGTCGCGCTCTCGCTCGAGGAGCGCGTGGCCGTCGCGCGCGAGCCGGCCGGCGAGCATGGCCGCGCCGAGGCCATCCCGCACATCGAGACGATCCAGGACCTGGTCGAGCGCGCGCTGATGGAGCTCGGCCGCCCGGCCGTGGCCAAGGCCTACATCCTGCACCGCGACCTGCGCGCGCGCATGCGCGCCGTGCTGCGCGTGCACCGCTCGGACACGCTGCGCGCCCCGGTGCGCGTGCGCGAGCGCGAGGGCGTCTCGGACTGGAGCAAGGGCCGCATCGTCGCGGCCCTGATGCACGAGGCCGAGCTGCCGCGCGAGGCGGCCGAGGACGTGGCCAGCGCGGTCGAGCGCCGCGTCTTCGCGGCCGAGAAGCGCACCCTGACCACCGGCCTGATCCGCGAGCTCGTGGCGAGCGAGCTGTTCGAGCGCGGCTGGACCGCGGCGCTCGCCGCCGCGCGCGTGGTCGGCCTGCCGCGCCTGGACGTGCGCCGCATCCTGGCCGGCAGCCCGCTGCACCCCTGGGACGAGCTGGCGGCCGCGCGCGCCCACCCGGCCGACGCGCCGGCGCCGCGCGGGACGGCCGAGGCCCTGGCGGCCGAGCTGCTCGAGCGCCACGCGCTCGACGGCCTCCTTCCGGAGGGCGCGGCCGAGCTGGTGCGCGCCGGCGACCTCGACGTGGTCGGCCTGGGCAGCCACGAGCGCGCCCTGACCCTGGCGCTCGACGCCGAGCTCCTGTGCGCGGGCGGCGCGGCGCCGCAGGCGGCCTACGCCGTGCTCGACCAGCTGGCCGAGCTCTCGCGCCGTGTGGCCCACGGGATCGTGCTCGAGCGCCCCGCCGCCGTGCTCGCACCGCTCGTGCGCAGCACGCGCGAGGCGAGCTTCCACGGCCTCTCGGCCTGGCTGCGCGCGCTCGCGGCCCTGGCCCAGGCCAGCGGGGTGCGCCTCGACCTCGGCACGCCCGGGGCGCGCTACCACGCGGCCACGGCGCGCCTGGTGGAGGAGCTGGCCGAGCTCGAGGGGCCCTTCGCGCCGCGCCTCTTCCTCGAGGGCGGCGAGCTCGAGGCCCTGCTGGAGGAGCGCGCCGACCTGGCCCCGGTGGTCGAGCGCCTGCTGGCCTCCGCGCGCCTGATCCCGACCTGGAGCGGGCCCGACGCGGCCTTCGCCGGCCCCGGCTGCGAGCGGCGCGCCGGCGAGCGCGGCGTGCTGGCCTGCGGCGTGGCCATCGCGCTGAACCTGCCGCGCATCGCGCGCCGCGCCGGACCGTTCCGCGAGGAGCTCGTGCAGGGCGCCCTGGCCGAGCTGGTGCAGGCCGCGCTCGAGATCGCCCAGGCCCTGGCGCGCGCCCAGCCGCCGCTCCCGGGCCAGATCCGCGCGCGCAGCGCCGCCGCGCTCGTGCCGGTCGGGCTGCGCGAGGCCCTGCTCCTGCTCGGTGACGGCACGATCGACTGCGCCCTCGGCGCGCGCCTGCTCGGGTTCCTGGGCGAGGCCGCGCGGCGCTTCGCGCGCGACGGGCGCCTGGCGCCGAGCCCGTGCCCGTTCCTGGGCGCGGGCGCGGCCGCGCGCTTCGCCTACCTCGACGCGCGCGCGCGCCAGGCCGCCGGCACGCGTCAGGAGTGGCTCTTCGGCGAGGCCGAGGCCGCCCTGGGCGAGACGCGCCCCTACACCAGCGGCTTCCAGGTCGCGCCCCTGGCCGGCTTCGCGCCCGGCCGGGCCGAGGCCGAGCTCGTGCGCACGGTGCCGTGCGGGGCGCTCGACTGCAGTGCGCTCGCGCCCGAGGGCGAGCCGCTGCTCCCCGCCTGGCGCCGCTTAGAGTCCCTGCGCCGGGCCCAGTCCGGCGAGCTCGTGCTCGAGCTCTTCCCCCGTCCGCGCGAGGAGCGCTCCGCCCCGCGCCTCCGCCCGCTCGTCTAGCCGCCCCGTCCTCTCCTCATGCGCCTGAAACGCCTCGAGCTCTTCGGCTTCAAGTCCTTCGCCGACCGCATGGTGCTCGACTTCTCGGCCCCCGTGGTCGGGATCGTCGGCCCGAACGGCTGCGGCAAGAGCAACGTGGTCGACGCGGTGCGCTGGGCCCTGGGCGAGACGCGCCCGACCTCGATGCGCGGCGGCGAGATGACCGACGTGATCTTCAAGGGCTCGGCCTCGCGCCCGCCGCTCTCGGTGGCGGAGGTGACGCTGGTGCTCGACAACTCCGAGGGCGGCCTGCCGGAGCGCGGCAGCGAGGTCGGCATCACGCGCCGCGTCTACAAGAGCGGCGAGGGCGAGTACCTGATCGACGGGCACGTCGTGCGCCTCAAGGACGTGCGCGAGATGCTCTACGGCACGGGCCTGGGCTCGCGCGGCTACTCGGTGCTCGAGCAGGGCAAGATCGACGCGATCCTCTCGGCCAACCCGCTCGAGCGGCGTGCGATCTTCGAGGAGGCCGCCGGGATCAGCCGCTACAGAGCCCGCAAGAAGGAGACCGAGTCGCGCCTGGAGCGCGTGCAGGCCGACTGCCTGCGCCTGGACGACGTGCTGGGCGAGCTGGAGCGCCGCCGGCGCTCGCTCAAGCTGCAGGCCGGACGCGCGCAGCGCTACCTCGAGTCGCGCGAGGCCTGGCAGGGCGAGGGCCAGCGCCTGGCGCGTCACAGCGCCCATGCCCTGGCGGCCGAGGAGCGCGAGCTCACCGCGGGCCTGCTCGAGGCCGAGGCCGCGGCCGAGGCCCAGCGCGCCGAGCGCGCCGCGGCCGAGCAGGAGATCGGCACGCGCGCGCTCGAGCAGGAGAGCCTGCAGGGCGCGATCGAGCGCACGAACGCGGCCGTGGCCGAGGCCGCGGCCGACCTGCGCGGCCTGGACGAGCGCCGCAACCAGCTCGGCGAGCGCGTGCAGGCCGCGCGCCGCGCGAGCCAGGAGGAGGGCGCGCGCGGGGCCGAGCAGGCGCGGCGCCTGGCGACGCGCCAGGAGGAGCTCTCGGCGGCCGAGGCGCGCAGCGCCGAGCTCGAGACCGGCGCGCGCGAGGCCGGCGAGCGCGCCGGCGTGCTGGCGCGCGAGGTGCGCACCCTGGAGGCGGATCTCGCGCGTCTGGCGCGCTCCCAGGAGGCCCAGGCCCAGGTCGTGCTGCAACGGCTGAACGCGCGCACCCACGAGACGAACCAGGCCCAGGCGGTCGAGCGCGCCCTGGCGCTCTCGGAGGAGCGCATCACGCGCGCCCGCGCGCGGGCCGACGAGCTGGCGGCCCAGCAGGCGGCGGCGCAGACCGAGGAGCGCGAGCGCGCGCGCGAGCTCGCCGAGGCCGCGGCCCAGCTCGCGCACCTGGAGGGCGAGCGCGCGGCGGCCCTGGGTGCGGCCCAGGGCCTGGAGAGCCAGCGCTCCGGCGTCGAGGCGCGCCGCAACGCGCTGGAGGTCGAGAGCGCGCGCCTGGGCTCGCGCGTCGAGGCCCTGCGCGACTGGGAGGAGGAGCGCGCGGGCCTCGAGTCCGGCGCGCGCGAGCTCTACCGCGCCCGCGAGCGCGGCGAGGAGCCGGCGCGCTCGGCCGAGCTGGCCGGGCTCCTGGCCGACCACCTGCACCCCGACTCGCGCCACGCGCGCGCCCTGGACGCGGCCCTCGGCGCGCGCGCCCAGGCCGTGGTCGCGCGCGCCCCGGAGGCGGCCCTGGGGCTGATCGAGTGGCTGCGCGGACGCTCCGCCGGGCGCGTCTCGCTGGTCCTGGCGGGCGAGTGGGGCGGGCGCGGCGCGCCGCGCGGGTTGCCGGAGGAGCTCTCCGCGCACCCCGCGCTGCTGGGACGCCTGCACGCGCTGGCGCGGCCCGAGCCGGAGTTCGCCGAGGTCGCGCGGCACCTGCTGGAGAGCGCCCTGCTCGTGCGCGACCTCGCGGCCGCGGTCGAGCTCGTGCGGCGCTTCCCGGGCTGGCGCTTCGTCACGCCCGAGGGCGACCTGGCGGACGGCGCCGGCCTGGCGGGCGGCTTCCAGGAGGTCACGCACGGGCCCCTGGGCCGGCGCTCGATCGCGCTGGAGCTCGAGGGCGAGCGCGCGGACCTGGAGTCCGAGCGCGAGGCCCTGGTGGCGGAGCTCGAGCGCCTGGGCCGGCACCAGAACGAGACGGCCACGCAGCTCGCGGCCCTGGGCGCGACCCTGGCGCGTGGGCTCGAGCGGCGCGCGCGCCTGACGAACGCCGTGGAGGGCCTGCGCGCGCGCCTCGAGGAGCTGGGCCACGCGCGCGAGCTGGCCGAGGCCGAGGCGCGCGAGCGCCAGGCGGAGCGCACGCGCGCCGAGCAGGAGCTGGCCGAGGTGCGCGCGCGCCTGGCGGCCGGCGAGGCCGAGCTCGAGCGCGAGCGCGCGGCCCTGGCCGAGCTGGAGCAGGCGCGCGGCGCGGTCGAGGGCGAGCGCGACCAGCGCGCGCGCGACGAGGCCCGCTCGCGGGTCGAGGCCACCTCGCTGGTCGAGCGCCTCGAGGCCAGCCGGCGCGAGCGCCAGCAGCGCGAGCGCGCCCTGGAGGAGCTGCGCTTCGAGCACGGGCGCTCCGAGCGCCTGTGCCAGGAGCACGCCCAGGCCGCACGGCAGGCCGAGGAGACGGCCGCGGCCCTGCTCGGACAGCGCGACGAGGTGCTGGCGCGCCGCGGCGAGCTGGAGCAGGAGCTGCTCGTCCTGCGCGCGCGCGAGCGCGAGGCGCGGCGCGTGCTGGAGGAGGTGCGTGCGCGGCGCGAGGGCCTGACCAGCGCGCTCGAGCGGGCCCTGGCCGGGCTGGGCGAGCGGCGCCTCGCGCTGCAGCGCCTGGAGCTGGCGCGGGCCGAGGTCGTGCGCCGCGCGCGCGAGGACTTCGCGCTCGAGCTGGAGAGCCTGCCGGCGGACTTCGCGCCCGAGACCGAGCTGGCCACGCCCGAGGCGCGTGCCGAGCTCGCGGAGCGCGTGCGCACCCTGAAGGAGAGCCTGGACGAGCTCGGGCCGGTCAACCTCGAGGCGGTCGGCGAGCTGAGCGAGGTCGAGGAGCGCCACGGCTTCCTGGCCGCGCAGCGCACCGACCTGGAGGAGTCGCGCCGCGCCCTGAGCGAGACGATCGAGCGCCTGAACCAGGAGAGCGAGCGCAAGTTCCTCGAGGCCTTCGAGCAGATCCGCACGCACTTCAAGGCGATCTTCCGCCAGCTCTTCGGCGGCGGGCGGGCCGACATCACGCTGCTCGAGGGCGCCGGGCCGCTGGACGCCGGGATCGAGGTCCTGGCGCGTCCGCCGGGGCGCGAGGTGCTGCCGATCAGCCTGCTCTCGGGCGGCCAGCGCACGCTCACGGCGCTGGCGATCCTGTTCGCGGTGTTCCGCTCGCAGCCGAGCCCCTTCTGCATCCTCGACGAGGTCGACGCGGCCCTCGACGACGCCAACGTCGGGCGCTTCCTCGGGCTCCTGACCGAGAACCTCGACGAGACCCAGTTCGTGGTCGTGACCCACAACAAGGGCACGATGGCGGCCTGCAACCTGCTCTACGGCGTGACCATGGCCGTGCGCGGCGTCTCGCACGTGGTCAGCGTCGAGCTGGCCCAGGTCGACGAGATCGTGCCGCCGCGCCGGCGCGAGGTGGGCGCGAGCGCGAGCGAGGCCCCCAGGCCCGCGGCCCGCTCCGAGCACGCCGCGGAGGCGGAGCTGGTCCCGGCCGAGGGGCCTGCAGCCCCCGCTCCGTAGGAACCCGGAAAAGGCTTTCCCGGACCGGGCGGGGCTTCCGATGAGCCCCGCTCCGGGACCGGGGTGCTGCGTCCGGGGGCAAGGAAGCTGGTATCCTCCGGCCCCGCGCCGGAAGGCAGGCCCGGCGCGCGACAACGAGGCACACGATGCAGCGAGCGGGCAGGAGCGGGACGGGGCGGCGGGCCTTGGGGCTCGCGCTCGGGCTCTGCCTGGCGATCGCGCCAGGCGCCCACGCCCAGGAGCCCGCGCCGGCACCGGCGGAGGAGGGCGAGGCGGAGCAGCAGGAGCAGCCGGCGCAGGAGACTCCGCCGCAGCAAGAGCAGCCTCCCCAGGAGACGCCCCCCCAGGAATCCCCGCCGAAGCCGGCGGAGCCGCCCCAGCCCGCGCCGGAGACCCAGGTGCCGGCCCAGGACGGCTCGCCGGCGCCGCAGCTGCCGCCGGCCCAGGCGCCCGGTGCGCCGATCTCCACCGGCGACGTGCTCGTGCCACCGCAGCCGGCCTATGCCTTCCTCGAGGATCGCGACGCGTTCCTCGCGCGCTGGCAGGCAAGTGGCCTGGTCCAGCCGCTGGCGCTCGGGACGAGCGCCGGCGGGCGCGAGCTCTTCGCGATCCAGTTCGGCGCTCCGGGCGCGCGCCCGCTGGCGGAGCGCACGACCCTGTTCCTCGTCGGTGGGCTCGACGGCGTCTCGATGGCAGGCTCGCAGGCGGTGCTCACCACGGTGAGCGAGCTGCTGGCCGATCCGGGCCGGCTGCCGCCCGAGGTGGCCTTCGTCGCCGTGCCCTGGGCCAACCCGGACGGCCTGGCGCGCTGGCGCGCGAGCGGCACCGGCGACGGGCGCAACGACCGCACGCTCGACGACGACGGCGATGGCGAGGTCGACGAGGACGGCCCCGACGACCTGGACCGCGACGGGATGGTCCTCGAGATGCTGCTCGAGGACCCGCTCGGGCCCTGGGTGCGCGCCGGCGATCCGCGCTTCCTGCGCGCCGCGCGCGAGGGCGAGGCGCCGCGCTACCTGCGCCTGCGGGAGGGGCTCGACGACGACGGCGACGGGCGCTTCAACGAGGACGGTCCGGGCGGCGTGCTGCTCGACCACAACTTCCCGGTCGGCTGGGAGGACTGCAAGGGTCCCGAGTCCGGCCCCTGGCCGCTCTCGGAGCCCGACGCGAAGGCCCTGGCCGAGCTCTTGATGGCGCGCCGCGCCGCGGTCGTGCTCGTGTTCCAGGGCAACCACGGCCTGCTCGCCAGCCCCGGCGGGCGCGTGCGCGCCGAGCACGCCCTGCCGCTCCCCGAGGACGGCCCGACCTACCGGCGCCTGGCCGAGGTCTTCTCGTCGCACGCGCAGCGCGACCAGGCCCGCGCCATCTCCCTGGCCGAGGCGCGGGGCGAGCCCTGGCCGGGCTCGCTGGTCGACTGGTCCTACGCGGCCCTCGGGGCGCTCTCGATGGAGATCGGCGTGTGGGGGCCGGAGGTCGAGGTCGGACGCCGGGGGCCGGTCGATGCGCAGTTCAAGGGCCCCGAGGCGAGCGGCAAGAACGGCGCCGGTCCAGGGCCGAGCCCGGTGGAGAACGGGCTCGAGCAGGATTGGGCGCGCTGGCTCGACGACACGCGCGGGGGCAGCGGCTTCCTCGACTGGCAGCCGGTTCAGCTCGGCGGCCAGCCGGGCGCCTGGGTCGGCGGCTGGGAGCCGGACACGATCGTCAACCCGCCGCTCGACGCGCTGCCGGAGGCGCTCGCGGGCCTGACGGGCTTCGTCGGCGACCTGGCCAGCTCGCTGCCGCGGCTCGAGATCGACGCCGTGGCCCGGCGCGAGGGCAAGGTGTGCCTGGTCAAGGCGCGCGTGAAGAACTCGGGCCTGTTGCCCTCGGGCGTCGGGCCGGGCTCGCACACGAGCGCGGTGCGCCTGCGCCTGGTGGTCTCGCCGGGCATGACGCTGCGCGCCGGGCAGCTCGAGACGGTGGTCGGACACCTCCCGGGCCGCGGCACGAGCGACGAGTACGGCTGGCTCCTGATCGCGCCCGAGGGCGCGCTGCTGCGCATCGTGGCCGAGTCCGCGTGGTCCGCGCCGATCGAGCGCGAGGTGCGCCTGTGATCGCACCCGCGCTGCTCGCGCTCCTCCTCGCGAGCGCGCCGCAGGACGGGCCGCCGGTGCCCGCTCCCGAGGGAGCGCAGGGCGAGCGCGAGGCCGAGGGCGACGCCGCGCGCACGCAGGAGGGCGCGGGCGGCGGGACGCCGCCCGTGGAGGTGCCGCCGCAGGAAGCGCCCCGGCCGGCTCCGTCCGACGCGCCGGCCGACCTGCCGCCCGCCGCGGGCGAGGTCGCGCCGCCGCCGCAGGTCGCCGGACCCGCGCCGCTCACCACCCTGCCGCCGGCCCATCCGCCGGTGACCTGGCCGCTCTCCAGCGAGGCCCTGGCGGCGCATCTGCGTAGCATCGCCGAGGCGCATCCGACGATCGCGGCCCTGGAGACGCTCGAGCGCAGCGGGCAGGGGCGTGAGATCCTGGTCCTGCGCCTGGGCCTGCGCGACGGGGGCGAGGCCGCGCGCCCGACGCTGCTCCTGGCCGACCACCACGGACGCGCCTCGGCCGGACCGGAGGCGATGGTGGCGCTGGCCTGGCGCCTGGCGAGCGCCCACGAGCAGGACGAGGGAGTGCGCGCGCTCCTCGCGCGCGCGAACCTGGTGCTGGCGCCGGCCCTGGATCCCGATGCGCGGAGCGAGTCCGTGGCCGCCCTGCAGCTCGGGGCGAGCTCGGCCGAGCCGGTCGCGGCGGCGACCCAGGCCGCGCGCGCCCCGCTCGCGCGCTTCGAGAGCAACTTCCCCTCCGGCTGGCAGCCCGAGACGCGCCGTCCGGGCTCCGGGCGCATCTCGCTGTCGATGCCCGAGACGCTGGCCGCGACGCGCTTCCTGGCGAGCCTGGGTGCCTGCTCGGTCGTGCTCGGCTTCGCGCCCACCTCGCCGCCGGGCCAGCCCTATGCGGGAGCCGAGCTCCCGCCGGGCGATCAGGAGGTCTTCCAGCGTCTGGCCGCGGCCCTGGCGCGCCCCGGGGCGCGCGCGCTGATCCCCTGGTACGAGCACGGCTCGCCGGGCGGTGGCTTCTTCGACTTCGCCTACCAGGCGCGCGGCATCTACCCGCTCTTCTTCGCGCTGCCGTCCGAGGAGGAGCTGGCCCGCACGGGCGCGGCACCCTTCGTGGCCGAGGTCGGCGAGCGCGTGCAGGCCTGCCTGGCGCTCCTGCCGCGCGTCGAGCTGGCCCAGGAGGCCTTCGAGCGCGTGGCGCCCGATACCTGGCAGCTCGACCTGCGTCTGGTGAACACCGGGCTCGTGCCGACCTCCAGCGCGCTGGCCGGGAACCGCGGGGCGCGCACCGACGTCGTGCTCGCGCTGACCGGAGCCAAGCTGCTGGCCACCGCGCACCGCGCCCGGCTCGGAGCCGAGTACACGCCCGTCTTCGAGGTCAGGACGCCGCTCACGGCTGGCACCCTCGCGGGGGGGGAGGAGCGCTGGCTGCGGCTCCTGATCGAGGCGGGCCCGGGCGCCGCGGTGAGCGTGACGGCCTCCTCCCCGTGGGCGGGAAGGGCCGAGCTGCGCCTCACCTTGCCCTGAACCCGCGGGTTGCGGGGCGTCGGCCCGCGCGAGGCGCGGCAACTCCTTCCGGATCGCGCGCGCCCTGCCTCCGTGCCGGACGCATCCCGCCGCGCGCGTCCATGGCCTAGGAGCGCGGGTCGGACGCGCGGCCCGGGACGAGACCCGTGCGGACCTCCAGTCCCGCGCGCCGTGCTCTCGAAGAGGGACGCGGCCCCTCCCTGGCCGACGCGCGTCCCACCGAGCTCCACATGGATCATCCGCAGTCGCTGCTGGACGCCGTCCAGCGCAGCCTCCACACCGAGCAGTACGCCGCCCTCCACTGGGAGGGCTCGCTGCGCGACTACATGGCTCTGGCCGAGCGCAATCCGGCCGTGGCGCGCAACGCGTGGCAGCGCCTGCTCGACATGATCGAGTTCCACGGCTACGAGGCGGCCGGGAAGCGCGGGGCGGCGCCGCGCTGGAAGCTGTTCGACGATCCCTTCGACCGCGGGCGCGACGCCGTCTACGGCCTCGACGAGGAGCTGAACCACCTGGTGCAGGTCTTCCGCGCCGGGGCCCAGAACCTCGGGCCCGAGAAGCGCGTGATCCTGCTGCACGGGCCGGTGGGCTCGGCCAAGAGCACGATCGTGCGCCTGCTCAAGCGCGGGCTCGAGGCCTACAGCGCCAGCGACGCGGGCGCGCTCTACACCTTCGCCTGGCAGATGGACGGCGAGAGCGTGACCTCGCCGATGAACCAGGATCCGCTGCTCCTGGTGCCGGTCGAGGCGCGGCGCGAGGTCGAGCGGCGCCTGAACAAGGGCCTCAAGCGCGGCTACCGCATCGAGATCAACGGCGAGCTGGACCCGGTCAGCCGCTTCCACTACCGCGCGCTCATGGAACGCTACAAGGGCGACTGGAGTCGGGTCATCGAACACGTGCGCGTGCGGCGCTTCGTGCTGTCGGAGAAGGACCGCGTCGGCATCGGCACCTTCCAGCCCAAGGACGAGAAGAACCAGGACTCGACCGAGCTGACGGGCGACGTGAACTACCGGCGCATCGCCGAGTACGGCAGCGACTCGGATCCGCGCGCCTTCAACTTCGACGGCGAGTTCAACGTGGCCAACCGCGGCCTGCTCGAGTTCGTCGAGGTGCTCAAGCTCGACGTGGCCTTCCTGTACGACCTGCTGGGGGCCAGCCAGGAGCACGCGATCAAGCCCAAGAAGTTCGCGCAGACGCACATCGACGAGGTGATCATCGGGCACACCAACGAGCCCGAGTACCGCAAGCTCCAGAACAACGAGCTGATGGAGGCCTTCCGGGACCGCACGATCAAGATCGACGTGCCCTACAACCTCTCGGTGGCCAACGAGGTGCGCATCTACCGGCGCCAGTTCAACCCGGAGGTCATCAAGAGCCCCTTCATCGCGCCGCACACGCTCGAGGTGGCGGCGCTGTGGTCGGTCATGACGCGCCTGGAGGACCCGACCCACCCGAACCTGTCGGTGCTGCAGAAGGCGCGCCTCTACGCGGGCGAGGAGGTGCAGGGCTTCACCGGCGAGAACGTGCGCGAGATGCGCGAGTCGGCCGTGCGCGAGGGCATGGCCGGGATCTCGCCGCGCTACGTGCAGGACTCGATCGCGGCGGCGCTGGTGATGGGCAAGGAGTGCGTCGGGCCGCTGGACGTCCTCAAGAAGCTCGAGAACGGCCTGCGACACCACAGCCTCCTGACCAACGAGGACCTGCGCAAGCGCTACGGCCAGCTCATCGCCCACGCGCGCGAGGAGTACGAGGAGATCATCAAGCACGAGGTCCAGGTGGCCGTGGCGGCCGACCGCGAGGCCGTCGATCGCCTGTGCGGCAAGTACGTCGACAACGTCAAGGCCTACACGACGCGCGAGAAGGTCATCGACTCGAGCGGGCGCGAGCGCGACCCGGACGAGCGCCTGATGCGCTCGATCGAGGCCAAGATCGACATCCCCGAGTCGCGCAAGGACGACTTCCGGCACGAGCTGATGAACTACATCGCCGCGCTGCACATCGAGGGGCGTACCTTCGACTACCGCCAGAACAAGCGCCTGACGCGCGCGCTCGAGCTCAAGCTGTTCGAGGACCGCCGCGACACGATCCAGCTCACCAGCCTGGTCTCGACGGTGGTCGACCCCTCGACGCGCGAGAAGATCGACGTCATCCGCCAGCGCCTCTCCGAGCGCTTCGGCTACGACGAGAAGAGCGCCGAGGAGGTGCTCCAGTACGTGGCCGCCCTGTTCGCGCGCGGCGACGCCAAGCGCAGCTCGAACGAGGCCGCCTGAGGATGTACCACTCCACGCTCCGCGCTGCTCCGCGCTCTCCGCGCCTCCGCGGTCGGATCGATCACCACCGCGGAGGCGCGGAGCGCGCGGAGTGACGCGGAGACAGCCATGTTCCGCATCGAGTCCGATCGCGCCCGCTTCCGCGAGATCGTGCGCGGGCGCATCCGCGCCGACCTGCGCCGCTACCTCTCGACCGGCGAGCTGATCGGGCGCGCGGGCGAGCACGCCGTCTCGATCCCGCTGCCGCAGATCGAGCTGCCGCGCTTCGTGTTCGGCGAGAATCCGCGCGGCAAGGGCGGCAAGGGCGAGGGCGAGGGCGAGGCCGGGGAAGGCGAGGCCGGCGAGGGCGAGGGCGGCGGCGCGGCCGGCAACCAGCCCGGCGCGCACATCCTGGAGGTCGAGGTCGAGCTGGCCGAGCTGGCCGAGATGCTGGGCCAGGAGCTGGAGCTGCCGCGCATCGAGCCGCGCGGGGTCAAGGAGCTGGCCAGCGACGGCGGACGCTACAACGGCCTGCGCGCGACCGGCCCGGACTCGCTGCGCCAGTTCCGGCGCACCTTCAAGAACGCCCTGCGGCGCACCCTGGCCAGCGGCGCCTACGACGCGACCGAGCCGCGCATCGTGCCGATCCGCGAGGACTTCCGCTTCCGCATGCGCCGCGCCTGCCCGGCGCCCGAGTCCTCGGCCGTGGTCTTCCACATGATGGACGTCTCCGGCTCGATGGGGCGCGAGCAGAAGGAGATCGTGCGCATCAAGGCCTTCTGGATCGATACCTGGCTGCGCAGCCAGTACAAGAACCTCGAGGTCGTCTACATCGTGCACGACGCGGTCGCGCGCGTGGTCGACCAGAAGACCTTCTTCCACCTGCGCGAGTCGGGCGGCACGAAGATCTCCTCGGCCTACGAGCTGTGCCTCAAGCAGGTGGCCGAGAAGTACCGCCCCGAGGACTGGAACATCTACCCGTTCCACTACTCCGACGGCGACAACTGGTCGGCGCGCGACACCGAGCTGTGCATCTCGATGCTGCGCGACGAGCTCCTGCCGCGGGTCAACCAGTTCTGCTACGGGCAGGTCAAGAGCGCCCATGGCTCGGGCCAGTTCAAGAAGGACCTCGACGGGGCCCTGGGCGACGAGGAGATCCTGGTCACGGCCAGCGTCAACGACCGTGGCGACGTGCCCGAGGCGATCAAGGCCTTCCTGGGCAAGGGGCGCTGAGGATGCGGCTGCGCAGCGACCTCCCGCCGGCGCTCAAGTTCCAGGCGGTCATCATCGAGGACGCCGCGCGCAAGGCCGGGCTCGACTTCTTCGACGTCGTCTTCGAGCTGCTCGACGCGCGCGACGTCAACGGCGTGGCGGCCTACGGCGGCTTCCCGGTGCGCCATCCGTCGTGGCGCTTCGGCATGGAGTACGAGCGCCTGGAGAAGGGGCGCCAGTGGGGCCTCTCGAAGATCTACGAGCTGGTCATCAACAACGACCCGACCTACGCCTACCTGGTGCGCTCCAACTCGCTGATGGAGCAGAAGCTCGTCATGGCCCACGTCTACGGCCACGCCGACTTCTTCAAGAACAACCTGTGGTTCGCGCCGACGGAGCGAAAGATGCTCGACGCGATGGCGAACCACTCGACGCGCGTGCGCCGCTACATCGACGTGGTCGGGCTCGAGGCGGTCGAGCGCTTCCTCGACCAGGTCCAGTCGCTCGACACGCTCATCGATCCCTTCCTGCCGCGCCGCGAGCAGGGTCATCCGCCGGAGGCGCGCAGCCTGTACGCGCCGCCCTCGGAGCGCTCGTTGCGCGTGCTGGACGCGCTGACGGCGCCGGCCTTCGGCCCGGCCGGCGAGCCACCCGCTCCCGCCCCGCGCCCCGTTCCGCGGCGCGCGCCGCCGACCTACGACGTGCTCGGCTTCCTGGGCGAGCACGCGCCGCTCGAGCCCTGGCAGCGCGATGTCCTGCAGCTCGTGCGCGAGGAGGCCTACTACTTCGCGCCGCAGCGCATGACCAAGATCATGAACGAGGGCTGGGCCTCGTTCTGGCACTCGCGCCTGCTGACGGGCGGGATCCTGGAGCCCTCCGAGGTGCTCGACTTCGCCGACTGCCACTCGGCCGCGACCGCCTCGGGCCCGGGGACACTCAACCCCTACAAGCTGGGCCTGGAGCTCTTCCGCCACGCCGAGCACCAGGGCGAGGACGTCTTCCGCCTGCGCTGCGTGCACAACGACGTCTCGCTGATCCACAAGCTGGTCGACGAGGAGTTCGCCGAACGCTTCCTGCGTCCGTGCCTGCCGCGCCCGGCCGGCGAGGGCACGCCGCCGGACTGGAAGGCGGTGAAGTCCTGGTGCCTGCAGCAGCTCTCCTGGGGCGGCCTGCCGCAGATCGAGCTCGTGTCCGCGGACGGCGACGGCAAGGGCGAGCTGGTCCTCGTCCACCACCACGACGGGCGCGACCTCTCCCTGGCGCGCGCGCAGGCCACGCTCCTGAACCTGGCGGCCCTGTGGCGCCGGCCGGTCGTGCTGCACACGCTGGTCGAGCGCCAGGGGCGCAAGCTGGTCGCGCGGGACGGTGAGGTCGTCGTGCAGGAGGCCGGCGAGGGCGAGGCGCGCCGTGCGACCGAGGGGCCCGCGCCGCGGCGCGAGGTGGGGTGACCCGGCCGCGCCGGAAGGGCGCGCTCGCTTGCGGGGGCCGGGGAGGGGCGACACACTCTGCGCTCCATGCCGCGCGCCCATGCCCTGCTCCTGCCGCTGCTCGGCCTGTGCGCGTGCCGCAAGGGCACCGAGCAGTCGGGCGACTTCCTGCCGGTCGTGGCCGTGCCCGAGGGCACCCAGTCCTGCGCCCCGACCGGGACGCCGATGAGCGTGGCCGTGGTCTTCTCGGACCCGGGCTTCGGCCTCCTGAGCCAGCTCGCCGCGGCGACCGGGGCGGCCGGGGCCGACACGCTCTACTGGAGCGCGAGCGACGGCAGCATCCACGAGCTCACCCTGCCCAGCGGTGGCGGCGCCAGCGACGCGGTGCTGCTCCCGGCCGGCACGATCGAGGCGGACTACCTCCTGCCGGGCATCGCCGCCCCGGCCCAGGTCTCGGGCCTGGCCGTGCTCGACTCCGCCTTCCTGGTCGCGGCCGAGCACGCCTCGAACACCCTGATCCTGGTGGACCGCGTCGCGCCCGTGACGGTGCGGCGCCTGGCGGGCGTGCTCGACCCCGACGGCGGCTTCTCGAGCGGCAGCGGCGGCGACATCCGCTTCGACTTCGACGCCCCGGTGCCGCTGCTGGTCGACGTGAGCGGCGTCGTGTGGGTGGGGGACACGCAAAACCACGCGCTGCGCAGCGTGACGTCGACGGGCGTGCCCGAAGCGCTCACCGTGGCCGGCTCGGGCGCGCCCGGGGCGGGCGAGGGCAGCCTGGCGGCCACGCGCTTCGACACCCCGAGCGGGCTCGCGGCGACCTGCCTGGGCGAGCTGCTGGTGGTCGAGTCGGGCGCGGCCGGCGCCGGTGGGCACGTGCTGAAGAGCCTGCGCCTGGGCGGGGCCGCGCCCTTCGGCGGCCTGGACGGCCTGGCCCAGGTCCTGGCCGGCGACGGCACCGAGGCGACGAGCGAGGGCCTCGGCACGCAGGCCCAGCTCGGCCGTCCGGTCGGCCTCGTGGCCAGTGCCGACGGCCGGGTCTACTGGATCGACACGAGCGGTCCGGCCGTCCTGCGCCGTCTCGATCTCGCGACCGGCATGGCCGACTGTCCGCTCTCGCCGGACTGCGTCAGCGCCGTCGTGCCGCCGGGCTTCTTCACGGGCGAGACCTTCTCGCTGGCGGTCGGCGAGTCCGGGGCGCTCTACGTGCTCGGCGCCTCGGCCGCCGGCGGCACCCTCTGGCGCGTCGCTCCGTGAGCCCCGGGCCCCGCGCGCGCCACCGTCCATGAAGCTCTCGATCGTCATCCCCGTCTTCAACGAGGAGCGCACGCTGGCGACCCTGATCGGGCGCGTGCTGGCGGTGCCCTACGAGAAGGAACTGATCATCGTCGACGACGCCTCGAGCGACGGCTCGCCGCGCATCATGGAGGAGCTGGCCAGGCAGCACCCGGGCCTGCGCGTCGTCCGCCACGCGCAGAACCGCGGCAAGGGCGCGGCGCTGGCCACCGGGCTGCGCCAGGTCACGGGCGACATCGTGCTGATCCAGGACGCGGACCTCGAGTACGACCCGGCCGACTATCCGGCGCTGCTCAAGCCGCTCGAGGACGGCCACGCCGACGTCGTCTTCGGCAGCCGCTTCCTGGGCGGACCGTTCCAGCGCGTGCACCTCTACCACCACTACCTGGGCAACCGCTTCCTGACGGCGCTCTCGAACCTGTTCACCAACCTCAACCTGACCGACATGGAGACCTGCTACAAGGTCTTCCGGCGCGAGGTGGCGGACAAGCTCGACATCCAGAGCCGCGGCTTCGCGGTCGAGCCCGAGATCACCGCCAAGGTCGCGCGCCTGAAGGTGCGCGTGTACGAGGTGCCGATCCGCTACGCCGGGCGCGACTACGCCGCCGGCAAGAAGATCCGCCCGCGCGACGGCTTCATCGCCGTGTGGGCGATCGTGCGCTGGGGCCTGTTCAAGTAGCGGGAGAAAAACCGACCGCGGAGCCGCGGAGGGCGCGGAGGCGCGCGGAGCGATGAATCGGACGGGACGGAAGGGGGGCCGCCCAGGCTCCGTGATCTCTCCATCCGTCGGTCTTCCCTTCCCTCATGCTCTTCTCCGCGAGGCTCCTGCCTGCTCCGCGCCTCCGCGGTCGTCTTCCTCCGTGTCAGCGCGGGTGGGCACCCGCAACCCAAGGGAGGCGCGTCCGATCCCGTCACGGGGTTGCAGAGCCGACGGTTTCCAGAAGGGTTGCTGGTGGCATCCGGCTTCGCCGGATGCGTGATCTTCTACCGCTCCCAGGAATCTTGCTCAGCTGGCAAGCGTTCGAGCGGTAGAAGATCAGGCGCTCTCCTGCGCCCGCTGCAGGAACCCGAGCCCGAGCGCGAGCAGCGCCGCCACCAGCGCCGGCCCGATCCAGGTCGGCCCGCCGAGGCGCTGGGCCAGGTCGACCCAGGCCAGGTGGCGGAAGCCGCGCGCGCGCTCCCAGCGCGGCGCGACGCGTGCGTCGCTCTCCAGGTAGTAGAGCTCGCGCACCGGGAAGCTCTCGCCCAGCCCGGCCACGCGGTGGCGCAGGATGCGCCAGTGGGCCCAGGGCGCCGCGAAGCGCCAGTCGAACTTGCTGGCGACGAAGCGCTGGTCGTCCAGGGTCGCCTCGAGCGCTGCGCGCGCCTCCGGATCGTCGGGGAGCGAGCCCTCCGGCGCGGGCCAGGCGAGGGGCGCGGCCTGGAGCGTCAGGTCGAGGTTGGTCGTGTACTCGACCAGCACGCCGCCCAGCGCGGCCCCCGCGCCGGCGAGGAGCAGCGCTCCGGCCGCCAGGCGCGACGAGCTCCGCTCCCAGGCCAGCCCCAGCGTGATCCCGAGCGGGAACCACAGGAACGGGATCAGCGGCAGGACGTAGCGCGGCCCGTAGCTCCAGGCCCCGTGCCAGCTCGGGATCAGGACGTGCGGCAGGCCGATCGCGAGCACGAGCCCGGCGACGAGGAGCGGCAGGGCCAGCTCGCGCCGCCGCAGTGCGTGCGCGAACCAGGGCACGACCAGGAGCAGTCCCGGCGCGAGGTAGAGCAGCCCCGAGCCCGGCGAGAGGGTGACCCCGAGCAGCCCCTGCCAGGGCGCGCGCAGGAACCAGTCCAGCCCCACCACGCCGCCGTAGCCCGTCTCGAGCGGATCGCCGAAGCGCGCCTGGTTCGTCCACAGGAAGAGCCCCAGGCACCCCAGGGCCGGCGCGAGGCCCGTGGCCAGCGCCGCGAGCGGCAGCCCGCGGCCGCTGGCGCGCGCCTCCTGGATCAGGCGCAGGACGAAGAACAGCACCAGCACCGCCACGGCCGGCGCCAGCACGGGCCGCGTTAGGAAGGCGAGCCCGATGGCCGCCCCGAAGCCCGCCAGCGTGCGCAGGCGCGGGTTCCGGCCGCGCTCCATGCGCTCGAGCGCGCCCTGCGCCAGCACGAAGGCCAGGAACAGGAAGGCCGTGGCCTGCACGTCGCTCAGCGTCCCGCGCGCCTGCGGCCAGGCGTAGGTCAGGAGCCCGTAGGACAGCCCGCACACGAGCGCATGCAGGCGCCGCGCGCCGGCGCGCCGCGCCGCGAGCACGATCAGGGCCCCGGTCAGGGCGCCCAGCAGCGGGTTGCGCAGGCCGACGAAGAGGTGTTCGAAGTACTCGCTGCGCGCGATGCCGAGCTCGGTCGTGGCGCGGTGGCGCTGCTCGACCGCCGGGAAGATGCGCGCCACGAAGCTGCCGGCGACGTAGAAGGGGAAGGCCACCAGGGCCTGGCCGATGCCGGACCAGGAGAAGGCCTCGTCCTCGCGGCCCGGCCCGCCGCGGCGCACGTTGAAGCCCTGGCGCCCCTGGTGCGCGATCGAGACGATCGCCTCGGCCTCGGGCGTGCCGCCGAGCGCGAAGCTCTGGCGCCGCACCAGCGCGCTCGTCGTCTGGAACTCGACCTCCGCGTCGGGGTTCTCCGGCAGGCCGCTGAAGGTGGCCAGGTAGGCCGCCAGCAGGAAGCAGAACACCGCCCACGCGATCGTGCGGTCGGTCGCCAGCACGGCCTGGGCGCGGAGGAAGGGGCTCAAGGCGTCCGGTATTGACCGCATGGCCCGGGGCGAAAGCAAGCCCGGGGGCGGGCTCGCCCGCTCGGCCCGAGGAGGAAGGGCCGCGCCGCGCGCGCCTACACGGCGAGTGCGGCCCCGATGCGCTCCTGCTCGGCCACGACCAGGCGCACGTCCGCGCGGCCCGCGCGCTCCAGCACGGCCTGCGCGCTGGTCAGCGCCAGCTCGGGCCGGTTGTTCGTGGCCGAGAGGTGCACGAGCACGAGCGTGTGCAGCTCCGGCGCCAGCGCCAGGGCCAGGAGCTCGGCCGCCTGGGCGTTCGAGAGGTGCCCGCGCGGCCCGCCCACACGGCGCTTGAGGGCCGGCGTGTAGGGGCCGCGCGCGAGCAGCTCGGCGTCGTGGTTGAACTCGAGCGCCAGCACGTGCACGCCGGCCAGCGCGCGCGCGACGGCGGGGTCGGCGGCGCCCAGGTCGGTGCACAGCGCGAGGCGTCGGCCGGCGTGCTCGAGGACCAGCGCGAAGGTCGGGTCGGCGTCGTGGGGCAGCGGGACGGTGCTGAGCGAGAGCTCGTCGCCACCGCGCGCGGCGCGCACCGTCACCTGGCCGCCGGCCGGCAGGACGCAGGTCGCGCGCGCGCCGCGCAGCGAGGCGTTGGCGAGCAACCCCGCGCTGCAGTAGACGCGCGCGCCGGTCTTGCGGGCCAGCAGCCCGGCCGAGCGCGCGTGGTCCAGGTGCCCGTGCGTCAGCACGATCGCGTCCAGCCGGTGCGGCGGCAGGCGCGCGGCCTCCAGGCGCTGCTCCAGGGCGTCGATCGAGAGGCCCGCGTCGAGCAGGAGCGCCAGCTCGCCCGCGCGCACGAGGGCCGCGTTGCCGCCGCTGCCGCTGGAGAGGACCTGGAGCTGCACGCGCTACTCGCGGTTCAGGAGCTCGAAGGCCAGCACGCCGGCCAGCACGAGCAGCGACAGGGCGGCGCCCCAGCGCAGGCTTCCGGGGGCATACTCGAATTCCACCGTCGCCGCGCCCGGCGCGAGCGGCACAGCGCGATAGGCGTGGTCGGCGCGCACGAGCGGCACCGCGCGCCCGTCGACGCGCGCCTGCCAGCCGCGCGCCCACTGCTCGTGCAGGACGAGCGTGCCGCCCCGGGAGCCGCTCAGGCGCACCAACACCCGGCTCTTCGAGGGGCGTTCGACGGCCGTGATCGTCGCCGGCGCCCAGTCCGGGCCCGGCTCGAAGGGCGGCAGCAGCCCGGCGTGCTCGGGCGCGACGCGCGTGGCCGCCTCGAAGCCGCCCAGCGCCAGGGCCGCGAGGACCTGCTCGTCGCTGGTCGCCTCCAGGGCGCGCGGCACGACGCGCGCGACCGGCAGGGCTCCCAGGCGGCGGTAGACGCAGAAGCCCGCGCGCTCGGAGAGCGGCGCGAGCCGTGGATGGACCAGGGGGCGCACCGAGAGCACCGCCTGGGCCCGTAGCAGGTCGAGCAGCGGGTGCGCGAGGAGCTCGGCGTCCGGCAGGGGCGCGACGTGGTTGCGCCGCTGCATGCGCGCATCGATGCGCGCCGCCAGCTCGGCCGCCGGCGCGGGCGTGAAGGTCGGATAGGGCGTCAGCTCGGCGATGCCGTAGGGCACGAGCAGGTTCGGGCGCGCGAGGCGCAGGCTCTCGGACAGGTCCGGGGTGGGATCCACGCGCAGCACGCGCCCGTCGCCGGCGGCCTCGCGCACGAGCTCGATCCCGGGCGAGGGCGGGAAGAGCCCCGCGGTCAGGAGCGAGCGCCCCTGGACGTCGCGTGCCGAGGCGAGGAAGCCCTCGACCAGCACCAGCGCGGCGAGGGGCAGCCACAGGCCGAGCTCGGCGCGCGGCGTGCGCGCGGCGATCCCGGCCACGGCGAGCAGCGCGGAGAGCGCCAGCAGCGCCTGCGGCCCGCGCGCGGCGAAGGACGGGCACAGCGCGAAGGGCAGGGCCGCGGCCAGCACCGGCACGGCGACTCCGGCCACGAGCCCGGCCGCGCGCGGACCCTCGCCGAAGCGCGGCGCGCGCCGGTCGAGGAGCAGCGCCGCGAGGCCCGCCAGCAGCACGGCCAGCGCCGCGGCACCGGCGCGCGCCAGCGACTCGCGCAGGTGCTCGCCGGCCGCGATGCGTCCGGCCAGCGGCAGGCGTGCCTCGACGAGCGCCGCGGTGGTGCCCGGATGGCGCTCGATCAGCGTGTGCTCGAGCTGCGCGGCCCAGGCGCTCGGCTCGAGCGCGCTCCAGGCCTGCAGCGCGGCCAGGGCGACGAGCAGTGCGCCGACGAGCAGCGTCCCCAGGGCCCGCGGCCGGCGCGCGAGCATCGCCTCGAGCCCGAGGGCCGCCAGCCACGGCCACAGGATCCAGCCCAGGGCCAGCACGCGCCCGGGCGCGCCGAGGCCGAGCCCGGGCACGTGGTACAGCAGGCGCACCAGCGGCCAGCCCTGCGCGAAGGCGAGGCACAGGAGCAAGAGGCCGCCGGGGAAAGCCGCGCGGCGCGGCTCGGCCGCGATCCCCGCCAGGGCGAGCAGCACGAGCACGCCCAGGGCATAGGTGTTCCACTCGAGCACGTTCGCGCCCTCGGCGGCCGCGGCACGCGCGGCCGGAGTCAGCCACCAGGCGAGCGGCAGGTTCGCGCCCGGCGTCGGATCGTCGCTCGGGCCGACCAGCTCGGGCACCACGAGACCCAGGGTCGTGCTCGGCGGGAGCGCGCTCGCGCGCGTGACCTCCGGCGTCTGCGAGCCGCGCAGCGAGGCTCCGGCCGCCTCGAACAGCGGCAGGATCCAGCAGGCCGAGCCCGCCACACCCAGCGCACACAGGAGCGCCGCGCTCGCCAGCTGCCGCGCGCCGGCGCGCGGCGCGGGGCCGCCCGCTCCACCCGCCCTGGCCCAGGGGCCGAGGCGCACGAGTGCGTAGAGGGCCGTCGCGCACAGCACGAAGATCGACAGGCTCACCATCCCGCCCAGGAACGAGAGCGCGAGCGCCAGCACGAGCGCGAGCCGGCTCCCGCGCCGCCCGCGCGCCAGGCCCTCGACGGCCCACAGCGCCCACGGCAGCCACAGGACCGCGTCGACCTTCATGTAGTAGTGCAGGTTCGCGAGCCCGAAGCCGCCGAGCTCGACCCCCAGCGCGCCCACCAGCGCCGCGCGTGGGTCGAGCGCGAGCCGTCGCAGGAAGAGCCACGTGCCGAGGCCCGCCAGGAACAGCGCGAGCAGAGCCAGCGGCGCGGCCGCGCGCTCGGGCGGGAAGAGCAGCCCGAGCCAGTTCGGCGGATAGCCGAGGGCCGCCACGTTGCCGCCGAAGAGCGGCATCCCGAGCGTCTGCAGCGGCTCCCAGCCCGGGAAGTGGCCGGCGCGGAGCTCGGCGCGCGCCGCCACCTGGTCCACGAGGAACGGGTAGACGCGGTCACCCATGGTCGGGTGGATCTCGCGCCGCGCGACCTCGGCTGCGGCCGGGTTCTCGCTCGCCAGCGGCTCGTCGACCACCGGCAGGAACGGCAGGAAGACCTGTCCCGAAGCCAGGATCGGCCCGAACAGCAGCGCGGGCGCCACGAGGAGCGCCGCGATCCAGCGGACCCCGGCGGGCCGAGCGGGAGGCGAGGGCTCCGCCATGCGTCGCGGGAAGCGTACCGGTCGCGCGCGGCGGTTCCTACGATGGGGGCATGAAGCCCGTCCGTGCCGCGCGTGCGCCGTTCCCGCTCCTCGCCCTGCTCGCGACCCTCGGCGCCTGCGCGGCCCCGACCAGCGCCGTGCGCGCGCCCGACGCGCTCGCCCCGGAGGCCTCGCGCCTGGCGCAGGACGTGCGCTGGCTGGCGGCCGACGCGCGCGAGGGGCGCCGGGCCGGGACGAGCGGCGAGGCCGAGGCCGCGCGCTGGATCGCGCAGCGCATGGAGGCCCTCGGGCTTGAGCCGGCCGGGAGCGAGGGCTACTTCCAGGGCTTCGAGGTGCCGCTGCCGCCGCGCGACGGCGGGGGCTCGTCCCTCGAGGTGAGCGTCAGCGACATGCGCCTCGTCAGCGAGCCAGGCGAGCTCGTGCCGCTCTTCTGCTCGGCCGGCGGGGTCGTCGAGGGGCCGCTGGTCTTCGCCGGCTACGGGATCGCCGACGCGGACCTCGGGCGCGACGACTTCGCCGGGCTGAACCTGTCCGAGTCGATCGCCGTGATCGTGCGCGGCACGCCCCCGGACAGCCTGCTGCCGGCCGCGGCCGCCGCCGAGGCCGGCGAGGCCCCCGTGAACCCGCACGGCGCCGCGCAGCCCGCGAAGGCGAGCTGGGGCGGGGCCGGGGCGATCTTCTACAAGGTGATGGAGGCCAAGCGCCGCGGCGCCAAGGCCGTGATCGTGGCCCAGCACCCCGCGCGCGAGGAGACCCTGCTCGCCTTCCACGAGGGCGGCGGGGCGGAGGCGAAGATCCCGGCCTTCAACGCCAGCGCGGTGCTGCTCGAGCGCGTGCTGCCGGGCTACGCCGAGCGCGTGGCGAAGCTCGACGCGGGCGAGGCCCTGCTCCCGCCGGGTGAGGCGCGCTCGGGGCGCGTCCACGCCGACGTCACGCGCGCGAAGGGCCCGGCCCAGAACGTCCTCGGGCGCCTGCGCGGCACGGACTCGTCACGGGTGCTCGTGATCGGCGCGCACTTCGACCACCTGGGCCACGGCGGCTCCGGCTCGCTCGCGCCCGGCGAGCAGGGCCAGATCCACAACGGCGCCGACGACAACGCCAGCGGCACGGCGGCCGTGCTGGAGGTCGCGCGCTGCCTCGCGGACGGCCCGAAGCCGCCCTGTGACGTGGTCTTCGCGCTGTGGTCGGGCGAGGAGCTCGGGCTGCTCGGCT
>Ga0315910_10001287_pt1 | contig 23276 bp, 30 predicted proteins | sample EdamamesoilMG_FD_204470 | JGI IMG/M metagenome (GOLD analysis project Ga0315910, IMG submission 204470) | Garden soil microbial communities collected in Santa Monica, California, United States - Edamame soil | ecosystem: Environmental > Terrestrial > Soil > Garden | place: USA: California... | reverse complement strand
CTCGAGCGTCGGCTGAGCCTTGATCATCCGCTGCACGGCCGCCTTAAACAGCCGCCGGTCCGCCTGGATACGCGGACCCCAAACGGCGCTGCCCTTCGAGCGATTGAGCATACGGTAATGGATCGCCGCCGAGTCCGCCGCGCGAGCGATAAGCCCATCGAATGCGTCGACCTCGCGCACGAGGTGTCCCTTGCCGAGCCCACCGATCGCCGGATTGCAGCTCATCGCGCCGATCGCGTCGAGATCGAACGAGATAAGTCCGGTCCGCGCGCCCATTCGCGCGGCTACAGCCGCCGCCTCGCAGCCCGCGTGGCCGCCGCCGATCACCAAAACATCAAACTCGCTCATGCCGCGCCTGTAGTGCGCCTAGACCTGCGGGAAAAGCCGGAAGGGCGTTTCACGTGAAACACGGCCTATTTGCCGATGCAGAACCGTCCGAACAAGGCATCAAGCACATCCTCCGTCGAGCTGCGGCCGACCAGGCGGTCGAACGCCAGCCGCGCTTGCCGCAGGCCCTCGGCGAGGAGCAGTGGATCGGCCTCCTTCGCAGACATCTCAAGCGCTTGCCCGGCAGCCTCCAGCAAACGGTGCTGTCGTCGGTTGAGAGCCGTTTCGCCGGGCTTCGGCATGGCCGCCGACGCGCGGGCGATCAGGTCTCGCTTGAGCTCTACGATGTTCTCTCCGGTAACGGCCGACACGCGGTGGAGTGGCGCAGCCTTGGCCAGATGCCCGTTGCGATCGCATTGGGCCTCGATTTCCCACGCACCCTCAGGCCCCTCGCTCTCCGGCCCCAGCCACAAGACCAAGTCGGCCCGCTCGATTTCCGCCTGTGCCCGCTCGATCCCAAGGCTTTCGATTATGTCCGAGCCCTCTTCTCGCAAGCCGGCCATGTCCACGAAGGTGAAGGGAATGCCACCCAAAGCCACGGGCCGAAGGAGAACATCACGCGTCGTGCCTGCGACGGGTGCGGTGATGGCCGCCTCGTGCTCAACCAACGCATTGAAAAGAGTAGATTTTCCAGCATTCGGTGGCCCCGCCAAGGCCACTCGATAGCCCTCGCGCAAGGTCTCGGCCGCTGGCGCGGACAACGCCGCTCCGATGTCGCCATTCAACTTATTGATTTCGTTTAGAAACGATGGCGGAAGTACCGCCACATCCGCTTCATCCTCGAAGTCGAGCGCCGCTTCCAGCTGGGCCGACAGCGTCAGTAGCCGCTCGCGCCACACCTCGACCCGGCGAGACAGCGCGCCACCGGCCATACCGATCGCCGCTTGGCGCTGGATTTCGGTTTCGGCCGCGAGCAGGTCGGCCAGGCCCTCCGCCTCGGCGAGGTCGATCCGGCCGTTGGCGAAAGCCCGGCGGGTGAATTCCCCCGGTTCGGCCCGGCGCAGGCCTTCAAGCGATCCTAATGCCCCTTCGACCGCGGCAACGACCGCCCGTCCCCCATGTAGGTGGAATTCGGCGAGATCCTCCCCGGTGGCGGTGGACGGCCCGGGGAACCACATGACCAGCCCGTAATCGAGCAGACCGCCCTCAGCATCGCGCAGCGCGGCCCGGCTAGCCCTGCGCGCCGGCGGCAACTTCCCGGCCAGCGTCGCTAGCGCCTCCCCCGCTCGCGGCCCACTGACGCGGACAATAGCGATCCCCGCGGGCGGCGAGCCGCTCGAAAGCGCGAAGATCGTGTCCATATGCCTCTTATGGGCTCAGGCGTCGGACGTGTCGCCCCGGGCGCCGTGTTCGGCCTTGCGCGCGCCTTCGACGAAGCTCTGGAACATCTTCAGCCCCATCTGCCCCATCGGCGCGAGCTGCTTCGCGTATTCCTGCATCTGGTCGATGTTGCCGGCGCCCTGCATCGCCTTGGCGAACGCATCGACGTAGACCGCGTTTGCCTTCTCCACATCAGGCAGACCCATGAACCGGCGCGCCTCCTCCGGCGAACAGTCGATCTCGACGTTGATCTTCATCGGCCTTGCGCCTTTCGCGAGCAGCGCGCCGGAACGCGCTTGGGTGAGCGGCGTATGCCCGGCATAGAGAGCCGCGCACGCCGGGAGAGTCTTATATGAGCGATACGGTCAGCATTTCCACCCTTGCGGGCGACTGCAGCTTCCTTGCCTATTGCGCCCGGCCCGAAGGCGAGCCGCGCGCGGCGATCGTCGTCATCCAGGAAATCTTCGGGGTGAACGAAGGCATCCGCCGCAAGTGCGACAAGTTCGCTGCCGAAGGCTACCTAGCGCTCGCGCCCGACCTGTTCTGGCGAATCGAGCCCGGCGTCGAGCTCGACCCCGACGTTCCGGAGGACCTGCAGCGCGCGTTCGGCCTGATGGGCCAGTTCGACCAGGACCAGGGAGTCGCCGACATCGAAGCCACGATCAAGCACGCCCGCAACGCGCTTAGCGTCAAGAAGGTCGGCGCCGTCGGCTACTGCCTCGGAGGGCGCCTCGCCTACATGGTCGCCGCACGCACGGACGCGAACGCCAGCGTCGGCTACTACGCGGTCGGGATCGACAACCTGCTGCGCGAGAAGCACGGCATCGCCCACCCGCTGATGCTGCACATCGCCGGTAACGACGGCTACGTGCCGCTGGCCGTGCAGCAGGCGATGCACGAGGGGCTGGACGACCACCCCAAAGTCGCGCTGCACGACTACCCCGGCGAGGACCACGGCTTTGCCACCGAGATGGGCGACCGACGCAGCGCCGAAGCGGCGGAGCTGGCCGACAGCCGCACCGCCGCGTTCTTCGCGGAGCACCTCGGCTAGCCGGGCGCCCCGCGCGGTCGCTACTGGTTCATCGTCGCGAAGAAGTCCTCGTTGGACTTGGAGTCCTTCATCTTGTCGAGGAGGAACTCCATCGCGTCGACCGTGCCCATCTGCATGAGGATGCGGCGCAGGACCCACATCTTCGACAGCGAATCCTTGGCGACCAGCAGCTCTTCCTTGCGGGTGCCGGACTTGCCGACGTCGAGCGCCGGGAAGATGCGCTTGTCGCTGACCTTGCGGTCGAGGACAATTTCCGAGTTACCGGTGCCCTTGAACTCTTCGAAGATGACCTCGTCCATTCGGCTGCCGGTGTCGATCAGCGCAGTGGCGATGATCGAGAGCGAGCCGCCTTCCTCGATGTTGCGCGCGGCGCCGAAGAAGCGCTTCGGCCGCTGCAGGGCGTTGGCGTCGACACCGCCGGTCAGCACCTTGCCCGAGCTCGGCACCACGGTGTTGTAGGCGCGGCCCAGGCGCGTGATCGAGTCGAGCAGGATCTCCACGTCCTTCTTGTGCTCGACCAGGCGCTTGGCCTTCTCGATCACCATCTCGGCGACCTGCACGTGGCGCGTCGCGGGCTCGTCGAAGGTCGAGGAGATGACCTCGCCCTTCACGCTGCGCTGCATATCGGTGACTTCCTCGGGCCGCTCATCGACAAGCAGCACGATCAGGAAAACCTCGGGGTGGTTGTCGGTGATCGCCTTGGCGATGTTCTGCAGCAGCACGGTCTTGCCGGTGCGCGGCGGGGCCACGATCAGCGCACGCTGGCCCTTGCCCTGCGGGCTGATGAGATCGATCACCCGGGCCGACTTGTCCTTCACGGTCGGATCGCTGGTGTCGAGGTTCAGGCGCTCGTCCGGATAGAGCGGCGTCAGGTTGTCGAAGTTGGTCCGGTGCCGCACGGCCTCGGGATCGTCGTAGTTGACGCTCTTGAGGGTGGTCAGCGCGAAATAGCGCTCGCCGTCCTTGGGCGCGCGGATCTCGCCTTCGACCGTGTCACCGGTCCGCAGGCCCCATTTGCGGACCTGGTTGGGCGAAACGTAAATGTCGTCGGGGCCGGCAAGGTAGTTCGCCTCGGGGCTGCGGAGGAAGCCGAAGCCGTCCTGCAGCACCTCGATCGTGCCCTGGCCGACGATTTCCTCGCCGTCCTCGGCCACTTCCTTGAGAATCCCGAACATCAGGTCCTGCCGGCGCATGGTGGAAGCGCCTTCGACGCCGAGTTCCTCGGCCATCTCGACCAATTCGGCCGGCGCCCTCTTCTTCAATTCTTTCAAATGCATGATGGTATTCCAGTATTCAGGTGGGAGCCGGCAGGTCTTTGGGGCTTGGAGAAAGCGAGACCCGGCCGCTCGGGACGGCGGCCTCAGCCGGATGGGGGACAGATATGGATTCGCCGCGTGGGCGTCAATTCCAGAAGCGGCTGCGGCGAACCGCTCGTCGCGTTTCCTAGAACGGCTTGATGACCACGAGGATGACGATCACCGCTACCGCAACGCCGGGCACCTCGTTGAGCAGTCGGAGCGCCTTGCCGGATAGCTTGCGCTCACCCTTCGCGAGCTTCTCGGCATAGGCGGTCATGTACGACTGGTAGATCGACAGGCCAATCACCAGCACCAGCTTGGCGTAGAACCACCCCTGGCTCCAGGCATCGACCGCGAAGGCGAGCGCCAGGCCGAGCACCCAGACGGCGCCGATCGAGGGCAGCAGGATGATGCGGATCAGCTTGCGCTCGCGCTCGATCCACTTGTCGTTCTCGGGCGAGCCCGGCTCGCACTCCTGGTGGTAGACGAACAGCCGCGGCAGCATGAACAGGCCGGCCATCCAAAACACCACGAAAATGATGTGGCCGGCCTTGAGCCAGAAGTAGGTCATCGAGAGCACGTCCTGCATGTACCCGCTCACCCCTGCCAGCCGCGCACCGCCGCGAGCAGGCGCTCGACATGCGCGATCGGGGTTTCCTTGTCGATCCCGTGCCCGAGGTTGAACGCGTGCGGACGCCCGGCGAACGTGTCGAGGATTTCCGTCGCCGCCGCTTCCAGCCTGTCGCTACCCGAAAGCAGCAGCAGCGGATCGAGATTGCCCTGCACCGGCAAGCCTGCGGGCAGCTCGCGATGCGCCCAGCGCGGATCGACCGTCTCGTCGAGCCCGAGCGCATCGACCCGGGTCTCGCGCGCATAGGCCGGCAGCTTGCCGCCGGCTCCCTTGGGAAAGCCGATAACCGGCACGCCCGGATGCCGCGCCTTGAGCGCCGCGACGATCGCCGCATTGGGCGCAATCACCCAGCGTTCGAATTCCGCCGGGGCGAGGCTGCCGGCCCAGCTATCGAACAACTGCACCGCCTCGGCGCCTGCCTCGATCTGGCCAGACAGGTAATCGACGCTTGCCTCGACGATCGCATCAACCAGCGCCTGCATCGCCGCCGGATCGCGATAGGTGAGCGTCCGTGCCGCATGCTGGTCGCGGCTACCCTCGCCCGCGATCATGTAAGTTGCGACTGTCCAGGGGCTTCCGGCGAAGCCAAGCAACGTCGTGGCGCCATCCAGCTGTTCGCGCAGCAACCGGACCGTCTTGTAGACCGGCTCGAGCCGCTCGGGCATCCGCTCGAGCCCTTTGAGCGCACCGTCGAGCAGCGGCGGCGAAAGCTGCGGCCCTTCGCCCGCGAGGAACGCCAGATCCTGCCCCAGGGCATGCGGGATCACCAGGATGTCGGAAAAAAGGATCGCGCCGTCGAAGCCGAACCGGCGGATCGGCTGGAGCGTGATTTCCGCCGCCGCCTCGCTGTCGTGCACCAGCTCGAGGAAACCGCCCTTCTCCGCCCTCAAAGCGCGGTATTCGGGCAGGTAGCGCCCTGCCTGGCGCATCAGCCAGACCGGCCGCCTGGGACCGTTCGTTCCGCGTAAAGTGTCAAGCAGCAAGCCGGGCATCGAGGGATCAATCCAATATAAATAGATATTTTAAGAAGGATTCTGTGTTCTGTTGGCCCTGTGGATACTGGGGAGAGCGGCGCCTTGCCCGATTTCTCCCGGGCTGAACAGGGTTCGGCAGGCTGGCGAATCCGCCCAGGTCCGCGTCAAGCAATCGTTCTCCCCGCAATCCCCAACCTGTCGATAGCTTGGCGATCCTGTTGAGCGGGCCGTGCCCGAATCGGCCGGCAGTGGGGGTGGAATCTCCTCCCGAACTTGTCCGGCCTCGCCTCCCGTGGTTTATGCCGGCAGTTGTCCACATGACCCTTCTACATCTCCACCTACTCTCGGACTCGACCGGCGAGACGCTGGAGATGATCGCCAATGCCGCGTTGGCGCAGTTCGACGATGCCGAGGTGATCCGCCATTTCTGGCCGATGGTCCGCTCCCTGCAGCATCTCGACCGGATCGTCGAGGATCTCTCCGCCAATCCGGGCCTGGTGTTCTACACGCTGGTCAACGCCGATACCCGGCGGCGGCTAGAGGAGCGCTGTCGTGCGCTCGGCCTGCCGCATGTCGCACCGCTCGATAGTGTCACCGCGTCGCTCGAGGACCGGCTCGGCGAGGAAGCCAAGGGCCGCCCGGGCCGCCAGCACATGATGGACGAGGCCTATTTCGCGCGCGTCGATGCGATCCAGTTCACCATCGCCCACGATGACGGGGTGATGTGGGAGGATTGGGAGCAGGCCGACATCGTCCTCGCGGGTGTCTCGCGTAGCTCGAAGACGCCGACTAGCATCTACCTTGCCAACCGCGGCTACAAGGTCGCCAACATTCCGTTGGTCGTCGAAAGCCCGCCGCCACCCTCGCTCTTCCAGCTCAAGCGGCCGATGGTCGTCGGCCTCACCACCGCGCCCCGGCGGCTGGTCGAAATTCGCCGCAACCGCTTGCTGTCGTTGAACGAGAAGACCGAGACCGCCTATGTCGATGAGGAAAAGGTCGAGCACGAGGTGGCGTTCGCCCGGCGCATGTTCGCCGACAACGGGTGGCCGGTTATCGATGTTACCCGCCGCTCGATCGAAGAGACCGCGGCGGCGGTGATGAAGCTCTACAGCGAGCGCGCGGAAACAGGGACGAAACCGATATGACGGGTGTGAGCGAGATCGTGCTGGCTTCGAAAAGCGCTTCGCGCCGCACGATGCTCGGTGCCGCGGGTGTCGTGTTCGAAGTCCGCCCGGCCGCGATTGACGAGCGTGCGCTCGAGGCGAAGCTCGAAGGCGCCGGGCCTGACGAGATCGCGTTGGCGCTCGCCGAAGCCAAGGCGCTGTCGGTGTTCGGCCAGGGCCGTCCGGTGCTGGGCGCCGATTCGGTCGTCACGGTCGGCGGGCGCCGGTTCAGCAAGCCCGAAAGCCGCGCGCAGGCGGCCGAGCACCTGCGGTTTTTCTCCGGCCGGACCATGCTGCTCCACTCGGCTGCGGCGATCGCGCTTGGTGGGGCCATAAGGTGGCGTCACGTTGCGATGGCGTCACTGCAAGTGCGCGAATTGTCGGACGAATTCATCGAAGCCTACCTCGCCGCCGAATGGCCTGAGGTCGGCCAGTGCGTCGGCGTGTTCCGTATCGAGGCGCTCGGGCCGCAGCTGTTCGAGAGCATCGAGGGCGACATGTTCACCGTGCTCGGCATGCCGCTGCTGCCGGTGCTCGGCGCGTTGCGCGAATTCGGGAAGCTGCCAGCGTGATCTACGCCGAAGTGATCGGCGACCCGATCGCTCAGTCCAAGTCACCGGCGATTCACAATTTCTGGCTCGGCAAGCTGGGGCTCGAGGCCGAGTACCGCGCCCGCCATGTGACGGCGGAAGGCCTCGCGGACTATGTCGCCGCGCGCCGCGACGATCCCGACTGGCGCGGCTGCAACATCACGATGCCGCACAAGCAGGCGATCCTTCCGCTGCTCGACCGGCTCGAGATCGGCGCCGAGCTGGTCGGCGCGGTCAATACGGTGACCCGGCGCGAGCGCTCGGGGGCCGTCGCGCTGATCGGCAGCAACACCGATGGCGCCGGCTTCCTCGAGCCGCTGCGCCCGCTGCTCGAACGCCAGCACCTGTTTCGCATGGCCCGCGTGCTCGGCACGGGCGGGGCGGCCCGGGCGATCGTCGCCGCGCTGGCTGAGGAAAATTTTGTGATCGTCCTCGCCGGGCGCCAACCGGCAAAGGCGCGCGCCCTGCTTGACGAGCTCGACCCCGATGGCGAACACCACGCCGTCGACCTCGCTCACTTTGCAGAGCCGACCGTGTTCGCGTTCGACGATCGCGCAGGTTGCCTCGACCTGATCGTCAACGCCAGCCCGCTCGGCATGGCCGGCCAGCCACCTCTTGCCTTCGACCTCAGCCATGTCCCGCCCGGCAGCGTGGTCTACGACATCGTCACCTACCCGCTCGACACTCCGCTGCTTCAGGCCGCCCGCGCCGCCGGCTTTCCTACTCTCGACGGGCTCAACATGCTGGTCGGCCAGGCCGCGGTGGCGTTCGAGAAGTTCTTCGGCGTCCCCGCGCCGCGCCAGCACGACGCGGAGCTGCGCCAGCTGCTGACCTCATGAGCAGGCCCTTCATCCTCGGCCTCACCGGCTCGATCGGCATGGGCAAGTCGACGGTGGCAAGAATGTTCGAGGACTTAACTGTCCCGGTGTTTGACGCTGATTCGGTAGTAAGACGCCTGCAAGGCCCTGGTGGAGTGCTGGTAACTCCCATTGAGACCGCCTTTCCCGGTACAACGGGCCCAGGCGGGGTCGATCGCGACAAGCTGGGCGCGGCGGTTTTCAACGATTCCGCGGCCCTCGCCCGCCTCGAAGCCATCGTTCACCCTGCGGTCCGGGCAGCGCGTCGTGAGTTTCTGCTCGAGCACGCCGACCAGCCGCTGGTGGTGTTTGACATCCCCCTGCTGTTCGAAAAAGGCGGCGTGGATGAGGTCGACGCGGTGCTTGTGGTCTCTGCGTCGGCCGAGGTGCAACGAGCCCGTGTCCTCGCCCGCGCGGGCATGACACCCGAGCGGTTCGCGCAGATCCTCGCGCTGCAGATGCCCGACGCAGAAAAGCGCGCGCGGGCCGACCATCTGATCGACACCGGTCGCAGCCTCGACGAAACGCGTGCCGAAGTCGCGCGGCTGGTGGAGAAGCTTTCAGGCTGAGCTTGTCAGGCCCAGCGGTCGGCCCGATAGTCCGGCCATGCGCGAAATCGTGTTCGATACCGAGACTACCGGCCTCGACCCCCAGAGCGGCGACCGGATGGTCGAGATCGGCTGCATAGAACTGATCAACCGCGTGCCGACCGGGCGTACGTTCCACGCTTACTTCAACCCCGACCGCTCGATGCCGCTGGCCGCCGAGCAGGTTCACGGCCTCTCGGACGCATTCCTCGCCGACAAGCTGCGGTTCCACGAGCACGTGCTCGACCTGCTTGAGTTCCTCGGTGACGCCCCGCTCGTCGCCCACAACGCGCAGTTCGATTTCGGCTTCCTCAATTACGAGCTCGGCGTTTGCGGCCACCCGGAAGTCTTGCTCGACCGGATGATCGACACGCTCGCGATCGCGAGACGCCGCCATCCGGGCGCCAAGCACTCGCTCGACGCGCTGTGCACGCGCTACGGGGTCGATCGCAGCCACCGCGTGCTTCACGGTGCGTTACTCGACGCCGAGCTGCTCGCGCAGGTCTATGTCGAGCTCACCGGCGGCCGCCAGATCGGCCTCGGCCTCGTCGCCGAAGCGGTCACGGCCGTGGTCGAAGTCACCGCTTTCCGCCCGCGTCGCCGCGAATTTCGTGCACCACGGCCTCATTCCGCAAGCCCCGAAGAGCTCGCCCGGCACAAAGCCTTTCTGGAATCGTTTGACTCGAAGGCCTGGGCGGGCTGATTCTACGTTTGGCGCTGCCCGGGTTACGAACGAGAATCAGAAGGAGAACCCCCGCCCATGGACATCCGCGTGTCCGGTCATCAGATCGATACCGGTTCGGCCCTCCAGCAACATGCGACAGGTCGCATCAACGGGATCACCGACAAGTACTTTACCCGCGCGATTTCATCCAACGTCACCTTCAACAAGGCACCAGCGAGCGCATTCGCCTGCGACATTGTGCTCCACGTCAACCAGGGCCTCGTGCTCAAGAGCCACGGCCAGGCGCAGGATGCGCACCAAGCGTTCGACCAAGCGGCGGACAAGGTCGAAAAGCAGCTTCGCCGCTACAAACGCCGCCTGAAAGACCGGCACGCCCAAACTGGCTACGCCATCCAGCAGGAAGAGGCGGCCTACACGGTATTCGATGCCGGCGAACCCGAGGCGGAGGAAGCGCCGGATGCGCCGGCCATCATTGCGGAGACCCGTACCGACATTCCCGAAGTCAGCGTGGCCGATGCCGTAATGCTGCTCGATTTGAGACATACGAATGCGCTGTTCTTCAAAAATGCTGGAACCGGACGACATAATATGGTGTACCGCCGCGACGATGGCTCGATCGGATGGGTCGAGCCGTCTTGATACGGCCTGACGATAACGGAAAGGCCGGCACTGCCGCCAACTACCTCTTTGAAGAAGCAGGCAAAGTTGCGCTAAGCGCAGCGTTGCGCTTGGATGCGCGAATCAGAGTGTGAGCCAGAGAAACCGAGACATGAGTCCCTTGTTTTCGATGAAACCCGAAGCGGTCGCGATTGTCGATGCGGCCGACAAGCAGTCGATCCTCGAACAGCTGAGCGAGACTTTCGCGCGCAGCTGGGGCCTCGATTCGGGCGAAGTGCTGGAGCACCTCGAGGAACGTGAACGCCTCGGCAGCACCGGCTTCGGCCGAGGCGTGGCAATTCCGCACGCGCGCTTCCCGGGCCTGTCGCGGCCTGTCGCGGCCTTGCTCAAGCTGCGCCACCCGGCCGATTTCGCCTCGGCGGACGGATTGCCGGTTGACCTGGTCATCGGCCTGCTCTCGCCCGAGAACAGCGGCGCGACGCACCTTCACGCGCTGGCCGCGATCTCGCGGCTGATGCGCGACGAGCGCGTCCACGAAGCCCTGAGCGATGCCCCCAACGCGGAAGCGCTCTACGGCTTGCTGACCAATGCCACGGACCGCGACGCCGCCTGACGGCGCAGCCATGGCAGACGTCAGCGGCGCCGAGGTTCATTACCGCGCGCTCGAATCGCTCTACGCGGCGGCTCCGATCAACCAGCTGTTCCATTCCCGCCTCGAAATCGCGGGCGAGGGCCACGCACGAATCCACTTCCAGGTGGACGAGACCATGTACCACGCCGCCAACGCAGCGCATGGCACGATCTACTTCAAGATGCTCGACGACGCTGCGTTCTACGCGGCTAACACCATGGTCAGCGATCGCTTCCTGCTGACGACCGGCTTCACGCTGCATTTTACCAAGCCGATCCGCGCTGGCGAGGTCGTCGCCGAGGGGCGTTGGATCAGCGGCCGCCGACGCGTGTTCATCGCCGACTCCCACCTGATCGACGCCGAAGGCGAGGAGATCGGGCGCGGTACCGGGACATTCATGCGCTCGCACATCCCCTTGTCCGGCTTGCCCGGATATCGCGCGAGCGCTTGATTCGATGGAGCAGCGCCTGCCCGCCCATATGGAAGTCGCGGGGCTGATCAGGGCTGTTGAGGCAGCGGGCGGGTTCGCAACGGTGATCGCAATAGGCGAACGCGATGCCGGCACTCTGCTTGTCATTTGTTACGCCAGTGGCGCCGAGGCGGCAGCATATGAACGCATGCCCCAACCCGACGGAAGCCGAGCCTGGACTCTATCTCGCAAGCAAAATACTGAAAATCCACAGGAATTCTGGGAATATTGCGACCGGCGCAAGCGCCAGGACGACGATCTCTGGATCGTGGAACTGGACGTCCCGCAGGCGGAACGGTTCATCGCTTAGCCGGGAACCTTGCGTTGACGCGTTTTGCGAAGTGCGTATTTGGCCCGCAACCTTCCAACAGCGTAGGCGGTTGACGCACGGCACTAACGCCGCGCGAACCGGCGCGCAGACGGAGAGTGGCCGGCAGGCCGAACCGACGGGTCGCATTGAGGAAAGCCGCTAAGCGGCCGCGAACCCCTGGACCTGCGACGGCGCTCGCCGCCTTGAGTTTCGGGATCGATGAAATTTTGGACGCCCCGCGTCGGAGCGCTCGCTCCGGCTGCCATCTTGTTTGTTACCTTTTTCGGCGCCGATACGTCTGGCGCCTGGGCCCAGAACCAGGCCCCCGCCGCCACCGTAGAGACGGTGGTTGCCGCTCAAGACCCGGCCGAGCCGCGCTTCATCCCGCAAGACGAAGCCCAGGCCGCGGCCGTCGAGGAATTCGGCGCCGAGGCTGCGGCTCGCTACCGCCAAGCCGCTTCGCTGCAGGAACTGGTCGGCGACATGCCGATCGAAGCCTCGCTTTCGGCCGAGATGAAGTGCCTCGCGCAGGCCATCTATTTCGAATCGCGCGGCGAGCCCATCGAAGGGCAGCTCGCGGTGGCGCGGGTGGTCATCAACCGTGCGGCCTCCGGCATCTATCCGAGCGACTACTGCTCGGTCGTCACCCAGCGGAAGCAGTTCTCGTTCGTACGCAATGGGCGCATCCCGCAGGCGGATGAGGGTTCCGACGCCTGGCGCCGCGCGAAGGCGGTGGCGCAGATCGCGCACCAGGACCTGTGGCAGAGTGAAGTGGGCGACGCGCTCTATTTCCACGCCACTTACGTCAATCCGGGCTGGGCCAGCCAGAAGACCCAGCTCGCCAAGATCGACACACACATCTTCTATCGCTGAGGGGGCTAGTCCCTTAGTTCGACCCACACGGGCGCGTGGTCGCTGGGCTTCTCGCGACCGCGGTATTCCTTGTCGACCCCGGCCGCGATCATGCGGTCGGCGGCTTGCGGCGAGAGTAGCAGGTGGTCGATGCGGAAGCCTTGGTCGCGCTGCCAAGCGCCGGCCTGGAAGTCCCAGAAGGTCCACACCCCGCCTTGCGGGTTCAAAGTGTCGATCGCGTCGGTCCAGCCGTCGTTGAGGATCCGCGCATAGGCATCGCGCGAGGCGGGCTGCATCAACGCATCGTTCGCCATGGCCCGCACCGAGAACACGTCCTTGTCCTCGGGGATGACGTTGAAGTCGCCGACCACCACCGTAGGCTGCTCGCATTCGAGCAGTTCCAGCATCCGTGCGCGTAGCCGGCCCATCCAGGCGATCTTGTAATCGAACTTGGGCCCCGGCTGCGGGTTGCCGTTGGGCAGGTAGAGATTGACCACCCGCACCCCGCGCACGTCGGCCTCGATGAAGCGGGCCTGCTCATCCTCCGGATCGCCGGCGAGCCCGCGGCCGGCCTCGACTGGCTCGACGCCATCGGCGAGGATCGCCACGCCGTTGAAGCCCTTCTGCCCGTGACAGATCGAGTGATAGCCGATCTTCTCGAACTCGGCGGCGGGAAAGCCGTCTTCCTGGCTCTTCACTTCCTGCAGGCAGGCGACCGCCGGCCGCGTCTCCTCGAGCCACTCGAGCAGGCGCGGCAGACGCGCCTTGACGCCATTGATGTTGAAGGAGGCAATCCGCACGGATGCGGACTTTAGATGCCGAAGCTCGATCCGCAACCGCAACCGGCGGCGGCGTTGGGATTTTCGACCCGGAACGCCGCGCCGCCGAGGGATTCGACGAAATCGACCACGCTGCCGGCCACCAGCTCGAGGCTGACGGGATCGACCACCAGCTTCACGCCTTCCGTCTCGCTCACCGAATCCTCGGCTTCCGCGTTGTCGGCGAGGTCGAACCGGTACTGGAAACCGGAGCAACCGCCGCCCTCGACCGACAGGCGCAGGATCGCGGGCTTGCCCTGCTTGCGAGCAATTGTGCCGACGCGCGTCGCGGCGGCCTCGGTAAGGGTAAGCGTGTGGGCCATGCCCGACATGTAGGTTCCCCCGCGCGCCCTCTCAAGCCGTGCGGATGTAATCTCGCATCGCCTGCGCTTCGTTCTCGACGATCTCCAGGCGGTATTTGACGAGGTCGCCGATCGAGACGAAGGCCATGAGGTGGCCCCGGTCGATCACTGGCAGGTGGCGAATGCGGCGCAGGGTCATCACTTCGAGCGCGTCGAGCACGGTAGTCTCGCGGTCGGCGGTGATCGGCGGCGCGGTCATTACTTCCCCGACGGTGAGGTCGAGCGCGTCGCCGCCGTGCCTCGCCATGCAGTGAAGCAAGTCGCGCTCGGAAAAGATTCCCACCACCTCTCCGCCGGCGACGACGGGCATGGCGCCGATACGATTCTCCGAGAGCCGCTGTGCGGCCTCGCGCACGGTTTCCTGTTGCGAACAGTGGATGATCCGCTGGTCCCGGCCGGCGATCAGTCGGGCAATAGTCATTACGACTCTCCCATTTTTCTTCGCCCAACATGCCATGAAGCAAGGGTTTTGGCCAATTCGTCCGCAGCAGCGTTGCGAATCCGTCGGCGGGTGGCCATGTGGCGGCCATGACCAAGCGCTCCCCGCTCGACGATCCGCGGACTGCCGCTTACGCTTGGGCGCGCTACAAGCGGCTCATGAAGTGGATGGTCGGGTTCACCGTCGTGGTGGTGATCGTCGCGCTTGGGCTGGTCTATCGCGAGACCGGGATGGTCTCGGTCCACTTCTTCATCGCCACCGCGCTCGGCATCGGCTTCGCGATGCTGCTGATGGCGGCACTGATGGGGCTGGTGTTTCTCTCAAGCGGGACCGGGCACGACGAATCGGTGTCCGACCGGGAGGACGATCAGTCCGGACATGGGCGCAGCCGGTAGTCCTCGACCGGCACGCCGCCGATCAGGTGTTCCTGGATGATCCGCTCGAGCACGTCCTCGGTGCAGGAGTGGTACCAGACGCCGTCCGGCCACACGATCGCGATCGGGCCGCCGGCGCAGACCTGCAGGCAATCGGCCTTGGTGCGTTGGATCCCGCCGCTGGCGACCAGTCCCGTCTCGCGGAGGCGGCGCTTGAGGTAGTTCCACGAAGCCTGGCCCGCTTCGCGTGAGCAGCAGCTCTGCTTTTCGGACATGGCGCAGAGGAAGATCTGGCGCTTGATCGCGTCGCCGCCGATCTGCGCCAGCGCGCGGCGGGCCTGTGCGATATCGTCTTCGCTCATCGAACTGGCAGGCCGGCGTTCAGCCCTTCTTGCCGGCGATCCGGGCGATCTCGGCCTTGACCAGCCGCTCGACCATCTCCGGCAGGTTGCGGTCGAGCCATTCCGCCAGCATCGGCCGCAGCATGTCGCGCACCAGGCCTTCGAGCGAGGTCTCCCCGGACCGGACGATCTGCGGCGGCGCACCCGGCTCGGCGATCATCGCCAGCGCTTCGAGCGACTCGCGCATCGAGCGGGCGGCGCTGTCGGTGGTCAGGCCTTCGTCACTCCGCGCCGCCGGCTCGCTGATCAGCGCGGCGGACTCGTCGAGGTCGAGCACTTCGTCCGCTTCATAGGGATCGGCGGGCTCGATTGGCGAGAAGGGCATGCCCGCGCTTTCGCGATGGCGGCGCTCAGCCTGCAGCGTCTCGCGGTTGTCCCGTGCGATCACCTTCTTGATCGATTCAAGGATTTCCTCGACCGACGGTTCGCCTTCGTGCCGCATGTCTCGCCCTTGCTACTCGGCAGCCTGCTGGCCCGGAATGTCCGCGTCCTGCGAGGGGATGTCAACGGTGCGGGTCGACTGGGTCACAGGTTGCGGGTCGTTCGACCACTCCCAAAGGTCCCCGCGCACACGCTCGTAGTTTATCTCGGGATCGTAAAGCGCGCCCAGATCCTCGAGCCCTAGATCGCGCGCTTCGGCGTGGCCCATCGCGGCCAGAAGAGTGAAACCGGCGACATAGGCGTTGCGCCGGGCGGTCACGAGCTGGACTTGTGCGCGCAGCAATTCCTGCTGCGCGTCGAGGATGTCGAGGATCGTGCGGTTGCCGACGGTGTTTTCCGCCCGCACGCCTTCGAGGCTGAGCTCGGCGGCGGAAACCGCAGTCTGGCTCGAGGCGATGATCTCGTTGGCCGCGCGCCAGCTCGAGAAAGCAGCCCGGACCTGGGCGATAATGTCGCGCTCGGTCGCGACGACGTTCTCCAGCGCGACCGACTCGCGCGCCTGAGCCTGGCGCCGCAGCGCCGCCGGGCGGCCGCCCTGGTACAGCGGGATCGTCGCCCGCACGCCGAGCGTGGCGCCGCTGTTCGAGTTCGGCTGGAGATTGCCGCCGGGCAGCGAGCCGAGGAAGTTGGCGTAGTTGCCGTTGGCGCTGACGTCGACGCGCGGCAGGCGCGAGGCGCCGGCGACGCGGACGTCGAAGCCGGCCGCGCGGGCCCGCTCCTGCGCCGCGATCAGGTCCGGGTTGCTCTCCAAGGCGACATCGACGGCGGAATCGGGGTCGGTGGGCAGGCCGGGCAGAGGGGGCGGAGGTTGCAGGTTCTCCGGCGCCTTGCCGACCAGCGCGATGTAATTTTCACGCGCTCGGATGAGGTTCGCCTGCGTGGTGCGCAGTTCGCCCCGCGCCAGCGCCAGCCGCGATTCCGACTGCGCGACGTCGGTGCGGGTGAGATCGCCGATTTCAAAGCGGTCGCTGGTCGCCTGGAGATTGGTCTCCAAGACTTGGACATTGTTCCCAGCAAGGCCGACAAGGGCCTCGTTCTGGATCACGTCCATGTAGGCCGCGACGACGCGACTGAAGACCTCGCTCTCGGTCCCGCGCAAGTCTGCGCGGCCGGCCAGCACGCGAGTCTCGGCGGCGCGGATGCCGTTCTTGACCCCGCCGCCGGCGTAGACCGGCACGCCGAGCGTCACCGAGGCCGTCGCCTGGCGCTGGGCGCTGGCGAGGTCGCTGCTGTCGTAGGGAAATTCGTTGATGCCGCCGGTGGCGTTGAGCGAGGGCAGCGCGTCGGCGCGCTCGATCGGCACGTTTTCGTCGGTCGCGCGCTGGTTCGCGCGAGCGGCCTCGAGCAAAGGACTGGTCTCGTAAGTCAGACCGAGCGCGTCCTTGAGCGTGTCGGCAGCGGCCGGAACTGCCGCAAGGCACGCGCCCGCCGCGAGCATGAGGCCGAGCGCTCTCCTGCTCATGTCAGAAGCTCCAGCCTTTCGGCGCGGCGAACTCCGCCAGCACCGGGATGCCGATCTCGGCCAGGGGCAACAGCGAGATCGCGCCTGCCGCCTTGCGGCCAACGGCCAGGCGGGTCACGCCACCTTCGACAAGGCCGGTAAGCACACGGGCATCGTCCGCCAACCGCGCCACCAGTGCATCCGGCAGTTGCTCGATCGCACCGTCTATCAGGAGAAGGGTGAAATCGCCGCCTTTGCGCGACTTGGCAGCTGCATCCTTGGGGGCCATCACTTCGATCGAGCCTACCAGCGGCCGCACGAGCTCGGCCAGGTAGCCGCTGCCGCCGTCGACTACGAGGGCCCGGTCCTCGGCCTTGGGCCGCGCCTCCTGGAGCATCATGCCCTGCACCACCGGCGCCGCGAGGTGCCGGCCTTCGCCGAGGGCGATGGCCCGGTCGATGTAAGCATATCCGCTGGCTGCGGCAGGTACGAAGTCCTCGCGCGCTACCGCATTCATCCGCTGAAGCACCCATTCGGCATTGACGCCGCTGGTGCGCAGCTGACTGTCGATCATCGCCCGCCGGGCTGCCTCACGCCCGGCTTGAGGCCGGTCCTCCACGATCGTCACCTGTCACTTCTCATATAGATAGGGTTCGGGCAGCCCTTACGGCCTGCGAGGGGTGGGGGCAATGGCCGGGATTGTCGCATTTAGTCGCTACCAAGCGCTTTGACCGAAGGGCAGATGCGCGCCTATGGCGCGCTCGACAAGGAGGAGTGCTGCTTCGATGAGCGACATGGTCACGATCCGCGAGGAAGACCTGATCGAAAGCGTGGCCGACGCGCTGCAGTACATCAGTTATTACCATCCCATGGACTACATCCGCGCGCTCGGCGAGGCCTACGAGGCCGAGCAGGGCCCGGCGGCAAAGGACGCGATCGCGCAGATACTCACCAACAGCCGGATGTGCGCCGAAGGTCACCGGCCGATCTGCCAGGACACCGGCATCGTCAACGTGTTCGTTAAGTGGGGACAGGATTGCCGGCTGCAGTCGGAGCGGTCGCTGCAGGACGTGGTCGATGAGGGCGTGCGCCGGGCGTACAATCACCCCGAGAATAAGCTGCGTGCCTCGATCCTCGCCGATCCCGCGTTCACCCGTCGCAACACGCGCGACAACACGCCGAGCGTGCTGTCGGTCGAGATGGTGCCGGGCGGCAAGATTTCGGTGGACGTCGCGGCAAAGGGCGGGGGCAGCGAGAATAAGTCCAAGTTCAAGATGATGAACCCGAGCGACTCCATCGTCGACTGGGTGCTCGAGATGGTCCCGCAGATGGGCGCCGGCTGGTGCCCGCCGGGGATGCTCGGGATCGGCATCGGCGGCACGGCGGAGCATGCGGTCAAGCTCGCCAAGCAGAGCCTGATGGATCCGATCGACATGGGCCAGCTGAAGGCGCGCGGGCCGCAGACCGATATCGAGAAGCTGAGGATAGAGCTGTTCGACAAGGTCAACGCGCTCGGTATCGGCGCGCAGGGGCTGGGCGGGCTCGCTACCGTACTCGACGTCAAGATCCTCGACTGGCCGTGCCATGCGGCAGGAAAGCCGGTGGCGATGATCCCCAACTGCGCCGCCACGCGCCACGCGCACTTCACGCTCGACGGATCGGGGCCGAGTTACATTCCGGTCCCCGATCTCGACGCATGGCCGAAGGTCGACTGGCAGCCCGACAGTGCGGCCAAGCGCGTCGATCTCTACAACCTGACGCCGGAAGAAGTGCAGGGCTGGAAGGCCGGTGACCGGCTGCTGCTCAACGGCGCGATGCTCACCGGACGCGACGCGGCGCACAAGCGCATCGCCGACATGCTGGACAAGGGCGAGGAACTGCCGGTCAGCTTCAAGGGCCGGGCGATCTACTACGTCGGCCCGGTCGATCCGGTGATGGGCGAGGTCGTCGGCCCGGCGGGCCCGACCACTGCCACCCGAATGGACCGGTTCACCGACATGATGCTCGAGCTCGGACTGCTGGTGATGATCGGCAAGGCGGAACGCGGGCAGGGCGCGGTGCAGGAGATTGCCCGGCACAAGGTCGCTTACCTCATGGCCGTGGGCGGCGCAGCCTACCTCGTGGCGCGGGCGATCAAGGAAGCCAAGGTTGTCGGCTTCGAAGACCTCGGGATGGAGGCGATCTACGAGTTCACCGTCAAGGACATGCCAGTGACGGTCGCCGTCGACGCCGAGGGCAACAATGTCCACACCCTCGCCCCGGCGCACTGGCGCGAGAAGATCGCCGCTGAAGGCCTGCTTCAGGGCGCCTGAGCCCGCTCAAGGACCATTCGACCAAGGGTTTATTCGCTTCGACCGCCGGGCTGGCGCACGGTGGCCCTGAGTGGCTACTGACTTCCCGATGGAATGGGAGAATCTCGAAGACCGGCCGGCCCGCGTGCCGTTCCTGACGGTGCTCGCGTCGATCGTTGGGCTGTGGCTATGCTATTTCGTGCTGACGACCGTCCGGTCGGAGTTCCTCGACCTGCCGTTCGGCGACGAGATGATGTGGCGCCGCGCGCTCGCCTCGCTCGGTGGGATCGCGGTCACCATCGGCCTGTGGCTGGTCTTACGGCTGTTCGACCGGCGACCGCTGTGGACCAAGATCGTCGCCGCCCTGGCGCTGTCGCTGCCAGTCGCCGTGACCAGCGCGCACTTCAACCAACTGGTTATGCACGATCTCGAAAAGCGCGTCAGGGCGCACTTCGCCGACGAAAAGCGAGAGGCCTTATCGCGCGATGGGAGTGACGTCCTGATCGACATTAGCGGCCCGGGGGGCGAGGAGGGCGCCGACGAGGCCCGGCCAGTCTTCGCGATCGCGTGGCAGGAAATCACCGACATCGTCTTCGGGCGCTACTTCATGATGCTCGCATGGTGCGCGTTGTATCTCGCGCTGCTCACCGGCGAGAAGGCGCGCCTCGCCGAACGGCGGGAGGGCGACTACCGGCGTGCGGCCAAGGCGGCCGAGCTGCGATCGCTGCGCTACCAGGTCAACCCGCACTTCCTGTTCAACACGCTCAACTCGCTGTCCGCGCTCGTCCTGACCGGCAAGACGCAGGGGGCCGAGCGGATGATCCAGCAGCTTTCGACCTTCTACCGCCGCAGCCTTGCCGACGATCCAACCGCCGACGTTCCGCTGCGCGAGGAGTTCGCGTTGCAGAAGCTCTACCTTGATATCGAGGCGGTCCGCTTCCCGCATCGCTTGCGCGCTGCCTACAAGTTGCCGCCCGAGCTCGAGGATGCTCGGGTGCCCGGCATGATCCTGCAACCGCTGGTCGAGAATTCGGTAAAGCACGCCGTCGCACCGACGTCCGGCCAGGTTACCATTACGCTGGCGGCGCGCGAAGAATACGGGCGCTTGGTGATTACCGTATCGGATGACGGCGCGGGCATATCGCTGACGCCGCCGAGCGAGCCGCGCGCGAACCACAGCATCGGTCTTGCGAACGTGCGCGACCGGCTGGAAGCGCGCTTTGGCAGCGATGCAACACTGGTTACCGGACCCGCACCCGGCGGGTACGCCACGCAGTTGCGCTTGCCGATCGTGCACCAACGGGAGAATGGAGGGTGATGAACGCGGAAGAGGGCGTGCTGCGGACCATGATCGTCGACGACGAACCGCTGGCGATCGAGCGTATGCAGGTGCTGTGCGCGGAGCTCGATCAGCTGGCGGTAATCGGCACGGCGAGCGATGGCGAGGCGGCCCTGCGCCTTGCCGACAAGCTGCGGCCGGACCTAATGATGCTGGATATGACCATGCCCGGCATGGATGGGCTCGCCGTCGCCCGCCAGCTCGGGAGGCGCGAAAGCCCGCCGGCAGTGATCTTCGTCACCGCGCACGAGGATTTCGCGGTCGAAGCCTTCGATCTGGAGGCGGTGGATTATGTGCTGAAGCCGGTCGCAGTCGAGCGGCTCGAACGCGCCATCGACCGTGCGATCGCCCGTCGGGAGCGGGCGACGCCGGCGCCGAGCGGCGACTGGCTGACCGAGTTCTGGGTGCCGCATCGATCAGAGCTGCTGCGGATCGAAGCCGCGCAAGTCGAACGGATCGATGCCGAACGCGACTACGTGCGGCTCTATGTCGGAGAGCGCAGCTACCTGCTGTTACAGACGATTGCAGGACTGGAAGGGAAGCTCGATCCCTCGCGGTTCCTCCGTATCCACCGCTCGACCATCCTGCGGCGCGACCGGATTCGTGGCCTGAGGCACGAGGGCCTGGGTGTGTGGTGCGCTGAACTCGAAAACGGCGAAACGCTGCGAATCGGACGGACGTACTTGCGCAAGGTCAAGGCCATGGCCGGCCGCTGAGGCAGCGCCCCCGGGTAGGCGGGGGCGCTCTTTTATCAGCCGACGGCATCGGTCTTGGCAAGGCGGGTCACCTGCTCGCCGAGCTGCTGCCGGGCTTCCCGATAACAGTCGCGCGATTCACGGGAGCTTACTCGCGTTCCGGTGCCGACGTCGTCGATCCCGCAAACATCGCGAGCGGCCTTGTCGAGGCGATTCTCAAGTTCTTTCTGTCCCGCCTCGGTATTGAGATCGAGGTCCTTGTACCGGACGGCTACCGAGGCACCCGCCGGCGATGCCGCCATGGCGGCGGCCGGAACGAGAAAAGTGGCGGCGGCGGCCAGCGCCAGCGACATGGAACGAATACGCATAACAATCTCCCCTTTGGGTCGCGCCGCGGTCGCCGGGACTGCATGGCGACTGCGGCGCATGCAAACTATTAGCGCGAAAGGAAATTTCGACGACACGACGCTCGACGCAGAGTCTTCGCCGCTCGACGGACGACCGACTCAGCGACGAAGTGTCCTCGCCGCTCCACGAACGGTAATTGGCAACCGACGAACGGTTCGCCACAGTGCCGCCGATGGCGTTGATCCTCACTTTCCTGCTCGGGATCGGCAATTTCGCGGTCCACAAGGCGGTTCTCGACAGCCGCCATCCGCTGCTTGTTCACCTTCCGGGGTTTCTACGGCTGCTGGGCGGCAAAGCGAGCCTCGCGGTGGAGTTCGTTCTGCTGGCGGGGGCGCTCCTGCTGGCGGCGAGTGACCATCCCGGCTGGGGCTGGGCCTATTTCGGCTATAGCCTGCTCAACGCCGGCGCTGGCTGGCTGATCCTGTCGCGCCGGTTGTGACGGGAACCGAGGCAGGCCGCATTCGCTTTGGCGGCATGGATGGCGAGCGCCGGATCTGGCTGGTCAACAACAGCTTCAGCGGCAGCAACAACGAGGAAGCGCTGAAAGCGCTCGAGGCCTGCTGCGGCGATCACGGTTTCCGCGTCGCTCACCGTAGCGTGTTTCCCGCCCAGGAGCTGCCTACCCCCGCGCTTCTCGATGCGGCGGGGATCGACTGCGTGGTGGTGTTTGCCGGCGATGGCACGATCAATTCGCTGCTGGCTGCGCTTTCCGGCTGGAATGGGGCAGTCCTGATTCTGCCGGGTGGGACGATGAACCTGCTCTACCACCGGTTGCATGGTGATCGGACGATGGAAGAAGTCATTGCCGCGGTCTCGCGCGGAGACGCCAGTCCGCGCCGGCCCGGTGTGATCCGCAGCGCCGGGGGAGACGCCTACGCGGGCTTGCTCGCCGGACCGGGCACCAGCTGGGGCCGTGTTCGCGAAGCCATGCGGGTCGCCAGCATGGTCGAACTCGCGACGGGAACGGTGCAGGCGATCGAGGAAACGCTCAACGGCGAGATGATCGTCTGCGCCGACCCACCATTTGGCCGCCGCGAGGGTTATCCGCTGGTCATGCTGACGCCGACCGACGGCGGTATCGAGGTGGAGGCCTACTACGCGGAGACCGCGCGCCAGTACCTCGATCAGGCTTGGGCGCTGATGAAACGCAACTTCCGCGAAGGCCCGCACGACACGCTCGGCCACGCAAATGTCGTGCAGCTCGCGAGTACGCGCGGCAATCCATTCGGCCTGCTGATCGACGGCGAACAGGCCGAGGCGGTAGCGCAGGTCGAGTTCAGGCTGGCCGCATGCGAGGTCGACCTGCTAGCGACCGAGCCCGATGGCCAGTAGCCCCACCACGCTCTTCCACCTTAGCGACATCCACTTCGGGCTCGAGGACAACAAGGCCCTCGACTGGGTGAAGCAGGAGATTGCCGAGCGCCGCCCCGACGCGGTTGCGATCACCGGCGACCTGACGATGCGTGCACGGCACAAGGAGTATTCGGCCGCCTGTCACTGGATCCGCTCGCTCGATGTGCCGGTCACGGTCGAGATCGGCAACCATGACATGCCGTACTTCAACCTCATCGAGCGGTTCTTCGATCCCTACCGGCGGTTTAACTCGATCCAAGGCCTGATCGAACGCGAGATCGACCTGCCCGGGATCGCCATCGTGCCGCTGAAGACGGCGGTCAGGGCCCAGCCGCGTTTCAACTGGTCGAAGGGCTGGGTCTCGCAGCGCTCGCTCGCACGGTGCCTCGCTGCGATCGATGCCTTGCCGCCGGGAACGAAGGCGCTCGTCGCGGTGCATCACCCGTTGCGCGAGGTGGGCACCAAAGGCACCGCGCTGACCTACAACGGCT
>Ga0315910_10001286_pt1 | contig 23315 bp, 17 predicted proteins | sample EdamamesoilMG_FD_204470 | JGI IMG/M metagenome (GOLD analysis project Ga0315910, IMG submission 204470) | Garden soil microbial communities collected in Santa Monica, California, United States - Edamame soil | ecosystem: Environmental > Terrestrial > Soil > Garden | place: USA: California... | reverse complement strand
AGATGCGCGGCGGGCTGTTCTCGCCGATCATCGAGCGCAACACGCCCGTACCGGTGAGTCGCGAACACACCTATTCGACGGCCTCGGATTACCAGGAAGTGGTCGAGCTCGGCATCTACCAGGGCGAGGCGCGGCTGGTGCGCGACAATGTCAAGCTGGGCATGGTCAAGGTCCCGGTGCCGCGCCGGCCGCGCGGCGAGGTCGCGGTCGAGGTGCGGTTCAGTTACGACAGCAGCGGACTTCTCGAAGTCGATGTCTCGGTCCCCGAAACCGGGATCGCGCGCAACCTTGTGATCGTCGACGAAGAAGACAAGCGCGACAGGAAGGAATTCGAGAAGCGGCGCGAGGCTCTCGCCAAGCTCAAGTTCCATCCCCGCGACGATGCCGAAAATGTCGCGCTGATGGCGCGCGCGGCGCGTTGCTACGAAGGATTCACCGGTGAGGCGCGCGAAGCGATCGGGCACTGGATCACGCAATATGAAGCCGCGCTCGAACGGCAGGATCCGCGCGAAATTGCCGATGGGCGCGAGCAGCTTGCCGCCCGGCTCGACCAGATCGAGGCGCATTCGCCCATATGAGCCGCCGGTCGTGGCCCTGGAGCGTCCTCGCGATCGACCAGACCAGCGACCTCAAGACGATTCGCCGCGCCTATGCCGACAAGCTCAAGGCGATGGATATCGACCGCGATGCCGCGGCCTACGCCAATCTGCGCAATGCCCGCGATGTCGCTCTCGACCGGGCGCGGCTCGCGGCTTCCTCGGCGGCGAAAGAAGAAACCGAAGACGAGTGGTCGATTTCCGCCGGGCTGGCCGAGGACTACGGCGCATCCGGCGACGACGATGCCATCCTGTTCGACGATACGGATTTGGACGATACCGGGTCGGAGGGGTTCGAGCCCTACGAACGCTTCGAATCCGATGGGCCTCCAGTCGAGGCGCCCGATTACAGCGGACCCGATCGCGACTTATCCCTTTTGCTGTTTCCCAATGGCGAACGGTCGGAGGAAGGCTTTACGGCCGAGGAGTTCGAAGCGGCGCGCTCCGCGATGCAGGCGATCGTCGAAGACGCGCAGGCGAGCGAACTCGCGCGCCAGCAGATGGCCGATTTCTGGCTCGCCGACAGGCTGGCCACGGCCTGGCCGCGCTCGGCCCCGCTGGTCGCCGAAGCGGCCGAGGCTTTCGAATGGGAAAAGCGCGACGGACAGTTGGGCGAAGGCCCGGCGCAAGCCTTCCTCAATGCGCGGCTCAGGGGCATGCGCTTCCACGAAGCGGTCCAGCAGCCTGGACACTGGGGCTATAAAGCGTGGAAGGAGCTTTCGACCCCGGGCAAGAAGGGCCCGTTGGGTTGGACCCGAGCCAGCAAGAGCGACGTCCGTCGCCTGATTTCCGGAATCAGGGAGAACTTCCCCGAACTTGAATCGCTGCTCGATTGGGAAAAGGTTTCCGACTGGACCCAGCCGGTCGACAACCCTTGGCCGTCTTTCGGCACGATCTTCATCGTGATCGTGATCGCGGTGCAGTTCTTGCGATTTTGCGGTTCGGCCGTCGATTTCGTCTCTGCCGACGAACTGTCTGATGCTCCGCCCGCCGCCGTCTGGACTGCCGAGGATCGCGATGCCCTGGCGACGGAGCTATTCGGGCCGGGTGTGACATACGAGGCCGTAACTCTCGGGGTTCCGGAGTTCGCCAGGGCGCTGGAACAACAAGAAGAACTTCAGCGAGCTTCACCCGACGGGTTCTCGATTTTGAACAACCTGATGGAAGGAGTGATCGTCGGCCAGGTCCGTGAGATGGTCCTGAACTCCGACCGGGAGACTGATTTCGACCAGCTTATCCGCATCAAACAGCTCAAACTCAAGCTTCTTGATCTCGCCTATTCCACGCGCGGGGTCACCTTTTGCGCCAGCTTCTCACGCGGGGCCACGTTTTCGGGGAACATTGAAGTGCCTCCCGACGTGCGAAAGGACGAACGCCTGTTGGCTGCTGAACTGCTGACAGATGGCAAGCTCGAATACCCGGTGAACCGACCGGTAAGGTCGGCCACGATCCCCGGCGAGTTGTTTGCCGCAGCCGAGCGGGAGAGCGGCGTTTCGGGTGAGGCTGCCAGCCGGGCAGCAATGGGCGAAGGAAGCGACAGCGACATTTGCCTGTTCCGCAAGGCGTTGCTCGCCGAGGCGCTGCGCCGGCCGGGCAGTCTGACCCGCGACCTGTTGCTGATCCTCTAGTCGCGGCTGCGCGCTTTGTGCCGCTCCGGTCTTGGCCTAACACGGGGCGATGCCCCGGTTGTCTGCCCCGATCGAAGCCTGGTTCGCAGGACGCGGCTGGCGCGTGCGCGATCACCAGCGGGCAATGTTCGAAGCGGCACAGGCGGGGAAGCACGCGCTGCTGGTCGCCGATACCGGCGCGGGCAAGACGCTGGCAGGCTTCCTGCCGACGCTTGCCGATTTTGCAGGGGACGGGCTCCACGCCGAGGGCCTCCATACGCTCTACGTCTCGCCCTTGAAGGCGCTGGCGCACGATGTGCAGCGCAACCTCCTCACACCGATCGAGGAGATCGGCTTGCCGATCCGGGTCGAGACCCGCAGCGGCGACACCCCGACCGAGCGCAAGAAGCGCCAGCGTGCGCGGCCTCCGCATGTGCTGCTGACAACGCCCGAATCGCTCTCGCTGCTGCTCAGTTACGAAGACAGTTTCGAGCTGTTCAGTACGCTCAAGCGGGTGGTGATCGACGAGGTCCACGCCTTCGCCACCGGCAAGCGCGGGGACCTGCTGGCACTGGCGCTCGCGCGGCTACAGGCGATTGCGCCCGGGCTGCAGCGGGTGGCACTCTCGGCCACTCTCGCCGATCCCGATGCGTTTCGCGGGTGGCTCGCTCCATGGGGCGAGATTGCCAGCGTCACGCTGGTCGAGGGCGAGAAAGGCGCGCCGCCCGAAGTCGAGATCCTGCTGCCGCAGGAAGAGCGCGTGCCGTGGGGTGGGCATGCGGCAATCTGGGCGATCCCGCAGCTGATCGAGGTGATCCGCCGCAACAAGGTGACACTGGTCTTCACCAACACCCGTTTCCTCGCCGAATTTATCTTTCAAAAGCTCTGGGAAGCGAATGACGACAACCTGCCGATCGGGATCCATCACGGCTCGCTGTCGAAGGAAGCGCGGCGCAAGGTCGAAGGGGCAATGGCGCAGGGGCGGTTGCGGGCATTGGTCTGCACCGCCAGCCTCGATCTCGGCGTCGATTGGGGCGACATCGATTGCGTGGTGCAGATGGGAGCGCCCAAGGGGAGTTCGCGCCTGTTGCAGCGGATCGGGCGCGCCAATCACCGGCTCGATCAGCCGAGCCGCGCGCTGCTGGTCCCCGGCAACCGCTTCGAATTCCTCGAAGCGATAGCGGCGAAGGACGCAGTCGACGAAGGCCGGCGCGACGGCGAAACCTTCCGCCCCGGCGGCCTCGATGTGCTCGCCCAGCACGTGATGGCCTGTGCCTGTGCCGCTCCGTTCGATGAGACCCAGCTGCTGAACGAGGTGCGCTCGTCGGCCGCCTATGCCTGGGTCGGTCCCGAGGAATGGCGCCGCGTGCTCCATTTCGTCGCCACCGGCGGTTATGCGCTCGAAGCCTACGACAAGTTCAAGCGGATCATGCGCGACCCGGATGGCACATGGCGGCTTGCGCATCCCGAGAACGCCCACCGCCACCGGATGAACGCGGGGATTATCGTCGATGCGGAGATGCTCGACGTGCGCTTTCGTAACGGCCGCTCGGTGGGGCGGGTGGAGGAATATTTCGCGGCGCAGCTTTCGCCGGGCGACAGCTTCACCTTTGCGGGAATGGCGCTCGAGGTCGAGCGTGTGAAGGATATGGAAGTCACCGTGCGCGCGGCGAAGAAGGCGGCGATGATTCCGTCCTACATGGGCGCGCGGATGGCGATGACCACGCACCTTGCCGACCGGGTACAGGCGATGCTGGCCGACCGCGCGGGCTGGGCACGCTTTCCCGACGATGTCCGCGAATGGCTCGAGATGCAGGACTGGCGCAGCGCATTACCTGAGCCGGGGCGGCTGCTGGTAGAGAGCTTCCCGCACGAGCAGCGCTTCTATTCGGTCTATTATACTTTCGAGGGCTGGCCGGCGAACCAGTCGCTCGGCATGCTGATCATGCGACGGATGGAAGAGCGCGGGCTGATGCCCGGCGGCTTTGTCGCCAACGACTATTCGCTCGGCGTCTGGGGGCTGAAACCGGTGAAGGAGCATGCCCCGCTGCTCTCGCCCGATATCCTCACGCATGAATTCGCCGACTGGGTGCAGGGATCCTACCTCCTGCGTCGCGCCTTCCGCGAGGTCGCGGTGATCTCGGGCCTTGTCGAGCGCCAGCATCCGGGCAAGCGCAAGACCGGCAAGCAGGTCACCTTCTCGACCGACCTGATCTACGATGTGCTGCGCAAATACGAGCCCGACCACGTGTTGATAGAAGCCGCTTGGGCCGATGCGCGCGGGCGGCTGACCGATGTCGGCCGGCTGGCAGACGTGCTCGATCGGGCGCAGCGCGAGTTGGTCCATGTCGCGCTCGACCGGGTCAGCCCGCTGGCGGTGCCGGTGATGATCATGCTCGGCCGCGAAAGCATGCCGCAGGGCTCGGTCGACGACGAATTGCTGTTCGAAGCCGAGACGCTGGCCGCCGCGGCGATGCGCGCCGAAGCTATCGAACGCGACGAGGCGGATTGATCAGTCTTCCTTGCCGAACCTGCGATTGCGCTCATTGCCGACAAAGGCGAAGCGCTTGACCCCGCTTTCTTTGATCTGCCGGATTACCTCGGCGGATTCCTCATATCCGGCCTGGGCCTCGGGCCCGAACTGGAGCTGTGGCTCGTCCTTGAAGCGACGGGTCGCCGCTAGCAGTGCGGCAAGCCCGGCCTCGTCGACCTGGGCGCCATTCCACAGGGTTCGCCCGTCCACTGTCACCACAACCCTGTTCACCCGATAGTCGAGCGCCGGCCCTTCCGGCGGTTCGCCGGGCAGGTCGATCTCGAGCGAGTGCGGCTTCAGCGGAATGGTGATAATCATCATGATCAGCAGCACCAGCAGGACATCGATCAGGGGAGTCGTGTTCATCTCCCACATTGGACGGAACTGCACTGTCGTCGGCTTGATCCGGGGGTAGGGCATGGGGCACGTCTCAGATTACGATATATGTAAGGTATGATATACCATCCCAAACGGATTGCCAAGCGAATCGTCACAATTCGTTCCGGACAAAGAAAAAAGGGGCGGCAAAAGCCGCCCCTCGATCTCTCATATCGGGCGGCTGGAGCCGCCGTGCCTTACTTGCCGAAGACGCGATATTTCTCGTTGCCGACGAAGCCGAACTTGGTGACGCCGGATTGCTTGATCAGCTGCAACACCTTGGCCGAAAGGTCGTAGCTGGCGAGCGGCTCGGGTTCGAACTGGAGTTCGGGCTCGGGATCGATCGATTTCGAGGCATCGAGATATTCGATGAGCTGGCCGCCGCTGATCGGGGCGCCGTTCCAGAGGATCTCGTTCCGCACCGTCAGCACGATCTTGTTCTTGATCGGATCGATCGGCGGCGGGGTCGGGTTATCGACCGCCGCCGGGAGGTCGATATCGACCGAATGCGTCGCCACCGGAATGGTAATGATGAACATGATGAGGAGCACCAGCATGACGTCGATGAGCGGCGTCGTGTTGATTTCCATCATCGGCGAGCCATCATCCTTGCCGCCTGACATTGCCATGGGAAACTACTCCTGAATTCTAAACGCCAACCCGGGGCCCGATCAGCCCGCGGGGTCAACCGGGTTGGAAATGAAGCCGACGGTCGGATAGCCGGCCATCTGCACCGTGTAGATCACGCCCGCGACGCAGCGCCACGCGACGTTCACGTCGCCGCGAATGTGCACCTGCGGGATCAGCTCGGGGTTGTCCATCATCGCCTGCTCGCCGCCCGCACGATCGACCAGCGTCTGCAGGCGCTTGTAGGCCTGGTCATAGAGCTGCTGCGAATCCACCGGGACGATCCCGTTGAAGTACACGCGGCATTCGCCCTGGCGCGCCGCGCCGGCGAAGCCCTGTGATCCCGTTCCGGGCAGGCCGGGGCTGATGCCGCCGGCGTCGGTCGAACTCACCGTGATCAGGAGATTCTCGACCTTGTCCTTCGATTCGACCGAAGCGAAGACCGGGATCTTGAGCTTCTCGATCGACTGGATCGCGACCGGGATCGCGATGAGGAAGATGATGAGGAGCACCAGCATCACGTCCACCAGGGGCGTGGTGTTGATGTCCGACATCGGGGTGTCTTCTCCGCCACCGCCTGCCGAAATGGCCATGGTACAATCCTACTCTCAAACTTCTTTCAGTGTGCGGGGAGGGATCGCAAATTCCGATCCCCGCCCCTCACATGCGATTGCCTGTTACGTTCAGGCCTTGACCGGCGCCGCGGTCGGACCGGTCGCGCGCGCCGGAGCGGCGGCCAGCGCCTTCGGCTTCACCGCGCCCTTCGACGTGATGTTCGCAAGGACATCGGTCGAGAAGCCGGTCAGCAGTTCGGCGATCCGCTTGTTGCGGCCCTGCAGCCAGTTATAAGCAAGCACGGCAGGCACGGCGACGAGCAGACCGATCGCGGTCATGATCAGCGCCTCGCCGACCGGGCCGGCAACCTTGTCCATCGACGCGGAACCGGCGAGCGCGATGTTGATCAGCGCGCGGTAGATGCCGATAACGGTGCCGAGCAGCCCGACGAACGGCGCGGTCGCGCCGACGGTGGCGAGGAATGGCAACCCGCTGGCAAGCTTCGAATTGATCGAGGCTTCCGAACGGGCCAGCGAACCGTGCATCCAGTCATGCGCTTCGAGGCTGTCGGTCATCTTGGAGTGCTGCTCCTCGGCGGCGAGACCGTCATCGACGACCTGGCGCCAGGCGCTGTTCTTCTCAAGCCGGGTGGCGCCTTCCTTCAGCGTCGGAGCGGCCCAGAACTTGGGCAGGTCCTTGTACTGCTTGAAGATCTTGCCCTGCTCGAGCAATTTCGTGATCAGGATGTAGAACGAGCCTACGGACATGATCACCATCACGCCGAAGATCGCCCAGGCGATCGGGCCGCCCTGTTCCAGGGCTTCCAGGAAGCCGAACTTGCTCTCGGGCGCCGCATCCGCGCCTGCGGCCAGGATTTCGATAAGCATGCGGATAGTCCTCTCTAATTAAACTTGGAAACTCGGAATAAACTCACAGCCCTTGGCGGCCATCGGCCGCTTCGGGCGCACGAAAGATCAATCGGGTATCACCCAACGCACGGAATTCGAGTAGCTCCCGCTCGTCGGGTCGCCATTGCCGTCGGTCGCCGCCCGGAAACGGGCCCGGCGCGTGATGTTCTGGCAGGTCGCCTCGTCGAGGTCGGCATGGCCGCTCGACCGGGTGATCTGGCAATCGGTAACACGGCCATCGGTGTTGACCGAAACCCGGAAGCCGGTTGTGCCTTCGCGCTCCTCGCGCAGGGCGCGGCGCGGATAGTCGTTCGGCGTCGCCCAGTTGCCCGGGTTGCCGCGCGGCTCGGGATCCTTGGGCTGGACCCGGTTGACCGGGGCCGGCGGTGCGGACGGGGGAACGATCCGCGCGACAGGCGCCGGTGGCGGAATCGTCGGCCGCGTCTCGATCGGCGGGGGCGCCGGATTGATGTTGATCGGGGCCGGAGGCGCGACCGGCGGCGGCGGAGCCGTATCCGGCTCAGGCGGCGGCGGCGGCTCCTCCTCCTCGGGGATTTCCTCTTCGATATCCACCGTCGTCACCCGTTCAACGACCTGCTTGATCGCCGAATAGGCAAGCCCAGTCACCAGCGTGTAGCCGACGACGATGTGAATGAGGGCAACGATGATCAGAGCGATTATGCGGTTACCGCTCATTGATTGGTCAGCGTAGGCCATTCAGTCGCATCTCTCCATTTCCGTCACCCGACAATGCCGGGCATTCACCCGTTGCGGGGCGCGCGCCCCGACAGGCAACGTTAAAGCTTATCCACCCTGCCGGCGAAGCCGGAAGCCCACCGGGCACCCCGAACGGCCCGGCCGGGCCTCTTGTGGGGCGCTTATGATTATCCAGCCCCGATTTTCGGCGGTCTTAGCGACGAAGATCAAGCTCGGCAAACCCTTTATCGGCTCAAAGCCGATTCAGGACTTCCTGACTTGAATTGCGACAGCTATGTCATTCGCGCTTGTCATCGCGGCTGAGACTCGCCGATGCGAAGGAAGCCCATGAAAACCGCGGAAAATCGCCGAACTTACCGAATTGCGCAGGCGCGCATTGCCTTGCTGGCGGCGGTGCTCGCCTGGCCCGGAGGGATAACGGCGCAGAGCGTTCCAACGCATTCTCCGGGCTACACTTATGTCGACCTCGTCGAACTTTCCGAGTCCGCGAATCTTGTGGTGAAGGCGCAGATTCGCCGCCAGTCCGCAGTCGAACCGGAACGCTCTCCGGGGCTCCGTCCTGGCTGGGTCCGGCTCTATCTCGAAGCCGAAACCGAGGTGCTATTCGCCGGTCGCGCGGCGATCGGAGAGGGCTTGCGGCTGCTCGCCGATTTCCCGCTCGATGCGAAGGGCAAGCCGCCCAAGCTCAAGGACACCAGCCTGGTCGTGTTCGGGCGCGAGGTTCCCGGCAGGCCCGGCGAAGTGCAACTGCTCGCACCCGATTCCTGGATGGCCGCCGACCCGTCGGAAGAAGAGCGGTTGCGCACCGTGCTGCTCCAGGTCGCCGCGCCGGACAAACCGCCACGCATCACCGGGATCAGGGAAGCGATTTCGATTGCCGGCAATCTCGCGGGCGAATCCGAGACCCAGCTGTTCCTCGAAACCGCGACCGGCGCACCGGTCTCGATCACCGTGATGCGGCGGCCTGGCATGGCCCCGCAGTGGGGCGTCGCGTGGAGCGAGATCGTCGACCAGGCGGCGCGACCGCCGCAGCCCGGCACGCTTGCGTGGTACAGCCTTGCCTGCTCGCTGCCGCCGGCGCTGCCGCCTTCGGCCAATCTCTCGCCCGACGAGGCGTCCCGCCGCCGCGCGGTCGAGGATTACCGTGTGGTGGTCGAGCGGCTCGGGTCCTGCCAGAGAAACCGCAGCTGACGCTGGCCTTTCGGCAAAGCCTGTCCTAACGCGCCGGCGAAACAGGGGGACTTAATGGCCGAACCGCTTCGTATCGCACTTGCCGGATTGGGAACCGTGGGCGCGGGCGTCATCCGCCTCGTCGAGGCGAACGGTGCGTTGATCGCGCGCCGCGCGGGCCGCGCAGTCGAGATCGTCGCGGTCAGCGCGCGCGACCGGGGCAGGGACCGCGGCGTCGACCTTTCGCGCTACCAGTGGGAAGACGACATGGCCGCGATGGCCGCGCGCGGCGATGTCGATGTCGTGGTCGAGCTGGTCGGCGGGTCCGACGGGCCGGCGCTGACGCTTGCCCGCAACGCGCTCAAGGCCGGCAGATCCGTGGTCACCGCGAACAAGGCGATGATCGCGCATCACGGGCTCGAACTGGCGGCATTGGCCGAGCAATCCGGCGCGGCGTTGAAGTTCGAAGCCGCGGTCGCGGGCGGGATTCCGGTGATCAAGGGGCTGAGCGAAGGCGCGGCGGCCAATTCCGTCGACAGCATTCACGGGATCCTCAACGGGACCTGCAACTACATCCTTTCGACCATGGAGGCGACCGGGCGCGATTTCGGCGAAGTGCTCAAGGAAGCGCAGCAGCTCGGTTATGCCGAGGCCGATCCGGCGTTCGACATCGAAGGCACCGACGCGGCGCACAAGCTCGCGATCCTGGCCGCGATCGCATTCGGCGCGCGGATCGATTTCGCAGCAGTCCGGACCGAGGGGATCACGAGGATCCGCGCCGCCGATATAGTCCAGGCCGATGCGCTCGGCTATGTCATCAGGCTGGTCGGGATGGCCGGAGCCGAGGCGGGGCCGGATGGTCAGGCGCGGCTATTTCAGCGGGTCCAGCCGCGGCTTGTCGCGCGCTCGCATCCGCTCGCCCATGTCCGGGGGGCGACCAATGCCGTGGTCGTGGAAGGGAATTTCGCGGGCCGCCTGTTGTTCGAAGGCGCCGGTGCCGGCGCCGGGCCGACCGCCAGCGCGGTCGTCGCCGATATCGTCGATATCGCCCGCGGAAACAGGACCGCGCCATTCTCGGTTCGTGTCTCCGACCTGGCGGAGATGGCCGTAGCCGAAGCCGGGCATCGTCAAAGCAGGTCCTATTTGCGCTTCATGGTGACCGACCGCCCCGGCGTGCTCGCCGAGATCACCGCCGCGATGCGCGATGCCGGGGTCTCGATCGAAAGCCTGATCCAGCAGGGCCGGCCCGAGGAAGGCGGCGAAGTGCTGGTTGCGCTGGTAACCCATGAAGGACCCGAGAGCGCCGTGGCCGAAGCGCTGCGCCTGCTCGAGGGCTCACCAAGCCTGACCGAAGCCCCGCTGGTGATGAATCTCCTCGGAGGCTAGCGACCTCCCGTCGGGGCGGAGGCACCCTAACGGGGCAGTTCGGAAACCCCCATCAGCGCTTCGTCGACCGCGCGGGCGCATTGGCGGCCTTCGCGGATCGCCCACACCACCAACGACTGGCCCCGCCGCATGTCGCCGCAGGAGAACACCATCTCCTCGCTGGTCTTGTAGTCGACCACATTGGCATCGACGTTGCCTCGGTCGGTCAGCTTGACGCCCGACTGGTCCAAGAGGCCGGGCTTCTTCGGCCCGAGGAAGCCCATCGCCAGCAGGATCAGATCGGCCTTGATCACGAACTCGCTGCCTTCCACTTCGGTCAGCTTGCCGTCGGTCCAATCGGCGCGGACGCATTTGAGCCCGGTGACGATGCCGTTCTCGCCCAACACTTCCTTTGTCAGCACCGCCCAGTCGCGATCGACGCCTTCCTGATGGCTGGAAGAGGTACGCAATTTCATCGGCCAGTCGGGCCAGGTGAGCAGCTTGTTTTCCTTCTCGGGCGGCTGCGGCATGATCTCGATCTGGGTGACGCTCGCCGCGCCCTGGCGGTTCGAGGTGCCGACGCAGTCACTGCCTGTATCGCCGCCGCCGATCACCACCACATGCTTATCCGTGGCGGTCAGGCTGCCGCGCGGCGCGGCGCGGATCTCGTCGTCGCCGGCAACGCGCTTGTTCTGCTGGGTGAGGAATTCCATCGCGAGCCGTACGCCCGCCATCTCGAAGCCCGGGATGTTGAGCATGCGCGGATCTTCCGCTCCGCCCGAGAGCACGATCGCGTCGAAATTTTCCTTCAGGCTCTTGAACGAGACATCGACCCCGACTTCGGTCGAGCCCTTGAAGGTCACGCCTTCGGCCTGCATCTGCACCAGCCGCCGGTTGATCAGCTGCTTTTCCATCTTGAAGTCGGGAATGCCGTAGCGCAGCAGCCCGCCCATCCGGTCGGCCTTGTCGAACAATGTCACTGCGTGGCCGGCGCGCGCGAGTTGCTGGGCGCAGGCCATGCCGGCCGGGCCCGAACCGACTACCGCGACCGACTTGCCAGTGCGCTCGGCGGGAACCTGCGGCTCGATCCAGCCTTCCTTCCACCCGCGATCGACGATCGCGCATTCGATCGATTTGATCGTCACCGGCTGGTCGATGATGTTGAGGGTGCAGCTTTCCTCGCACGGCGCCGGGCACACCCGGCCGGTGAATTCGGGGAAATTGTTGGTCGAATGCAGCACTTCGAGCGCGTTCTTCCAGTCGCCTTCGTAGATCAAATGGTTCCAGTCCGGGATGATGTTGTTCACCGGACAGCCGTTGTGACAGTAGGGAATACCGCAATTCATGCAGCGGCTGGCCTGCTCGCGCAAACCATCCTCCGAATGCGGGATCACGAATTCCTTGTAGTGCTTCACCCGCTCCTTCGGATCGTCATACTTGCGATCCTTGCGGTCGACCTCGAGGAAGCCCGTTTCCTTGCCCATGTCCCTGTATTCCTATTCGGCCGCGACGCCGGCGGCTTCGTCGCGCTCGGCTTCGAGCAGCTGCAAAGCGCGGCGATAGTCGCGCGGCATCACCTTGACGAATTTCGCCAGCGCATTGTCCCAATCGTCGAGCAACTCGGCGGCACGCGCCGATCCGGTGTAAAGCCGGTGCCGCTCGACCAGGATCCGCAGGCGCTCCGCGTCGTGGTAGAGCGGGTCGCCCATCCCTTGATCGTCGACGCTCGCGGCGCGCTGTTGCGGCCGTCCCGTACCTTCATTCTCGCTCGGCCCCGGCGCGATCTTTTCGAGATCGACCTGCGCCGAGTTGCACAGATCGGTGAAGCCGCCTTCGGGATCGTAGACATAGGCGATCCCGCCAGACATGCCCGCGGCGAAGTTGCGCCCGGTCTTGCCGAGCACCGCGACCACGCCGCCGGTCATATATTCGCAGCCATGGTCGCCGGTGCCTTCGACCACCGCGACGGCGCCCGAATTGCGCACCGCGAAGCGTTCGCCCGCAACGCCGTTGAAATAGGCTTCGCCGGCGATCGCGCCGTAGAGCACGGTGTTGCCGACGATGATGTTCTCGGTCGGCTCGCGCTCGACGCCCTTGGGCTGGCGCACGATCACCCGCCCGCCCGACAGGCCCTTGCCGACATAGTCGTTGGCGTCGCCTTCGAGGTCGAGTGTCACGCCATGGGCGAGCCACGCACCGAAGCTCTGGCCTGCCACTCCGGTGAAGTTCACCCGGATGGTATCGGGCTTGAGCCCGGAATGACCGAATTTCCGGGCGATGGTGCCCGAAAGCATCGCCCCGGCAGTGCGGTTGGTGTTGAAGATCTTGCGCTCGAGCACCACCGTTTCCCCGGTTTCGAGCGCCGGCCTGGCGGCCTTGATCAGGTCGATGTCGAGCGCCTTGTCGAGCCCATGGTCCTGCTCGATAGTCTGGTGCAGCGGCGCGCCGGGCTCGAGCGGGACCTGGTAGAGCAGCTTCGACAAGTCGACGCCATCGGCTTTCCAGTGGCGGATCGCGCGCTTGGTATCGAGCCGATCGACCCGGCCGATCATTTCCTCGACCGTGCGGAAGCCCATCTCGGCCATGATCCCGCGCAGTTCCTCGGCGACGAAGAAGAAATAGTTGATGACGTGCTCGGGCTGGCCGACGAAGCGCGCTCGCAGCACCGGGTCCTGCGTCGCGACGCCGACTGGACAGGTGTTGAGGTGGCACTTGCGCATCATGATGCAGCCTGCCGCGATCAGCGGGGCGGTGGCGAAGCCGAACTCGTCGGCGCCCAGTAGCGCGCCGATGGCGACGTCGCGCCCGGTGCGGATGCCGCCATCGACCTGCACCGCGATACGGCTCCTGAGGTCGTTGAGCAGCAGGGTCTGTTGGGTTTCGGCCAGGCCGATTTCCCACGGGCTGCCGGCATGGGTCAGGCTGGTCAGCGGCGAAGCGCCGGTGCCGCCTTCGTAACCCGAAATCGTGACATGGTCGGCGCGCGCCTTCGAAACGCCCGCGGCGACCGTTCCGACGCCGACTTCGGAGACCAGTTTGACCGAGATCCGCGCTTGCGTGTTCACGTTCTTCAGGTCGTGGATCAGCTGGGCGAGATCCTCGATCGAATAGATGTCGTGGTGCGGCGGGGGACTGATCAGCCCGACGCCCGGGGTCGAGTGGCGGACCTTGCCGATCACCTTGTCGACCTTGTGGCCGGGCAATTGGCCGCCTTCGCCGGGCTTCGCGCCCTGCGCCATCTTGATCTGGATGTCGTCCGAATTGACGAGGTATTCGGCTGTCACCCCGAACCGGCCCGAGGCGACCTGCTTGATCCGGCTGCGCATCGAATCGCCGTTGGGCAGCGGCACGAAGCGGTCGGCTTCCTCGCCGCCCTCGCCCGTGTTCGAGCGCCCGCCGATGCGGTTCATCGCGATCGCCAGCGTGGTATGCGCCTCGCGGCTGATCGAGCCGAAGCTCATCGCCCCGGTGGAGAAGCGCTTGACGATCTCCATGGCCGGCTCGACATCGGAAATATCGAGCGGCTTTTCGGCCGGCTTCAATTCCATCAGGCCGCGGATCGTCAGCAGCCTTTCCGACTGCTCGTTGATCGAGGCGGCGAACTCGGCATAGTTCTTCGGGTCGTTGCCGCGCACCGCATGCTGCAGCTTCGAGATCGAGTGCGGGGTCCAGGCATGGTCCTCGCCGCGCAGGCGGTACTGGTAGATCCCGCCGACATCGAGCATGTTGGCGTAGATCGGGTTGTGCCCATAGGCCGCGGCATGGCGGCGCACGGCTTCCTCGGCGACCTGCACGAGGCCGATACCCTCGATCGTCGTCGCCGTACCGGTAAAATACTGCTCGATGAAGGCCTGGTTGAGCCCGACCGCGTCGAAAATCTGCGCGCCGCAATAGGACTGGTAGGTCGAGATGCCCATCTTGGACATGACCTTGAGGATGCCCTTGCCGATCGCCTTGATGTAGTTCTTCTGGACATCCTTGGCGGACATCTCCGGATGCTTGTCCTGGCGGATCTGCTCGAGCGTCTCGAAGGCGAGATAAGGGTTGATCCCTTCCGCGCCATAGCCCGCCAGCACGCAGAAATGGTGCACTTCACGCGCTTCGCCGGTTTCGACCACGAGGCCCGACTGCATCCGTAGCCCCTGGCGGACGAGGTGGTGGTGGACCGCCGCGGTCGCCAGCAAGGCCGGCATCGGGATGCGGTCGGCGCTTTGCTTGCGGTCGCTGAGGATCAGGATGTTCTTGTCGGCAAGCACGCATTCGGTTGCGTGCCAGCACATTTCCTTGATCGCCGTTTCGAGCCCCTCGGCGCCGGTTGCAGCGTCCCAGGTGATGTCGATCGTCGCGGTGCGGAAGGCGCCGTCGTGCGATTCCTCGACCGAGCGGATGGTGGCGAGATCGTCATTGGTGAGGATCGGCTGCGACACTTCGAGCCGCTTGTGCGTGCCGGCATCGCGGCCGAGCAGGTTCGGGCGCGGGCCAATCATCGACAGCAGGCTCATCACCAGCTCCTCGCGGATCGGGTCGATCGGCGGGTTGGTGACCTGCGCGAAGTTCTGCTTGAAATAATCGTAGAGCAGCCGGCTCTTGTTCGAAAGCACCGCGATCGGCGTGTCTGTGCCCATCGAGCCGATCGGATCGTCGGCCAGCAATGCCATCGGCTCGAGGAACTTGCCGATGTCTTCCTGGGTATAGCCGAAGCCCTGCTGCCGCGTGAGCAGCGGGTCGCTTTCGGCAAACTCGACATGCCTTGTGTCGATCGCTTCGAGGTCCTCGAGCTTGTACTGTGCCTTGTCGAGCCACTTGGCATAGGGGTGCGCGTTGGCGAGCTCGGTCTTGAGCTCCTCGTCCTCGATGATCCGGCCCTGTTCGAGGTCGATCAGCAGCATCCGGCCCGGCTGGAGCCGCCATTTGCGCACGATGTCGGCCTCGCGGAATGGCAGCACGCCCGATTCCGAGGCCATGCAGACGAGGTCGTCGCGGGTCACGCACCAGCGCGCAGGACGCAAGCCGTTGCGGTCGAGCGTCGCGCCGATCTGGCGCCCGTCGGTAAAGGCGACCGCAGCCGGCCCGTCCCACGGCTCCATCAAGGCGGCGTGGTATTCGTAGAACGCCTTGCGCGCCGGATCCATCAGCGGGTTCTTGGCCCAGGCTTCCGGCATCAGCATCATCATTGCATGGGCGAGTGAGTAGCCGCCGGCAGTGAGCAGCTCGAGCGCGTTGTCAAGGCAGGCCGTGTCGGACTGGCCGTGCGGGATGATCGGCCACATCTTGTCGAGATCGGGGCCGAGCAGCTCCGATTCCATCGTCCGGCGGCGGGCGTTCATCCAGTTGACGTTGCCGCGCACCGTGTTGATCTCGCCGTTATGCGCGATCATCCGGTAGGGATGCGCCAGCTTCCAGCTGGGGAAGGTGTTGGTCGAGAAGCGCTGATGGACGAGGCCGACCGCGCTGACGCAATCGGGATTGCGCAGGTCTTCGTAGAACGTCCCGACTTGAGTGGCCAGCAGCAGGCCCTTGTAAACGATCGTCCGGCTCGAAAAGCTCGGCATGTAAGCCTCGACGATCTCGGGCATCGAATGCTTTTCGGCCAGTTCGACGAGCGGGTTCTGGAGCTGCTTGCGGATCGTCACCAGCTTGCGCTCGAAGGCGTCCTGGTCGTGGGTGTCGGCCCCGCGCGCGACCAGGCATTGCCGGATCAGCGGCATCGAAGCGAGCACTGCCTTGCCAAGGCCGGTGGTGTCGGTCGGCACGTCGCGCCAGCCGATCAGTTCCTGGCCTTCCTTGGCGATGAACTTTTCGAACTGCTCGACGACGAAGCGGCAGGCCTCGTCGTGCCGCGGCAGGAAGCACATCGCCACCGCGTAATCGCCGGCGGGCGGCAGCGCGATGCCTTCACCCTTGGCCCAGTTGCGGAACAGCGGATCGGGGAGTTGCATCAGCAGCCCCGCGCCGTCCCCCAGCAGCGGATCGGCGCCGACCGCGCCGCGATGATCGAGGTTGGCGAGGATCTGCAACGCCTGTTCGACGATCGCATGCGACCTGGCGCCCTTGATGTGGGCAATGAAGCCCACACCGCATGCGTCACGCTCGTTGCGCGGATCGTAGAAGCCCTGAGGCGCCGGATAACCCATCTAATTCCCGTTCCTGTCTAACCCCCCGGACACGCCGCCGCATTGCGGCGCTCCGGTATGAAGCGCGACTCGCCAAGCCGCTCGTGGCAGCAAAATTGTCGCGAATTGCTCCCATGACGGCAGGAATCGGTTTTTGCAAGGGAATCGGCCCGTCCGGTCCGGGCCGGGACTGAAGCTTCAGGCCGCGCCGCTCATCCGCTGGAGCGTGGCAAGCGCAGAGCGCAGGGCCCGGTCCGCTTCTTCCTGATCGACCCTTGCCCGGTCGGTGGAGGGAGCCCCGATCGCCGCGAAATTGCCGGGCGTGTCGAAACGCCGCGGCTGCGGATCGGAAGGCAGGGCTTCCGGCTCTTCGGCCCTGGCATTCCCGGCATTTCCCTTGGACGGGCCCTTCATTGCCAGAAGCGATCCGAAAGCCGCGGATTGCGCGACCGGATCGTCCTCGTCCTCGTCCGCCTCGTCGTCGATGGCGATTGCTTCGTCCAGCGGGTTGCGGATGGCGGCCGGAGTACTCTCCGGCGAGGAAGCGGATTTTACGAAGCTCAGGTTCAGGTCGAGCTCGTCGTCGTCCTCGCCGAATTCATCGACCTCGAACGGGAGCGGACGCAGAGCCGCGGGAATCACGGGCGGCGGCGGAACCGGCTGGCCCTGGAGCCTGCCAAAGGCCTGTACCGGCGCAAAGTCGACGGCATCGGGAGTCGGCTCCATTTCGGGAACGACGACCTGCGATCCGGCTCCGGACGCCAGGGGAACTTTTGTCAGCTGCACGCTCAGCGCCGCGGCCAATTCGGCGGACGGCGGGGCGATTGTGCCACCCATCCGGCCTAGCGACCCGGCCAGCCGTTCGGCAAGGTCCGCCATGCTGAGCTGGTCGAGCGGTTCGCGCGGCGCCTGTACGGCTTCTTTCGTCTCAGTTTCCCCGGTCTGCGAGGGAGCGAAGAAAGCCAGCGGCTCGCTTTCGGCGTCCGCATCGCATGCCGCGCGCGCGACCGGCGATGGAGTAGCAGGCGTACTCACGGTCGGGTGTGCGTGCTCCTGCAGCCTTACGGGAGGCGGCGATGCGAAGGGCCGCACCACCGGCGAAAGCCGCTGCAAGTCCGGGTCACGCAGAGGAGGGGGCTGGGGTTGTTCGAATTTCGCAAGATCGAGCGGGTCGGGCTCGGACCGGATCATGGCAGGTTTGCCGATCTCCACATCATCGAACGGGCCAGTCCGGAGAAGTCCGCCCGACCGGTCGTTTTCGTCCACTGCGGGCGGCTGAAACCAATCGTCCATGCCGGGATCGGGGTCCGGCTGTGTTTCGAGCCTGGTCGATCCCAACTCGTCGTGGGCTGAAATCGGGCGGCGGATGGCCAAGTCCTGGAAAACGTCGTCGTCGTATGGCCGGCCTCCGGTCCTCGCCGGACGGGCGGCGGCCTGGGCGCTCGCGACCCTTTGGGCGATGACGAAGCCGAGCAGGGCGCCAAACAGCGCCATGGCAGAAGCAATTGCGATCCTTGCGGTTGTGCCCAAAGGAGGAGCGGCGGCAGGGATCAGCGCGTCGATCCCTGTGACGGCGACCGCCCGTTCGACAAGGATCGGGGGAAGCACCAGGCTGCCCAACCCGAACAGCACGGCAAACCACAGCGCGACGATCGCCGGGAACGCCGGATGCATGCTGACCGGTGGTTTCCTTCTGTCGTATCGATCGACGTACGGCACGTGTTCGCCCCTGCTGCCCTGGCCTCCCGAACGCCTGAACCCCTGTTCAGGCCGCGTCCGGAACGCGATAACTCGCGGTTTTGCCTAGCAAGGTTTGGTTAATGACTTGATAACGAACAACGTTTTTGGCCCAGTCGTGGCGTTCTTCAACGTGCAATCTACCGGCCACGCGCAGGCTGTCCCAAAGTTCCGGCTGGGCCAGCAATTCGCAGATCGTGCGGGCGCAGGCCTTCACATCGTCCGGCGCGAACAGCGCCCCGGTGACGCCGTGTTCGACCAGTTCGCGGTGTCCGCCGACATCGGAAGCGCAGACGAGCCTGCCTTGCGCCATCGCCTCGAGCGGCTTGAGCGGCGTGACCAGCTCGGTCAGGCGGCTCGATTTGCGCGGATAGGCCATGATGTCGCACAGCGAATAATAGCGCTCGACCTCGGTATGCGGCACGCGCCCGGCGAAGACGATCGCGGCGGCAGGTGAGGCGGCGGCCTGAGCCCGAAGCGTGTCTTCCATCGGCCCGCCGCCGACAATCAGGAGCCGCGCGTCGGGATGTTCGGCGGTGATGGCCGGCGTCGCTGCAATCAATCCGTCGAGCCCCTCATAGTCGTAGAAACTGCCAATGAAACCGATCACCGGCCCCGCACCGATGCCCAGCTTGGCCGCCAGCTCTTTGTCGCGGGGAAGCGGGTCGCCGAACAAAGTCAGATCGACCCCGTTGGGCATGATCCCGATCTTGCCGGGCGCTGTTCCGCGGGCGACCAAATCGTCGCGGAGGCCCTTGCAGATCGTCATCACATGGTCCGCGCCCGCAACGACCAGGTTCTCGAGATGGCGAGTGAGCCGGTATTTCAGCGAATTCTCACGGATGCCGCCGTTCTCGACCGCGGCATCCTCCCAGAAGGCGCGGATTTCGTAGACCAGCGGAATGCGCAGCCTGCGCGCCGCGCGCAACGCGGCAAAGCCGCACAGGGCCGGCGAATGGGCGTGGATGATGTCCGGCCGCCATTGTTCCGCAAGCTCGCCGATAGCGTTAGCCAGTGCGCCGATCTCGCGCCATTCGCGTATTCCGGCGGGGCCGGTCGCCTCGCCCGGTGTGCGGTGGAAGGTCAGTCCGTCGATCGTTTCGCAAGCGGGCCCCGGCGCGGTGTGCCGCAGCCCGGTGATGGCCAGCACTTCGTCGCCCGCCGCCTGTTGCGCCTTCAATATCGCGCGGGTGCGGAAGCTGTAGCCGCTTTGCAGCGGCAACGAATGGTCGAGGACATGCAGGATGCGCGTCATGGCAGGGGCGTCCTGCCATAACTAGCTTAACGGCGCGTCAACCGCGCAATGCTAGGGACTGCCTTCATTTGACGAACGGGAAACCCTGCCCTTGATCGACTATTTCGCGATCGGCCTGACGCATGGATTGCTGGCGCTTGCCGCCTGGCGCCTGCTGCTGCGCGACGATCTCGACAGCGACGCGGGTGAAGGGGGCACAAAGCCGCACAAGCCGTGGCTAAAGGCGCACAAGCGCAACGCGGACGCAGGCGATGCTTGACGCCTTCCTGTTCGCCTACGTGCTGGGTCTGCTCGCGCTGGGCCTGAGGAAGCCCTTCGTGTGGGTGCTCGCCTATCTCTATATCGACATCGTCGCGCCGCAGAAGATCGGCTGGACTTTGATGCCGATCCTGCCGGTGTCGCTGATCGCCTTCGTCGCCGCCTTCGCCGGCTGGCTGCTGGTCGACAGCAAGCAAGGCAGCCGCTTCACCTTCCGCCAGGGGCTGATGGTGGTGTTGCTCGCTTATTGCGCGATGACCGCGAGCTGGGCCGAATTCCCCAAGGAAGCATGGGAAAAATGGGACTGGGTGTGGAAAGCGCTGGTGTTCGCGATCTTCCTGCCGCTGACCTTGCGCACGAAACTGCGGCTCGAGGCGGTGGTGCTGGCGATGGTGCTTTCGATCGCCGCGATCATCATCTCGGGCGGGATCAAGACCGCCACCGGCGGGGGCGGCTACGGCAAGCTGTACCTGTTCGTCAACGACAACACCGGGCTTTACGAAAGTTCGACCATTGCCTGCGTCGCGATCGCGGTGATCCCGCTTGTCCTGTGGCTGGTGCGGCACGGCACCGTGTTTCCGCCCGACCGGCGGGTGCGGCTGTTCGCTGGGGCGCTGATCTTCGCCGCGCTGCTGATTCCGGTCGGGACCGAGGCGCGCACCGGCCTGTTGTGCATCGGCGTGCTTGGCGTGCTGCTGCTGAGGAGCGTCAAATACCGCTTCCTGTTCATCGCCGCGGCGGGCTTCCTAGCGCTCGCCTCGATCCCGTTCCTGCCGCAGAGCTTCACCGAGAGGATGGGCACTATCCAGGGGCACGAGGAGGACGAATCCGCCTCGACCCGGGTCGCGGTGTGGCAATGGACCCTGGACTACGTTCAGGACCGCCCGCTCGGCGGCGGGTTCGACGCCTATCGCGCCAACAGCTTCACCTACGACAAGCCGGTCACGCAGGATCTCGGCGGCGGCGTCACCCGGACCGAGGTCGAGGAAGTGACCGACAAGGAGCGCGCCTATCATTCGAGCTATTTCGAGATGCTCGGCGAGCAGGGCTGGCCGGGGCTCGGCCTGTGGCTGTTGCTCCACGGCCTGGGCGTACTCCAGATGGAGCGCCTGCGCCGCCGCTATCTCAAGCGCGCCAAGGACGAAATGCGTAGCGAAGATGCGTGGAAGGCGCCCCTCGCCACCGCGCTGCAGCAGGCCCAGATCGTCTACCTCGTCGGGTCGCTGTTCGTCGGCATCGCCTTCCAGCCGTTCATCCTGATGCTGATCGGGGTGCAATGCGGGCTGTGGAGCTACCTCAACCGGGTCGATTCGCCCGCCGCCAGACAGCGCCCCGGCGCAGGTGGGAAGCCGTCCGTGGACAAAGGCGTTGAAGGCGCGCCCGCATTGCGCTGAAGTCCCTGTTGCGCCATGCTCCGTTCCGACAATCGGAGACGGAGAGCCGCCAATGACCCCCCAGGACCTCCAGGCCAAAATCGGCCAGGCGATCGGCACGTCCGAATGGCTGACGGTCGACCAGGCGATGATCGACAAATTCGCCGATGCCACCGGCGATCACCAGTTCATCCACGTCAATCCGGCGATGGCGGCGATGACCCCGTTCGGCGGGACCATCGCGCACGGATTCCTTACCCTCTCGCTGATCCCGGTGATGATCGACAAGAGCGACATCGAACGACCCGAAGGGCTCAAGATGGCGCTCAATTACGGAGGCAACCGGGTACGCTTCCTGCAGCCGGTGCGCGCGGGCAAGCGGGTGCGCGGGCAGTTCAAGCTGCTGGCGTGGGACGAAAAGCGCCCCGGCCAGTGGCAGCAGACGGTCGAGATCACGCTCGAGATCGAGGGCGAGGACAAGCCCGGCTACGTCGCCGAGTGGATCAGCATGTTCTATTTCTGAGAGGATTTAACCGATGCGCGACGCCGTCATCGTTTCCACCGCCCGCACCGCGATCGGCCGTGCTTACAAGGGCGCGTTCAACGCCACGCCGGGGGCGACGCTCGGCGCGCATTCGCTGAAGGCCGCGGTCGAGCGTGCCGGTATCGATGCCGCCGAAGTCGACGACGTGGTGTGGGGCTGCGCGCTGCCGCAGGGCACCCAGACGCCCAACATCGCGCGGCTGGTGGCGCTGCGTGCTGGCCTGCCGGTGACGGTCGCGGCGATGAGCGTCGACCGGCAATGCTCATCGGGGATGATGGCGATCGCCACCGCGTCGAAGCAGGTCGTGCTCGACCGGATGGATGTGGTCGCGGCCGGTGGGCAGGAATCGATCAGCCTCGTCCAGACCAAGGATTTCCGGGTCGAATTTGACCGTGACCTGATCGCCGCGCACAACGCCACCTACATGCCGATGCTCCAGACCGCCGAGATCGTGGCCAACCGGTACGGCATCACCCGCGAGGCGCAGGATGCCTATGCGCTGCAATCACAACAGCGCACCGCCGCGGCGCAGGCGGCGGGCAGGTTCGACGACGAGATCGTGCCGGTCACCGCGACGATGACGGTCAAGGACAAGGTCACCGAGGAAGTCACCCGGCACGAAGTCACGATTGCGAAGGACGAGGGCAATCGGCCGGATACCACTGCCGAGGGCCTCGCCGCCCTCCAGCCTGTGGTACCTGGCGGAACGATCACCGCTGGCAATGCCAGCCAGCTTTCGGATGGCTCGTCGGCCTGCGTAGTGATGGAAGCGGGCCTCGCCGAGAAGCGCGGGCTCAAGCCGCTCGGGCGCTATGTCGGGATGGCGGTGGCTGGGACCGAGCCCGACGAGATGGGGATCGGCCCGGTGTTCGCGGTGCCCAGGCTGCTCGACCGGTTCGGGCTGCAGATGCGCGATATCGGATTGTGGGAGCTGAACGAGGCCTTCGCGGTGCAGGTGATCTATTGCCGCGACCGGCTGGGGATTCCGGACGAGCTCCTCAACGTCAATGGCGGCTCGATTTCGATCGGCCATCCCTATGGCATGACCGGCGCGCGCTGCGTCGGCCACGCGCTGATCGAAGGCCGGCGGCGCGGCGTGAAATATGCCGTGGTGACGATGTGCATCGGCGGCGGACAGGGCGCCGCGGGGCTGTTCGAAGTGCTTTAGGCCACCGCCTCAAGCCGCGCGCGCCCGACAGCCGGGTGTGCGCGGATCCAGTCCTCTACCACCGGTGCGATCGTCCGCCGCCACTTGCCGCCGTTGAAGATGCCGTAATGGCCGCATTCCTCGGCGAGGAAGTAGCGCTTCCTCGCTTCGGGGAGGTTCACCGCCAGATCGAGCGCGGCGCGGGTCTGGCCGATGCCGGAAATGTCGTCGCGCTCGCCTTCGATCGCCAGCAGCGCGGTGTCGGTGATCGCGCCGATATCGACCAGCTTTCCGCGATGGTTGAAAGTTCCGTTGGGCAGCGAATGTTCTTTGAACACGTGCTGCACCGTCTGGAGATAGAACTCGGCGGTCATGTCGCAGACCGAGAGATACTCGTCGTAGAACGCCTGGTGCGATGCTGCGCCGTCGCCG
>Ga0315910_10001285_pt1 | contig 23317 bp, 15 predicted proteins | sample EdamamesoilMG_FD_204470 | JGI IMG/M metagenome (GOLD analysis project Ga0315910, IMG submission 204470) | Garden soil microbial communities collected in Santa Monica, California, United States - Edamame soil | ecosystem: Environmental > Terrestrial > Soil > Garden | place: USA: California... | reverse complement strand
TGTCCGGCCGAATGATTCGAGTGCGCCAAGCGAATCGGAATACGATCGACTTGCGATTCCAACACGCGCGCCGCAATGAACAACGCACGAATTACCTCTGGTGCTTGGTAAGGACTGTCGCTCGGAAACACCTCGCCGGTGACAGGGTTTGCGCCATCCGCTAATGCCGATACGATAGCCAATGCTTGACGGTCGTCCATGAGAACCTCCATCCTCGGAAATGATCGGTAAAGATTAGCCACCGATGCCACCGATGCACAGCACCGCTTGCGGTGCGTTTGCCCAGAAATAGCACCCGACATGACATGCGCACGTTCCTGACATTTTTATTGCTCGTCGTCGCCGCAGCTTTTATCAGCGCCGTTTTCACCTATCCGGTATGGGCCGGTTTGCAGCTGTTTACCGATGCGCAAATACACCGCGTGATGAATCGACTCGGGATGGTGGCACTGGCGGCACTAACCATCATCTGGCTCCGCCGACGCGGGCTCGCCAATAAGGAAACACTGGGCTATGCCTTGCCGCGCCGGCAATTCCTGCGTCATATGGGGTTGGGCTTTGCCGCCGGCGTATTGCTGATGATGCCCCTAGTATTCGTCTTGTTTGGTTTGGCGCTTCGAGTTCCGTCGGAGCGGCTCGCCGGCAGCGACGCGCCGCTACTGCTCGTCGTGCAATTGGTCTTGCGCGGCCTGCTCACCGGTTGGGTCGTCGCGTTCTTGGAGGAAACATTCTGTCGCGGCGCCATGTTTACGGCCATTCGCAAAGAAGCCGGCCTTGTGTTAGCAATTGTGTTGCCGTCGCTTCTATACGCCTCACTCCATTTCTTGGGCGGCGAGTTGCGATTACCGAAGGACCAGATCACCTACCTCAGCGGCTTTACGGTCACCGCTAATCTATTCGAGCGCTATGCCGCACCGCTCGAATTCTTCGATTCGTTCATGGCCTTGGTCGCGCTCGGTGTATTGCTTGCGCTCATTCGCTGGCGCACAGGTGTCGTTGCGGGGTGTATAGGTCTTCACGCCGGCGGCGTTTGCGTAATTTTGGTGATGCGCAACTTGTCGGCCGCCAATCCCGCCGCATCACACAGTTGGTTAATCGGCAGCTACGATGGTGTTATCGGATGGATGGCATGTATTTGGATCGCTATCGTTGCGGCGGCGTACTGGCGGTTCACGCGGCCGGTGCCCTCAGTTGGTCGCGCCGCTACGCAATAACGGCGTCAACAATTGCCAGCGTTGCAGTGGATCGTCCGCTTCCAACAGTTGCTGCTTGATAGTTAGCGGAATCGGCATTACCTCCGCTACTCGTGATGCTACCCACCCCGCGTCGTCGTATTGCGGATGCAAGTGCTTGAAGTAGTCGCCCATCTGCGGCAGCGCCTCGATCAACATGCGCGCAAACACACCGTATTCATCCGGCAGGATCACGGCGGACTCGACCGGCAACCATTCGATCGTTGCCAGATTTAAGCCGTCGGCTTGCCGTCGCGTCGAATGAATGCGGAAACGTTGCGTACCTCGCGTCGTGATTCCAAGCAACCCGTCCTTGGTTTGATCGAAATCCACGATTTGCGCCATCGTCCCGACCTCGTAAGTACTGGCGGGCCCGCCGGCTTCGACGCCTTCGCGAATCAGCGCGATACCGAATTCGGTGCCCTCGCGCATGCAGCGCCGCACCAAATCCACATAGCGCGGCTCGAAAATGCGCAGCGGCAATACACCGCCCGGGAAGAGGACGGTGTTGAGCGGAAAGAGCGGGATTTCGATTGTCATAGGAATTTAGTGACGCGTCATTCGTGATGCCTGATGCGCAAAACAAACGATTCCTTTGCGTCACGTGTCACGAATCACGCATCACGGCTGCCGCAAAGCGGTCAGCAGTTTCCCATGCACGCCGCCGAAACCGCCGTTAGACATGATGAGTACGTGATCGCCGCTGCGTGCCTCAGCCTTTAGCGTGTCGACCAGCGATTCGATAGACTGCGATACGCTAGCACGCGCACCCAGACTAGACACCGATCCGGCGACGTCCCATTTCACATCGGGACCCTGATACATCCAAACCCGGTCCGCTTGCCCCAGCGAATGTGCCAGCGCCGCGCTATGCGTACCGATCTTCATCGTATTAGAGCGCGGCTCGAGAACCGCAATGATGCGCGACTTGCCGACCTTGCGACGCAAGCCATCCAGCGTAGTCGCGATAGCGGTGGGATGATGCGCGAAGTCGTCATACACAGTAATGCCGTTTACCACGCCGCGCACTTCCATGCGGCGACGGACGCCTTTGAAATGTTTGAGCGCTTCGATAGCCGTTGTTTCGGCAACTCCGGCATGACGAGCAGCAATAATGGCAGCGATTGCATTCTCGACGTTGTGTTTGCCAAGCAATGGCCACTCAACCGTACCGACCGCACGGTCTGCATGAACGACATCGAAGTGCGAACCGTCGCCACTTGCCGGTAAATTTGCGTGCCAACCGATTTCCGCACTGGCGGCAAACGCAAAGCGCTCGATCGGCGCCCAACACCCCATGCGCAAGGTCGCTTCGAGATTGGCCTCCGCGCCGTTCGAAATCACGCAGCCGTTGCGGGGCACCATGCGAAGCAACTGATGAAACTGCCATTGAATGGCGGCGACGTCGGGATAGATATCGGCATGGTCGTGTTCGAGGTTATTGAGAATGGCCGTGCGCGGCCGGTAGTGAACGAACTTGGCGCGCTTGTCGAAGAACGCGGTGTCGTATTCGTCCGCTTCGACGACGAAATGCATACCTTCGCCCAGCCGTGCCGTCGCATCAAAATTCGCCGGCACGCCGCCGACCAGGAAGCCCGGCTTACAACCGGCGTATTCCAAAATCCACATCAACATGCTGGTGGTCGTAGTCTTGCCGTGCGTGCCGGCCACGGCCAGCACCCAGCGATTCTGCAGTACGTGCCGCGCCAGCCACTCCGGTCCCGACGTGTAGGGAATCGCGCTGTCCAGCAACGCTTCAATCAGCAAATTACCGCGACTCATCACATTGCCGACCACAACGACATCCGGATTCAACTTGAGTTGCGCGGGGTCGTACCCTTGAATCAAATCGATGCCCAGCGCCTGTAACTGCTCGGACATCGGCGGATAAACGTTTTGGTCGCAGCCCGTGACGCGATGACCCGCCGCGCGCGCTAACGCCGCGATGCCGCCCATGAACGTGCCACAGATACCAAGAATGTGAATGTGCATGCGATTAAGAATTGCTGAGCGATGAAGGCAGGTCGATCAAAAGCGCGATGAGCGCGCGGGTGGAAATAATCATAGCCAGTGTCAACGCGATACCGGTAAGCAGACCGCGTTCCAACGCAATACCGATAATACGACCGCTTAACCCCAACAGGAGCACCAAGTGCAATACGCCCCACACGTCAGGCGCTTTGCCGCTACCGGTAATCACCAGCAAGGATGCGACCAATAACACGTCGGCGGCGGCCAACAGCACACCGACCCCCAGTAACGCGGTCAGAGTTTGGGTGAGCCTGGGGCGCAATCCGAAAATCGACAGCGCCAGGGCCAGCCAAGCGCACAGCATGAACACATCGATGGCGGCAATAGCCATCGCGTTCTGCACGCCGATACCCAGTAAACGAATTTGTATGTAGGACAGTCCTACGTACCAAGCGGCGACGAACGCGAGCAAGCCGGTCGATGGCGGCAAATCCTGCGGACCTTTGCGCCACAGCGCAATGTCGAGAAAAGCTTGCAGAAGTGGCTGCATTGCGTAGCGCGGTCATGCGGTAAGAAGAGGTTACAATGCGGCGAGATTCTTCCGCATCGAGTGACGCATTGTACACATCCCCTCCCGACTACGTCCGTACGCAAACTGAACTACTGGCCGCCATCGCGCGACTGTCGAATGCGCCGTTCGTCGCTATCGATACGGAATTCCTGCGCGAGCGCACTTACTATCCCAAGCTGTGCCTGATTCAAGCGGGCACAGACGACTATTGCGTGTTGATCGACGTGCTTGAACCGCTGGACCTGCGACCGCTGTTCGAATTTCTGAACGACCGCAATCGAGTGAAGGTGCTGCATGCAGCGCATCAGGACTTGGAAGTATTGGCGCTAACCCAAGGCGCGTTGTTGGGGCTAGCCGTCAAGCCTATCGCCGGGCCGATATTCGATTCGCAAGTGGCCGCGGGCTATGCAGGATTGTCGGCGCAAATCGGTTACGGCGATTTGGTGCAACAACGTCTCAATCACTCCCTGGACAAAGGACACGCGCGCACGGATTGGTCGCAACGACCCCTGTCGGCTGCGCAAATTTCTTACGCCGCCGACGACGTGCGCTACTTGGTCGAGCTGTACCATGACTTTAGAAGCGCTATGAGTCACACGCCGCAATGGCGCTGGATCGAAGAAGATGCGGCGCAGCTGGAAGACCCCAACCTTTATTCCACGCAACCTGTGGAGGCTTGGAAGCGCTTAAAAGGTTTGGAACAGCTCACTCCGCGGCAAATGGCGGCGGCTAAGGCATTGGCCGCATGGCGCGAGCAACGCGCCATGCAAAAGGATTTACCGCGCAGCTGGATCATCGCCGATGACGTAATACGCGCGCTCGCCGAACGCTTGCCCGCCTCCGTAGAGGACGTCGCGAATACTCACGGAATCTCCAAAGGCCTGGCAGAAAAACGCGCCGATGAATTGGTGGAGCTGATCACTACAGCCAGCCAAGCGGCGGCCAATGAACCGCACACGCAGTGGAAACGACCGCCACGTTCACAGATCAACAAAGTCTCGCGGCTGATGGATTTTGTCCGTGAGGAAGCCAAGCGGCTCAATGTCAGTTCGGAGTTGCTGGCTACGCGCCGCGAAATCGAACAATTGGTTTTTAACGGCAAAGTGGGCGACTTTGGCGGCGGCTGGCGACACGGCGCATTCGGCCAGCGATTGATGCAATTGGCCGCGGAAGAGCCTGCGGACGGGTAGCTGGGTACTGGGCTCTGGTAAGAATTCCGGAATCCGGTTTCCAGCTCTGACCGGAGCCCAGTACCCAGCGCCCAGCTACCTCATGGCTACTTTTTCTTTGCAGCCTTCTTCTTGCCTACCGGCTTTTTAGCCGCTTTCTTCGCGGCCTTTTTGACGGCCTTCTTCGCAGGCTTTTTCGCCGCCTTCTTGCCGGACTTTTTAGGTTTCTTCGGCGCAGCCTTACCAACCGGCCCGGCTTTTTTCTTGGCGGCTTTCTTAGCCGGCTTCGCTACGGGAGCAACTTCAATCTTGGCCGCCGGTTTGGCCTTGGCCACGGCTTTATCTTTGAGTTTGGCGGGTTTGGATTTTTGCTTCGGCGGCAACACGGCGGTTTCCATGCGAGCGAACACATCGTCCAACTCGCCTTCACCCGCGACAGTCGTCAACAAGCCCAGACGGCGATAATGATCGATCAAAGGACGGGTCTGCGCTTCATACACCTCAAGGCGTTTCGCGATGACCTCTTCCTTATCATCGGGACGCTGAAAAAGCTCGGGATGGTTGTCGCAGCGCTCGCAAGTCGTTCGGCCGCCCAGCGATTGCACGTTGTATACGGTGCCGCATTGCGGGCACACACGTCGGCCGGCCAGACGTCCGACCAGCGTATTGCGCCGCACGTCCAACAGCAGGACGGCATCGAGCGGCTGATTGAGTTCGGCCAACAGCGCATTAAGCGCAGTGGCTTGATCGCTGTTGCGTGGATAGCCGTCGAGGATGAATCCATTGGCGGCATCGGGCCGGCTTAGACGCTCGCGAATCAAACCGAGCACGATCGCATCGGATACCAACTGACCGGCGTCCATGGTCGCCTTGGCTTTTAGACCCAACTCGGTACCCCGAGCCACCGCATCGCGGAGCAAATCGCCCGAGGACACCTGCGGTACACCGTATTTGGCCTGTAGTCTTTGCGCTTGAGTGCCCTTTCCCGAGCCCGGTGCACCCAGCAATACGATACGCATCATGAATCTGTCCTCTGTCGGAAACGATAAAACCAATGATGGCGCTCGGCGCGCAGAAGTTATAGTCGTTCTGCTCTGCCGGCCGCTCGCCTAAGTGTACGTAGCCAGATACACAGTCTACCGGTTGCACCGCCCACGAAGGAAGCACAGCGGGGCAACCCACCGTCGGCGCGGACTTTTTGACCCCTTGCGCATTTAGTTTGACGCTTGCAACCCCGCCAAACTCAACACAAACGCATACTGTTCGGCGGTTTCTCGGTAGTGCTGAAAACGACCCGACTTGCCGCCGTGTCCGGCCTCCATGTTGATACGGAACACCAGCGGATTGGCATCGGTCTTGAGCCTACGCAACTTGGCCACCCACTTGGCCGGCTCGTAGTACTGCACTTGGCTATCCCATAGCCCGGTCCCGACGAATATCGCCGGATACGCCTGGGGTTTTACATTGTCATACGGCGAGTAACTGAGCATGTACTCGTAGTATCGCTTCTCGGCGGGATTGCCCCATTCATCGTATTCGTTGGTCGTCAGCGGAATGGTTTCGTCCAGCATGGTAGTAACGATATCCACGAACGGCACTTGCGCAACCAACCCCGCATAGTCGGACGGCGCCATGTTCGCCAACGCTCCCATTAACAACCCGCCCGCGCTGCCACCCATCGCGAATACGCGTTTGGGGTCGGCATACTTCTCACGTACGAGGTAGTGGGTGACGTCGACGAAGTCCGCAAACGTGTTGCGCTTGTTCAACAATTTGCCGTTCTCGTACCAGTCGCGGCCCATTTCCTGACCGCCACGAATGTGCGCTATGGCGTAAACAAAACCGCGATCCAATAGGGAAACGATAGAGGAAGAAAAACCGGGGTCCATGGACATGCCGTACGACCCGTATCCGTATTGCAGGAGCGGAGCCGTCCCGTCCCGGAGTACGCCTTTGCGATAAACCAACGAAATAGGCACCTTCACGCCATCGCGCGCCGGAGCCCAAACATGCTCCGTAACGTAGTTCGTTTGCTCGTAACCCCCTAAGACCGGCTCGCGCTTCAGCAAGATTTTCTTGCCGGTCGCGATATCGAAGTCGTACGTGGAGGCCGGCGTTGTCAGCGACGTGTAGGTATAGCGCACCAACGACGTGTCGAGCTCAGCATTCGCGCCGAGCCCGGTGGTGTAGGCAGGCTCATCGGAGTCAATCAAGAACGACTTCCCATCACGCCAACCGCGAATGCGGATATTCGCCAAGCCGTTTGAACGCTCCTCGACCGCCAAAAAATCGCGAAATACATCGAAGCTCTCGACAAATGCGTCGTCTCGATGCGCGATGAGATCACGCCATGATTTCTTATCGGCCACTTGCTTATCGTCGGCCTCGACGATGCGAAAATTCTTTGCCTGCCAATTGGTGCGAATAATCCATTTCCCGTCCAAGTGATCGGCGTTGTATTCGTGATCGCGCTCGCGCGGGATCAAGATGCGGAACTTAAACGCAGGATCATCGGCCTTGGCGACACGCATTTCCGACGACACCGTGCTATTCGAAGCGATGACGATATAGCGATCGTCCTTAGTGGTGCCGACGCCGGTGTAGAAGCTTTTGTCCTTCTCCTCGAATACCAAGCCATCTTTCCGCGCATCTTCGCCCAAAACGTGCTTGCGCACTTTGTCCCCAAGCAGTGTCGTTGGATCCTTGGCGATATAAAACAGTGTGCGGCAATCCGCCGACCATGCAAACCCCGCCTCGATGTTCTCGATCGCGTCGCCGAGCATCTCCCCGGTAACGAGATTACGAACACGCAGCACGTACTGTCTTCGCCCCACACTATCTTCGGCCCAAGCAAGCAAACGGTTATCGGGACTCACTTCGTAGCTGCCCACTTGAAAAAAGTCGCGCCCGGCCGCCATGGTATTCACATCGAGCAATATCTCCTCGGCGCCGGTTAGCGACTCTTTTTTTCGGGCGTAGATTGGATACTCCTTACCCGTTTCGTAGCGACGGTAGTACCAGTAACCGCGCTTGCGATATGGCACGCTGGCATCGTCCTGTTTGATGCGCCCGACAATCTCGTTGTAGAGTTTTTCTTGTAACGGCTTGGTATGCACGAGCATGGCATCGGTGTACGCATTCTCGGCCGCCAAATAGGCAAGCACGTCTTTGTCTTCGCGCTCGTCGTCCCGCAGCCAATAGTAGTCGTCGTTACGTGCACCGTTCGGCGACTCCACTAAATGAGGGCGAATGGCTGCGACGGGCGGTTTAGCGTTGGTCATGAACTGTCTCGAATTCAATTTCGGGTCGGCGTTGGGCCGGCAAGCCGCGACACCGGCGAGCACAAGCACCATAAGGGAGGCTGCGAAAGGGGTATGCATGGCCGCATTTTCGCATGAACGCTCGATGATGCTGCGCTATCCTTTGCATTCGCTGTGTCGAACTCAAGCAAGGAACACCTTCCATGGCCAAAACCAAACCCCGCAATGCGTTCTACGCCCAATCCGGCGGCGTCACTGCCGTTATTAACGCTTCGGCGTGCGGTGTGATCGAGACCTGCCGCAAGCATAAGAACAAAATCGGCAAAGTGTTCGCGGGCAGACACGGCATTGTGGGTGCGCTGACCGAAGACTTGATCGACACCAGCAAAGAATCTGCAGCGGCAATTCGCGGATTGCGTCATACGCCATCGGGCGCATTCGGATCCGCGCGCTATAAGCTTAAGAAATTCGAAGACAACCCGGCGCAGTACGAACGCTTGATCCAGGTCTTTAAGGCACACGACATCGGTTATTTCTTTTACAACGGCGGCGGCGATTCCGCCGACACCTGCTGGAAGGTGTCGCAGCTGGCGGAGAAGATGGGCTATCCCATTCAAGCCATTCACGTGCCCAAAACGGTCGACAACGATTTGCCCATTACCGATTGCTGCCCCGGCTTTGGATCGGTCGCCAAGTACGTGGCCGTGTCGATTCGCGAAGCGGGCTTCGACGTGGCGTCGATGGCAAAAACCTCGACCAAAGTATTCGTGATGGAAGTGATGGGCCGTCATGCCGGGTGGATCGCCGCTGCGGGCGGACTCGCCGCCGAAAAAGCCGGTGACGCGCCGCAAATCATCTTGTTCCCGGAAATCACCTTGGACGAACCGAAGTTTCTGGCGCGCGTAAAAGCATGCGTCGACCAATACGGCTATTGCGCCATTGTCGTCTCGGAAGGAGTGAAGAATGCGGAAGGCAAGTTCCTCTCCGACGCGGGCCTGCGCGACGCATTCGGTCATGCGCAATTAGGCGGCGTGGGGCCGGTGATCGCACAACTGGTCAAAGATAAACTCGGCTACAAGTATCACTGGGCCGTAGCCGACTACTTACAGCGCGCTGCAAGGCATATCGCCTCAAAGGTCGACGTCGAACAGGCGTATGCCGTCGGCAAAACCGCGGTGGAATTAGCTCTTAAAGGTCACAACTCGGTGATGCCGACCATCGTGCGTGTCTCGGACAAGCCGTACAAGTGGAAGATCGGCATGGCCGCGCTCGAGAAAGTGGCCAACGTGGAAAAAATGCTTCCCCGCGATTACATCACCGAAGACGGTTTTCACATTACCGCCAAGGGCCGCAAGTACTTGGCGCCGCTCATCAAGGGCGAAGACTATCCGCCCTATAAGGACGGCTTGCCGCAATACGTTGTGCTGAAGAACGCGCCGGTAAAGAAGAAACTCGGCACACCGTTCACGCCTTAGGCCAACACGGATCAGGGCAGCGTCGCTTAAACCCGTACCGTTGGCACCCTAAGACAGAACCGGCCGCAAGGCCGGTACGACCACAGCCCCGCATATATCGAATGCGTGGCCCGGTGCCCGGCCTTTAGGCTCAAGGCCTTCATGCTATAGTTCGGCGCCTTTTTTGGCGGGCGGCGACCCCGCGGGCGCGACTTCGGTGGCGCTTTCGCAGTCGTCAAAACAACGATTCGCATTGACTTATAACGATGCCCTGAAGGGGAGGTTCTTCGATGTCTACCGATCTCGCGCTGTGGCTCGCCATGGGAGCCGGCGTACTCGCCATTCTGTATGGCTTGTATACCGTAAGTTGGATTAATCGCCAGTCCGCCGGCAACGAACGCATGCAAGAAATTGCCGCTGCGATTCAAGCGGGTGCCAAGGCCTATCTCAATCGCCAATACACCACTATTGCCATTGTCGGCGTCGTGTTGTTCGCGGTGCTGGGTTTCGCGCTGGACTGGGTTACCGCAGGCGGTTTTGCCGTAGGCGCGATTCTGTCGGGCTTGGCCGGGTACATCGGCATGAACGTGTCGGTACGCGCCAATGTGCGCACCGCGCAAGCAGCCAGCGTCGGCTTGAATCCGGCATTGGCCGTAGCGTTCAAGGGCGGCGCGATCACCGGCATGTTGGTCGTCGGCTTGGGTCTCTTGGGCGTGGCCGGTTACTTTTACTTGGTCAAGGGTCCTGTCGGTAACGATGCGGCGCTGCATTCGCTGATCGGTCTCGCCTTCGGCGGCTCGCTCATCTCCATCTTCGCGCGCTTGGGCGGCGGTATTTTCACCAAGGGCGCCGACGTTGGCGCGGACTTGGTCGGTAAAGTCGAAGCCGGCATTCCCGAAGATGACCCACGCAACCCCGCCGTGATCGCCGACAACGTCGGCGACAACGTCGGCGACTGCGCCGGTATGGCGGCCGACTTGTTCGAGACCTACGCCGTAACTGTCGTCGCGACGATGGTACTGGGCGGGTTGCTCTTCAAAGGCGCCGACGGCGGCGTTGATCTCACTTATCTCGTATACCCGTTGCTGCTCGGCGGCGTTTCCATCGTGGCTTCGATCGTCGGCACGTTCTTCGTGAAAGCTCGCGAAGGCGGCAAGATCATGAACGCGTTGTATCGCGGCACCGCGGTGTCGGGCATCTTGGCGCTGATCGCGTTCTACTTCGTAACGAAGCACACCATGGGCGAACAAGCCAACGCGTTGTTCTCCTGCGCGGTGATCGGCTTGGTGCTCACAGCGGCGCTGATCTGGATTACCGAGTACTACACTGCGACCGAATACGCTCCGGTACGCGGCGTTGCGGCCGCTTCGCAAACCGGTCACGGCACTAACGTGATCGCCGGCTTAGCCGTGTCGATGCGCTCTACCGCATGGCCGGTGCTGGCAGTGTGCGCGGCGATCTATGGCTCCTTTCACTTTGCCGGTTTGTACGGCATCGCAATTGCCGCAACATCGATGCTCTCGATGACCGGCATGATCGTAGCGCTCGATGCTTACGGTCCGATCACCGACAACGGCGGCGGTATCGCCGAAATGTCGGGCCTGCCGAAAGAAGTGCGCAAGATCACCGACGCGCTCGATGCGGTTGGCAACACGACGAAGGCCGTCACAAAGGGCTATGCAATCGGCTCCGCCGGTTTGGCCGCGCTGGTGCTGTTCGCCGACTACACACACAACCTGGAAGCTGCCGGCAAACTGCAAGCCTTCAGCTTGTCGGACCCCGCGGTCATCATCGGACTCTTCATCGGCGGCTTGGTCCCTTACCTCTTCGGCGCCATGGCGATGGAAGCGGTAGGTCGTGCGGCCGGTTCGGTGGTCGTCGAAGTTCGTCGTCAATTCAAAGAAATCCCCGGCATCATGGAAGGCAAGGCTAAGCCTGACTATTCCAAAGCGGTGGACATGCTGACGCGCGCAGCGATCAAAGAAATGATCGTGCCGTCTTTGTTGCCGATTTTGGTTCCGGTCGTCGTAGCCTTCGGCATGAATTGGCTCATGGGCCCGGGCGCTGGCGTGAAGGCCTTGGGCGGCTTGCTCATCGGCACGATCGTCACCGGCTTGTTCGTCGCTATCTCGATGTGCACCGGCGGCGGTGCTTGGGACAATGCCAAGAAGTACATCGAAGAGGGCAATTACGGCGGCAAGGGTTCGGAAACGCATAAGGCTGCCGTCACCGGCGACACCGTCGGCGATCCGTACAAGGACACGGCTGGCCCGGCGATCAATCCGTTGATCAAGATCATCAACATCGTCGCGTTGTTGTTGGTGCCGCTGCTGTAAGCGACTAGCTACTAGCCGCTAGTAACTAGCTAGAACTAAAACGGCGCAGTGCAAACTGCGCCGTTTTTTTATGCGCGCGACTTGGATTACTTGGCGTTTGCCAGCCACTGCGCCAGGGCTTTAATGCTTTTCTCGTCTAGCTTGGGGCCGCCGGGGCAAATTCCTTTGCGACCTTCGGCGATGCTCTCGGCAATCGACTTTTTGTCGCCGCCGTACAACCACTCTTTATCCGTCAAGTCGGGGCCGCCGATGGATTGCACGCCCTTGCCTTCTTTACCGTGGCAATCGACGCACCACACCCAGTTTTCCTCGGCCCGCTCGACGGCTTGTGCATCCGCTTTGCGCCCGGCCAATTGCGTAAGCTTCACGATCAAGTCGGCTATGTTTGCGTCGGTCAGTTCGGCATCGTTGTGTTTGAAGCCCGGCATGACGCCTTGGCGAGTCTGCGGATCGGGCGTGCGAATGCCGTGACGAATGATTTGCTCGATGCTGGCCGCATCGCGGCCCCACAGCCAGAACTTATCGGCAAGATTCGGCACGCCGCTTTTCCCCTGCCGATCGACCCCATGACAGCCGGCGCAAGTGGCAATGTATGCGTGCTGAGCTAGCTGCAACGTGTCGTGCGCATGGGCTGCACCGAGGAAGGCAACGCAGGCACAGATAAGCCATCGCACATTCGAAGTACGTCTCATGACTTTCTCGTGTTGGACGTGGGAAGCGGACTCTAGTGCAACTTGCACGCAAGCTCGCCGAAGATTTGCCAACGAACGCGAAGTTATGGCGCGCGGACTAGACTCTTTCGGCCAACCCACGCCCGCAGGCCCCGGGCCCTAGGTGCCAGCTACGTCGCCCGCACAACAACGCGAGCCAAGGGCTGCGGTCGCCCAAGTTGAAACCCCTGCAGAAAATCCACACCCATGCGACGGGCCGCCTCCAGGGCGGAGTCGTCTTCGACCTGCTCTGCGACGACTTTGAAATTGAGAGTGCGCGCCAGCTTAACCATAGCTGCCACCATCGCTTGATTGACGCTGTCGGAAGCCAGGTTGCGAATAAACGAACCGTCGATCTTTAAGTAGTCGAGCGCCAGGTGCTTGAGATTGCCGAACGACGACAAGCCGCGGCCAAAATCGTCGAGCGCGAAACGGCAGCCCATGCCGTGCAACACGCCGATGAAACGACGCGCATGCTCGACATTGGTGGTGACCGCGCTTTCGGTGACCTCAAAACAAATTTGCTCGGGCGACACGCCCGTGCGGTCCAAACAATCCACGACAAATTCCAAAAAGCTGGGATCGCCCAGCGTTTGACCCGAGAGGTTGATCGCCAAACTGCGGCCTTCGGGCAAGCGGATACCGCCGCGACCCAAAGCCGTGAACGCTGTCTGCACCACCCAGCGATCCACATCCGCCATTAAGCGATAACGTTCGGCGGCGCGCAGAAATTCCGTGGGACCGATACCGCCCTGCACTTCGTCGTCTTGCAGTCGCAGCAACACTTCCAGCGCCGGACCGTGTGCCGAGATATCGCCGGTGGCGATAATGGGCTGTGCCATTAACTCGAAACGATTTTCCTTGATGGCGGTTTGCAGACGCTGTAGCCAATGAATCTCGCCGCGATGCCGCGCCACCGCTTCATCGCGCGCGCTGTACACATGCACGTGGTTGCCCTGTTTCTTGGCGACGTAACAGGCCGAATCGGCGGCGCTCATCAGTTCTTCGAGCGCACCGCTCTCGCGTGAAATTTCCACTAGACCGACGCTAACGCCAATGGTGAAAATCTTGTCCTTCCAAACAAACTGATATTCGCTGACCTTGCGCACAACGTCGTCGGCGATTTGTCGCGCCTTCTCCAACGGGCAACCGATGAGCAGCAAGCCGAATTCGTCACCGCCCAATCTGCCCACCGTATCGGAGTCGCGCACGGCGGTTTTGATGAGCGCCGCAACCTCGCGCAGCATATTGTCGCCGGCGACGTGACCCGAGGTATCGTTGACCACTTTGAAGCGATCCAGATCCAAGTAGCAAAATACATGCTGACCGGCGTTGGCGTGCGCATTCACCAACGCATCCTCGGCTCGATGTTCGAATTCGCGGCGATTAACCAGGCCGGTAAGCGCGTCGTGCGTTGCCTGATAGGACATCTGCCGCGCCAAGCCACGCAGCTCGGTCACATCGCGAATAACCACCACCGCGCCCGAAAGCTCGCCGCGTTGATTCTTCAACGGCGACGCAGTCATGTCGACCGACCGTTCTTCGCTATTGATGCGTGTCAGCATGAGTCCGCGTCGCCCGACATTCACGCGGGAGCGCGTGGTGAGACACTGCTGTACCGGATCGGGTAAAGGATGGCGATCGTTTTCATCGATTAGGGTGAGCAAGTCGCCCAGACCGCGGCCGACGGCATGAGCGCTAGTGACGCCCAGCAATTGTTCTGCGGCATGATTGACGTAGTCGATACGCTCCGTGGTATCGGTCGTAATCACCGCCTCACCCATCGAGTCCAGCGTTTCCCACGCCGTTGCGCGAGTGCGCTGCGACGTCGCTGCGGCCAACGCTCGCGGTCCCATTTCAACCAGCGCCAACATCAACGCCGGACTGCCTTGATGGTCGATGCGCGTAGCCGTCAGCTCCACGCGCGCCGTTTGTCCGGCGTTAGGCTCCAATTCCAATTCCAACCGCTCCGGTGCCGGTTCACCCGCCAAAGCGCGACGGAGGTGGTCGTTGGCAAGTTCGGCAAAGTCCGTTGCCACAAACTCACCCAAGGAATGGCCGATCAATGCTCGCGGTTCGCGTACGCCAAGGAGCGCCATAAATCGCGAATTCGCAAACAGCAGTGTCTCGCGATGAATAGCTACCGGATCGTGTAGATTTCCCAACAAGTCCGTAAACGAGCGTTCGCGCTCGCGCAGCTGCAATTCGCGAACCGCAATGTGATCGAGCAGGCGGTTGGCGGTATCGGCCAAAGACCCATTGGCGCCATCGTTAGGCACGCGCGCCGCAAAACGCCCGGTACGCAAGATGTCGTTCAATTCGCTGGCGGCCTGTGTCAGGGACGCGGACCGTCGCTCCCGCCAAACCAGCAGGGTAATTAGTGCGATCAGCACCACGGCCAACAGAATGGTCAATGTCCCTAACATCGAGACGAACGACACCTAAGTAAACAGCCTAAACGCTAAAACCACCGACGTAACCGGACGGATTCGACTGCGAAAAATCGGCTTGCGAGGTTACGAATATCATCGTCGGCGATTCCACAGTTTCGGTCCCGTCCCCTGCGCACGCATCCAGCACGCATCCGCTGCGAAAAACCGGTTCGACGCACATGTTTTATTTCGGCGTTCTTGAGCGCGAACGTCCGGCTGCTTGCGATAAATTCGACGTCACTCGACTTTACAGCGAAGGCGTTAGGAGCATAACGGATGCATTGCATGACAACGCATAAGATTGACCATAATTGATGCCAACTTATGGTCGACTATTGCAACCTCTAACACCGCTGCCGCGTCCATGTTGCCAAATGCATTTCGCACCTTCCAAATCGACAAATTTCTCGACAGTTTCGGCATGGACCGCCATCGTCGCAAGGCAACTCGCGACGAATGCGAGACCTCGTACCCCACCTCCTAAGGCAGCGATTTTTTGGCTGCGGACGGGACCGTCGACACGCGCGCGGCGTGTTGCCACCCACAGTCGCACGACGTGTTTAGAAGAAAACAATTCCCAATGAATTCGGGTTAACCATAACTTGTGTGCAGTACCCAAAGTCCGTAGGCTTGAAGGCCTTCCAACCCGTGTTTTTGATCTGCGATTGTTGACTTTTGCCTATGCTTACCCCGGTTGAATACGCCCGCCAACAGATGGTCCATCAGCAAGTCCGCGCCTGGGACGTGCTGGATAACGCCGTACTTGAGGTACTGGGTCGGATCAAGCGCGAAGAATTCGTACCTGCGGCTTACCGCCATGTTGCCTTTGCCGACGCCGCCGTGCCCCTCGGACATGGCCAAACCATGTTGGCACCAAAGCTGGTCGGTAAAATCTTGCAGGCCTTGGCGGTATTGCCGACCGACCAAGTTCTCGATATCGGGACCGGCAGCGGATTTCTCGCCGCGTGTCTCGGACGCTTGGGGGCCCATGTGCGTTCGCTGGAGATTTTCCCCGATTTGGCGGAAACCGCCCGCGTCAATGTGCATCGCGCTGCGGCCAACAATGTCGCGGTAGAGACGATGGACGCGTTTAATCTTAACGAGCAACAACGCTACAACGTCATATCGATAACGGGTTCGCTCCCCGCGTACGACGAGCGCTTTCAAAATGCATTGAAGATCGGCGGGCGTTTGTTCGTGGTGTTGGGCTCAGGTCCGGTAATGGAAGCCTTTAAAATCGTGCGCGTCGGCGCCAACGAATTCACACGCGAACCCCTGTTCGAGACCGTCGTCGAGCCGCTTGTCAATGCGACGCGCCCATCCAGCTTTGTATTCTGAATAAATCATGTCGGTCCCGGAAATCTCGCCCGCCGAATACCTGGCTCGCCGCGACAAAGGCGACAACCTCACCCTTCTCGACGTTCGCGAGGAATGGGAATTGAAGGTCGCCAGCGTACCCGGCATTTTGCATATCCCAATGGGCCAAGTGCCCTCGCGTCTCAATGAGCTCGACCAGCAGAAAGAGATCGTCGTGCTGTGTCGTTCCGGCCGCCGCAGTTGGGATATTGCCGACTTCTTGCAACAACATGGCTTTCGCGCTGTCAATTTAGCGGGCGGAATCTTGGCGTGGTCGCGCGATATCGATCCGAGCATTCCGACTTACTGAGATGACGAATAAATTCGCCGAGTAGATTTTGCCGACCAAATGTTTGAAGGGCTCGTCGCAGCGACGAGCCCAGTGATCCGAAGGAAATCCGTAATGAATTTGAAACTTCGATTGGCCGTTGTTTGCTTACTGGCTACCACCGCGACGATTGCCAATGGGGCCGACTTGCTCCAAACATATCAACGCGCACAACAATCGGACCCGCTTTTGCGCGAAGCCGATGCCACCCGACTCGCGAACCGCGAAGCGCGTCCGCAAGCCTGGGCGGCGTTGCTGCCGCAGTTGGACGGCACGGCCGGTTATCAGCGCACCAATACGACTAACGATGTCCACAGAGAGGCTCTCATTCGAGACCCGGTAACAAACGCCCCGTTGGTACCAGCGGTCATCTCGACCGGCGTCAGTAGCACCATCACCGATCGTACTACGTGGGGTATCACTCTGCGACAGACCATTTTCAACTGGTCGAAGTGGGCGGCGCTGGATCGAGCTAAAGCTCAAGTCGCACAAGCGGAAGTGACCTACAACGCCGCGGAACAAGATCTGATCTTTCGAGTTGCCACACGGTATTTCAATGTGCTGGCTGCGCAGGACACTCTCGACGCTAGTGTTGCCGCCGCGGACGCATTGGCGCGCCAACTGGAGCAATCGGAAAAACGTTTCGAAGTCGGCTTGATCGCCATCACCGATGTGCAAGAAGCACGGGCCGAGCGCGACCGCAGCGCTGCAGACGTGATCAGCGCAAAGCGTGCGTTGGCGACCAATCAAGAACTATTGCGTGAATTAACCGACGAAGCGGTAGGCACGTTGGCCGCCCCCGGCGACGACATGCCCCTCAAATCACCCGATCCTGCCTCGGAAGATCGTTGGGTCAGCAGCGCATTGGAACAAAATTTATCGCTTATCTCGGCGCGACTCAGCGCGGAAATTGCGGATGCGAACGTATCGATCGCGAGAGCCGGACACTTGCCGACGCTCGATCTCACTGCCTCACGCACTTACACAGATAATGACAACGCACAACGGAGCGAAACGTCGGGCGATCCCTTTCGTAATTCAGCCCGCACTACGGCGGATCCAGGATATAGCGTTGGAGTGCAGTTGAATGTGCCGTTGTTTGCCAGCGGCGCCACGCAGTCCGGCGTGCGTCAATCGGTTTACCAACGTCGCGCCGCAGAAGAGCGCTTGGAACGCACCTCGCGAGAAACCGAGCGTGCCGCGCGCGACAATTATCTGGGCGTGATGAGCAATATTTCGCGCGTACAAGCGCTGAAGCAGGCCTATGAATCCAGCCGCACCGCGTTGCAAGCGACCGAAGCGGGATTTGAAGTCGGTACGCGCACCACAGTGGATGTGTTGCTGTCACGCCGCGGCTTATATACCGCACAAACGCAATACGCGCGCAGCAAGTACGATTACATCCTTAGCGTCATTGAGCTCAAACAAGCGGCCGGGACGTTGTCGGCGGAAGACGTCGCCGAAATCAATACTTGGCTGAAACAACCGTAACGGCTCGGCATACGGTAGGGGCTCAGCATGCGGTAGGGGCTCAGCATGCTGAGCCCGCTACTCCCCCAACTGCGCATTCCACAACGCAACCAGGGTTTGTCTTTCTTCGACAAACTCGGCGTCATTTATCACATCGTTACCGTCCGCCAGCGAAAGGTGATGCATGCGATGTCGAAATTTGCGGTACGTTTCGGTCAGAAAATCCACGGTACTTTGCGCAACGATGTCGCCGGATGCGAGGCTTTCCAGCTGACGGATGTTGTCGGAAAAAGTAATGATAGGCGGATACTCGTCGGCCCACTTCAACATCCAGTACTGCACCAAGAACTCCAAATCGGCGATGCCGCCCGCATCTTGTTTTAAGTCGAATTGACCCGGCTTTGCTTTCGATAACTCGGCACGCATGCGTTCGCGCATCTTGCGCACTTCCTCGCGCAATGTGTTTCGCCGCACGGCCTTCCGCAAGATATCGATGCGCACAATTTCGAAATGCGCGCAGAGCAAAGACTCGCCGGCTACCGCTCGTGCGCGTGTCAGCGCTTGATGCTCCCATGTCCAAGCTTCCGTCCGTTGATACTCATCGAAATGCGACAAACTTTGCACCAGCAAACCGCCCTTGCCGCTAGGCCGCAGACGAATGTCCACTTCATACATACGCCCCGCTCGCGTATGGGTCGTCAGCAGATGCACCAGCCGTTGGCCCAAACGCGCGAAGAACACCGTGTTATCGATCGGTTGCGCACCGTCCGTATGCTGCACGTCGCCGGCGGAATCATGCAGAAATACCAGATCGAGATCGGATCCGTACCCCAATTCGATGCCGCCGAATTTGCCGTACGCCACAACCACAACATGCGCGTCGCGCAGTGATTGCTCGTCTGCGCCGCAGCGCGGCTTGCCATGCCGCTCGACGATTTGCGCCCACGCCATGCGCAATGTTGCGTCTACCAGGAGCTCCGCCAGATCGGTAAGCCGATCGGAAATTTTCATCAAGGGTAGCGTGCCGGCAAAATCGGCAACTGCGATTCGAAACATCGCCACGCACTGAAATTTTCGCAGCGCTTCTATCTGAAATTCGATGTCCTCGCCGCGCGAGGATTCGATACGAGCTTGCAGTTCTTCGGTAAATTGCGCGCGCGTGGGTACGTCTTCAAACAGTCGTGCATCAATCAATTCGTCCAGCAGCAACGGAAATGCGGCAATCTGCTCGACCAAGAACTGACTGCGCGCGCAGAGATCAATGAGCCGTCGCAGCGCCAATTCGTTCTCGCCGAGCAGCGCCAGATACACCGTGCGACCGGCAATCATCTCCACCACTTTCAGCAATCGCGCCAACGTGACGTCGGGCGTGGCCGAACCCGCCAGCAATTTGAAAATGCGCGGCAACAAGATCAAAAGTCGGCGCCGTCCGGTTTCGTCCAAGCGACGGTAGTAGCCCGACTCGCGCAACTGTGCCAACTGTTCCGCGCACGACTCCGCCGCGTCGCAGCCGCTCTCCGTCAAGCGCTTTTGCAATTCCTCTTGCGGCAATTCAAGTTGAAATTCGACGGCTACGTCCGCCGCAGCGTCGCGTTCGACCGGCCCAAATACAATATTGGCGAAGTGTTTGGAGACGGCGCTGCGATGCCGCTCGATTTGACCAAGCAAAACGCTCCAGCTTGCGGCACTCATCGATGCAGCCAAACGCTCGCGGCCCGGCTCGTCGTCCGGCAGCTGATGCGTCTGTTGATCCAAGTATTCCTGCAGACGATTTTCGAGGCGGCGCAAGAACAAGTAGGCGTCGCCCAATTCAGCGACCGCTTGCTGCGGCAGGAGCTTCTGTCCCGCCAACAACGGTAACACCGTACGCAATTCGCGCGACTGCAAGCGCGAATCGCTGCCGCCGCGAATCAACTGAAATGCCTGCACGATAAATTCGATCTCGCGAATGCCGCCTGGACCGAGCTTCACGTTGTCCTGCAATTCGCGCCGCGCGACTTCGCGCGCGATCAGCTCTTTCATGCCGCGCAGGGACTCGAATACGCCAAAATCCAAGTAACGCCGATAAACAAAGGGGCGAATGACGTTTCGATATAGGGAGTCGTGATGCTCGATAGCGGTAATCGGCCGTGCCTTCACATATGCGTAGCGTTCCCAATCTCGACCGTGTTGTTGCAGATAGTTTTCAAAGCTGTCGAAACTGATTGCCAGCCGGCCGCTGTCTCCGAACGGCCGCAAGCGCATATCGACGCGATAGACAAAACCGTCCGCCGTGCTGGCCGCCAATAGATTGATGATGCGCTGACCCAGGCGCAAAAAGAATTCGGCGTTGTCGATCGAACGCTCGCCGTCGGTTTCGCCTTCCTCCGGATACACGAACACCAAGTCGATGTCCGACGAATAGTTAAGTTCGCGACCGCCGAGCTTACCCATTCCTAGAATCACCATGTGCTGCTCGGATTTCGCTTGGGCTCCGCGCGGCGTGCCATGTCGCTTGCTCAACTCCGCATACGCACGGCGATACGCGCATTGAATGCAAGCATCGGCCAGCGCAGACAGCTCCGCCAATATGCTTGACACGTCGGCCCAACCCGCCAAGTCCCGCCACGCCAGCCGAACCATGTGCCGGCGACGGAACAAGCGGAAAATGCGCATGACCTCTTGTTCGGCCACTTCAGTGCCAAGCGCCGCCTCCAGCGAAGCGGCGAAGTGGTCCGCTGGCCGGAACAAATCGCCCTCGTCGATCAGAGCGGTCAACAGTTGCGGCTCTCGAAGACAGGCCGATGCGACAAACTCACTGCAACCGAAAACGAGCGGCAAACTGACGGCGATGCGATCGTCTGACAAAATGCGCGCCCATGTTTCGGGAGCTGTCGCGCGCGCTGCCGTCAATCGAGCATCGACGGCTTGCAGCAGGAACTCAGGGATATTCATTGGAAAATCGAATGACAGTGGCCCTCTATAGACGCGGTCATTGCAAATGGTTAGCCGTAAAACCCGCAGATTACCGCACTCGGCGGGCGGGTTTATGTCGTGTCGCGCAAAATTGCCTCTAGGCGACGGCCTGGGATCAAGAAAAACCCTGCCCGCTGGCGGAGTTGTCAGCTAAATTACACCTGTGCGATTTGCGCCACGAATCCACATATCGGCCTTTTACGTAAAGCCTTTCGACTGCTTAGACCGGATCATCTATAGCCCCTATGACCACTCGCCGTGAAACAAGCCCACCGAACGATGCCCCCCGCATTGTTTCGCATCGCTTGCAACGCACAGAGGGTACGACAGTTACGGGGGGCGGGCGGAGCGCTTCGCATGCGAACGGCCACGCAAACGGAGCCCAGACAGGATTGCGGACGAATGGTGCAACCAAACCCGCATCCACCCGACGGCAAATTGTGCTGGTGGACCGGGATATCGATGCATTGCGCGACATCGCGGTCGCATTGCGCGACGAATACGACTTTCACATTACAATTAGCGGCAACGAAGCGTTGGCGCTATTACACGATGGCTCAATCGACACCATCGTCGTCGGTCAAAATTTATACAGCAGCACCGGACTCAACGTGCTCGCTGCCGCCAAACGTAGCGCGCCCGCAACGCGCAGAGTTTTGCTGGCCAGCGCCGTAGAAGCCAGCGGCATCGAGCGCGAAAGTGCCAGCGCAGTTCCCTTTCAGCTTATGCATCGGCCATGCACGCCCGATGGGTTGCGTGAAATGCTAGAGATTGCCGCCGAGACCGAGGCTAACCCGGTTCCGCCCCCGCCCATTTTGGCCAAACCCATCGCTGCCAAACCGGCGCAGCCGCCTGCACCGCCACTGAAACGCGAACCCCCCGCAATCGACAAGCCACTGAGCCTCGCGAACCCGCCCTCATCGGCTACACCGCGCGCAGCGCCAGCTGCCGCACCGCCCCCGTCGCCCAAAGCGCCGGCGACGCAACCTGTTCGCGAATCCCGCGATATCGACCCAAACGACTTCGAACATGTAGTTTTGGAAACCGCACCGGAACTACCGCGTCGTAAGTCGCGCACCGGACCCAATCCAGATGACGTGCATTTACCCATCATCATCTACACCGACAATGCCGAGTTCTATCAGGGTATCTGTGCGGCTTTGCAGGATCGCCATGATGTGCGGCTGGCCACACAAATCGAGCGGATTGTCGAATTCGCGGAGATGGGCCAATGCCCGATCCTGATCACCGATCGCGCCGGCACTCAAGTAGAACTGCAGCGCATTTCCATTGCTGTGCGCACGATGGAACCCGCTTTAGTGACCATCGCATCGGGTTCCATGCAGGACGGACAGATCTTCCGCAAATTGATCGGCACAGGGGCGCTGCACAGCTTTTTGCCAAAGCCGCTTAGCCCACAATTGGTTCGCCTTGCGGTCGAAGGTGCAAAGCGCCAGCACTTGCAGTTGAAGTATCCGCCCGAGCCGACACCGGAAATCACAATCACTGCGAACGCAAACCCATTCAAAGCGGTTCGCGCGCGCGCACCGTCGCAACCGTCGCAACCGCTGCAGCGGACGCAGCCGACGCCGCAGCCGGTGTACATCCCCATGGACCTGGGTGTTGACGACTACAACTCATTCGACTGGCGCCGAGCGCTTCCGTTTGTCGGTATAGCAGCCGTCGCAATCCTCGTCGCGCTCGGCAGCTGGTACGGATGGCAACGCTGGAATCAAGTCGATCCGGCGGAAGCGGCAATCAAAGAAACGCTGCAACGCGCCCAACAAGCCTTCGATGCGGGGAACCTCGTTACACCCGAGGACACGAGTGCGGTTCACTACTATCGCGAGGTTTTAAAACGCGACGGTAATCAAGTCACCGCGCAGCAAGGTTTGGAGCACATCGCCGAGGCTTTGGTGGAGCAAACCGAGCGAGCGATACTGGACGAGCAGTTGGATAAGGCAACGCAGACACTAGCTGCTTTGCGCGACGTGCAACCCGCTCATAAACGCTTGGTTTACCTTGAAGCGCAGCTCGGCAAAGTGCGCGGCTACCAGGAACAAGCACGCGATC
>Ga0315910_10001284_pt1 | contig 23318 bp, 19 predicted proteins | sample EdamamesoilMG_FD_204470 | JGI IMG/M metagenome (GOLD analysis project Ga0315910, IMG submission 204470) | Garden soil microbial communities collected in Santa Monica, California, United States - Edamame soil | ecosystem: Environmental > Terrestrial > Soil > Garden | place: USA: California... | reverse complement strand
TGGAATTACAAAAAGCCCTCACCCTGACCCTCTCCCATCCGATGGGCGAGGGCCGGGGTGAGGGCCTGTTCCGATGGCGGATTCACGGCTGACAATTCAAACATCCTGCAGTTTCCCGGTCAGGTAGGTTTCGTAAGAGCTCAGATCGAGCAGACCGTGACCGGAAAGGTTGAAGAGGATAACGCGTTTCCGGCCGGCTTCGCGGGCCTTCACCGCCTCGGTAATGACAGCGGCAATGGCATGGGCCGATTCCGGCGCCGGCACGATGCCTTCGCTGCGCGCGAAGAGCGTCGCCGCTTCAAACACTTTCGTCTGATGATAGGCCTCGGCTTCCATCAAGCCGAGTTTGAGGGCGTGGCTCACCATCGGTGACATCCCGTGATAGCGCAGCCCGCCGGCGTGGATGGACGGCGGCATGAAGTTATGCCCCAACGTGTACATCATCATCAGCGGCGTGGTTTCCGCCGTGTCCCCGAAGTCGTAGCGTAATTCGCCCTTGGTCAACGACGGACAAGCCGACGGTTCGACGCCCACAATGCGGTATTCCTTCCCATCCTTGATCTTCCGCCGCATGAATGGGAACGCGATTCCGGCAAAATTACTGCCACCGCCGCAGCAACCGACAATCACATCCGGGTCTTCGCCCGCCAGTTCCATTTGCCGGATGGATTCCTGCCCAATCACCGTCTGGTGCAAACAAACATGATTCAACACGCTGCCGAGGGAATACTTCGTGTTCGGAGTCTTGACCGTATCCTCAATGGCTTCGCTGATCGCAATGCCGAGACTGCCCTGGCAATGCGGGTCCTCGGCCAGGAGCTTGCGCCCGTATTCCGTCAATTCACTTGGACTGGGATGCACCGTCGCGCCCCAGGTGTGCATGAGCATGCGACGATACGGCTTGTGCTGGTAGCTGACCTTGACCATGTACACGTTGCATTCCAGACCGAACATCTGGCACGCCATCGCGAGCGACGCCCCCCACTGGCCCGCCCCGGTTTCTGTGGCCAGCCGTTTCGTGCCCGCGAGCTTGTTGAAGTACGCCTGCGGCACGGATGTGTTGACCTTGTGACTGCCAGCGGGACTCGCACCCTCGTACTTGTAATAAATGTGCGCGGGCGTTTGCAGCGCCTTTTCAAGGCGCACCGCACGCAGCAGCGGTGTTGGCCGCCACAGCGCGTAGATGTCGCGCACTGGTTCGGGAATCTCCACCCAGCGATCCGGACACATTTCCTGTTGGATGAGGTTCTCCGGGAAAATGGCTGCCAATGCATCCGGCAGCAGGGGTTCCTTGGTGCCCGGATGCAGCGGCGGGGGAAGCGGTTCGGGGAAGTCGGCGAGGAGATTGTACCACTGTTTGGGGATGTCCGCCTGCGTCAGGTCAAATCGCGTTTGCATGGCTCGTAGTCGGTTGAAAGAACCACGAAACCGTGCCCTTCAAGTCACCGCGCGTCACGGTGTATTTTGGCAAAGCCTGCGCGGGAATTGACCTGATTTGCCCGCAGCACCAACCTTAGGGTGTGAAACCCGTCTCCGCCACAATCGCTTTACCACGCTCTGACTGCACGAACTGAATAAACGCCTTGGTCGCGGTCGACTCGCGACCCTTGCCGGTGTGCAGCTTGACGACGCGCGAATATGGGTAGTTACCCGCGTGAACGGTGGTGACGCTTGGCTCCACACCACCGACGGAAACTCCCTTCACGCCGGTCTGCTTCGCAAGATCGAGGCTGGTGTAACCGATGCCGTTCGCGTCTCCGATGACTGCTTTCACAATGCCGGCGTAGTCGGTGAACATTTTGGCCTCGGAACTGTAGGCGGTGTTGCCCAAGGCCAGTTCCTTAAAACCCAGGTGCGTGCCCGCAATCGGGTCGCGAATGAACATACTGATCGGCGCGTCCGGTCCGCCCACGTCCTTCCAGTTCTTGATTGTGCCGGTGAAAATTTCCCGCACCTGATCCTTGGTCAGGTTGGCAACGGGATTCCCGGCGTTCACGATCACCGCGACGGTGTAGGATCCGACGGTGTATTCGTTCATCTCGATTCCGCGGATCTTCGCCAATTCCAGTTCCTCCTTCAGCGGCGGCCTTGAGGCTGCGGCGATGTCGGCTTTCCCGCCCAGCAACGCGGCGAAGCCATAGACGGTGGCCTTGGATTCAACGTCGAACTCAGCGGCGGGAGCATCCTTCTTGTAGGCTGCGATCAATCGCGGCGCCAGTTCTTCGCCAAATGTGTTGGAGCCGCGGATGATGACTTTATCACCGGCAGTTTGAGGCGGCGTCTCCTGTCTGCCCGCCGGACAACCGGTGAGCAACACGCCGAGGCCCAAGACCAGGAACGGACGGGCCGAAGCCAGACGAATGCGACCAGGAAGAAGCGGAAAGGTTTTAACATTCATACCGGTGAGTGGGATTGAGAATTCGTTTCGCGGGCAATCATTCCTTCGCCTTGCGCCGCAAGGCAAGGGAAATTCAAGGCAACTTTCCACCGCAGCGGCCAGTCCCCAATACTGGCTACCCAGTCGAAAGGATTGCACGCGTCGCCGGAAGCCCGCTAACTTCGCGCGATGCGTCGAACCCAAAAACGCGTGCTGGTGGCTCTGGGCTGGTACGATTACCGACTGCACCGCGGCATCGAGAAATACGCTCAGGAACACGGCTGGCATCTCTCGGCCAACTTCGCCCGCGAGAAAACCATCCCTTGGGGTTGGGAGGGCAACGGCATTCTCGCCTGGCTGGGTGCCGGCGACGATCTCGCTGAGTTCGTCCGGGCGGTGCGCAAGCCCACGGTGGACTTCAGTTTTCGCCGACCGCATCTGGCTTTTCCGCGCGTGCTCGAAGATCACGCCCACGCCGCCGGACTGGTCGCGGAACATTTTCTGTCGCGTGGCTTCAAGCATTTTGCCTTTTACAGCGACACGGACAATTGGTCCTACGTCGAGCGTGGCCACGGTTTTCAGCAGGCGCTCAAGCGCGTCGGCCACGATTGCGACTGGCTCCCGTGGTATCGCTCGCCCGACTACCGCGCGGATCGCGACCAATGGAAACGCAAGCGCGCCTGGCTCGCCGCCCAGATGAAACGCCTCTCCAAACCGCTCGCCGTCTTCGCCGCGAACGATGAACAGGCGCTCGACGTGCTCGAATCTTGCGAGAGCGCCGGCATCCCTGTGCCCGAGCAGGTGGCCATCGTCGGCGCGGAAAATTATCTGCTCGCGCCCGACACCATGAGCACGCCCATCTCCAGCGTGGACACCAATCTCGAAACCTTGGGCTACACCGGCGCGGCGCTGCTCGATGATTTGATGGCCGGAAGGAAAGCGCCCAAAGCCCCGATCCGCGTTCCGGCTGCCGGACTCATCACGCGCAAGAGCAGCGACCTGCTCGCGGTCCGCCACAAAGGCGTGGCGAATAGCCTGCGCTTTATCTGGGAGAACTGTCATCGCCCGATCAGCGTGAAAGACCTGGTGGGCGTCGCCGCGATGTCCCGGCGCGGATTGCACAAGGCGTTTCTCGAAAACCTCGGCCGCACGCCCGGCCAGGAACTGCAACGCATGAGGATTGATCGCGCGAAGCATCTCCTCGCCGAGTCCGATCAAAAAATGGAGGTCCTCGCCGGCATGTGCGGCTACCAGAGCGCGAACAGTTTTTGCGTGGCCTTCAAGCAAGCCACCGGCATGTCGCCCAAACAATACCGCGATTCGGTGGTGCGTTGAGGACGTTGTGCCTTGAGGGTGTTGCGCAACGTGGAGGAACTGCCTAGCCTGTGGAATGGACGCCGCCCTAATCCAATCCGCGCTCGCGGATATCACAACCGAGCAAGACCCGACGCTCAAGAGCCTGAAGCTCGCGTCGCTGTGTAGCACGCTTTGGGCGGGCCGCGAAACTGGCAAGTGGCGGGAGTGTATTTTGATCTGTTGGGACCGGCGGAGCGTTTCGCCCGCACGGCCTATCGCCGCGCAGAAGGCCCATACGGCTGCGTGTTGATAATGAAAGCCGAGGATTTGCTTGTCGAACGGGTGCTGGTTTCCGTGTATCCGCAGACTTATGAGCCAGCACGGGCGTGTGCCCGGGAACTGGCGGGCGCGGCGCTCGGTGGCGCCATTGCTATGAACTGGGACGAAGTTCTCCGAATTGCCAACCTCCCGGAATATCGTAACGTGAACGAGTGCAAAGCGCTGATACGAGAAGTTGCCGATGAACTCCGCATCAAAAGTCCCTGTGATCCCGCTTGAAGGCTCGATCAGTTACCAAGACTGGTTGAAAGGCCGGCGGTTTCGTCGTGAACTAAGCAAACGCGTCGCGCCCGGAATTATCCGCCGCAAATCCAGTTCCAGCGACAAGCGGCTGCGGGAACTGTTCAATGGCGAGCGCGGGCTGCCGTTCACGCCTACCGACAAGCTATGAAACCGGTCGCCGCCCTCGCCGCCACAGTCCAACCGCATCAAAAAATCAGCCGAGAAATATCAGATGGCAAAGTATCCCGTTTTCAAAGTCATCGTGGCCGCGATTGGCATTGCCCTCCTCGCGTTCAGTTCAAAAGCCCAAAACACCGGGCCGCTGCAAATCACCAACGCACACCGCGACCTGAACGGGATGACGCTGCAATGGACCAGTGCTGGCACCAACGCGGCCTTCACCATTCAAACACGCGATGGCCTCAGGGAAGGATTGTGGCTGCTGCCGCCCGCGACAAATCCCTGGCCGCTAGAAATCACCTCCTGGACTGATCCTTCGCCACCGACGAACTCCAGCCGGTTCTACCGCGTCGTTGCCGTCCCGCAGGCCCAACGCGGCAGGGTAATCACCATTCAACCCGGCAGTCTCCTGACCACCAACATTATCGCCCTGCTGCTGAATGCCGCCGGCGTCCCCCTGGCGCCGCAATACCCGGTCCAGCTTTACCGAGTTATCTATGAAACAATTGATCCGCTTGGAGCGCGCACTGCGGCTTCAGCGGCCATCGTCATTCCGCAGGGGGTTGGCAAGCCGTTGCCCATTTTCAGCTATCAGCACGGGACCTTGACCCGCACCAATGACGCGCCCTCGGCGTTGAACATTTTTAGCGAGGCCGGAATCGGAGCAGTGATTGCGACATTTGGTTATACGGCGGTGTTGCCGGATTTTCTGGGTCTGGGTTCGTCACCGGGACTCCACCCGTATCATCACGCGCGTTCGGAAGCGACGGCGTGTGTGGACGCGTTGCGCGCGGCGCGGGCATTGTGCGCCAGCAACAACATCACGCTCAACAGCCAGTTGTTTCTCGCCGGCTATTCGCAGGGTGGTCACGCAACGATGGCACTCCACCGGGAATTGGAGCGTTATCACACCAATGAGTTCACCATCACCGCCTCGGCACCGGCGGCCGGCGCTTATGATTTGTCCGGCGTTACCGCCACCGATTTTCTCTCGGGCCGACCCCAGCCAAACCCCTATTACTTTTCCTATGTGCTGGCAGCGTATCAGTCCGTTTATCAGCTTGCGCCCACGTTTGGAGATTTATTGAAACCGCCTTATGACACCACCTTGCCGCCCTTGTTCGCAGGAAACTCGACTGACGCACAGATCAACGCCGCCATGCCGACCAATGCCGTTGAAATCTTGAAGCCGGAACTGCTCGCTGAGTTCCAGACCAACTCCAACCACTTCCTGCGCGCTGCTCTGCGCGACAACGATCTTTACGCCTGGACACCGCGCAGCCCGATGCGGATGTATCATTGCGCCGCCGATGCGGACGTGATCATCGCCAATTCACTGGTGACCTATACCAACTTCCAAAATCGGGGCGCGACGCAGGTGCAGTTCTTTGACCCTTTACCTACGGCCGATCACGGCGACTGCGCCATCCCCAGCCTGCTGGCTGCGAAGGCGTGGTTTGATTCGTTGAAGCAGTATAAAGTTACTCATGAACCGGAGCGCCGATCTCCGATCAAGCACGGCTCCGCGAACGTAATCCAACGCGCCGGGGCGGAGACCGGCGCTTCAATCGTGCGGTTCATAGTGAGCGACCGCAGCCAATCCCAAAGTGATTGTGCCTCCCAACCCAATGGTTGCGAAGTGGTGGATCACCGCACCCGAAGAGGAGACTGGAAAAAGTCCCACAGTGTCAACCGATCACAGAGCCCACCGTGTCAACGGTAGGTTGGCCGTCGCGAATTCGGGCCAGCCCGCAAAGGCGGAAGGATTGGGAGTTCTCTCCACGAGCAATGACAACCGTTTTCTCGTCCCTACGGGACTCCTCTGAGGGGTCAAGGAACCCATCTAGGCTGAAATCTCACCTGATCTCACGCCGCCTTCCGCCAGGCGTTCAACTCCTCCCGCACTCGTTCCACCGGCAGGCCCACCACGTTGCTGTATGAACCGGAAATCTCCGCCACAATGCGTTCGCCGTGTTCCTGGATGGCGTAAGCGCCCGCCTTGTCGAGCGGATTGACCAGCGCGAGGTATTCTTTGATTTGCCCCGCTGTGAGCGGGTGAAATTTCACGTCCGTCCAGTCGGCAAAAACCTTTTGTCGGTGCCCGCGCAAGTGCAGCAGACACACACCAGTGATGACGGCATGAACCCGGCCCTGCAATTCGCGCAACATCCGCTCCGCGTCCGGCCGATCCACCGGCTTGCCGAACAGCTTCGAGTCACGGTCGAGATAGACCAGCGTATCCGCGCCCAGCACCACGGCGTCCGGACACAGCTTGGCAATGACGCGCGCCTTGCGATAGGCATTGATCTGTGCCATCTCCCACGCGGTAAGTTGGTCGTCGTGGATCTCCGGCGCGTCACTGGGCACGACCTCGAAGTCGGGGACGAACTGGCGCAGGAGTTCGGCTCGCCGCGGTGAGGCGGAGGCGAGAATGAGAGGCGGCGGCTTCATACGATGAGACGACGGCTTTGAGCATACTGTGGCTGAGGCAAAGAGTCGAGGAGCTCCCTGCAAGAAGTTCCAAGCACCAACCTCCAAGCTCCAAGAAAACTTCAAACTTCAAGAACCAAGCCAGTGGCGCTTCTGGTTAATGGAGAACATGCCAGGCCATCAGGCTGTTTGAATTTTGGTATTTGATGCTTCTTTGGTGCTTGGTGGTTGGAATTTGTAATTTCGTGTTTGGAGTTTGGTGTTTACGACCGTGGGCTTGCTCCCTATGCTCGCCGCCAATCGGTTATGAACAACTCTCCTCGCTGCAAACTCTTCGTCATGATGGTGCTGGAATTCTTCATCTGGGGCGCGTGGTTGCCGTTGATTTTCGGCTACCTGCCCAGCTTGGGATTTTCACCTGCAGAACAATCCTGGATTCTAAACGCCTTCCCCATCGCCGCCATCGTCGGCATGTTCTTCAGCAACCAGTTCGCCGACCGGCATTTTGCGGCGGAAAAGTTCCTGGCGTTCAGCCATCTCGTCGGGGGCCTGGCAATCTTGGGCTGCGCGTTTACCAAGTCCTTCTGGCCGTTCTTCGGCTTGATGATGATTCACTGCCTGCTTTACGTGCCGACGATTTCCATCACCAATTCCATCGCGTTCGCGAACATGAAGGACGCGCAGAAGGAATTCGGCATCGTGCGCATGGGCGGAACGATTGGCTGGATACTCGCCGCGTGGCCGTTCACCTTCATCCTCGTGGACTGGGACAAGGTCCAGGCCGCCAATCCCGAAGGAATTGTCAACTGGCTCGGCGCGGTACTCGGATCCGGTCTGACCGGAGACGCACTCAAACACGCCACCGCGTGGACGTTCATTGTGGCGGGTGTGGCGTCCCTGGTGCTCGCAGGTTTCAGCTTCCTGCTCCCGCACACTCCTCCCAAGAAAGCCACCGAAGGCGCGGGCGAGAAACTGGCGTGGTTGGAAGCGGTCAAACTTCTCAAGCATCCCTTCGTCCTCGTATTGTGGCTGGTGACGCTGGTGGATTCGTTCGTTCATAATTGTTACTTCAACTGGACGGGAAGCTTTCTTGGCGCGGCGAAGGAAGCTGGTGGCGTCGGTATTCCGGGCAACTGGATCATGCCGGTGATGAGCGTCGGACAGATTGCGGAAATCCTGACGATGTTCGTCCTGGGCATCACGCTCAAAAAGCTCGGCTGGCGCACGACGATGATTTTCGGCATTCTCGGCCATGCGGCGCGGTTCGCGGTGTATGCATTCTTCCCGCAGCAGAAGGAACTCATCATCTTGGTGCAGGTGCTCCATGGTATTTGTTACGCATTCTTCTTCGCGACGGTTTACATTTTCGTGGATGCCTATTTTCCGAAGGACGCCCGGGCGAGCGCGCAAGGATTGTTCAACGTGATGATCCTCGGCGTCGGCGCGCTGCTCGCGAATTCAATCTGCCCGTGGTTGCTCCAGGAAAAGTTTACTGATCCGATCACGAAGCTGGCGGATTTCCATGGCTTGTTCCTCGTGCCCATGTTCTCCGCAATTGGCGCGGCCGTGGCGTTGGCGCTGTTCTTCCATCCGCCCAAGACGGAGCAAATGGGGGCCGCGAGTGCGCCCGCGCACTGACGCGTCGTCATTGTTCAAACGTGCGATAAAGATTAAGAACATGATCAAGATTAAGAAACCGGGACCGGCGCTCGTCTCCCCTCTTAATCTTAATCTTAATCTTACTCTTAATCTCCCGCCTCAGACGAAGTGAACCTCCGCAAGGCCGTTATCACCGCCGCCGGACGCCAGCAACGCACGTTGCCGCTGCAAACGCTGGTGGACCGCGACGGCCAGACCAAATCCGCGCTCACGATCCTGATCGAGGAAGTGCTGCAAGCCGGTATTGATGAGATCGGGGTGGTGATTTGTCCCGGCGAAGAAAAGTCGTTTGCTGCCGCTGCGGGGGAACATGCCCGGCGACTCCGGTTCATCGAGCAACCAGTCCCGCTCGGTTACGGTCATGCCGTGCAATGCGCTCACGGATTTACCGGCAACGAGCCACTCCTGTTGCTCGTGGGGGATCATCTCTACGTCGCCAAGGGCCCGAAGCCTTGCGCGAAGCAACTTGTGGAAATCGCGACGGCGGAAGCCTGCATGGTTTCTGCCGTGCAAGCGACGCAGGAGAGCAAGCTCCCGTACTATGGCGCGATTGGCGCGCGGCGATTGCAGGGACGCGCCGGGCTCTATCAAGTGGACCAGGTGATCGAGAAACCCACTCCCACGGTGGCCGAGCAAAAGCTCATCATTCCCGGGCTGCGTGCGGGACATTATCTCTGTTTCTTTGGGATGCACGTCCTGACCCCTTCCGTGATGGATTCATTGGACGAAGCAGTCCATCAGGCAGCCGGCGCGGGGGGCGTACAACTCTCGGCCGCCCTGCTGGCGGCGGCCGGACGCGAGCGTTATCTGGCGGCTGAACTTCATGGCCGCCGCTACGACATCGGCGTTAAATACGGTTTGCTCACCGCCCAACTTGCCCTTTCCCTCAGCGGGCCGGATCGCGATGAAGTCCTCGCCCAGCTCATAGAACTGCTGGCGCAACCCTGAGCCACATGCCGGGCCGACTCGTCCAAATCATCACTTCGCCGGACGCTGCGGTGCGCAATCAATCGCTGGACGAATTCTGCCGCACGGCCTCGCTCGCGGAACTGCTTGCGGCAGCGGCTGAATTGGAAATGTTCCGCAGCCGCAGCGAGAATCTTTACGAACGGGTCCGCGCCCTGTTCTTCCTCTATGCGCTGCATCGATTTCATCTGCCGCTCAAGTCCGGAGTTCGACAGCGCGGATTGATTTCATTTCAGGGCTATAGCCACCTGCTGCAACGCCGCTTCGAGGAGGCCATCGCCACGTTTCTGAAAGCGCAAACCGCCGGCGGCCCGTCGGACGCGATTTCCAGCGCGCTGGCCACGGCGTATTACCGGCTTGCGATTCAAACGCTGGCGGACCAGGTGCGTCGGAGTGTGCGCTCCATCCGCGGCAATCAATGGATGTTTCGCATGGGCCATCCCGCGGATCATCCGTTGCGCCTCAGGCCCGAATTGCTGCGTCACGATGCGGACGGCACATATCCCATCCTGCGCGAACGCACACCGGTGCGGATGGACCTCACGCATTGCGGCTGGAGCGACATCTTTTTCCTCGGCATGGATTATCCCGAGGGCGCAAAGGTGTTGAACGTTTCGATTGATCTCGGCGTGCATGGTCGCGATGCCAGCACGCGCCCGCCGATTGAGAGTTACCTGCGTGTCATTGACGAACCGCTGCTCCGACTCACCAGCGTGGACCTTGGCGCGACGGCGGACATTACTAATCTCGCGGACGTGTTTGACTTCGCGAAGGATTATCTGAGCCTGCTCAAAGCGGCGGTCATCGCCAGTGGCATCGTGCCACCGGGCGTGGAAGGTTCCGGGCAAAGCCTCGCCGACCTCCTCGCGCGCATCGCCGGCCAGGGACACGGACTGGAACTCGTCAGCAACGTGAATGGCATTCCCAAAGGTTCGCGGCTGGCGGTCTCAACCAACCTGCTCGCCTCCCTGATTGCCTTGTGCATGAGAGCGACCAGCCAGGCGGCGTCCCTGCGCGAGGCATTGATCGAGGAGGAACGTCGGCTGGTTCTTGCCCGCGCCGTTCTCGGCGAATGGCTTGGCGGCTCGGGCGGTGGCTGGCAGGATTCCGGCGGCATTTGGCCGGGCATTAAACTCATTGAGGGCGTAATCGCAGCCGAAGGTGATCCGGAGATTGGCATCAGCCGCGGCCGCCTGATGCCGCAACACCGAATCTTGAACCAAGACGACGCTTCACCCGCGATGCGGCAGAAGCTTCAGGACAGTCTCGTGCTTGTCCATGGCGGGATGGCGCAGAACGTTGGCCCGATTCTGGAGATGGTCACCGAAAAGTATCTCCTCCGATCTGAAGCTGAATGGCAGGCGCGATTGAGCATGTCGGGCATCTTGGGCGAAATCCTCGGCGCGCTGCGCAAGGGCAACATCGCCGCCGTCGGCGACGCAACCACGCGGAATTTTTCGGGACCAATTCAGAGCATCATTCCGTGGGCGACGAATCTGTTCACGGAAACCTTGATCCATCGCGTGCGTGGCGAGTTTGGGTGGAATTTTCTCGGCTTCTGGATGCTCGGAGGAATGTCAGGCGGCGGCATGGGTTTTATTTTCGATCCCGCCCACAAATCGCAGGGCCAATCCCGACTTCAAGGGATCATGTCGCAGACCAAACGCGAATTGGAAAGCGCGCTGCCGTTCGCGATGGAACCGGTGGTGTATGACTTCGCCATCAACGAACGCGGCACCTGGGCGGACATCTTGCTAGCGCGCGATGCGCTCATGCCCCAAGGCTATTACGCGCTCACCATGCCGCAGCTCCTGCGTCAAGATGCGCGTACGCTACCGCCCTTGCGTCGGGCTGAACTGGACAAGTTCGGCGCTGCCTGCCGCACCAACCCCGAGCTGCGCGGCATGGTGCAAACCCTGTTTGATGTGCTGCTGCCGCGGGGCAAAACCGAAACCACCGAGTCGCTTTCACTGGCTGCATTGCTGGAGAAGTACGGCTTTGACCGGACGCAGCACGAGCAAATCCGCGGCGACCTCAAGGATGGCCGCGTTGGCCTCGCGCAGAACCGTTTGCCCATAAGCACCCAGATTGAAGATGTGCAGGACGCTGACATTTATGACGCCACCACCCAGTTGCGAAGCGCGATTCAGGAGAAGGGACTCGCGGCACTGGCACGCGGCGAAGCGGCCGTCATCACGCTAGCAGCGGGAGCGGGCTCGCGCTGGACGCAGGGCGCGGGCACGGTAAAAGCGCTGCATCCTTTCTGCAAACTTGGCGGCAAGCATCGCACGTTCATCGAAACGCACCTTGCCAAGAGCCGGCGCATTGCGAGGCTTTGTGGCACGCCGCTGCCCCACATATTCACGACCGGTTATCTCTCACATCAGGCCATCGAGGAATTTCTCAAGCGCGAAAACCACTACGGTTACGACGGACCGTTATTTCTTTCCGAAGGAAAGTCGGTAGGTCTGCGGTTCATTCCCACCCAGCGCGATTTGCATTTCATGTGGGAGGAGATGCCGCAACAACTGCTCGACGAGCAGCAGCAAAAGGTGCGCGACAGTCTGCGCCACGCATTGCTCGGGTGGGCGCGGGCAGCTGGGGAAGCAGGTGACTACACGGACAATGTGCCCTGGCAATGCCTACATCCGGTCGGCCATTGGTTCGAGATTCCGAATCTGCTGCGCAATGGCACCCTGGTCCGGTTGTTGGAACAACGCCCGCAGTTGAAACATATCCTGCTGCACAATGTGGACACGGTTGGCGCGGACGTTGACCCGGCAATGCTGGGCTTGCATATCGAGATGGGGGGATGTCTTACCTTCGAGATGATCACAAGGCGCATCGAGGATCGCGGCGGTGGACTGGCACGAGTTAATGGCCGTCCGCGCATCGTCGAAGGCCTCGCCATGCCGCGCGAGGAGATTGAATTCGAGCTTTCCTATTACAATTCGATGACCAGTTGGATTGACTTGGACAAGCTGCTCGCTGTCTTTCAACTCACGCGCGCCGACCTGACGAATGAAGAAAAAGTTTCCGCCGCCGTGCGCACGCTTGCCGCGAGGTTGCCGACCTACATCACGCTGAAAGAGGTGAAGAAGCGCTGGGGCCACGGCCAGGAGGATGTTTTCCCCGTCGCCCAATTCGAGAAGCTCTGGAGTGACATGACCGCGTTGCCGGAGGTGGACTGCAAATTCGTCGTCGTGCCGCGGCAGCGCGGACAACAGCTCAAGGACCAGTCACAGCTCGACGGCCGGCTGCGCGATGGCTCGGCGGCTTATGTCGAGGGCTTGTGCGAATGGATCAAATTGTGGCAAGGCAACCACGGATAACGCTGGGTCGCGCGGCTCGAAAATCGATGTTCAAGGAAACGAATAGAATGGGTACCCATTTTCGTCAGTGTTTCTGCTGTGCAACCATGTCGTCATGCATTATCACATTTCAAAATCTACGCTTTGAACTAAGAAACATCCTATGAACACCCCCCTGAATCGCCGATCTTTCCTGAAACGCTCCGCCCTGGCTGCCGGAGCCGTGTCCCTCGCGCCCTTCAATATCCTTTCCGCCGCCAACGCCGGCGACAATATCCGCATCGCCCAAATCGGCTGTGGCGGCCGCGCAATGTCGCACCTTGGAGCGACACTCACCGAGCAAATCGTTGCCATGGTGGACGTGGATGAGAAGCGGCACGACGCGGTCCGAAAGCTAATGGCCGACAAAGGCGTGGACGCGAGCAAGATTCAGGTGTTCACGGATTACAGGAAGATGTTCGACAAGCTCAGCCGGCAGATAGACGCCATCTTCATCGCCACGCCGAACCATCACCACGCTCTGCCCTCGCTGATCGCGATTGATAAAGGCATCAACGTTTATTGCGAGAAACCGGTGTGTCGCGCAATTTCGGAGGCCCGACAAATGCGGGCGGCCGCGGCAAAGTCGAAAGTCGCCACGCAAATGGGAAATCAGGGGCATTGCGAGGAAGGCTATCGCCGGCTGTGCGAATACATCTGGTCGGGGGCGATAGGCAAGGTCACCGAAACGCACAGTTGGACCAATCGCGCCAACGGCGGCGAAGGACCGCGTCCACCGAAGGAAGCCGTTCCGACAGGCATCCATTGGGACGAATGGATCGGTCCTGCGCCGTATCGTGACTTCCACAGCGATCTGCATCCGCACTCCTGGCATGGCTGGCACGACTTCGGCAACGGCTCCATCGGCAACATGGGTTGCCATGTGCTCGACGGCGTTTTCTGGGCGCTCAAAGTGGACCATCCCACCAGCATTGAAGTCGAGGCGATGCGCGGCGGCAGTGATGAACGTTACCCAATGGGCAGCCGCGTCCGCTGGGACGTACCCGCGCGGGGTGACATGCCTCCGTTGAAGGCTTATTGGTATGAAGGCCTGAAACAGGACGCCACCGGCCGGCCAAGCGGTAACTTGCGGCAGGTCGTGGGCGATGACCGCAACTTCCCAGCTCTGCTGCATGATTTGCGCAAGCAATACCCGGATGAAGAACTGGATCGGGGCGACAGCGGCACCCTTTACGTGGGTGAGAAGGGCGCCATCTTCACGGGCACGTACGGTGACAAGATGCACATCGTGCCTTACGCAAAAATGGAAGAAGCGCCTGTCCCGCCGAAAACACTACCGCGGCCGAAGGGTATTTTCGTGGACTTTCTCGACGCCGTTCGCGCAGGCAAGAAAGAGACGGCAGTGGATTTTGACTATGGCACCCGCCTGACAGAATTTGCCATCCTCGGCAACCTGGCCATGAAAGCCGGCGCCGGCAAGAAGGTGATGTGGGACGGCCCGAACATGAAGGTCACGAATCTGCCCGAACTGAACGCATTCGTTAAACGCGAATCGCGCAAGGGTTGGAACGCTTGAGCCAGCGGTCCGCGGGAATCGCGACCGCGCTTCCTGCCAGGTCATTCCGATAAACGGAAGACGCGTTCGTCGGAATTGAGATCCGTTAGCAGTTGCGCAACGGAGCGGTGTTGCCCGGGCAGAATCAAGTCAGGCGCGAGTTCCGCGAATGGCTCCAACACGAACCGCCGTTCCACCGCCCGGGGGTGCGGCAGCATAAGACCGCTTGACGTTCGGATTTCCTTCCCGAAACAAATCAGATCGAGATCCAAGCGGCGCGGCTCATTCAGGACGGACTTGGGCTTGCGGCCAAACTCCTTCTCCAATTGCAGCATTTTTGCCAGCAACGATTCGGGCGTTTCCTTCGCGCGGGTCAATAGCCCGATGACGGCGTTAACAAACGGCGGAGAACCGGGTGGGCAGTTCACGGGGGTGGTCTGCCAAAGGGATGATCTCAACGGCGGCTGCATCGAGAATTCCATCAGCCGGTCCATGGCGCGCCGGAGAATGCTTTCAGAGTCACCCATGTTCGAGCCGAGCGAGATAAAGGCGGTTGTCATTTAGCCCTCCGGCAGGCGCCTTTACTTCAATCCCAGCACGTCCTGCATGTCGTAAAGCCCGGGCTCCTGTTTCACCACCCAAAGAGCTGCGCGCAGCGCACCATTGGCGAACGTGTCACGGCTCGACGCTTTATGCGTCAGTTCAACGCGCTCGCCGTTCGTGGCGAAGACCACCGTGTGATCGCCCACCACATCGCCGCCGCGCACGGAATGAATCCCGATCTCGGCCGCCGTGCGTTCGCCCACAATGCCTTCGCGCCCGTGACGCGCAGCGGTGTGCAGTTGCACGTTGCGGACATCCGCCAGGATTTCCGCCAGCGACTTCGCCGTGCCGCTAGGCGCATCCTTTTTGAGGCGATGATGCATCTCGATTACTTCGAGATCGAAAGCCGGGCCGAGAATCTCCGCCGCCTTGCGCGTGAGCCAGAAGAGGGTGTTCACTCCGGTTGAATAGTTCGAGGACCACACTACCGGAATACGTGATGCGTAATGCGTGATGCGTGATTTCTCGTCATTGTTGTGGCCGGTGGTACCGATGACCAGCGACTTGCCCTGAGTGGCGCATAATTCCGCGATCTCCGGGGTCGCGCTATGCAGACTGAAATCGATCACCGCATCGCACGAGGCGATGATCGCCGCCAGATTGTCTCCCTGGTCAACCTGACCGACGACGGCGAGGCTGGCATGATTCGGGGCGCAAGTGATGAGCGCCTGGCCCATGCGCCCCTTGGCACCGGTAATGATAATTTTGGTCATGGTGTCACGTGTTGCGTATTGTGTATTGCGTCCAGCAGCAGTTGAGCGGCGATTGAAGTCTTGACGCAAGACGCAACTCGACTTCCGATCACTTCAAAACCCCGCACGCCTTCAAAGACTTCCGCAACTTCTCGCGACTTTCTGACGAAATCGGCACGAGCGGCAGGCGAAACTCGTCTTCCATCATTCCCATCATCGCCAGCGCGCCTTTCACCGGACCGGGATTTGTTTCGATGAACAAGTCTTTGAAGATCGGATAGAACTTTTCGTGGAGTTTGAGTGCGAGGGAGAAATTGCCATCGCGGTAGGCGCGGACCATGTGCGCCACCTCGCGGGGGATCACATTGGAAGCCACACTCACCACGCCGTGCGCACCCACCGCCATGAATGGCAGCGTAAGCGCATCATCACCACTGAGGATCGTGAACTTGTGTCCCAGCGCGGCGCGCAGTTGCGAAACGCGGTCCGGATAGCCACCCGCTTCCTTGATGGCGACAATATTCACGCTGTCGTGCGCCAGGCGATTCACCGTGTCCACGCTGATTTCAATGCCGCAACGACCCGGAATGCTGTAGAGAATGAGCGGCAGCTTGGTGGAACGTGCGACCGCATGGAAATGCTGGAACAAACCCTCCTGCGTCGGCTTGTTGTAATACGGCGCGACCTGCAGCGACGCGTCCGCACCGGACTTCTCGGCTTCCTGCGTCAAATAAATGGCTTCCTTCGTCGAGTTTCCGCCGGTGCCAGCGATGACCTTGATCTTGCCATGCACAAACTTGACCGACAGCGCGATGACGCGAATGTGCTCTTCGTAATCAAGCGTGGCGGATTCGCCGGTCGTGCCGACGGGCACGATGCCGTCCACGCCGGCCTTGACCTGTGACTTGATCAGGCGTTCGAGTGCGGGTTCGTCAATTTGACCGTTCTTGAATGGGGTAACGATTGCCGTGTATGTGCCGGTGAATTGCATGCTTAATTTCTCCAAACGTGCGACATAACATCAGAAATACCGGTCGGCTTGGCGAGCAGGAAATTTCTGAGGTCGGAGCGCCGGTCTCCGACCCGGCGTGTTTCAAACCCGACAACATCAGCGCGCCGGGCCGGAAACCGGCGCGCTGTCAAATCTCCACCCGTCCTTCAAACACAAAATCCGCCGGCCCGGTCAGGCGCACGTCATCAAAATCCGCGCCGCTGTTTTTGAAGCTGACTTCCAGTGTGTCGCCACCTTGCACCTGCACCTTGACAGGCGAGGTGAACTTGTGGACCCGCGTGGAAATCATTCCCGCCGCGCTCACGCCCGTGCCGCAGGCCAGTGTTTCGCCTTCCACGCCGCGCTCAAACGTGCGCACGCGAATGTGATTTGGGCCCAGCACTTGGACGAAGTTCACATTGGTCCCGCGTGGACCAAAATGCGCGTGCCGACGAATCTCCGACCCAAGCGACATCACCATCGCCTTGTCGGCGTCCGGTACGTAAAGCACTGCGTGCGGCACGCCGGTGTTGAGCGAGTGAATCGTTGCCATGCCGGTTGAAAGCTGGACCGAATCGTTTAACCGCAAGTCTTTCGGTTTGGTAAGATTCACGGTCACGCGGTCGCCGCTCAGAACGGCAGTAATGATTCCCGCGCCGGTTTCGAAGGTAAACGAACCATTTGCACCAGTGGTCTTCTGCACAAATCGTCCAAAGCAACGCGCGCCGTTTCCGCACATTTCGCCGGCACTGCCGTCGCTGTTGTAAAAATCCCACGCCCAATCCGCTTTGCCAGTGCGCGATGGGACCAGCAGCATTACGCCGTCTGCGCCTACGCCGCGATGGCGGTCACAAAGCCGCACGACTTGTTGGGGCGAGAGTTGAACCTTGCCGGCGTGATTATCAATGAAGATGAAATCATTCCCCGCACCGTTCATTTTTGTGAATTCCAAAAGCATGAACGCATAATACGACAGCTCTGCCATGTGTAAAAGCAGAAGCGAGGAGAAATCAGGCCGGCACGAGCAAGATGCAATCGCCGACGGCGGAGGAGCTTGAACGTTATGGCATCGAAACGACCACTGAACAGCCTGCCCAAGTGACTCAGCCCCCAATTCCGACTGTGCCGTCAGCCATAAGGCCTCCTTTGGTGACGCTGCCACCATCCTCTACTGAGCCTACACAAACGACTTAGGTTGCTTGAGGCAAGCGGGCGAGACTCCGAATCTCAATCAACTTCTTCATCACGTCGTACAGATTCCCATTCGAGTTCTTAGTGCCGAAGGCGTCGTGCAATTGCTTGTAGAGCGCGTAGAGTTCCTTGTATGTCCCGTGCGCTTTGGGGTTGGGTTTGAATACCTTCACCTTCAGGCCGGTCATCCTCTTCAAGGCAGACGGGTAATCCGCGTGCGCTCCGGCCACGACAGCGGCAGCGATGGCGGAGCCGAGTGCGCAGGTTTGCGCAGAGCGACTGACTTTCATCGGGCGGCCGGTCACGTCGGCGTAGATTTGCATTACCACGGGATTCTTCTCTGCGATGCCGCCGCAGTTTACGACTTGCTCGATCTTTACGCCGTATTCCTCGAAGCGGTTGATGATCGTCAGCGCTCCAAACGCGGTGGCTTCGATCAGCGCTCGGTAAATCTCTGCTGGCGTGGTGTAGAGCGTCTGGCCCATTAGCATGCCGGTGAGTCGTTGATCCACGAGGATGGTGCGGTTGCCGTTGTTCCAATCGAGCGCGAGCAGGCCGCTCTCGCCGGGCTGCAATTTCGCCGCGGCTGCGGTAAGCGCCCCGTGCGTACCGGCTTTGCCGAGTGGCTTCACGTAATTGACGAACCAGTTGAAAATGTCGCCCACTGCCGATTGCCCGGCTTCGATGCCGAAATGTCCCGGCAACACGCTACCGTCCACGATGCCGCAGACGCCCGGCACATCGGCGAGCGTTTGGGTATTCGGCGACACCGCGATGTCACAAGTGCTCGTGCCGATGATTTTCACCAGTGTCCCGGGTGCAACGCCCGAACCGACCGCGCCGAGATGCGCATCGAACGCGCCGACTGCAACCGGAATCCCGGCGGTCAACCCGGTTCGCTTTGCCCATTCCGCTGTGAGTCCGCCGACCGCGCGATCAATCGAATGAACGCGCGAGGTAAGTCGTGAGCGCAGTTCGCCCAACTTGGGGGCCAGCTTGGAAAGGAACTCCGCGTCCGGATAGCCACCCCATTTTGCGTTCCACATCGCCTTGTGACCGGCGGCGCACACACCCGCAATGAAGGTGTCGGGATGTTCCGTTCCGGTGAGCGCGGCGGGAACGTAATCGGAAAGCTCCACCCAGGATTGGGCGGCATTGAACACCGCCGGCGCGGTACGCAAGCAATGGAGAATCTTGCTCCAGAACCATTCGCTCGAATACGTGCCGCCGCATTTGGCGAGAAATTGCGGGCGTAATTCTTTCGCCAGAGCGGTGATCTCACCCGCCTCCGCGATTCCGGTGTGGTCCTTCCACAGCCACGCCATCGCGGCGGGGTTGTTGGCGAACTTCTTCTGGAATGCGAGCGGCTGGCCATTGGCGTCCACCGGCAACGGCGTGCTGCCGGTGGTGTCCACGCCGATGCCGATGACCTGTTCGGCCTTGAAACCCTTGGCGGATTTCCTCGCGGCGGCGAGCGCCTGCTTGATGGTGATCTCTGCGCCCTTGACGTAATCAGCGGGATGCTGTCGCGCGAGATTCGGATCGCGCGAAAGGATCACGCCCTGAGTGCCGTGGGCGTAGGTCCAGACAGCAGCGGCGACTTCCGAGCCATTGGCAACGTTGACGATGAGGGCGCGAACCGAGTTCGTGCCGTAATCCAGACCGATGGTGTATTTCGCGCTCATGATGCGAGGTTTAACTTTGAATGATGATTTTGACGACCTTGTCCGTGTAGGCGGTGTTGAGTTCAAAAGCCGCAGGAGTTTGCTTCAACGGAAAGCGGTGACTGACCAGGCCACGCAAATCCACGCGACCACTCTCCGCGAGGCGGATGGCGCGTGGGTAGGTGTGTTTCATGCGGCGGCTCATGATGATCGTGAGGCCCTTTCGGCGCGCGTTCGAGGCTTTCAATTCCACCCGATCTTCGCAACCGGAAATGCCGACGATCACCAGTCGTCCGCCGAGCCGCAACATGTCCGCCGCCTGCGCAACCGATTGATCGGCCCACGCGGCTTCGATGGCCACGTCCACACCGCGACCGTGCGTTTCCTTCTGGATGCGCTTCACCGCGTCTTCTTTGTCGTAGCGAATCGGAATGCCGCCCCACTTTTCCGCGAGCTTGAGCCGCCATGAAAATTTGTCCGTGATGAAGATCGGGTCCGCACCAGCGAGCCTGGCCATTTGCAGAATGAGCAGACCAATCGGCCCAGCGCCAATGATCGCAACGCTGGAACCGACGCGGAGCTTCGCGAAATCCACCGCGTGGATTGCCACGCCGAGCGGTTCGAGCAGCGCGGCTTCCTCGTCGTCAATGGCGCGCGGCACGGGGAAGCAACTGTGCGCGGGCATGAGCATCCATTCGCACAGGCTGCCACCGCAGGGAAAATTACCGCAAAAGTGGAGATGGTGGCACAGGTTCGGATGGCCGTGCTCGCATTGTTCGCAATGGCCGCACGGCTGCGCCGGGTCCACGGCGACGCGCGTACCGGGTTCGAGCGGCTGAAAATTGCCGTCCGTGCTTTCCGGTCCAACGGCCTCGACCACGCCAGAGAACTCGTGGCCGATGCAGAGGGGCTCTCGAATGACCGTGTCGCCGATGCGGCCATCCTGATAGAAGTGCAGATCGCTGCCGCAGACCCCGGTGGTTTTCACGCGGAGCAAGACCTCGCCTGGTCCCGGTTTGCCCGGGTGCGGTATGCGATCCACGCGCAAATCGCGCGCGCCATGCAGCCGCGCAGTGAGCATGGTGGAGGGTTTGGAGGGCTTGGTCATTTCGGGAAGTTAGCCTGTGTTTGTGTCCACTGTCTCACTCCAAATATCCTCGAGCTTCTTTCGCACCGACATCGCAACAGACTCGTCACGACTGGCAAACCAGCCAAACTCGTCGTGCGAGACAAACACGGCGTCTCGACCTGACGAAGTAAGAATGTGGCAATTCCATACGAACTGCAACGACACCACAAGAATCGAAACCGCATCGTCCGCCTCGTCTGGGGCAAGCAGATGTCCGGGAGCATCAATGAGCGGTCTCGACTCGCCAAGCGCCTGACGAAATCGAGCGAATAGCGGCATGTGCTGGCTGGACGGCCAGACCGCCCAATCGCCCAGCAAGAACAACAACTCAGGCGCTGGCTCGACCAGCGAGTAAAGAAAACGTCCAAATGCGACCTTCTGTCCTGAATCAGCCGGAATTGTGAACTCGACGAAATGAAAAAGAGGCGACGTGATGTCCGGGTACGGACCAACGACGTAGCCCTCAATGTGTCGCGTCGGAAAATCCCGCCGTGAGCACCATTTAGCGCACTCGGAATACGTCAGGCATCGCATGAGCAAGAGGCGTCAAAAGCAGGTTGCTGGCTTTCAGAAGACGCGGAAAATGATTCTCCCTCTCCTGGGGGAGAGGGTCGGGGTGAGGGCAGGCGTTTCACCATTTTAATCTTAGGAGGCTTCGCAGCCGGCGTTCGGCAGACGCCTACTTATTCGCAACCACACGCAGCACGGTCAAGGAATTTGGCGGCAGGGTGTGCGTGAAACGCGGCGCGTTGACCGACAGTTCACCTGGCACGGGCGCAACCTTCCGCGGCTGCTCGAAGGAATTCTCGTCACGCAAATCGCCGCTGAGGAGCAACAGCCTTGCCTTCGCGCCAACTTTTCCCGCCCCGGCCAAGTTTACCTCAAGGGCGGCGGCTTGAGTGTCGCCATTCACCAGCTTGACGATGACTTCGGTCGTGGCGTCATCGCGCGTGGCGGAAGCGTAGAGTTTCTTGCCTGAAGCGGCATCGAGCTTCACCGGCAAGACGACATCGCCGCGATGGTGAGCGAAGAGTTGTTGCACATAATAGTTGGGCGTGCCGTAACTGCGGAGGTTGTCCACCCAGATGAGATTGGGCCGCCATTGCCAGCCTTCCTCGTGTGCAAAGAGCGGCGCATAACTCGCGAGGCGGACGACCTCGGCGTTGCGTTCCATGCACGTCATGAATGCGGCCTCGGCTAGCGCACATTCGAGGTTGTTGCGGTTGAGAACACTCACGACCTTGTCGCTCTGTGCGGCGTATTCGCCGAAGAAGACCTTCGGGCCTTTGCGGTCGTAGCTGTCAAAGCGGTTGGCATTCTCGAAAAACCAATTGGGGGTGTCGTAGCAATGCTCATCCACGATGTCGGCGTTCAGCTCGCGCAGCTTGGGCCAGGCGAAGTGAAAACGTTTGTCGTTCGGTTGCGGGCCGGCGCTGGAGATGAGTTGAATCTCCGGATGCTTTTTCTTGAGCACCGAATGAAAGCGCGCGTAGCGGTCAATGTAAGGTTGATCCCAGTTCTCGTTGCCGATGCCGATCATCTTCAGATTGAACGGAGCGGGATGACCCATCGCCGCGCGCTTTGCGCCCCAGGTGGAGTTGCTTGGGCCGTTGGCAAACTCGATGAGATCAATCGCATCCTGAATGTAGGTGTCGAGTTGTTCGGGCGTGCATTGCTCGCCAGAATTGAACTGGCACGCCAGGCCGCAACTCAGGATCGGCATTGGTTCAGCACCGAGGTCCTCGCACAGTTGAAAGTACTCGTAGAAACCCAGGCCGAAGCTTTGGTAGTAATCTGGTGCGGGGCGATGGAGGAATTCATAGTTCCAGCGGTTGATGAGTAACCCGCGTTCTTCAATCGGGCCAATCGTTTTCTTCCACTGGTAGCGCTTGTCGAGTTCGCTACCTTCGACAATGCAGCCGCCGGGAAAGCGCAGGAAGCCTGGTTTCATGTCCGCAAGAATTTGCACCATGTCGGCGCGCAATCCGCCGGGGCGTTGTTTCCAGGTGTTTTCGGGAAACAGTGAAATCATGTCGAGGTCCACCGTGCCCGCGCCATCCATCAGCACATAAAGTTTCGCTTTGGCGTCCGTGAGGCGCGGTCGTAGCACAATGTCGCGCTTCGTCCATTCGCTCGCCAGCCGTTCAATTCGCACCGTGTCCAGCAGGGCGCCATTGGAACTGTAAAGCTCGATGCGCAGTCGGGCGTTGCCGGTGACATTCCGGATTTGCGCGGAGAAGTGATAAGCCTCGCCCTGACGCACGCCGATGCCGCGAAAGCCTTCATTACTGACACCGAACAGATCCTTGCCTTCGGACTCCATGCGCAGGTAGTGCGGGTTCTTGGCATTGAAAGGATTCTCAGTGCGGATCGCCAGCGTGCCGCGCGCCTTGCTGGGACTGATTTTGGACCAGCCCATCATTGATTCGGGAAACTCGAATGAGCGGTTCTTCACGAGTTCGGCGTACAGTCCACCGTCCGCGCCAAGGTTGATGTCCTCGAAGAACAGTCCCCACATGGCGGGATTGATCCGCGCGCCGGGTAGGCCGGTTTGGATGGTGAGCGTGGCGGCGCTGGAAGAAAATGTCAGCGCGGTGAGCAATAGGGCGAGCGATGGTCTTGGGTTCATGTTCGGTTGGTTTCAGTCAATCCATTTGGTGTTCGTCGGACAATGCCAAAGTGCAGCGGAGCGCCGGTTTCCGACCCGGAGCGA
>Ga0315910_10001283_pt1 | contig 23339 bp, 14 predicted proteins | sample EdamamesoilMG_FD_204470 | JGI IMG/M metagenome (GOLD analysis project Ga0315910, IMG submission 204470) | Garden soil microbial communities collected in Santa Monica, California, United States - Edamame soil | ecosystem: Environmental > Terrestrial > Soil > Garden | place: USA: California... | reverse complement strand
ACAGCTCCTGCTCGGCGCCGCACTCGCCTCGGTCGCGCTCACGCTCCCCGGTCCGGCATTTTTCCAGGCCACACTCGCGCTTTTCTGGCTGGTCGCGTTCAGCTCGGCCACGCACGACATCGCGGCCGACGGTTTCTACCTGCTCGCGCTGCCCGAGCACCAGCGTGCGGCGTTTGTCGGTGTGCGCAGCGTGTTTTTCCGTCTCGCCATGATCGCCGGGCAGGGCGGGCTCGTCGCGCTGGCCGGTCGCTGGATGCAGGTCGGCGCGACTCCGGCCCAGGCCTGGGCCTGGATCTTCGGCATGCTGGCGGCGTTTCTTTTCGCGATCGGTCTCGGGCACGCGTTCGTGCTGCCGCGGCCGGCGGGCGACGGCGCGACGTCGGGCGCCCGGCCCGCGCTCGCGGACTGGCTCGCGGTGTTCATCGCGTTTTTCCGCAAGCCCGGCATCGCCGTCGCGATCGCCTTCATGCTCCTCTACCGGTTCGCGGAGGCGCAGCTGGTCAAGCTCGCCCAGCCCTTCCTTCTCGATGCGCGCGCCGACGGCGGACTCGGCCTGACCACCGGGCAGGTCGGCGTGATCTACGGTACGCAGGGCACGATCGCGCTCCTCGCCGGCGGTCTGCTCGGCGGGTGGATGATCTCGCGCCTCGGCCTGCGCGCGATGCTCTGGCCGATGGCCGCCGCCATCAACGTGCCCAATCTCGTCTACGTCTACCTCGCGGTCGCGCGACCGGAATCGACCGGGATCGTCAGCCTGGCGATCGTGTGCGAGCAGGGTGGATACGGCTTCGGGTTCACCGCCTACATGCTCTATCTCATGCTCGTGGCCGAGGGCGGTCACAAGACCGCGCACTACGCGATCTGCACCGGCTTCATGGCGCTCGGCATGATGCTGCCCGGGATGGTTTCCGGCTGGCTCCAGGAGCAGCTCGGCTATGTGAACTTCTTCGGCTGGATCTGCCTCGCGACGATCCCGTCCTTCGTCGTGACCGCGCTGATCAGGGTGGCGCCGGAGTACGGGCGGAAGCGGTAGCACCGCCGTGCCGACGGCGGCGGCGCCCGCCGGCCGCGGACCGCTACCGCTCCTCCACGATCCGCCGGGCGGCGGCCGCGTCGGGCGCGACGATCTTGCGCACGCCGAGGTTGGTCGTGACCTCGAAGAGCTTCGCGTCACCCACCGGCTTGATGAACGTGACCTGCTGAACCACCTCCGTCGCCGCCGCCTTCTCCGCTGCGGTGGGCTTCTCCCCGACCGGCGACAGGCTCGCCTCGAAGATGAGCGCGCCGCCGTCGGCATACTTGAGGTCCAGATCGAATTCCATGAGCTCGGCCCACGAGTTGATGATGTGAAACGAGCCCTCGCCCGTGGTCTCGTTCCAGGTGAATCCGTTCACGACGATCTGGTGGCCGATCTCGCCGCCGCTCCAGGGGCGCTCGGCGAGAAACTCCGCCGGTAGTGCCATTTCCACTTCACGCGGCAGCGCGGCGAGCAGCGGCCGGCCGCGGCGCAGCTCGGCGCGCGCCCATTCGAACGAACCATTGCCGGGCGGGGCCCGGTGGACGACCGGCTTGGTCTTGAACCCCGTCATGATCGACTCGAGTCCCTTGCGGTACTTCGGGTGCTTCCACGGCTCGTCGTGCGGGGTGTCGTTGATGATCTCGAAGATCGCCGGGAGGTCGGTGTAGTAGCCCGCGATGTCGAGCCAGTGCGCGCGCGCGTAGAGCATGCAGGTCGCGCCGATCTGGTCGCGCCCGGCATTCGGCGCGCACAGCTGCACGGTCTCGAGGCCACCCTCCTTCTTCGCCACGACGACGGTGTTTTTCGGCCCGGCGAGCGGATCGGTGCTCTCGACCACCACGACGCTGGACCGTCCGGCGGCGACGAGCGGCTTCGCGTCGGCCAGGCGCTGGAGAAACGCCAGGTCCTGCGGCGCGAGCGATTCGAGCGGTACGACAGTTTTGCGACCGTCGGCGAGCACGATGGCGGCGAACTCGCCATCGATGCGCGCCTTCTGTGCGCCCTGGTAGGCGGCGCTGACCGGCGGCTCGACCGGACGGGCCGCCGGACCCGGGTGCGACGCGGAGGTGGCGCCGGCGCTGGAATCCGAGGAAGCATTCCGGCCGCATCCAACGAATGGAGACACGACCGGCACGAGAAGCAGCAGGGCGGCGGCGACGCGAAGCATGCCGCGCCGCGGACGCGACGAGGCGCGGCCGACGAAGGGTTCGGAGGGCATGATCCATTATTCGACCAAATCCCGCGTCTATTGAGGTGGTCGTCCCGCACACCCCGGCCGAGCCTGCGCCGGCTCAACCTCTCCGCGCGGCCGCGTCCGGCGCGGGGCGCGGCAGGGTCTCGCCGTCGTGCCAGTGCCCGTGCACCTGAAGGGTGCGCGGCAGGAGCGGCACGCCGCGTTCGCCCGCCTGGAGTTTCGAGAACAGCAGGTCGATCGCGGCACGGCCGATCTCCTCGGGGTGTTGCTCGACGCCCGACCAGTCCTGATGCGAGGTCACGTCGAGCGAGACGAGGCCGACCTGCCACCCGATGCGGCGGCGGGCCGCGGTGAGCCACGCGCCCATGGCGTTGAGCTCGTTGTGGAAGGTGGAAAGCGTCAACACGCAGTCGACCTTGTGCCGCACGATCCACGCCACGAACTCCCGTGCGCCCATCTCGGTGGGGAGCAGGGGCGGGATGTCGGCGAGTTGCGGCACGCTCGAGCGCAGACCGGCGTAGCCGAGCGACCAGCGTCCGTCCGTGATCTCATCCTGGTAGCGTTCGATCGCGAGGCCGACCCGGCGGTAGCCGGCCTCGACGACCCGGCGCGCCGCCATCGACACGGCCTCCGTGTGGTCGCTCACGACACAGTCGAGCCGCGGCGTCTTGATGCTGCAGTGCCCCACCTGCACGAAGACGAAGTCGTCCCACGGCAGCGAGATCTCGTGCGGGTCGGCCGGGAAGGCCGCGAGCAGCACGCCGGTGATGCCGCGTGCCGTGAGGATCTCGCCGAGGCGGCGGCCGGTCATGCCGCGCGAGCCGAGCGTGAACTCCGTGATGCCGAAGCCGAACGACTCCGCGCGCTCGCGGGCTCCGTCCCAGTTGCGCACTAGCGTCGCGGAGGCGCGCCACTCGCGCGACTCCGCCACCGGCGCGACGAACGCGAGCGTGCCGAGGTGGTGGTGCACCTGGCCCCGCCGCGTGGCCCGCATGACGCGACCGACGAGCGCGTTGTGGTGGTAGCCCACTTCTTCCGCGGCGGATTGGACGCGTTGTTTTGTGGATACGGCCACCCGCGCGGCGCCGCTCAGGCAGCGCGAAGCGGTGGAGACCGAGACGCCGGCGAGCCGGGCCACGGCGTGGAGGGTCGGGGTGGGTCGTGATGGGGACACGACGGATCCGGCCCCGGTTCTGGGTGGCTCCGCGCGAGGCGTCAAGTGCGTCACCCCGCGGGCGTGCGCCGCGGTGGAACGCTCGATTCGCCCCGCAACGCAACGTTTGCACAGCGGCGGCATCGCGTCTCGACTCGCGACGTACGAGAAGCAGGACGGCAGGCCCCAATGCCGCAGACAGCCCCGGTGACTCACTCCCCAGCAGCGACCCCATCCGGGACACCGTCTTCGCGCGAGGCCCGACTCCACGCAAGCACCTCCACCCTCCCCAAAGTCCGTCTCGTATCCCTGAACATGAAGAACAAACCCACTCCACGGCACCTGAGGCGCGCCGCCCTGCTCGCCTCGTTGCTCGCTTCCGGGGCGCACCTGCACGCTCAAGAGACCGCAGCTGCCAGTGCGCCAACCGTCCCGACCGCCGACGACGATGCGGAGATGGTCGTGCTCTCCCCGTTCGAGGTCACCGCCACGCAGGATGGTAGCTACACGGCCGATACGACGCTCGCCGGCAACCGCCTGAACACCGAGCTGCGCGACGTCGGCAGCGCCGTGACCGTGGTGACGAAGGAGTTTCTCCAGGATGTCAGCGCCACCGACAACACCTCGCTCCTCCAGTACACGGTCGGCACCGAGGTCGGCGGCACGCGCGGCAACTTCGCCGGCGTCGGCGACGCGGCCCAGCTCAACGAGGACACCCTCCGCCCGAACGAGAACACCCGCGTGCGCGGCCTCGCCGCGGCCGACAACACCCGCGACTACTTCCGCTCCGACGTGCCGTGGGATGCCTACAACGTCGAGCGCGTCGATCTCCAGCGCGGCGCCAACTCCATCCTCTTCGGTCAGGGCAGCCCCGCCGGCATCATCAACAGCGGCCTGAAGTCACCGCAGTTCCGCAACTTCGGCTCGGTCGAGTTCGGCATCGGCAGCTACGGCACCACGCGCACGACGGTGGACGTCAACCGCGAGTTCGTCCCGCACGAGCTCGCCTTCCGCCTCGCGCTCCTGGCCGAGGACGAGCAGTACCGGCAGGATCCCGCCTACTCCGAGGACCGGCGCGTGTTCGCCGCACTCCGCTACGAGCCCCGGGCGCTGAACCGCGGCGGCACGTTCACCTCGATCAAGGCCAGCTTCGAGTCCGGCAAGATCGACAGCAACAACCCGCGCATGCTGCCGCCGGCCGACGCGATATCGCCGTGGTTCACCGAGCTCGGCCAGGCGACCTACAACCAGTTCCAGGCCTTCGACCATCTCTCCGGCCGGCCCAATCACGGGCAGTTCCGCGTCAACCTCGCCGCGACCGGCGCACCCAATCCCGCCTACGAACCTGTGATCGGCACCTTCGCGTTCCCGTCCGGCCGCGCCGGCCCGACGGTGTTCATGGCGAACGGCACGCAGAGCATGATGGTGACCGACGTGATCGGCGCCTTCGTCAGCGGTGGCCGCGGACCCGACGGCAGCGTCGACGGCGGCATCGCCTCCATGCCCGACAACGGCTGGGTCTCGCTCCATGGTACTGCGCAGTGGGCCATCAACGCCGGCGCGCCGTATTCAAAGGCTGGACTCTGGAAGAACGGCCTCATGACCGACGCCTCGGCCTACGACTTCTACAATCGCCTCATCGACGGCGACTCGAAGGAGGAGTGGCAGGACTTCAATGTCGGCAACCTCAACCTCTCGCAGACCTACTTCCACAACCGGCTCGGCATCTCGCTCGATTACTCGCGCGAGCGCTACGAGAACGGGCAGAAGGCCGTGCTCCCCGGCGAGGTGCGCCTGCAGATCGACCCGATGGCGGTCTTCGGCGACGGCACGCCCGACGCGGGCCTGCCCGACGGCGGCGAACCCTACTCGGACGGCACGCCGAATCCCAATGTCGGCCGCGCTTTCGTCTCGTCGAACAACGCCTGGGGCAACCGCTCCTCCGACATCGAGCACGAGACGGTGCGCGCCACCGCGTTCGTCCAACACGACTTCAGCGAGAACGGCGAGGCGTGGTACCACCGCGCGCTCGGCGTGCACACGCTCACGGGATTGCTCGGGCGCGAGACGACGGAGAGCGATGCGCGCTCCTGGCAGCGCTACGGCATCTTCGACGACTCCTACTATGCGCTCTCCGGCCGCACGGACCAGCGCTTCAACGGCGCGCTCACGCCCGTCCAGGTGATCTACCTCGGCGATTCGCTCCGCGGCCGCACGCTCTCCGGCGCGAAGCTGCCGTCGATCAAGGGCAACACGACAATGACGAGCGGCGCGATCCGCTACTTCGACTCGACCTGGAACTCGACGGTCGATCCCGCCGCGCCCTGGCAGAACGGCTTCTACCTGCCCGGCACGGCCGAGCGGAATTCGACGCAGTCGGAAAACCCCGCAAACTACGTGGGCTGGACGACCACTCAGCTCAACATCGTCGACGCCGAGGCCTCGGCCGCCAACCGCGACCGCCTGACCACGCGCGCCACGCTGAACAAGGCGGAGACCGAGTCGCAGGCCCTCGTCTGGCAGGGCAAGTGGCTCGAGGACTCGATCGTGAGCATCGTCGGCTGGCGCAAGGACGTCGCGCGCTCCTGGGCGTTCGATATGTCGCCCAATGATTTTCCCGTCACGGAGGACCGCGGCTCGGTCGACCTCAGTCCCGAATACTACAGGCTGCCGGACGAGGGGCAGCGCATCGACGTGGACTCGAAGTCCTACAGCGTGGTCGTGCACGCCACGGAGCTGCCCTTCCTGCGCAAGCACACGGAGCGGTGGCCGGTGAACGTGAGTGTTTACTACAACCGCTCGACCAACTTCGAGCCGGACTCGAGCCGCGTCGACATCTACGGCGAGCAGCTGCCCGCGCCCGCCGGCAAGACCGTGGAGCAGGGCATCCGCTTCGAGACGAAGGACGGTCGCTATTCGCTCCGCGTGAATCATTTCGAGACGAGCAACTTCAACGCGACGAGCACGCAGATCAACGCCGCCTCGATCGGCAACTGGATGCAGCTCACGCAGAATTTCGCCAACGTCTTTGAGTACAACATCCGTCCCTGGGGCTATGACGCCACCGCGGCGGGGCAGACGGCCAACGCGACCGACATCTTCGACGGCGCGACCGGCATCTGGGAGCCGATGCGTTACAACTTCCACATGTTCGCCAACCGCCCGCTCCAGCCCGGCGAGATCCTCTCCGCCGACGGCGCCTGGATCGTGTCGCCGGCCTACGAGGCGCAGGTGCTCGGCGCGGTGCGCACGTTCCAGCGCGCGGTCGACCCGCGCTTCTGGGAGGCCTGGCGCATCAATACCTTCGGCGACTTCGGTCCGTCCACGGGCGAGGTGACCTACAGCGTGCCGACCGGCTTCGCCATCACCGAGGACAACGTATCCAAGGGCTGGGAGTTCGAGGTGAGCGCCGCGCCGAAGTCGAACTGGCGCATCCTGCTCAACGCGAGCAAGACCGACGCCCGCCGCACGAACATCGGCAACGCGAACATGCGCGAGTTCATGGAGCTCGTCTCCGAGTCGCTCGTCGACCCCGACGGCCTCCGCCGCCTGCACCACTACTGGGGCACGCAGGACGTCGTGACCGCCGGCAAGAACTGGTACGATGGCGAGGGCCTCGTCGGCGCGCCCGGCAGCGAGTGGCGTCTCGCCCAGCTCGTGGAAAACACGACGGTGCCGGAGCTGCGCGAGTGGCGCGTGAACCTGATCACCAACTACGGCTTCGAGAGTGGATTCCTCAAGGGAGTCAACGTCGGAGGCGGCCTGCGCTACCAGAGCGACGTGATCCTCGGTTACCCGCCCATGGGCGACCCCGATGACCCGGCCAACGTCGAGTATGACCTCGCCAACCCGTTCCGCGGGCCGAGCGAGACCAGCCTCGACCTCTGGGTCGGCTACCGGCGGAAGCTCTCCGACAAGGTGGACTGGCAGATCCAGCTCAACATCAAGGACGCCTTCCAGGGCACGGACCTGATCCCGATCACCTACCAGCCGGACGGCACGCCCGCGGCCTTCCGCATCGCGCCGGCCCAGACGTTCATCCTGACCAACCGGTTCATGTTCTGATCGCGCGTCATGGGCTTCGAAGGACCGGACTCCGGGGTAGGGCGGGCTCTCCGAGCCCGCCGCGGATGGCGAAACGCTCCCGCGGCGGTTTCGGAAAAACAGCCCTTTCCCGCAGCGCGAATGCTCATGACCGGACTCAGCCGCGACCCGTCACAATAATCTGGGTACTATCGGGATTCCCGCCGGCTGTGGGCCGGCGGGACCCAACGCGGCGGTGCGCGGGTCGATCGTCGACCCTGGGTGTCACGACCCGCGCATCGCCCTTTCACTCTCCTGCACTCCCTGACTCCAGGCATGACAGACTCGCACGCCGCCGCGGCCAGGCCCGCGGGCGGGATGGCCGCCCTCGGTTTCGACGCCGTGATCTTCGACATGGATGGCGTGATCACCCGCACCGCAGCGGTGCACGCGCAGGCGTGGCGGCAGATGTTCGACGAGTTCCTCCAGCACCGCGCCGAGCGGTTCGGCGAGCCGTTCCGGCCATTCGATCACCCGCGCGACTACCTCGCGCACGTCGACGGCCGCCCGCGCTACGAGGGTGTGGAGACGTTTCTGCGCTCGCGCGGCATCGTCCTCGCCCGCGGCGTGCCGGGCGACCTGCCGGGCTTCGGCACCGTCTGCGCGCTGGGCAACCTGAAGAATGCGCTCTTCAACCGCATCGTCGCCGAGGAGGGCGTGGGCGTCTATGACTCGAGCGTCGCGCTCATCCACGCGCTGCGCATCCGCGGCGTGCGCATCGGCCTCGCCACCTCGAGTCGCAATGCCGCGATGATCCTCGAGCGCAGCGGGACCTCGCCGCTCTTCGCCTGTGTGGTTGACGGCCTCGTCGCCGAGCGGCTCGGGCTGCGCGGCAAGCCCGAGTCCGACATCTTCCTGCGCGCCTGCGCCGGCCTCGGCGTCGCGCCGGAGCGCGCCATCGTCGTCGAGGACGCCGTCTCCGGCGTGCAGGCCGGCGCGCGGGGCGGCTTCGCCCTCACCGTGGGCGTGGCGCGCGAACACAATGCTCGTGAACTGCGTGAGAATGGTGCGGACTGGGTCGTCGCCGACCTGGCCGGGACCAACCCCGAGGAACTCAGCCGTCTCGTCCAGGCGCGGCGCGTACCCTGAGTTTCCCCAAACACCATGCACGCATCCATGAGAACGAAACCACGGCTCGACTTCTGGCAGCTCTGGAACATGAGCTTCGGCTACGTCGGAATCCAGTTCGGCTTCGCCCTGCAGAACTCGAACGTGAGCCGGATCTTCGAGACGCTCGGCGCGAAGATCGACGACATCCCGATCCTCTGGATCGCCGGGCCGGTCACCGGCCTGGTGGTGCAACCGATCGTCGGATACATGAGCGACAAGACCTGGAACCGGCTCGGCCGTCGCAAGCCCTACTTCCTCGTCGGTGCGCTCCTCTCCTCGCTCGCGCTCCTCGTCATGCCCAACTCGCCGGCGCTCTGGTTCGCGGCCGGCATGCTCTGGATCATGGACGCCTCCATCAATATCACGATGGAGCCGATGCGCGCCTTCGTCGGCGACATGCTGCCCGACGAGCAGCGCACGACCGGCTTCGCTGTGCAGACGTTTTTCATCGGCGCGAGCTCGGTCGTCGGCTCGCTCATGCCGTGGCTGCTCACGAATGTCTTCGACGTCGCGAACACCGCGCCCGCAGGTATGGTGCCGCCCTCGGTGAAGTGGTCGTTCTACGCCGGCGGCGTGGTTTTCTTCGTCTCCGTGCTCTGGACGATCCTCCGGACCCGCGAGTACTCGCCGGAGGAGCAGGCGGCGTTCAACGCCGGCCCGGCCTCCCCCGCGCACGGCGGCGCGAGCGAGGGCGTGGCGCTCGATGTCGCGAAGTACTTCAGCGCGGGCGGCGCCCTCATCGTCCTCGGACTCGTCTTCAGCGCACTCATCCGCTCGCTCGGCTGGGACAAGGGGCTCTACATCCTCTCCTTCGGCGCGAGCGCCTACGGCATCGTGCAGCTGGTCGCCGCCCTCCGCTACCGGGCCGGGCATCGCACCGGGGTGGTCGAGCTGATGCACGACCTGAACAACATGCCGATGGCGATGCGCCAGCTGGCGCTCGCGCAGATGGCGACGTGGTTCGCGATGTTCTCGTTCTTCATCTACGCGACCTCGGCGGTCACGAGGCATCACTACGGCAGCGGCGATCCGTTGACGACCGCCTACAATGAAGGCGCGAACTGGGTCTCCGTGCTCATGGGCGTCTACAACGGGGTGGCCGCGATCATCGCCTTTCTCCTCCCGGTGCTCGCGCGCCGCACCAGCCGCGTCAAGACGCACGCCATCTGCCTCGTCATCGGCGCGCTCGGCCTCGCCTCGATGTACGTGTTCCGCGAGCCGAAGCTGCTCATCGTCTCGATGATCGGACTGGGCGTGGCCTGGTCGAGCCTGCTCACCATGCCCTACGCGATCCTCAGCAGCGTGGTGCCCTACCGCAAGATGGGCGTGTACATGGGCATGTTCAATTTCTTCATCGTCATCCCACAGATCCTCGCCGCCGCCGTGCTCGGGTTGCTGGTCCGCACCGTGTTCCACGGGCAGGCCATCCTCGCCCTCGTGCTCGGGGGCGCATCGATGCTCGTCGCCGCCGTACTCATGCTGAGGGTACGCGACGAGCCCCGGACATCCTGAATACTGAATGAGCAACCTCTGGCACGTCTCGACCACCGAATATGGCGGCACCAAGGAGAGCATCATGCGCCGCGGCAATCTCTACCAGATTGCCAATGGCGCGATGGGCTACCGTGGCACGCTCGATGAGCACGGGCCGGAGGAGTGCGTCGGCATCACGCTCGCCGGGATCTGGGATCGCGTCGGCTCCGCCTGGCGCGAGCCGGTCAACGCGCCCAACGGCGCGTTCACGCGCGTGTCGATCGACGGCCGCGTGCTCGGCGTCGATCGCGTGCGCGCGCACCGGCAGACGCTGCACTTCGCGCACGCGATCTTCGAGCGCGAGACGACGTTTGCGGTGCGCGGGACGGAGGTCGTGCTTCGCTCGGAGCGGTTTCTCAGCGCGGCCGTGCCGCAGCTCGGCGTGGTGCGCTTCAGCGTGTGCGCAAGCCGTGCGGTTGACGTGGTTCTCCGCACCGGCATCGACGGCAACATCTGGGATCTCAACGGTCCGCACCTGCCCGCGCTGACCGCGGAAAAGCGCGGCGCCGTGCTCGCGACGCATGGCCGGACGCACGAGCTCGGCCTGATGGTCGCGGTGGCCGAGGCGATCGGGCACGATTTCGCGGAGGAGGCGCACGAGGTCGTCGACGGGCGCAACCTGCGCGTGCTGCGCTTCCGTGCGGAGCCCGGGCGCACCTACACGTGCCACAAATATTTCGCCGTCTCGACGGATCACGATCGTTTCGGCGCGCCCGCGCTCGACGCGGCCATCGCGGTGGCGGAGCGCGCGCGTGCTGCCGGGTACGAGGCCTGCCGCACCGCGCACGAGGCCGAGTGGGCGCGGCGCTGGCAGCGCTGCGACGTCGTCATCGAGGGCGACGACCTCGCGCAGCACGGCCTGCGCTACAGCATCCTGCAGTTGCTCATGGTCGCGCCGGTCGCCGGCAGCGCCACCTCCATTCCGGCGCGCGCCCTCTCGGGCCAGGTCTACAAGGGCGCGATCTTCTGGGACACGGAGATGTTCATGTTTCCGTTCTTCCTCCACACGTATCCGGAAAAGGCCGTCGAGCTGCTGCGTTACCGCATCCGCACGCTCGACGGCGCGCGCCGCAAGGCCCGCACCGAGGGCGCCGGCTACCGCGGCGCGTTCTACGCATGGGAGAGCCAGGACACGGGCGACGACGCCTGCGCGTATTTCAACATCGGCGACCCGTTCACCGGCCGCGACCTGCGCACGCACTTTCGCGACAAGCAGGTGCACATCAGCGGCGACGTCGCCATCGCGCTCTGGACGCACTTCCGCCACACCGGCGACGATTCGCTCCTGCTCGAGGGCGGCGCCGAGGTGATCCTCGAGTGCGCGCGCTTCTACGCCTCGTACGCCTACTTCAAGGCCGACAAGGGCCGCTACGAGATCCTCGATGTCATCGGGCCCGACGAATACCACGAACGGGTCAACAACAACGCCTTCACGAACATGGTCGCGAAGGAGACGTTCGCGATCGCGCAGGCCGTGGGCGATCACCTGCGCCGCCGGCATCCTGCGGCGTGGCGCGCGCTCGTGCGCCGGCTCCGGATTGCGCGCGAGTTGCCCGAGCTGCGCAAGATCGGGCGCCTGCTCTACGTCCCGTCCCCCGACCCACAGACCGGCGTGATCGAGCAGTTCGACGGCTACTTCCGCCTGCGCGAGGCCACGGTGGCCGAGCTGAAGAGCCGCATGGTGCATCCGAACGAGTACCTCGGCGCCGGGCAGGGGCTCGCCGTGCCGACGCAGGTGATCAAGCAGGCCGACGTGGTGATGATGCTCAACCTCTTCAAGGATCGCTTCGACACGCGGACCAAGGAGGCGAACTGGAAGTACTACGAGCCGCGTACCGAACACGGCTCCAGCCTGAGCGCGTGCGCGTATGCGATGGTCGCGACGGAGTTCGGCGACCTCGACTTCGCCTACCGGTATTTTCTCAAGACCGCTTTGATTGACCTCGAGGCCAAGTACAAGGTCTACGTCGGCACGATCTTCATGGGCGGCTCGCATCCGGCGGCCAATGGCGGCGCGTGGATGACCGCGATCTTCGGATTCGCCGGCGTGAGCGCCGACGAACGCGGCCTCGCCATCCGGCCGCGCCTGCCTTCCGGGTGGAGGAGCCTGCGTTTCCATCTCGCCTACCGCGGCGACGCCTTCGCCGTGGCGATCACGCCGCGCGCGATCCGTGTGGAGTCCCCCGTGACCAATCGCCGCGACCATCGCCTCGTGCTCGCGGGAAAGACCGTGGTCTGTCGCCGCGGCGCCACGGTCGAGGTGCGCTCCGGCGCCCGACCGAAGGTGCGCCGGCGTCGCGCTCCGGCCCGCGCCGCCGCGGGCTCGGCCGGATGATTTGCACAGGAGGCAACGGAGGAAACGGAGGTCGAGCAGGAGGGAGTGCACCGCGCCTTCTCCGTTCTCTCAGTTTCCTCCGGTAAAACTCAGGATCGGTCTCGAATGTCCAGGTTTCCCCGCACATGAACCAACGCCCCCGGCTCATTCTCGTTGTTATGTCCTTTTTCGTCCTGCCCATTTGCGCCGTGGCGGCGCCGGGTGCCGACATTCCGTGGACGACCTACGAGGCCGAGGCGATGCGGACCGACGGCGTCGTGCTCGGGCCGCGCTACGAGCCGCATCAGATCGGCACCGAATCGTCGGGCCAGCAGTGCGTGCGACTCGAGAGCGCGGGGAGTTTCGTGGAGTTCACCGCGACGGTGCGCGCCGACGCGCTCATTGTGCGCTACAGCCTCCCCGATGCGCCCACCGGCGGCGGCCTGCGCGCGGAGCTGCGCCTCCTCGTCAATGGCAAGGCCCTGCGTACACTCGCGCTCAGCTCGCGCGACATGTGGCTCTACGGGAACTATCCGTTCTCGAACGACCCGGCGCAGGGCAAGCCGCGCAATTTCTACGACGAGGTGCGCGTGCGCGACCTCGCCGTCACGCACGGCGATGTGATCCGCCTCGAACTGGCAGGCGCGGGGGATGTGCCGTGCACGATCGACCTCGTGGACCTCGAGCCCGTGCCCGCGCCGCTCGCCGCGCCGGCGCAGGCGCTCGACGTCCGCACGTTTGGCGCGACGGGCGATGGTGCGGCCGACGACACTCTGGCCCTGCGCGCCGCCGTCGCCGCCGCGCACGAGCGGCGCGGCATCGTCTGGGTGCCGCCTGGTGCGTACCGGATCACTGGAGACATCCACGTGCCGTCGTCGGTCACGATCCAGGGTGCGGGGATGTGGCACACGACCTTTGTCGGCGACGCGGCGCTTTACGCGCAAGCCGACCGGCGCGTGCGCTTCCGGCTCACCGGGCGCGACATCCATCTCGCCGATTTCGCCATCGTCGGCGCGCTCAACTATCGCAACGACCAGGAGCCGAACGACGGCATCGTTCCGGCGGGCTGCTCCGACTCGACGATCTCGCGGCTCTGGATCGAGCACACCAAGGCCGGCGTCTGGGTCTACAACGGCGCCGACCTGCGCATCGAAGGGTGCCGTTTCCGCAACATGCTGGCGGATGGAGTCAACCTCTGCGTCGGCACGACGCGCTCGGTCATCGAGAACTGCACGGCGCGCGGCACCGGCGACGATTGCTTCGCGATCTGGCCGGCGGCGTCGGACCAGGGTTTCGACGACGCCCACGTCGTTCCGGGCGACAACGTCATCCGCCGCTGCACGGGCCAGCTCACGTTTCTCGCCAACGGCGCCGCGCTCTACGGCGGCGCGGGCAATCGGATCGAGGACTGCCTCTTCACCGACATCGGCACCGGCTGCGGCGTGCTCATCAGCACGACGTTTCCCACCGCCGACGAGGCCCGCGGCATCGACAACACCTTCAGTGGCACGACGGTGGTGCGCGGCGTCCGGCTCGTGCGCTGCGGCGGCTGGGACCACAGCTGGACGTGGCGCGGCTCGTTTCAGATCTGCATGGATCGCCGCAGCATCGCCGGCCTCGAGATCAGCGATGTCGAGATCCGCGACAGCATCTCCGACGGTCTGACCATCGTCGCGCCCGGCCGCGCGAACGGGCAGGGCATGCTCGCGGACACGCGGCTCGAACGCGTGGTGATCACCGGTGTTGGCCTCGGCGCGACCGACCGTGCCGGCCTGCGTGTGCGCGAGGATGCGGCGGGCGGGCTCACGCTCGTCGCCTGCGATGTCGGCACGGTGCGCAACGACTCGGCGGATTTCGCGCTTCCTGCGCCGTGATTCCCCGCGTCGGGGCGGCGAACGGTCGACGCGCCGCTGGATCGCGCGGCAGCGGTGCATGAGCCGCATGCATCGGTCCCGCATGCGACGGTCGTTTGAGTGATGGATAGCGCGTGGACGAATCCAGATGTGGCTGGATTTGCGCGCGTGGCGGGCCACCCTTGTCGGTGTCGGTCTCCCTCCTCATGCAAGATCGCCATGATCCGGCCGGCTACACGCCGGCCAACGACGCGGAGTTGCGCACGCTCGAGATCGGCTGGGCGCGCGGTGATCTTCAGGAGCACGCCGTGCGGCTCGTGGAGTTCGTCGACCGTCATCGCGAGGAGATCCTCGCGCTGGCCGGTCCGGGCGCGGATGTGCCGACGAAACTCGCGACGATCAAGCGCCAGATCGTGCGCCTGGAGTCGGTCTGCTCACTCTCCGAGATGCTCGACCAGACCCGCGCGATCCGCGACGAGATCTGGTACCGCGGTGAGCGGGGCGAGTACGACCGGCAGCACATCGCGCACGAGTGGACCTCGCGACACGCCGCCGCCTGGCGCCGCTGGCGTCTGAAGGAATATCTCTTCGTCGTCGACCGCTGCGCCGAGGCGATGCTGAGCCACCTCGAAGGCCGGGCCTGAACACGCGCTTGCGTCGTCGCCACCGGCTCGGTCGCGGGTGTCGGGAGGAATCCGAATCGGGCAAACACCGCCTGCGTTTCTGACCCGGCGAGCCAGTCGACCCGCGCGCGGGCCGCGTCGGGGTTTCCACCGCCACGTTCTCGGTCACCGGATGGGTGATGCGCGGTCCGTCGGCGAGGGCGATCTCGTATCCGATCCAGACCTTCACCGGAACCACGACGCCGGTCCGGTCGACGAATCCAGCGTCGGCATGGACCGCCTCCACCAAGGCGGGTACGGCGCACGGGCCCTCGAGCGGCACCACCTTCGGTGCAAGGACAGAGCAGAGCGCGAGCTTTTCGAGGTGCTGTCGCGCGTCCGTTCCGACCGGTACCGTCGCCGGCTCGCCGATGGCGATAGGGCGGATGGACACGTCAGCGAGCTTACCGAGGCGTTCGAGCGTCGTCGGCGTTCACGGTCACGACGAGCTGGTTCACGAGCCGCACGTGGCGTGTGCCATCGAGCGGGAGACTCTCCCTCGCGAGCTGGTCGACACGCAGGTCGTCGGCCGAAATGAAGATGTCACCACCCGCGCGATCGACGCCTCCGAGAGTACGCAGTATCAAGGACAGGCGTCGAGCAACGTCCGGGCATCCGCGTTCCGTGAGATCGGTGCGGTGTCGACCTGCTGTTGCGGCCCGAATGAGACGAGGCGCCAGGGAGCTTGGGTGGCCTGGGCCGTACCGCGAATTGACTCGGGTTGGCCCGATGGATGCGCAAGCTCGTGGCGCGATCTTCGCCCTTCACATGAATCCGATCGAAGGCCATTTCCTGATCACGCCGGACGAGCATGCCTGGAAGACGGCGAAACCGATGCAGCTTCCGTACGTGGACCTGCTCGAGCACACGAAGAGCGAAAATCTCGGCGCGCGCCTGTGGCGCCTGCCACCCGGGAGCGCCAACACCTGGCACAAGCACGTCTGCGCCGAAGAGTTCTACTTCGTGCTCGAGGGCGTCGGCCGCATGCGCGTGGGCGAGGAAACCCTCACCGTTCCGAGATACGGCGGCGTGCTCGTCGGCCCGGAGTCGATGCGGCAGATCTTCAACGACACGGCGGAGGACACGCTCTGGCTCATCCTCGGCGCGCCCGACCGGGAGTTCGGTCCGGGCGAGCCGTTCGACCTTAAACGGTTCTGGCCGGTCGACCCGAAGCAGCTGCCAAAGGAACTCGCCGGAGTCACCTGGCCGCCGAAGACCGCGGGTTGAGCGTCCCCGGTGTGCGGGGCTGGCGCTTGCGCCATGCCGCGCGGGCGGCGGCCTTGTATCCAGGAAATGGAGTGGAGCGGGGCAGGGAGCCGCGGGTCCCGAAGGCCGGGGCGCGGCCGGCGGTCGGCCGGCCGGGCGCGAGAATCCGGTACCCGGCTTGACCTCCGGTGTGGACGGGGTTTCTTAGGGCAGCCCGTCCCCCCGATGTCCGCCGCTGCGACAAGCCTTCACGAGCTTCCGGCGTTTCTGCTCGCTGCCGTCCATGATTTCCTGGATTCGGCCTGCATCCTCGCCATCACCGACGTGCGCGGGACCATCGTGTTCGTCAACGACGCGTTCGTCTCGATCTCCGGCTACCCGCGGGCCGAGCTGATCGGTCAGAACCATCGCATCCTCAAGTCCGGCGAGCACTCCTCCGAATTCTACCGCGGGATGTGGCAGACGATCGCGCGCGGCGAGACCTGGCGCGGGGAGATCTGCAATCGCGCGAAGGACGGACACCTCTACTGGGTGGATTCGCTCCTCACGCCGATCCGCGACCGCGCCGGACAGATCGCCTATTACTGCGCGCTGCGGGTCGATGTGACCGAGCAGAAGCGCCTCCAGAAGGCGTTGATCGAAAAAGTCCGGCACGACGCGGAGACCGATCGGCTCGCGGTCCTTGGCCGCATGGCGGATGGCATCTGCCATGACCTGAACAACATGCTCAGCGGCGCCATGCTCATGGCCGACCTCATGCCGTCCACCCTGGGCGCGGAGGAGACCGAGCCGCTGCGGGCCGTCCTCGCGCGCATGTCCCAGATGGTGCGCAATCTTCGCGACTTCAGCACCGGCCGTCCGGCCGAGATGCGCCGGTTCGACCTGCGTTCGCTCGTCACCGACGCGTGTAAGCTCGCTGGATACAGGGCCGTGCGTACCGGCGAGGTGCAGCTCTCCTTCCGGCTCGATGCGATCGACTCGTGTGTGGTCGAGGGCAACGAGAGCCAGATCCTCGAGATCGTGCTCAACCTCGTGACCAATGCCGTCGAGGCCCTCGCGGGCCGCCCGGACGCGGCGATCGAGGTCAGCGGCCAGGTCGATTCCGCGGGCCGCGCGCACGTTCGTTTTCAGGACAACGGTCCGGGCATACCCGAGGCGTTGCGCGCCTCCGTCTTCGAGGCGTTCACCTCGACGAAAGGGCCCGGTCGCGGCATCGGGCTCTCGGCCTCCCAGGCGCTCGCCCGTGCCCACCAGGGCGACCTGCAGTTGCTGGACTCCCCGGCCGGCGCGTGTTTCAGCCTGATCCTTCCGGTCGTGCAGCGCCGCCGCACGACTCCGGTCCCGTCGGTCAACCATGGCGTGCTGCTCCTCATGGAGGACGAGTCCGACATCGTGCTCGGGATCCAGGAGGCGGCGGGCCGGCGTGGCTACCGCGTCATCCCGGGCACCTCATCGGACGAGATGCTGCATTGGGTGTCCACTTTTTCCGATACACTTGCGGGTGCTGTGCTCGATTCCGCCGGGACGAGTGACGACCACGCACTCGTCGGCGCGTTGCGGGCGCTGCGCGCGGACCTGCCCATCGTGCTGATCTCGGCCAACCTCTCGTCGCGCGGCATCCGCCAGACGCGCCATGGCCCGGTGATCTGCCTGCCGAAGCCCTTCCGCTTCGACGAGCTCCTCACCGCGGTCGCCGATGCCGGCGGACCGGTCCCGATCTAGCGGCGATCCGAAAACTGGATGCGTGGCCGGGCGGCGTCTCCCGCCTCGCTCGGGGAGCGATGCTGGATGGTTGGCCGGCCGGGCGGATCACCGGCGCGTGCGGCGTTCCGATTTTGGGAAACGCGTGTGTGTGCTTCGGGATGGATCTGCCCCGCGGCCCCGGGCTGCGCGCGAGCCCGACGGGAAAATTCCGCTGGTGACCAGCGTGTTGTGCATTTCCTGCAACCGCCGGCACGGCTCGTGTTTTATGGAGGACAACACTCAACACTGAACAAGCACTGCCTCCATGAACACGAACATCCGCTTCACGCTCTCCGCCTCGACCGCCCTCGGTCTTGTTTCCTTCGTCGTCACCTCGGCCCTGGTTTCCAGTCTCGCGGCTCCGGCCACGCTCGTCGGTTTCGGCCTGCTCGCGGTCTACGGCATGGTCGAGATCGCGATCGCATCCTACGCCTCGCCGCGGTCCACCGTGTCGCACCATCCGGTGCGCACGCCGGCCCGCCGCGTCGCCGCGACAGGCGCCGTCCTCGCGTTCCCGATGGTCGCGCGTCCGACCCTCGCGCGCGCCGCCTGAACGTATCGGCCGCTGCGAAACTCCGGTCCTGGCATCCCACTCTCCGTGCCATGAACGCACCGCGCAACCGCTTGCAGGAACTGACGAGCAACACCGGGTGCTTCTTCCTCGCTCTCGCGAAGGGCCAGTTCGGCAAGCTCACCTTCTTCGCGCGCCACGCGCTGCTCGCGATCGTGTAGGGTCGCAGCCGCGGCGCGCGATTCAAGACGCGAGACGGCGGTGGGCTGATCCCGCCGGGGTGCATCCCCACCACGAGCATCGGCTAAAGGTCATCCGATAGCCACGATCGAGGCAGTGCGAGGCCTCCGGCCGAGCCGCGGCTCACCGGGACGGTGGCCGATGTCGCGCCGCGCCGCACGCTGCGCTCGGTACGCCCTACCGACTGTCCAGTTCGCGTCACGGTTCGGGTTTCCGGACAGCCTCCAGTCCTTTCGATGCCATCTGTGAACTGTATCGACGGATACGCAGGGCCGTCGCTTGCGGCGCGCCGCGTCGGGACGGGGACGCGTCTCTTTTGTGTGGGCGGCACGGCGCGAACGCCGGCCCTGCGAGGACATGTGCGGGCGGGTTGAGGCCCGGAGTCGCCGGCCTCGTCAGTAGATGCCGCCGCCGACGCGGAGTTTGTCGCCGGTGACCCAGCCGGACTGGTCCGAGGCGAGGAAGACCGCGGCCTTGGCGATGTCGTCGGGACGGCCGGAGCGGCCGAGCGGCGTCTGCTTCACGGCCTGCTTCTCGAAGTCCGAGCCGGCGATGCCTCCGGTGTGCGTGCCCTCGGTGATGGTCAGGCCGGGGTTGAGCGCGTTGACGCGGATCTGGCGCGGGCCGAGTTCCTTCGCGAGCACACCGGTGATCGCGTCCACCGCGCCCTTGCTGGCGGTGTAGACGGCGCTGTTGGGAGGCGTGAGGTCGGTGACGACCGAGCCGACGTTGATGACGCTGCCGCCCGTCGCCGGGAAGTGCTTCACCGCTTCCTGTGTGGTGAGCAGGAGACCGAGGACGTTGATCGAGAAGATCCGCTGGTAGTGCTCGGGCGTGATCCCCTCGAGCGGGACGAACTCGTACACGCCCGCGTTGTTCACGAGGATGTCGAGCCGGCCGAAGGCCTGCACGGATTCGGCCACGAGGCGCTTGATGTCCTCGGGCCGGGAGACGTCGCCCTGGATGGCCACCGCCCGGCCGCCCGCGGCGGTGATCTCGGCGACGACCTGGTCGGCGCCGGCCTGGCTGGAGGCGTAGTTGACGACCACCGACGCGCCGGCGGCGGCGAGGTGTTTGGCGATGGCGGCCCCGATGCCCTTGGAGGCACCGGTGACGAGGGCGTACTTTCCTGCGAGTGTGGAGGTGATGTTGGATTTCATGGTAGGTTGGATCTGACGGTGAAGAAACTCAGGGTGTGGCGGCCACGAGCGCGGGACGGCTCCAGCCGCCGCCGAGGGCCTTGACGAGACCGACGCTGGCGACGAGGCGCTGGGCGCCGAGCTGCGTGGCGGCGCGCTCGGCCGCGAGCACGGTGCGTTGGGCATCGATGACCTCGAAGTAGTTTACGATGCCTGCGTCGTAGCGGGTCTGCGCGAGTTCGCCGGCGCGGCGCGCCGCCGCGACCGCGCGATCCTGCGCCGCCGCCTGCCCGGCGAGGAGCTGCGCGGCGACCAGGCCGTCCTGCACCTCGCGAAAGGCGACGAGCACGCGCTGGCGGAAGAGCGCGACGTTCTCCTCGTAGGCCGCGCGGCTGCGCTCGAGGTTGGCGCGGTTGCGCCCGCCCTGGAAGATCGGCAGGCGCACGCTCGGGCCGAACGACCATATGCGCGAGTCGGACTCGAAGAGCTGGTCGATCTCGCCGCTGGCCGTACCGAACGTCCCAGTCAACGAGATGGCCGGGAAGAAAGCGGCCTTCGCGACGCCGATGCGCGCGTTGGCCGCGGCGAGGGCGAGTTCGGCGGCGGCCACGTCGGGCCGGCGCTCCAACAACTCGGCCGGCAGGCCTGCCGGCACGGCCGGCGGTGCTGAGATCTCAGATCTCAGATTTGAGATCTCAAATTCGGGCGCAGCGCGCCCGATGAGCACGGCGAGCGCGTTTTGCACGGCGGCGCGCCGGTTGACCAGGGCGGCGGCCTCGGCCTCGGTCGAGGCCAGCTCGGTCTCGGCGCGAGCGACGTCGAAGTCGGTGGCGGCGCCGTGGTCGCGGCGTGAGGTGACGAGTTCGAGCGCCTTGCGACGCAGGCCGACGCCGTCGACCACGAGCGCGTGCTCGCGATCGAGCGCGCGCAGCGTGAAGGTGGTGGAGGCGACCTCGGCGGTCAGCGCGAGCCGGACGTGCGCGAAGTCGGCGGCGCTCGCCTCGGCCTCGGCGCGGGCGCTCTCGTTCTGCCGGCGCACGCGGCCGAAGAGGTCGATCTCCCACGAGGCGTCGAACCACGCGCGATAGCCGGTGCTCTCCGTGACCGGGAAGCGATTGTCCGTCGTCTCCGAGGTGCGCGCCCGATCGACGAGCGCCTGCGCGCCGACGGCCGGGAAGTAGTTGCTGCGCGCGAGGCCGGCCGCGGCGCGGGCCTGGTCGACGCGCGCGGCCGCGGCGCGCAGACCCTGGTTGGCCACGAGCGCGCGGGCCACGAGCGCGTCGAGCTCAGGGTCGCCGAAGAGCGTCCACCAGTCCCCGTGGGCCAGCGAGCCCGGGGCGGCCGCGGCCTTCCAGGCAGGCGCTTCAGCCACCGCGGGCCGCGCGTAGTCGGGCCCGACCGTGAGCGCGCCGCCGAAGAGCGACGCCGGAATCGACGCGAGGGAGACGATCGTGAGTAGTGTGTTTTTCATGGCGTGTGGATGTGGCGGAGGGTTCAGGCGTCCTGCGGGGCGGGCGTGGGCAGTTCGACCGGTTTCGATGCCGCCGCGGGCCGGCGTGTGCCGATCCGCTCGAGCACCGCGTAGAACACCGGCGTGAGGAACAGGCCGAAGAGCGTCACGCCGATCATCCCGGCAAACACCGCGACGCCCATCGCCTGGCGCATCTCTGCGCCGGCGCCCTCGCTCACGACGAGCGGGAACACGCCGGCGATGAACGCGATCGACGTCATGAGGATCGGCCGCAGGCGCAGGCGCGAGGCCTCGACCGCAGCGTCCGCGATGCTGCGGCCCTCGTCGCGGAGCTTCACCGCGAACTCCACGATCAGGATCGCGTTCTTCGCCGCGAGGCCGATGAGCACGATCAGCCCGATCTGCGTGAACACGTTGTTTTCACCGCGCGTCAACCACAGGCCGACGAAGGCCGAGAGCAGCGCCATTGGCACGATGAGGATGACGGCGAACGGCAGGCGGAAGCTCTCGTACTGCGCCGCGAGCACGAGGAACACCAGGAAGATGCTCAGCGGGAAGATGTAGACCGCGGTATTGCCCGCGATGATCTTCTGGAACGTGAGGTCGGTCCAATCGAGCACCATGCCCTTCGGCAGGTTCTCGGCGGCGAGCCGCTCCATCAGCGCCTCGGCCTGCCCCGAGCTCGTGCCCGGCGCGGGCGCGCCGTTGATCTCGGCGGCCGGGTAGCCGTTGTAGCGCATCACGCGGTCCGGTCCGTAGGTTTCGGATACCTTCACGAGCGAACCGAGCGGCACGAGCTGGCCCGCGGCGTTGCGCGTCTTCAGGCGCAGGATGTCCTCGGGGCGGTCGCGAAACTCCGCGTCGGCCTGCGCGATCACCTGGTAGGTGCGGCCGAAGCGGTTGAAGTCGTTCACGTAGAGCGAGCCGAGGTTGATCTGCATCGTCTCGAAGACGTTCTGCAGCGGCACGCCCTGGGCCTTGGCCTTGGCGCGGTCGACGTCAGCCTCGAGCTGCGGCGTGTTGACCGTGAAGCTCGAGAACAGGCCGGTGAGCCCGGGCGTCTGCCAGCCCTTCGCGATGAGGTCCTGCGTCGCGCCGAAGAGCGCGTCGAGGCCGTTGTCGCCGCGGTCCTCCACGAAGAGCTTGAAGCCGCCGATCGTGCCGAGGCCCTGCACGGGCGGGGGTGGGAAGATCGCGATGTAGGCATCCTCGATCCCGCCGAACTGCTGCTGCAGCGCGTGCGCGATCGCCTGGCCGGTCAACTCGGCGGAGCGGCGATCCTCGAAGGGCTTGAGGCCGACGAAGACGATGCCGCTGTTCGGCGAGTTGGTGAATCCGTTGATCGAGAGCCCGGGAAACGCGATCGCGTTGGCCACGCCCGGGTGCTGGAGCGCGAGGTCGCCCATGCGGCGGATGACAGAGTCCGTGCGCTCGAGCGAGGCGGCGGACGGGAGCTGCGCGAATGCGACGAGGTACTGCTTGTCCTGCGTCGGCACGAAGCCCGTCGGCGTGGCGCGGAAGAGCGAGCCCGTCAGCACGAGCAGACCGCCGTAGACGACGAGCGCGATGGCCGAGACGCGCAGCAGGCGCGCCACACCCGCGGAATATTTCGCTGCGGCCCAGTCGAAGAAGCGGTTGAACGGGCGGAAGAACCAGCCGAAGGAAAAATCCATTGCGCGCGTGAGCCAGTCCTTCTTCGCGTGGTGATCCTTCAGCAGTAGCGCGCTGAGCGCGGGCGAGAGCGTGAGCGAGTTGAAGGCCGAGATGATCGTCGAGATCGCGATCGTCATCGCGAACTGCTTGTAGAACTGGCCGGTCAGGCCGCTGATGAAGGCGGTCGGGATGAACACCGCCGAGAGCACGAGGGCCGTCGCGATGATCGGGCCGGTCACTTCGCGCATCGCCTGGCGCGTCGCCTCAAACGGCGTCTTGCCGAGGCGGATGTTGCGCTCGACGTTCTCCACCACGACGATCGCGTCGTCGACGACGATGCCGATCGCGAGCACGAGGCCGAAGAGCGAGAGCGCGTTGATCGAGAAGCCGAGCGCCTGCATCACCGCGAACGTGCCGACGAGCGAGACGGGCACGGCGGCGAGCGGGATGATCGA
>Ga0315910_10001282_pt1 | contig 23355 bp, 19 predicted proteins | sample EdamamesoilMG_FD_204470 | JGI IMG/M metagenome (GOLD analysis project Ga0315910, IMG submission 204470) | Garden soil microbial communities collected in Santa Monica, California, United States - Edamame soil | ecosystem: Environmental > Terrestrial > Soil > Garden | place: USA: California... | reverse complement strand
GCCCAAGCTCGTCGACCCGGCGACGCTGCGCGTTTGGGTGCGCGGCGGCGGCGACGACACCTGGTGGGAGCCGCCGATCGAGGGCCTCGATCGGCGCCCGCCTCCCGCGGCCACCGCGCCGCACGACGACACCACGCAACCGAGCACAGGAGCAGCCATGCCCACGACCATCCGTTCCTCTTCACCGTCGCCCGCGCGGCGCGAGCCCGCGGCCCGTCCGCCCCTCTCCCGCCGGGACTCCACGCCCGGGCGCGTCGAGACCGGCGCGGCCCCGCCCGCGGACGGCCCGACCGGCCCGCGCAAGAAGATCGTCGTGCTGTCCGTGACGTCGGGCGGCGGCCACGAGACCTCGGCCACCTCCCTCGAGGACGCCCTGCGCGGCGAGCACGACGTCGTGCGCGCGTATCTCCACGAGAGCGGCGTCGACTGGTACAACAATATGCAAAAAGCCGGGGAGCTCGCGACCATCGAGACGGCCTTCGCGATCGGCGGCACGCTCAGCCATCCCAGGCAGTCTTTCGAGAACGGCGACCGGACCCTCGCCGCCATCGATCATCACCGCCCCGACGCCGTCATCAGCGTCATCCCGATGGGCAACCGCGACGCGTGGAACGGGTGCCGCCGCAAGGGCATCCCCTTCGGCATCTTCCCCACGGACATCGGCGTCGGGAAATTCACCCACGAGCTCGAGGGCATCAACGAGAACCTCTGGGTGGGGGCGCCCTTCGGCGACGAGGCTTTCCGCGCGGGGGCGCAGCCGGTGCGCGGCGATCGGGTGATCGCCACCGGCTATCCCGTGCGCGCCGAATTCAGCCGGCTCGCCTCGCGGCCCTACGCGCTCGCCGACGTGCAGGCGCGCCTCCGCTCCGAGCTCGGCATCGGCCCGCGCGAGCCGGTCGTGATGATCATGATGGGCGCGCAAGGCGCCGCCGGCGACGTGATCGTCGACGACGCGGCCCGCATCGCGCGCGAGCTCGCGGGGCTGCCGGAGAAGGTCCACGTGCTCGCCATGTGCGGCAAGAACGGCGCGCTGCTCGCGAAGGCGTCCGACGTCGCGGCGCGCGAGAGCAACGACCGCGTGCAGCTCCACGCCCTCGGGCACCGCGGCGGCGAGGACATGGCCGGGCTCATGTCCCTCGCGCGGGGCCTCATCACCAAGCCGGGCGGCTCGACGGTGAACGAGGCCCTCACGATGAACCTGCCGCTCTTGTTCCGCGTGCTGCCCGAGAACGTGCTGCCGATGTCCTTCGGCATGGTGCGCTCGCGCGAGTTCCCCTGGGAGCGCGACAACCGCGAGTTCGTGCAGGGCCTCGGCCCCGATCGCTTCGAGGGCGACGGGCCGGCGATGGGGCGGGAGGTCGACGACGGCTCGCTCGTCGCCGCCGTGCGCGAGGTCTGCGAGCGCGAGCGCCCCCGCCTGCGCGACGTGCCGGCGCGCCGCTTCGACCGGAACGCGCGCGCCTTCGTGCGCCGCATGTTCGCGGAGAGCCGCGCGCCCGCCGAGTCGCTCGCCACGGTGGCCGGCGGCGTGAACATGCTCTTGAACGTGCCCGCCTCGACGGCGGTGGCCACCGCGACCCGCGCCGCGGAGGGCGTCGCGCGCGTGGTGCACGACCACACGAAGGAGCCCGCCGCGATGTGGACGGCGCCCGCGACCGCCCCGCTCGCCCTCGCCGTCGATGGCGCGCAGACCGCCGCGGAGGGGGTCAACGCCTTCAGCCAAGCGACCCAGACGGGGCTGCGGACGCTCTTCGACGGCGCGTGGAACGGTCGCTTCTTCTAAGGAACGAAGGAGCGCGCCGCGGGACAGCGTGACCACGAGGTGGCGTCCCCACTCGCCCAAAAAAGAGCGTGTGATCGAGCGATCTTGATCTCGATCGATCACGATTTTGATCGACCTTCATATCGACCTCTCTTCATGTCGAGAGGTTCTGGCTGGGAGAGACACGTGGTGAGCGCCGCAAAAACAACACCCCGCGCGCCTTCGGGGACCGGCGCCGCGGGGAGCGCCGATGTCGAGCGCGTGCTCAGGCGCCTCGCGCAACAGGGTGGGCCGACCGACCACCAGCGCCGGCTCCTCGCTGACCTCGACGCGGCGCTCGCCCGCGAGCCGCGTGACGACGGCGCTGTCCACGACGCGAACGCACTTCGGGCGGGGACCGACTACCTCGCCGAGGAGGAGCCGACCAGCGCCACCCCGGTCCTCGGCGGAAGCAAGGACTCGACGCGCGCCGACCGCGACGTCTTTCTCTCGCGGTGCCGCGACGTGACGGTGGGCGTCGCGCGCGAAGGCCTCGCCATCGGTCGGGTCGCGGTCGCAGCGCCCGCCGTGTTCGCGCGCTCGGCCACCGCCTACGGCGCCCTTGTGGCGAACGCCGTCGTGGACGTCGCGGCATCGGTCGCGGCGCAGACACTCCGCGCGCAGGGCTACGACGGGGAGGACACCGCCCGCGTCGACCGCGCGGTGCGCCGCTCCATCCGTGCGACCTGCTGGCTCACCGCCGGCGCGCTCGGCGCAGGCACCGGCGCGCTCGTGAGCGCGGCGCTCCTGCTCACTTTGCCCGTGGAGGCCGTGCTCGGATACCGCGAAGGGCCGCGCGCGCTGGTGCCGGCGCCCGCGTCGGCGGACCCGACGAACGACGCGCGCCCGGGCGTCGACGTCGCCCTGTTCGACGCGCTCCCGAAGGGCGCCACGGTGCGCGTGCGCGTAGGCCTCTGACGCGCGACCGCTGCTGCACGATTGGCGGACCGCATTTTCTCGTCATCCGTCGTCGGAGAGCTCGCCATGCGCATATAGCGAGGCCGAGGACATGTATGCGCGGTGTGAGTCGGCGAATCGCGCGAGCGTCTCGACCATGTCGTCTGGCGCGGTCGCGAGGATCTTCGGGAGCTCCCTCGCGTAGTCCTGGGCCGTAGTCGTGTGGATCCGCGCCAATTCCTCTCGCTCTGTCTCATCATGCAACGCCCAGCTCGCAGAAGAGACGCGAGCTCTGGACATGCGCGTGAACCATGAACGCTTCTTGCGATCGTTCCGATGGAGATCGATGTAGAGTTGGAGCTCGTGCGAGCGCTCGTCATGCGCAGCGCAGATTTCGAGCCCGAGCTGTGCGCTCCTTGCAAGTCCACCAGCCTCGCGTGCGAGCGCCTCGACGGTGTCGCGCGCGGGGACGCCGTCGCGCACGAACGAGGCGAGGAGCAGGTCGCCGGCGCGGGCTGCGAGCTTGAACGCGTCGCGCGCGACCCGCGCCGTGACGATGTGCGGCGCAGCGCTCGACTGACACGCCGCTCCCCTGATTTGTCGCCCCTCCGCCTCGAGGACGGCTTGCTCGAGGCTCACCGGCGGAGCAGGCGGCAGCGCGGGCGGCACGGTAAACGCGTCCTCGAGCAGGCGTTGATCGCGGGTCAGGGGCCCGTTGGCACTCCCACCGCTCGTACGCTGTGCACCCGCGCGCTCGTTGATGAGCGCCATGCGATCAGACCAAGCTTTTTGCCTACGGAGGTAATTACCGATCGTCATTTTTCCCCCAAAGTCATGTGTGTGCGATCGCCGGCGCAGAGCCGGTGAACCACTTCGTCTCTACCTTCGTCATTGAAGATTCGATCGTCCACGCCGAGACGGCAGTTTGCATACAGAGCATCGCGGCGTGCGGACGAAGCGTTGCTAGGGCACAGCGCGACGAGCGAGTGACCAACGTGACCCGTGCAGCAATGTGATGGCGCTACGTGACGATGGGCGCGCCCGCAGCTCTTCTCGGACGCGCTCGCACGTGCCCATCGTCTTCATTCGACGTCATGAACAATCAACCGGCGCGCGCGCCGCTCCTCGACGTCACGGCGCCGCGTTTCGTCGCTGAAGAGCCGAGCGCCCCGCGTCGAGCAGCACGACCACGCGGTCGTAGTCGTCAGCGACCCGGGGGGCCGGGGGCGCTCCGGTGACGACGCCAAAAGCGACAAGGCAGGCGCCGACGAAACGCTGTTTGACCGCGGATGAGATCGCGCTCTCAGAACAAAACTGCGTCGCGCGCGACAACAGCGAATCCGCGGCGCGAAGATCGTTCGCGCACCTTCGATCAAGGCAACCTCTGATGAAACCGTCCGTGCAGAACCGCGCTCTCCCTTTCGCCCCCGCCGCGCGCCGGCCGCCAGGCCCGGCGCAGAGCCCCGCGCCGGCCGAGGTGCTGGCGCGGATGCCGCTTTCGCTCGCCTCGGTCGCGCCGCGCCTCGACGACGTCTTCGACACCGCGCCGGCCACCGCGCCGGCCGCCCCCGCGGAGGCGCGCGTCCCGCTCACGGAAGAGGAGCTCCGGGCCTTCGTGCCGGCCGCGGCGGCCCGCGTGCGGGCCGAGACCGGCATGCAGCTCGATCTCGATCAGGTCGAGATCGTCGTCGCCACGGCGTCGGAGATCGGCGCGCTCCAGGCCGAAGACGAGCGCGCGCTCGGGCTCGCGAGCCCCGAGACCTGGGCCGCGTGGCTCGCCTCCCCGCTCCGGCGCAAGACGCAGGCGCTCGTCAACGAGGGCTTCATGCCGGGCGTGTACTTCCCTGGCATCAAGAAGCTCGCCGTCCTCCGCGAAGGGCCTGCCGCGGCGGATCCCGTCCAGCAGAAGTCGACGCTCTTCCACGAGCTCGTCCACGCGGCGCAGCACCAGGCCCATCCGAGCGTGTTCGAAGAGATCGCGGCCCGCCGTCGCGCGGTGCGGGACGCGCCCGCCGGCGATCCACAGCGCGCCGCCGACGTCGCGCTGCGCGCCACGATGTCCCTTATCGAAGGGCACGCGCGCTTCCACGACGAAAAATTGAAGGCCGAGCTCGGCGGGCTGCAGCCCTCGAACAGCCTCTTGATGAGCGTGGTCGGCACCGTCTTCCAGGCGACCGAGGCGGGGCGGGCGAAGCTCGCCCAATACCACAACGGGAAGCAGCTCTTCGCGAAGCTCGACCGCCCCGAAAACCGCGACGTCCTGGGGCGCGTCTTCGACGAGCCCGCGACCGCCGACCTGCTGCTGCGCCAGGGCGGCACCGTCTCGGTCCCGGTCGTGCCCGGCGAGCGCGAAGCGCAGGGCCGCGCCCGCATCGAGCGCCTGCTCGCGCTGCGCTCCGACGGGGACGATCTCGACATCCGCGTCGAGCCGCCGGCCGACGGCGCGCCCGCGTGGACGGTGCAGATCGAGCCCCGGCCGCCCGCGGAGCTGCGCCAGGCCGCGGCCGAAGAGACCGCGCGCGGCGTCACGGAGGCGTCCGGCCTCCCCGTCGGCGAGCTTCGCATCGCGGAGGTCTCGCAGCGCGAGGTGGCCGCCGGCGCGCTCGACGGCATGGCGTTCCTCTTCGGCGAGCGGCGCGGCGCCGGCCTGACCGGGCGGGCCCTCGGGGCGCTCCAGGGCGCGCTCGTGGGCCCGCTCGAGGGCTCCTACGTGGCGCGCTACGACCCGACGGATCGGCGCATCTTGGTCGCGCGCGACCACGAGGTTTGGAGCAGCAAGGCGAAGGCGGCGAGCGCGCTGCACCAGCCGGTGGTGCGCGCGGCCCTCCACGACTTCGTCCCCGGCCTGGCCGCGGAGCACGCGCGCCGGCGGGCCGACGTCGTCGAGGCGCGGGAGGCGTCGGGGCGCGGGAGCGCGGCGCACACCGGCGCGCTCGACGCCCTCGAGGGTCTCGAGGCGCTCGAGGCGGTCTTGGTCGCGAGCGCCGCGGCGAGCGCGCCGAGCGCCCAGCCCAGCGGGCCTTCGCCGGTGACGCTGGGTGCCGCCGCGGCCACGGCAGCGCTCCTTCGCACCCCGGGCGCGCAGGAGCAGCTCACGGGGACGAAGCTCGGCGCGGTCGCGCTCCTGCGCGCGCTGCCCGCCGCGGGGCTCTCGAACGTCTTGGCCACGGGCCGCCGCGTGCTCGAGCGCCCGGCGTTCCTCGACGTGCTCTTCCGCCGCGAAGGGCGCGTCGACGTCCCCTTCGCCAATACGCAGGAGCTGCTGGAGACGAAACACGATCGTCCCGGCGCTCCGCCAGGCCAAGGCCAGCGCAGGCCGCCCCGATGGGATCCAGGTCGCGTACGTCCCGACCACGCAGGCCGCTGCTCCAGTCCCCCCGCAGCCCGCGGTCGAGGCGGAGCCAGCCGCCGCGACGTGAACGGCTTTGTCGACGTGACGAGCGTCGAAGCCATCCTTCATCGAGCTTGTCCTCGTCGAGCCCGTCACTCGCGCTCGAACGACGAGATCGCGGACACGTTGAAGAGCGGCGCGCCCGGCGGCTGCTTCTCGAAGATCTCGAAGTGCGGGGTCGTACTTGAGGTCGCGCAGTCGGCGGCTCGTACGCCTGCGCGCTCTGCGATTGGAGCGCGAAGACGGGGGAGTAGCCCGTCGCCGACGAGGACGCGCGCGTCTCGGTCTTGCCCGTCCAGTCCTCCATGACTTGCTGCTCGCCGAGGAACGCCGCGTTCCATCGCGTCGACGTCGCCAACGCGCGCGGCGCGTTCGGGCTGTAGTCCCACGGGTACACGGCGTCGGTGAACGCCTCGGAGAGCGTCACGACGAGCGAGCTCGCCAAGGCGCGTGCCGACGCCCGATCGCCCACGAGCGATGCGAGGCCCTCCAGCGGGAGAGACGGGAGCTCGTCGAGGGCAACGAGGCGCTCGCCGCTCGCGCTGCCGCAGCCGATGGAAAACTCGTCACACGTGGACCGCTCAGCGACGACGACGGAGAAGCGACGACGATGATGGTGGAGCACACCCACGACGGCGAACGTGCTCAGCCGAGCGTTGCCCCTACGCGGTCACACGGCGTGTGTGTGGCGAGCGCGTTCAACGGTCAGCGGATTCATTTCGAATAAATTCTTGTCGTCCGCGAGCCGACTATATACCTCTCGAAGAGAGCAGAAAACGCCGCCATCAAAGACGACTAATCGGTGCCCATTTATCATTTCGAAGACACAGCCCTCCTGCCACCGTTGGTGCCGCCACACCATTACGGGCGCTGCGCGCCGCCACGAGACGTGTTCCTCTTCGAGGAGCCGCAGTGCGGCCTCGAAAATCTCCTTTCGAGTCGGGGGCGGCTCTTGGCTCACGGTGGATGTCAGCGTAGTTGTCGGGTTTCTGCGAATCAGGCCGCGGCGCAGCGGCCGGAGCCGGCTGCTCCAACTTCCCCCCCAGGGGGACGCGCTTGCGCGGACGGCATAGCCGCTTTGCGGCGGCCGTCGTCGCGGTTCAACGCGATGGTCTCAGGGCGCTCCCAGCGCCGTTCCGCGCGCGACCAGCGCTGCGGATTCGCGCTCCGCGCGTTCGCGTAGACGGCCTTGCGTCGAGCGAGGATTTCGACGTCGTCACCCTCGTGTCGCTGATGGGGAGTCACGAAGGCGATGCCGCTGTGTAGATGCGATCGGTTGTACCAGCGGACGAACGCGTCGACCCAGTCCGACGCGGCATCCACGTCGACGAACGGCTTCTTCGGGAACTCCGGCCGGTACTTCATCGTGCGGAAGAGCGCCTCCGAATACGGGTTGTCGTCGCTGACGCGGGGGCGGCTGAACGACGCCATGACGCCGAGTCGCTCCAAGGTCGCCACCATCGTAGCGCCACGCATCGGCCCACCATTGTCGGCATGGAGCACGAGGCGGTTTCGCTCGACGCCCTCGTCGACGCAGGTCTGCGCGATGAGCTTCGAGGAGTGCTCCATCGACTCCTCCTCGTGGATCGACCAACCCACGACCTTGCGACTCCACACGTCGACGATCATGTAGAGGTAGAAGTACTCCCCTCGGATCGTGCTCTTCAGGTACGTGATGTCCCAGCTCCAAACCTGGCAGGGCCCCGTCGCGACGTGCTGTTCGCGCTCGGACGCACTCGCGGGCTTCGCCTTGCCGCGATGCGCGTCAAGCTTCTCTTCTTTGAGGATGCGGTACATCGTGGATTCGGATCCGATGAACGTGCCACGGTCAGCCAAGGTCGGCACGATCTGGTTCGGAGAGCTATCTCGAAATTCCTCGGATGTCACGGTCGAAATCACTTTTTCTCGTTCGCCTGGCGAGAGTTTGTTGTGCGGAACCGTCGTCGGCTGTTGCCGCGCGTCGTCCAGTTTCCCGCTGCGCCATCGCTCGACGCTGCGCTCGCTGATCCCCATCTCCTCGCAGGCCCGCGCGGCCGTCGCGCCGTTCGCTACAGCCTCGTCGACCAGTTGGACGGTCATTCGTCGTTCTTCTCCGGAGTGGAGTCGTCCTCGTCCCCCCAGAATTCCGCCGCTTTTTTTTTGAGTAGGAGCAACGCGGAGGCCTCGGCCAGCGCCTTCTCCTTGCGTCGCAGGTCAGCCTCGAGCTCCTTGATCCTCTTCGCTGCTCGCGTGTTAGCGACGCTGCGCGGGCTGTCCTCCCGGAGTGACGCCTCTGCATCCGCGCGCCACTGATTGAGCGTCGCCTCGTGCACGCCCTCGCGGCGCAGCAGCTCCCCCAGGGCCGCTCCCTCGAGCTGCGCGGCGTCCGTGATCAACTTCAGCTTCTCGGCTGCGGTCCACTTCTTCGGCGGCGGCGGTTCGGTCATCTCGCGGGCGTTACGCGCCTCGTTCAGCCAGCGGGAGAGCGTCGCCTGCGAAACGCCGCTCTCCCGGGACAGGGCGTTCGCCGCCATCGGGTTTGGCGGCAGCAGCTTCTGCACCATCCGGGCTCTGAACGCTGCGGAGTACTCTTGCACGGTCTTCTCAGACCGCCCCCTGCGTGGAGATTCTCGTCGTCAACTCATGCCGACGAGGCGACAACTGCGCTGACACAGGGGGCTCACGGCCGTTTCTCCGGGCGCTCGCCGACGGTTTCTTGCCGCATCGTCGCACGGGGCCGAGAACCTCGATGGATCCTGCAACGATGCTGTCACAAGACGGCACGGCTCCATGATGGCCGAAGGTAACCGGAGCTTTTGGCCCTATGGTTAACCTTCAAGGGCGATCACAGGGCATCGAGCTAGGGCGTGTCCCTCGAACCGCGCAAACCGGGGTTGCCACGGGATCCCGCTTCTGATCGACGCTTCCGATGGATCGCCACGCACTATCCGACTCCGAATGGGAACAGGTCCTCCCTCTGCTGCCGCGAAACGCGGATGGACGAGGGGGGCCAGCGAAGCGAGGAGACAGAAACTTCGTGGAAGCAGTGGTCTGGATAAACCGGACCGGTGCGCCGTGGCGCGACCTGCACCCTCGCTTCGGGCCGCACCAGACAATCTACAACAGGTTCCGGCGATGGGCATTGAGTGGCCATTGGGAGGCCATCTTCAACGCTCTAAAGAGCAACGAGGAACCTGACGGGACGATGGCTGACGGAACGATCAATCGCGCGCACCAGCACTCCGCTGGTGGAAAAGGGGGATCGACAGGAACGCGATAGGGCGGTCGCGCGGTGGCTTGTCGACGAAGATCCACGCGCTCACTGCCATGGACGGCCTCCCTCTCGCCTTGGAATTCACACCGGGCCAGCGGCACGAAGCGCCAATCGCCCCGGCACTCATTGGGCAGGCACAGGGCAAGGTATTCGTCGGAGACATGGCTTACGACTCCGAGGAGACACGGGCCCTATTAAGAGCAAAGAAAATCCGGCCGGTGATCCCTGGTAACCCCACGCGGAAGAAGAAGCGGCGCCACGACGCCGAGACCTACAAGGATCGGCACCACGTCGAGAACTTCTTCTGCGACCTCAAGCAGAACCGGCGGGTGGCGACGCGGTACGACAAGACGATCGAGAGCTACGCTTCGTTCGTGTACCTCGCGTGCGCCCTCATGTGGTGCACCGCATGGATCTAGGGACGCGCCCTAGTCGAGAGAGAGGACAGATGAGGAGAGGCCCCCACGCGATCGGACGCGCGAGTGACCTCGTGGCGAAGGCTCGACAGCTGGAGCGGACGAGATCAAGCTGTGCGCTGGGTCACGCTACCGCCATCGTTCGGCTGCCGCGGTCCGGCGGCGTCGCCGTGTGGCTCGAGCGGTTCGCGCCCAATGTCCGCTTGCGCTGAACCCGTCGTGAGGGGCCCTCAACGACTTCTTGAGAGGCCGGCAATAGCTGACTCCGGCGCTGGGATGCTCGAGCAGCGCGCCAGGTCGCGCTCTTCGCATCGCACGCATGATCGTCTTAGTTCGTCCGAGAGGCGCGCGCGAATCGTGGGGCGGCTGCGCACAGAGCGCATTGACCATTCTGATACATCGATGCGCGCTGTGCCATTAATTACTCTTGAGCCACCCTTGCGCGGTGTTACAATTCAATTTATCGGTCCGCCCGTGTCATGAGCGACCATGGTGCGCAGGTGCTCGGCCGCGGCAAGTCTAGCGTCGTGCCATTCGCCGCGGCCCGAAGCCGCGGCCAAGTCGACCGTCGTGGTTGATCAACGCCGCGGCCCGAGGCCGCGGCCGGGTCGAGCGTCGTGGTTGATCAGGTTGCGCGTCGAGCATGATCGCGCCGCGGCCCTGGCCGCGGCAATAAGTGAGGTGTCGTCGGCTCTTCGACACCCGGAGCTCTGGGTCTCGAGCTCGCCCCGAGGGGGCGCGTGGGGGCTCCCACGCGCCCCCGGGCGGTTCCGCTGCGATCTCGTCGCTGCGCGCAGGTCGAGCGAGGCCCGACGCGCATCCGGCTCGTCCCCGCGGCGGCGCGCCGACCGCTCGTGCTGGCATCGCCGTGGCGCGCTTGGCCCGCCCGCGGGCGCGTGAGCGAACCCGACGGGGCACCCGGGCGACCGCTGCACGGGATGCTCCCTCATGATGTGCGAGAAAGGGGTGCGACGAGACGCAACACGCTACGGTGCGAGGCCTCCTGCCTTCCGCTAGAGTCGGTCTTCGGATGAACAGCCTGAGCCGCTACCGCCTGGTGAGACCGCTCGGTCGAGGCGGCCAGGCCGTGGTCTATTTGGCGGAAGACGAAGACGGCCGGCCCGTCGCGCTCAAGGTGTTTCGCGAGCAGCAGAGCGCAGACGAGCGCGAGCGATTGCGCCGCGAGCTCCTGCTCACGAAGCGCATCAACCACCCCGGCATCTGCCGCGTGCTGGGCGTCGAGCGCGACGGCGACGCGTTCTTCCTCGTGATGGACGTCGCGCCGGGGACGCCGCTGTCGAGCGTGCTCGCGAGCGGCCCGCTCCCCGTGGAGCGGAGCTTGAGGATCCTCATCAGGGTGCTCGACGCCGTCGCCGCCGCCCACGACGTCGGCGTCGTGCACCGCGATCTCAAGCCGCAAAACCTGCTCGTCGACCACCGCGACCGGGTCGTGATCGTCGACTTCGGGATCGCGAGCGCGGACGACCTCGAGCGCCTCACCGCCGAGCACCTGGTCGTGGGGACCCGTCGCTACATCGCGCCGGAGGTCTGGCTCGGGGCCCCCGTGAGCCCGCTCGGTGACATCTTTGCGCTCGGCGTGGTGCTCTACGAGGCGCTGACGGGCGTCATGCCCTACGAGTCGGCGAGCAAGTACAGGCCTGAGATCGTCCCTCCGAGCGCCCGGCGCCCCTCGCTGCCCGCGCTCGTCGATGCGGTCGTCCTCCGCGCCCTCGCCGCCGAGCCCGCGCAGCGGTGGCCGAACGCGAGGGCCTTCGCTGACGCCCTCGCCTCCGTCGACGAAGCGCTCCGGCTCGGGCTCGCCGCACCGCAGGCTGCGCGCGCTGTCGAAGCTGCCGCGTCCATGCAGGACGCCGAGACCGTTCCGCGCAGGCGGCGGACGCAGATGCACGCGCCCCAGCGCCGCTTCGAGGTGCCGCCGAAGCTCTACGGCCGCGATCGAGAGCAGGCCGCGCTCCGGCGCGCGATCGAGCGCTTCCGGGGCGCCCGCCGAGCCCTGGTCGCCATCTCGGGCTATTCAGGGGTCGGTAAATCGACCCTCGCCAAGGAAGCTCGCGATCCCATCATTCGCGGCGGCGGGTACTTCGTGCAGGGAAAGTTCCCCCAGCGCGAGCGGCGCGCTCCGTACGAGTGCGTCTTGCGCGCGCTCGACGATCTTCTGGGCGAGATCGCCGAGGAGACGGAGTCGCCGCGCTGGACGGTCGCGCTCTCCCAGGCCGTGGGCCCCAGCGGGGGCGTGCTCACGGAGCGCTTGCCCTCCCTCGAGCGCATCATCGGGCGACAACGGCCGGTGCCGGAGCTCAGCCCCGCGGAGGCCCAGCGGCGGTTCCACCGCTTGCTCGGCAAGCTCGTGGCAGCGGTCGCGACACCGGAGCGGCCGCTCGCGCTCTTTCTCGACGACATGCAGTGGGCGGACCACCAATCGCTCGAGCTCGTGCGGCGCTGGCTCCTCGACGAGCGCGTGCGAGGCCTGCTCGTCATCGGCGCGTACCGAGACGACGAGAGCGACGCGTGCCAGCCGCTCGTGGAACTCGTGTCCGCGCTCCAGCGCGAGAGCGTCGACGTCACCGAGATCGCCGTCTCCCCTCTCGACGAGCCGACGCTCGGCCAGCTGGTCGCGGACGCCCTGTCGTCGTCGCCCACCGCGGCCGCGCGGGTGACCGCGGCGGTGTTTCAGAAGACGCTCGGCAACCCCTTCTTCGTCTCGCAGCTCTTGCTCGAGCTGCACGCGCGCGGGCTCATCGTCGGCACGCGGAGCATGGATGAGCCATGGACCTGGGACGAGACGGCGATCGAGCGCGCCGAGGTGAACGACGACGTCGTCGGCTTCATGACGAAGCGCCTCGGCGAGCTCAGCGACGAGACGCGCGAGGTGCTGCAGTACGCGGCCGCGCTCGGCGCGCGGTTCGACTTCGAGACGCTCGCGAGCGCGTCGTCGATCTCGCGGGAGCAGGTGAGCGAGCGGCTCTCGCCGGTGCTCGTCGCGCGGTTGGTGCTGGCTGTGCCGGAGGCCGGCCGCGCCAGCGACGACGCGATCGTCTCCGACGGAGAGGCCGCGCCCGCGAACGCCGCCTATCGCTTCCTCCACGATCGCGTGCAGGAGGCGGCGTACGAGCTCATCCCGCTGGAGCGGCGGCCGCGGATCCACCTGCGCATCGCCGAGCTGATGCTGCGCGACCTCGAGGGCGACCCGCGGCTCGAGGCGCGCGTGTTCGAGCTCGTGCGGCACTTCGGCGCCGCCGTCGAGCTCGTGAAGGATCGCGCGCTGCGCATCAAGGTCGCGCGCCTCCACGCGCTCGCCGGCGCGATCGCGCTGCGCGCGGCGGCGTACGAGGCAGCGGCGCGATACCTGGTCGACGCGCGCGCCCTCCTGCCCGAGGACGCCTGGGCGACGGAGCCGCGCCTCGCGTACGACGTCACGGGCCCGCTCGCCCACGCGCTCTATCTGCAGGGCGAGATCGCCGTCGCCGACGAGATGTTCACATGGCTGTCCGAGCGCGCCATCGACGGCGAAGAGCAGACCGCGCTCGCGGTGCTCCAGATGCAGCTCTACATCGATCAATCGCGACCGCTCGACGTCCTGCAGATCGCGCGTCGGAACCTCGCGCGCCTCGGCTGCGACGTCCCCGCCGAGCGCGCCGCCACCGACGCTGCGGCCGAGCGGCACCGCGCGAGGTTCCTCGCCGGTCTCGACGGGCGCCCCGTGCCCTCGCTCGCAGAGCTCCCGGAGGTGCTCGACCCGCGGACGCGGCAGATCATGCAGATCGTGACCGGCGCGCTCCCCGCCGCGTATCTCTGCGATAGGTCGTTCTACAATTTCCTTGGTCAGCTATTTTGTGCGCTCTCTGTTGAGCATGTAAACACGCTCTAATCATCGTTTGGATATACGATTGGTGGCGTCTGCCACTCCGCTTTTTACGGGGATACGGCGACGGCTTACGAGCTCGGTCGCGTCGGCATCTCGCTCGCGGAGCGCTCGCAGAACCCACGCGCGATGAGCCAGACGCACCTCTTGTTCGGGCTGTTCCTCGGGAGCTTCCGCGAGCCGATCCGCGAGGAGCAGCCCCACGGCGAGCTCGCGTACGCGCACGCCATCGAAGCGGGCGTGCCCTACTATGCGGCCGGCGCGCTCTGGGTCGTCGTGCGCTCGATGTGCCTCGCGGGTGAGCGGCTCCCGCAGCTCCTCGAGAAGGCGATCGAGCACCGATCCATCGTCGAGAAGCTGGTGCCGCGGAACACCGCGTACTACGACATCGTCGAGGGCTATGTGCGGGCGCTGCGCGGTGAGACGGCGCGGCCGACCTCGCTCTCGCGGCCCGGCTTCTCGGAGGCGGGCTTCGTCCGCGAGGTGATGACGAACCACGTCGTCACGGCGCCGATGCTCTACTTCCTGTGCACCTCGAAGGTGAAGCTGCACCTGCTCTTCGACGAGCCGGAGACGGCGCTCGAATTCGTCGACGGCGCGGCCGGGCTCGCGCACTCGATCGCGGGGATGGCGCAAGCGATCGAGCTCACGTTCTGGCGCGCGCTCGTCTGCGCCCGCCTGCTCGACGCGCCGCTCCCCGCGCAGCGGCGCGCCGCCCTCGGCGCGCAGCTCCAGGACCACGCGGCGGCGCTCGCGAGGCACGCCGCGCGCTGCCCGCAAAACTTCCTCCACATGCACCTTCTCGTCGGCGCGGAGATCGCGCGGCTCGAGGGGCGCGTGGCGGAGGCCCTCCTCGAGTACGAGCGCGCGAGCGCAGAGGCCGCGCGCGAAGGCTTCTCGCCGCACGAGGCCCTGGCCTATGAGCGGGCGGCGACGCTCTGCGAGCGCGCGGGTCTCCCCGATGGTTGGCGCGGACGCCTCGAGCGCGCCCGAGCCGCGTACGAAGCGTGGGGCGCGTCGACGAAGGTCGAGCAACTGCAGGCCGCGCTGAGCCGTCGCCCGTCCCCTCTCGTGCGGACGAACGAGCGCGGCGCGCGCATCGCAATCGCGGGGAACGTCGAAGCGAGCGCGCAGGAGGAGACCGAGCGCGCCACGCGACAGCGCGACGACGACGGGGCCGCGACGTCGGCGCGCCTCCGCCACCCTGCGAGCCCCCTCGACCTCGAGACAGCGGAGACGGTCAAGCTCCTGCGGACGGCGCGCATCGAGCCGAGGCCGGGGCTCGCGGAGGTGCGCATCGACGACGCGCCGACGGCCCTCGGCGATCCGGCGTTCCCGCCCGGCGCGACGACGGCCCTCCGCGATCCGGCGTTCCCGCCCGACGCGACGACGGCGCCGGGCGCGACGGCCGCCCCCGAAGACGCGCCGCGCCCCTGGCCGACGCACCTCCCGACCGCCTCGCGTGACGATTGAGCGCGGCGGCCCAGCCGTCGTGCGAACGCCGTCGAGGGTGCTCGAGGAGGGCGTCTCCCGAGACCTAGATCCAGCTCATGGGCGCATAAATCATCACCTTGCATCTCGCGACACACCCGGCATAAACTGCTTTGCTACCGAGGGCCTGTGAGCACCCTCCACGTGTCGTGCCCCATGCGCCCCACGCTGCGAGCCGGAGAGGATGTGCGATGGCCAGCCCCACCCCGTGGGCTGCATAAATAACCAATATTTCCGCCAGACGTCGTCGTGAGACAATCAATGTCGGGGGGCATTGAATGGCGCGGCTAGATGCTTTTGTGTTACGCACATTTTCACGCGGGTTCATCGTCCTGCACGGCTACGTGCTCCCGTTCGTCCTAATACTAACGTGCATCCTGGCGAGCGGCGCGTTGATCCTGGCGGTAAGTGGGGCCTCGAGCGGAGCGTTTGGCGGAGGATTCGCTCATCCGGACGGTCCGCGGGGCCCGCCTGTGAGTCTCTTCTGAGTTCCGCCCGCGACCGCGTATTCGAACGACATATCCCGAAGCGACGATCTGCACACCCCGAGGCCACGCCGCTGGGATGCGTCGATGTCCTATAAGTTGTCTTATGTCGCCTCAATATCTTGACCGTCGGTCTGCCGTGGTGAGCCAACAACGAGCCCGCGTTTTAGCGACGGCGCGTTCAAAGCGCCGTCGCAGCTCATCGCAGCGGGGTCGCGACCTCGACACGGCCGACTCGATCCGGCAGGTCTTCTGCATCCGCAACGAGCAACGCCAGCCCTGCCAAGGTCTTCGAGGCGGAGAGCGCAGCGCTGCGCGCGCGGCTGGACAAGTTGCGCCGGCGCTACCGTGAGGACGTCAACAGGGCGGTCACACCGGAGGCCCGGGCCCGCGCGCTGACCGCGTTCGAGGCGGACGTGGCCCACGCAACGGCGCAGTACCGGGAGCGTTGGGGCGGGCGGCTGATCAGCCCCAAGGTCGGCGCCATCCCGTGAGCGGCGAGCCTTTCGCAGGCTCGACGTTCGCAAGCGTCTCCCACACTGTGCCGGTCCAGTATATGATATGATAGCGGTCCGAGCCTGTCGCGCCGGTTGCGAGAGCGGGGTGTGGCTTGCCGTTTATGAGATACTGAAGTGGCCGACCGATCTCGATTTCTGCGTTAAGTGGCGTTCCTTCTGGAGCGCCCTTGGCCGCTTCTCTTTGCACGTGGTCCTCCCTGGTATCCGGGGACCTTGGCGCGCAGCACGCTAGGCAGGCAACTTGCGCCAGGACGCACGCTATGGCTCCCATGTGGGTGCGATGCGCCCGTCGTGCGCCGCAGGCGTGTTGCAGGCGCAGCCTCGCCCTCGAGCACGTTGACGCGACCGGCGGACCACATCCGCGCGAGAGGAGCGTGATGGGGACATCGGCGACAGAGTCGGGAAGTGAACGGCGCTTGACGCGCCTTGTGCGTGATCTTATCTTACGTACGGGAGCGTGAGTGATGACCGTCAACCCATTCGGCCGATTCTTGCGCACACGTCGGGTTGCCCGGAACCTGAGCCTGCGACAGGTCGCGGAGAAGGTGGGCATCTCCTACGTCTACCTCGGCGAGGTGGAACGAGGTGTCGCCGCCCCGATGAAGCGGGATAAGTGGCCTGGTTTGTGTGAAGCCCTCGGCATCAGCATCGAGGAGTTGGAGCGGCACGCCGAAATCAGCCGTCCCCTTCAGTTGAACCTCGCTGACGCGCCACCGCAGTACCAGAGCCTTGCGTTCGCGCTCGCGCGCTCGCTAGAGGCCAAGAAGACCCGCGAGATCCCGGCTGAGGAATTCTCTCGAATTCTCCACATGCTTCGTGGAGATGACGATGAGTGATCTCTTCGATGAAGAAGTGATCCCGATGCCACCGGTCTCGGTGGCGATGCTCGAGGAGATCGCCACAGAGGTCCTTGCCCTCATCGCGCCAGAGCACCTGCTGAAGCCCGGTCCTCTTGACGTGCTCTTCCTTGCTGAGCACGTGCTTCCGGCCAGAGGCATCCACATCGAGGCGGCAAGCGCTGCCGAGCTTGGAAGCCGTGAAGGCGCGACCGACCCGGTCTCCGACGGCAGGGACATCAACGTCTTGATCGTCGAGTCGCTGTGGCGCGAGCTTCTTCGTTCGCCCACCGGCGCCAAGCGAGCCCGCGCAACTATCCTCCACGAACTCGCCCATGCGCTGCTTCACGTTCATGAGATTCGCAAGCGGATGCAGATGCGCCCGGAAGCGCGCCGCCTGCTCCTCGCACGTCGCACGCGACGAGAGCTAAAGGCGTATGAGGACCCCGAGTGGCAAGCCTGGGCGCTCGCGGGCTGCATAGCGATGCCCCGGCGAACGCTCTTGATGATGCAAAACGTCACCGTCTGGAGGGTCGCATCCACCTACGGCGTAAGCGAGGTGTTTGCCCGCTCCCACCTACAGCGGCTCAAGATGCCTACCTGAGAGCTCCCAAGTCGGAGCGTCAATCTTCTACGGGAAGTCGGGACGCCGCGGCGCCAACCGCGGCGGTCCCAGTCACAGAACCGGCCGTGTGGCCGAGACGTGTGCTTGTCAAGCTCTGGGCAATGTAGCCCCGCGTCTCGCTCTTCTCAAGCTCCTTGTGGCCGGAGCGCGCGTCTGTCTGCGTTGCGCGAGGAACCCGAGGTGGTCCATGACCACCGACATCACGGTCTACCCGTGCACGGCGAAAGGCTGCTCTTGCGGGCAGCCGGTCGTCATCCGCACGATCAACGGCCGCCGCGTCCCGATCCACGTGAGCTGATGGGGAGCGCGCGTTCTCGGCGTCGGGCCTGCGCCAGGCGCCGGGCCGTGCTCGGAGCCGGGCGCGTGCTCGGGGGCCGGGCGCGTGCTCGGCGCCGGGCGCGTGCTCGGCGCCGGGCGCGTGCTCGGCGCCGGGCGCGTGTTCGGCGCCGGGCGCGGCGTCGGACCGTACTCGTCGCCGGGCACACGTTTGGCGGCGGGCTGCGCTCGGCGGGCCGCGCCCGCTGCCGGGCCGTGCGTCAAGCGGGTTGGGCGGTCGAGCCCTGGTTCGGCGTCGAACCCTGGTTCTGCCGGGTCACGAGGTCCCGGACCGCCCAGGTGCTGCCCTTAAGAGGCTGCGGCGAGAGGTGTAGACGCCATCATGAGCGAGCGTCTCCGCATCCGGTTCAATGACCTTTAGCCTCGCTTTCCCCAGACAAGCAGCTGACTACCTCCGCTCGCCCTCTTCACGCTCGGCCGGACCACGCTAGATAGTGGGCATTGTGAACAAGAGCTTCGGTTCGCCAAGCTGCTTAGCGAGGAACGTCGCCTCGTAGTCGGAAGCGTAGAGGAGCGTGACGTGCTTGATCGGCAGCCGCCGGGCCTGCTCGGCGAGGGCCTCGTCTGAGCTGGAGAGACCTGCGAGGCGTTTCTCTCCTCCTCCACGGCGCTCACGCGTCCTGGCGACGGAGGACCACGGGCTCAAGGCGCCTCGGCCCCCAAGCCCGTTTGTCATCGACGATCACGTCGCGACCCGCGCCAGGTAGACCTCGTGCGTCTGCACGGGGGCCGCGTTGACGGCAAGCCAGCGCAGGTGGCTGAGGCGCTGGTGACCCTCGACGAGGTGAAGGGGCCCGAACTCCTCGTCCGCCCGGGCGCCCTTGAGGCCCCGCAGCTCGGCGCCTGGGACGACGATGATGGGCGACGGCCAGGTTCCATGGGCGAGCATGAACCCAGGCAGCCCTCCGACGGGCTCTGGCTCGATGCCGTCCGGGCACTCCCCCCAACCGCTCCCGAACGTCACTTCCATGCAGCGCGCCGTCGGCCAGCTCTCGAGCAGGAACGAGAGACGGCGGACATCGAGCCAGGCGTACGAGGCGGCCTCGGACCAATGCCGGTGTAGCCACTCCCGGGCCACCTCCTCGGGAACCTCGCCCAGCTCGGCACGTCGGGTGGCGTACCAGCCCTCGAACGGCTCGGGGGCGCCGTCTGGTCCATGGCGCGGACCGAACCCAGCGGGGAAGCCATAGCAAGCCTCTGCGTCGCGCATGACTGCGGAGAATGTGGGCATCGTGCCTCTCTAGCCGGTCGCGAGTCTGCTCTCGGCGCGCCTCAGCCTAGCTAGGAGAGCAGCAAGCCCGAGAGGGCGATACCTCTCGTCTCGGCGACGACCTCGATGAAGACGCGAACTGATCCAGCGATCCGGACAGGCTTGGCGGTCTTCAGCGGGTCAAGGAGGACTCCGAACTCGCCTTGGAGGAAGTGCACGCCGACGACGGGGATGCCGACGTTGTCCGGCGTCAGCAACGTATACGCGAACCCTCCCTCCTTGTATGTTCCCGCCGCGGCGAGCCGCGCCGGTAGACCGACACTTCCTCGGTGCTCGACACCGTGGCTGAGCAGGGGTCGCCGGCGCGGACCGCTGGCTTGTGCCCGAACAGCTGCCGGAGCCTTGAGCTCGCATCAGGCAAGGTTGGGCGGATGGCCAGCGTCTCCGTCGTGCAGCGCTCGCATCGTGGAGGCCCAGTGGTGTTCGTTGGAATCGATGTCTCAAGCAAGCGCCTCGACGTGGCGCTCCGACCTGGCAGCGCCCTCTCGTTCCCGAACGACCCTGATGGCGTTGAGGCGCTCGTCGTCGCCCTCGAAGGGAAGGCGGTCGAGCTCGTCGTCGTCGAGGCGACCGGCGGGTACGAAACGCTGTGCGTGACGGCGTTGAGTACCGCGAAGATCCCGGTCGCCGTCGTGAACCCTCGACAGGTGCGCGACTTCGCGAAGGCGATCGGCCGACTCGCGAAGACAGACGGTATCGATGCTGAGGTGCTTGCGCGCTTCGCCGAGGCGGTGAAGCCACAGGTCCGGCCGATGCCGGATGAGGCGACGAAGGCGCTGGACGAGCTCGTGGAACGACGACGCCAGCTCGTGCAGATGCGCACGGCCGAGATGAACCGTCGGCGTGGCGCGGGCGCTGGAGTGCTCAAGGGCATCGAGGAACACATCGCATGGCTCGACGCGCGCATTGACGACGTGGACAAGGATCTTCGACGACGGATCGAGGCCAGCCCCGTGTGGCGTGCAAAGGACGACTTGCTGCAGGGGGTCAAGGGCATCGGTGAGGGGACGAGCGCCAAGCTCCTCGCGAGTACCCGTTCACGGGGGTCGTCTGACGCGGAGACCCGCCGACGAATTCTGGATCGACAGGTCGATCTCAGCGTGATCTGGGCGCGCCGTGGAACTCGAGGCGGCACAGCGCAGGCTCTCGGAGGTTGAGGCGGAGTTGGCCGCTGCCAACTCGCGCGCGGCGGCAGCAGAGGCGCGCGCGGCGGCAGCAGAGGCGCGCGCGGCGGCAGCAGAGGCGCGCGCGGCGGCAGCAGAGGCGCGCGCGGCGGCAGCAGAGGCGCGCGCGGCGGCAGCAGAGGCGCGGATCGTCGAGCTCGAGAAGCGTGTCGCTGAGCTTCTCGAACAGCTCGGCCGGAACTCGGGCAACTCCAACAAGCCGCCCTCGAGCGACCCGCCGGGCGTGCGTGGCAAGCGCCGTGAGAAGAAGGGCACGAAGAGCGGGCGCAAGCGCGGCGGTCAGCCCGGGCGCAAGGGGAGCCGCCGCGAACTGGTGCCACCCGATCAGGTCGACGCGGTCGTCGATGTGTTCCCGTCGGATTGCGAGAACTGCTGGAAGCCGCTGCCCAAGATCCCGGACGCTTCAGCGCGGCGCTATCAGGCCACCGAGCTACCGATCCTGCGGCCGCACACGACGGAGTTCCGGCAACACGGCGTGGTGTGCCCTTGCTGCCGCTACACGACCTATGGCCCGTACGACCAGGTGCCGGCCTCCCCGTTTGGGCCGCGGCTCTCGAGCGTTGTCGCCGTGCTCACGGGCGTCTACCACCTCAGCAGGCGGGGAGCGGGCGCCCTGCTCTCGGACCTGTTGGGTGTGCGCGTGTCGCTCGGCGCCATCAGCTCGATCGAGGCGCGCGTTGCGGAGGCCGTGAAGCCTGTCGTCGAGGAGGCTTGGGCCAAGGTGGGCGACGCCCCGGTCAAGCACACCGACGGGACGAGCTGGTTCAAGGCCGGGATCCTGTGCTCGCTGTGGACCATCGCGACCGCGTCGGCGACGGTCTTCAAGATCGTCGCCAACGGCAAGAAGGCGACGCTGCAGGGGCTCTTCAAGACCACGTTCGGGATCCTCGTCAGCGACCGCGCCACGGCGCTGAACTTCTGGGCGATGAAGCGCCGCCAGATCTGCTTCGCGCACCTGCTTAGGAAGTTCGTCGCGTTCTCCGAGCGCGGGGGCCGCGCGGGCACCGTCGGCCGCGAGCTCCTCGATTACGTCGGCATCCTCTTCGCGTACTGGGACGACGTGAAGGCCGGCAAGCGGAGCCGCGAGTCGTTCCGCGACGACATGAAGCCCGTGCGCGCTGCCTTCGAAGCGGCGCTGGAGCGTGCCGCTGCCTCCGGGCTCGCGCACGTGGCCGGCGCGTGCGCGGACATCTTGAAGCACCGCGAGGCGCTCTGGGCCTTCGTCGATCACGTCGACGTCGACCCGACCAACAATCACGCCGAGCGCGAGCTGAGAGCTTTTGTCCTTTGGAGAAAGCGTTCTCACGGGACTCAAAGTGACCGCGGCGATATATTCGCCGAGCGGCTCATGACCGTGGCGCACACGGCTAGGAAGCAGGGCAAGAACATCCTCGCCGTCGTCACGGCGTGCTGCATCGCTGCGCGCGAGGGCACTTCCGCGCCCTCGCTCTTCGCCGCCGCGCGCTGAGCTACGCCGCCGTCATCGCCTCGCGCTCCATGGGGAAGTAACGCGTGCGGCTTCGTTCCCCGGCGCTCCGCACGCGCCCGGCGGACTTCAAGTGCAGCATGGGCCGGTTCAGCGCGCGTGCGGACTCGCCGACGTGCGCGGCCAGCACGGACATCGGCTGTCCAGGGTTCGCCCGCACCGCCTCATAGAGTCGCTCCCCCAGGCCAGCGACCTCCGTCGAGGCGCGTCTACGGCCGCCGCTCTTGCGCGGAGCCTTCGCCGTGGGCGGGCGCGAGGCCGACGCCGCGGCGAAGGCGCGCTCGACCGCTGCCATGGCTTCGGTCCGCTGCGCCACGAGGTGGGCGCGGACCAGGTCTTCGATGTGCTTCTGCAGTTCGTCGATGGTTTTGGTGGTCATGCACGACGGCGTACGCAGGCGCCGATCACGTGCTCAACCCCACCCCTGAACGCGTACGGATTGACGTCTCGGGCACGAAGCTCGCGCGGATGAGCCCATGTGCCACGAGATCGGCGATCCACGTCGCGTCGTTCACGTCGGTCTTGCGACCAGGGACGTTCTTGATGTGCGCGGCGTTCGCCAGCACGAGCTCGAAGCTCTCTTCGAGCACGTGCCAGACCGGCTTCCAGTAAACCCCCGTCGCCTCCATCGCGACCGTCGTCACGCGGTGCTCCTCGAGCCAGTCCGACAGCGCCAACAGCTCGCTCGTCGTCGTCCCAAAGGTGCGGACCTCTCGCTCAATCTTCCCATCCACGGCGACGCGAGCGCACGCGACCACGCTGTCCTTGTGGACGTCCAGACCTGCGCAGCGCTCATGAACAACTTCCACGATTCACTCCTCAACATGCGCGCCGCCGTGGAGTCCTCGTCTTCGAAATCTAGAAAGCGCGCTCCGGAGCCTCGCAGCCCTTGGCGCAAGATGGGGTGCTCGCAGGACTCCGGGTCCAACTCAGAAACGGGCTCGTGCGCACCAAGCGGTAGCCGACCTCTGTGACGACGCGACTCCCCGAGTAGGGGCTGCAGGAGCAGTGCGCCAGTCGCGTCGTCACGAGGAACCCCGTTTCATGCGATGCGGGTCCCGGCTCGCCGGGATGCGGAACTCAGAAGAACATGATCGTGAGAGCGCGGCCAAAGAGCTCGACGTGTCCATGCGCGTGATCGATGAGCCCGAAGCCCGCCGCGCTCACGAGGAGCAGCCACGTCGACGACACGAGCAGGAGCGCGCCCGAGGCCCGGCGCGCCCGCTCAGGACCCACGCGGACGAGGAGCGCGCGCGGCAACAGCGTCGCGACCGAGAGCGCTGGCGTCGTCATCGCCACGAGCCCGACCATCACGAGCGCCCCCACGGTTGGGGACGCGCTGCTCGCGGCGAGCCCGAGCGCCCACGCGACGATCATGCATGGCAAGAACCCGAGCGCGACGCCGAGCGCCACGTCTTGCACGCCGAAGCGCCGGCGCCGCGAGAGCGACTGCACGAGCTCGAGCGCGATCACCAAAGCGCGC
>Ga0315910_10001281_pt1 | contig 23356 bp, 19 predicted proteins | sample EdamamesoilMG_FD_204470 | JGI IMG/M metagenome (GOLD analysis project Ga0315910, IMG submission 204470) | Garden soil microbial communities collected in Santa Monica, California, United States - Edamame soil | ecosystem: Environmental > Terrestrial > Soil > Garden | place: USA: California... | reverse complement strand
AGTCACCACCGAGCTTTTTTAGATGCGATAGCGGCGACTCATCGGGGTAAAGCTGTTCCAACTGATGCTGGGCGAAGTACCCGATACGCAGATCACGAGCCTCGATCCGTTTGCCGGCTTTGCCCGCGCGGCTCGGCAGCGCGGTGAGCTCGCCCGCCAGCAATTTAGTCAGCGTCGATTTACCTGCGCCATTGCGGCCGAGCAACGCGATGCGATCACCCGGCGCGATCGTCATCGTGATGTTCTCGATAATTGCACGCTCGCCATAGCCGGCGGTTTGGTTCTCGATGGCCAGTAACGGGCGCGGCAATTTCTCAGGTTGGAGAAACGAGAACTCGAACTGCGAGTCGACGTGTGCAGGCGCGATGCGTTGCATGCGCTCCAACGCTTTCAACCTGCTTTGCGCTTGCCGCGCCTTCGACGCCGAGGCGCGAAATCGATTGACGAACGACATCATGTGCTCGATTTCGCGCTGTTGCCGCTCGAAGAGCACTTGGTGTTGCGATAGCTGCATCGCGCGATGCTCTTCGAAGTCGGAGTAGTTGCCCGAGTAGGCCTTGGCCTCTTCGTTCTCGATGTTAACGACGCGGGTAATGATCCGATCCAGAAACTCGCGATCATGCGAAATCATCAGCAGCGTGCCGCGATACTCTTTGAGCCAGGTCTCCAACCAAATGACGGCATCCAAATCCAAGTGGTTGGTCGGCTCGTCCAGCAACAGCAAATCCGAACGGCACATCAGTGCCTGCGCAACGTTCAGGCGCACGCGCCATCCGCCGGAGAAAGAATTAACCGGCCGCACTTCGTCTTCCGCACTGAAGCCCAGGCCATGGAGTAACCGACCGGCACGGCTGCGTGCGTCATAACCACCGGCTTCAGCGTACCGGGCGTGCAGCTCCGCCAGCTTGGTGCCTTCGTGTGCTTCGGTCGCGGATTCGATCCGTCGTTCCAGTTCGCGCAATTCCGCATCGCCATCCATCACAAATTCGATGGCGATTTGCTCTGTGGCGATCAGTTCTTGCGCGACATGCGCAATAGCAATCCGGTTTGGTTTTTCGAAGCTACCGCTATCCGGCTGCAGTTCATCGCGCACCAGCGCAAGCAGACTCGATTTACCCGCGCCGTTGGCGCCCGTGATACCGATTTTTTCGCCGCGATAAAGCGTAAAGGTTGCTTTGGCGAATAACAGTCGTGTGCCGCGGCGAATTGCGACGTCGGAGAAGGAGAGCATGAGTGGAAAGTCTCTAGGCGCTAGGCTCTAGTTGCTAGCCAGAAAAAGGAAGGCATCTTACCCGACGTTGTTGCGCAGACTGGCGGAGATTAGAGCAGTCTGTATGTAATTCGAGCCTCTGGCTAGCGCCTAGTAGCTAGGACCTATAGCTCGCATAGCGTCAGCACTATGCGAATAAACGACTCACATTCGACGCGCCCATTTCCTGGCTGATTATCAGCGCGAGGAAATCGTCACCGCTCATAGGCTCGCCAAACAATCTGCCTTGTGCGTACTGACAATTGTGATTGCGGAGGAAATCCATTTGCTCGCGGGTTTCGACGCCTTCGGCCACCACGTCCATATCCATGCTGCGGCCCATATCCACGATAGTACGAGCGATCGTGGCATCGTCGCTGTCGGCGGGAATGTCACGAACAAAGGACTGATCGATCTTCAATGTGCTGATCGGAAATTGCTGTAACGCACTGAGCGAGGAGTAGCCGGTGCCGAAGTCGTCGATGGAAAGGTGCAAGCCCATGCCGTACAGCTCGTCGAGCATCTTTAACGTGCGCTTGGAGTCGACCATCAAAGTCGTTTCGGTGATTTCCAGTTCGAAACAAGTCGGCGAGACTTCGTGGCGTTTAAACACGGACTTGCACCGCGCAACGAAACTGGCCTGACGCAGTTGCTTCAACGACAGATTGATCGATACGCGTCCGGGGTTGGCAATTTGCTTGAGCCACAAACGGTAGTCGATGCAAACGCGATCCAGCACCCAATCGCCGATGCCTAAGATCAAGTTGGTTTCTTCGGCAAGCGGAATGAATTGCGACGGCGGAATGTCGCCATGGCCTGGCAAACGCCAGCGCAATAACGCTTCCGCGCCGACGACTCGACCGTTGCGCAAATCCACTTTCGGTTGATACAGCACGATGAACTCGTTGCGTTCCAAGGCGCGACGCAGCTTGCTCTTGAGCATCAAGCGCTCGACGGCCGCGGCATTCATCTCCGGTGAATAGAATGCGAAGCTATTGCCGCCGTTTTGCTTCGAGTGATACATCGCGGCGTCGGCGTTGCGAATCAAATCGATAACGTTCTCCGCGTCGCGCGGGCAGAAAGCGATGCCGACGCTGGCGGTTAAGAACACTTCGTGCTGCTGCACGTAGAACGCCTTGGCAATTTCCGCCAACAGCATCCGCGCCATGATCGCGGCTTGACTGCGTTCATCGTCATCCTGCGCGAAGTCTTCGATAAACACCGCGAACTCGTCGCCCGCCAAACGTCCCAGCACGGCGCCTTTCGGCAGGATACGCGTCACTCGCTCGCTTAAGGTTTCGAGCGTGCGATCGCCGGCAGCGTGACCGAAGGTGTCGTTGATTTCCTTGAAGCGGTCCAAATCGATGTACAGCAACACCAAGCTGCGTTCGGCGCGGCGCGTCCGCGCAATCGCTTGCTGCACCATGTGCTGGAACTGCATGCGATTTGGTACTTTGGTGAGGGCGTCGTAACGTGCCAAGTAACGAATACGGCGTTCCGCGCGTTTGCGCTCGGTGATGTCGCGGGCGACGAAGATTGCGCCCTTGAACGAGTTGTCGGTGGAGGTTAGCGGCGAACCGGAAATCGAAACCGGGATGATTTGTCCGTCGGCGGTTTCGATGGTGGTTTCGCGGGTTTCCGTGCTGGAGCCGTCGGTGGGGAAGTTGGCGCGCTCACCTTCGGCGAGCAGGCTGACAAAGGGTCGACCGACGACATCGCTCTCGTTGCAATTGAACAATTGCACGGCTGCTTGATTGATCTTGCTGACGGTACCGTCGGGCGCGGTCACCAGCACCGCGTCGTTCATGCTGTTAAGCACGGTGTTGAGGTAGTTGGTGGTGATCGTGGTTTGCTGCAGTTTCTGCCGCATGGTTTCCAATGCGACTTGCAGATCGGCTATCTCGTCGCCGCTGGCGAGCGTCGCGACGGGATGATCGTAAACGCCGTCGCCGATTTCACGCGCCGACGAAATCAAATTGACGATGGGACGTTCAAGCCGGCGAGCGAAGATCCAGGCAACCGCAAGCACCAAGCAGGCAATGAAGCCGCAGATGAGTAACAAAGTACCGATCCAACCGTAAAAGTCGGCGCGATCGGCGGCCAACAGCTGTTCGCGCAGGTCCGGTAACTTTTCGGCGAAGGTGGCTAAGCGCTGTTGGTCGTATCGATAGTCCAACGTTTGCATCGCAAACAACAACGCGGCGACTGCGGCACTGACCAGCAGTGCGTAGCCCATGAATCGCAACTTAATTCCGCGCGGCTTCACAACGTTGTTACTTCCAGAACTCTCTGCTTTCTATCCCTGTCGGGCGGCCTTCATTTTCACCTGAAATCTGGGGCATGATACAGCTGCGTCCGCGCTGCTGAATAGCGTCGAAACTATTGACACAATTAGAATTCATGACCTGTCCCCTGGTTGCGACAACCTTTTAACAATTCCCTCATCGTATGAATGAATTTGAGACCACTGGCCGGGCCCGTTCGCACGTGGTGCAGCTCGAAAGTCCGCCTTGCGGCCTGCACTACGAGGCCATTGCCTCCTTTCTGGCGATGAAGGACGCGGCGGCTGCGGACGGGATCGATCTTAGAGTGCGTTCCAGCTTTCGCGATTTCGCCACGCAACTTCTAATTTGGAATCGCAAATGGCGCGGGGAAAAAACGCTTTTTAGCCGCGAGGGGCGGCAAGTAGACCCCGCGCAACTGTCCGACGACGATAAAGTCGATGCGATCCTGGCTTGGTCCGCGGTGCCCGGCGGCAGCCGTCATCATTGGGGTTCGGATATCGATGTAATTGACGAAGCCGCCGTTCCCGCTGGCTACGAGGTGCGCTTGATTGCGGACGAATATGGTGCAGGGGGAATTTTCGGCCAATTGTCCGCTTGGCTGGACGCCAACATGCTTCGGTTCGGCTTTTTCAAGCCATATCGAACCGACAAAGGCGGGGTGTGCGTCGAGCCCTGGCATCTGAGCTACGCACCGGTTGCTGCGCCGGCGTTGGAAAAGCTCAGTCTCACTGTGCTTCGCCGCGCGCTGGAAGCGGCCGATTTAGAAGGCAAGCCACTGGTGTTGGCGCGGCTACCCGAAATCTACACGCGCTACGTTTTGAACGTGGACGCGCCGTAACTCGATCGGTTATTACCGCTGACGAAAGCGTTCCCGCAGATGCGGAAATTTTCGCGTGAACCACTGTGGCCACCAGCGTTTCAGCCGCCACACTTTACGCAGCGACTTCGGCAGCACGATGTACAAATCGCCGTCGGCCGCGTCGCGAAAAATTTCGTAGGCGCATTGTTCGGCGCTGTATTTCGAGTTGCTGATAAGCTGTTCGCCGATTTTGCGTTCGCGTTCGGGTCCGCGTGCCGTCGAGAGCAACTGAGTTTGCATGAAGCTCGGCATTGCCACCGACACTTGAATGCCAGCCGGAGACAATTCCGCCGCCAACGATTCGCTGATCGCGACCACCGCCGCCTTGGTGGTGTTGTACGGTGTCAGAAAAGGCGGTGCAACGAAGGCCGCTGCGCTGGCGATATTCAGCAATATGCCTCGACCGCTGCGCTGCAAATGCGGTACGCCTGCGCGGCAGCCGTTAACGACGCCGAGTACGTTGGTGTCGATGATCCAACGCCAATCTTCGATAGGGGTTTCCAGCAAGCCACCGGCGCAAGCAACACCCGCGTTGTTCACCATCATGTCTAACCCACCGGCGTTGTCGGCGAACAGATTGACCGCGACGGTTAGCTCGTGACCTTGTGTTACGTCACCGGGGAAAGCCTCTACTCGGGCGCCCATGGCGGTGAGTTCTTCTTCGGCGGCAACCAAACGCGAGGGGTCTATATCGAACAAGCCCAGCGTCCACCCGTCTTGCGCCAGCGCGCGTGCCATTGCCAGCCCCAACCCGCTGCCGCTGCCGGTGATAAAGGCGCGTTTGCCCGGAAAGCGATGATTGAGTGCGGCGAGAGACGCGGTCATTCGAATGAGTCGTTACCAGCAGTAAAGCCGGAAAGGTACGTCATTCCGTGCGCCTTCAACAGTGCTGCGGTCTTAAGTTGCCCGAGATGGCAATCGTGGCCGCTGTTTTCAGCGTTTAACCCACACGTCCTTGAGGTGGCCAATCACCAAGGTGCGCATGTTTTGCAGCGGGTTTTTTTCCCACGTGAAGCAAGGCGGGTCGCGGCGCAGCAGCGGCCATTGGCCGGTGCCGAGAATTTCCTGCAGATAACTCAAACTGCGGTCGATGGCTTCGACATAAGGATTGCGTCCGCCATACAGCACCTCCAAGTAGCGGTAGGCACCGTCGAACTCGCCGTTCAAGCGGCTGGCAAATACGTCGTTGTAGAAATCGGGCGTTTGACGCAGCACGTCCAGGCCGGAGCTGTACTTAACGCGCGGTTCGCCGGTCTTGGCGTCGCGTCCGAGTGCAATGCCGCCCAGCACAAATTCGGGGTAGAGTCGATCACGGCATTTTTCTAGATAACAGCGATCCGACATTTGTGCGATCAAATCGCCTGTACCGACGATATGCCCGACACGGCGATCGCGCGGATCGTCGAGCTTGATTTGATCGAACTGCACTTCATAGCCGGTGAAGTGCACGATGCGTGTTGCAACCGGCACCCAATCGGCCATGCCGATTGTCGGTAAGTAGGCAGACAGGAAGCGAGCGCTGCGACTCACGTGATTTAGAGTGAATTCGGCACCATTGCGCTGCTCGCCGTCTTCCTGTCGGCGAATGTAACCGGCATCGTGAAAAAGCGCGGTGACTATTCCCAAGATCGCACGCTCTGCACCAACTTGTTCGTCCGTGGACCGAGATCGTTCGTGTCCAACGATAATGCGCGAGCTGGCCAGCGTGCCGTCCAGCGAGTGCTGCATGTCGTGATACACGGTGTCGCAACCGAAATAGCCGGGAAATTGGCCGGTAAACAACCGCTCAAAATCGCGAAAGGCCGTATCCAACTGCGCAAAGGAGTGGCTTGGCCATTGCTCCGAGAACAAACTCAAAACGGCACGACGCACCGCATCCGGGGAGCTAACCTGCACGGTGTTGGTAACGTCGAAGTCGCTGCGCCGATACTGCATTTATCTAGTAATAGTGTTTAAGCGGCCGAACTCAAGGCTCGCGGCAATGCAGTCTAGCGCCAATGCACCGCATTGTTAGAAGACGAAATGTGGACTGCGTCTCACTTTCGGTTTGTGGGTTTACGCAGGGGATTTTCGCTTAATCGCGATATGCATCGTGTGTCGGCGTCTTTGACAGCCCGGCGCATTAAATGATTTTTACGCTGCCGTACTTCTGCCGAATTCGCCGCGCGAAGGTTTGATAACCGACTGCAAATCCGGCGATGCCCGTGGCTGCGATTGCACCTAGCCACATCCAAATTGACGACTCGGATTCCGGCTCGCCGTCATCCTTGGTTCGCGGCTCGTCGCGAACAAGCGCGGGTGGAGGCAAAGGCATTGCGGCTGCCGCCTCGGGCTTTTTTGCCGCCGCCTGTTTTAGCGCGTCCACTTCCTTAAGCAGCGCTGCATTTGTTTCCTTTAGCTGCGCCAATTCCTGGGTAACTTGCGGCGACGGCGCCGAAGAAGGTGGAGGGGTCGGCATTGCACCGGCGGCTTGCAGTTCTCTTAAGCGCACGATGGCCGGCGGTTGTGCGGTCAGGTAATTTGCTTTTACCCAGCCCTCGCGGCCGTCGCTCAAGCGCACACGGATGTACTTGTCCGCTCGTTCTAAGGCCTCCACCGCATCGCCCGTTTCGAGATTCGCGAGCTTGCCGTTCTCGCTGTCGACATCCGGATAGACACCGACGACCAATTTGTCACCGACATACAGTTGCTCCGCGAGGCCAACCCCTGCGTGCAAGCTGCCAAGGATCAGCACTCCAGTCGTTAATTGACGCATCATGCGGCGAGTCCCATTTGTTTAAGCAGCGGTGCAATGTCCGGTTTTCGGCCGCGGAATTCTACGAAAGCGTCCATCGCGTCGCGGCTGCCGCCTTGCTCTAAAATCGCGTTCAAGAAACGACGTGCAGTCACGCTATTGAACACACCGTGTTCTTCAAACGCACTGAATGCGTCGGCCGCCAATACTTCCGCCCATTTGTAGCTGTAGTAACCCGCGGCGTACCCGCCGGAAAAGATATGCGAGAAGCTCTGCGGGAAACGATTGAACGCAGGCGGCTTCACCACCGCGACGCGATCGCGAACTTCGGAAAGAATTTGCGGAATGCGTCCGCCCTGAGTCGGATTAAATTCGGCATGAATGCGTAGATCGAATAGCGCGAACTCCAATTGCCGTACCGTCTGCATGCCGGCTTGAAAGCTGCGCGAACCCTGCAGCCGCCTAAGCTCGGCCGGCGGCAATGGCTCACCGGTATCTATGTGACCTGAAATGAGCGGCAACACTTCTTCGCGCCACGCAAAATTCTCCATGAACTGACTGGGCAGTTCCACTGCATCCCAAGGCACACCGTTGATACCGGCGACGCTTGGGTAATCCACGCGCGTCAGCATGTGATGCAATCCGTGGCCAAACTCGTGGAACGTCGTGACGACTTCGGAGTGCGTTAGCAACGAAGGTTTATCCTTCGACGGCGGCATGAAGTTACATACCAAGTATGCAACAGGCAGGTGCTTTCCGCTGTGCGTCTGCATGCGACCGACGCACTCGTCCATCCAAGCGCCGCCGCGTTTCTTCGGTCGCGCGTACATATCGACAAAGAAGCTGCCGCGATGTGAGCCGTCTGCATTCAAGATATCGAAGAATTGTGCGTCGCCGTGATACAGCTCCACCTCTTTGCGCTCGACGATACGTACGCCATATAGCTTTTCCGCGACCACGAACATGCCCTCCAATACGCGCGGCGCGGGGAAGTACGGGCGCAAGGCTTCTTCCGACAGATCGAACCGTTGTCGTTTCAAGCGCTCGGCGTAGAAACTCACGTCCCAGGCGTTCAATTTGCGCCCGGCCAGGGTTTCCAGCTCCGCATATTCGCGTTGCGCAGCCGGCTTGCTCAAATTGGCGAGTTGCTCCAAAAAGTCGGTCACTTCCTCAACCGATTTGGCCATTTTGGTCGCCAGCGAGTACTCGGCGTAGTTGGCGAAGCCGACCAAACTCGCGAGTTCATGGCGCAGCCCCAGGATTTGCTCCATCAGTGCAGTGTTGTCCCATTTGCCGGCAGTAGGGCCTTGATCGGAGGCGCGGGTGCTCCAGGCTTCGTAAAAATCACGGCGCAGCGGCTCGTGTTCGGCATGCATCAGGATGGCCTGATAGTTGGGCGCGTCCAACGAGAACAGCCAGCCGGCCTGCTGCTTTTCGTCGGCAGCCGCCTTGGCGCGAGCAACAATGGGTGTGGGTAATCCGCCGAGTTCGGATTCATTGATCACAATGCGTGACCAGGCATTGGTGGCGTCGAGCACGTTTTCGTCGAACTTGGCCTGTAAGGGCGCGAGCTCCTCCATTACCGCTTTGAAGCGGGATTTGCTTGCCGCTGGCAGTGCGACGCCGGCCAGACGAAAGTCGCGCAAGGCGTTTTCAAGCAGCTTGCGTTGCGCGGCGCTCAGTTGCGAGCCTTCGTTGTCAAGAATGGTTTGGTACGCGCCGTACAGTTTCTCGTTCTGCGCTAGATCGGTGTGCCACGCAGTGAGCAGCGGCAAGCAGACGTTGTAGGCGGCCCGCAATTGGTCGTTATTCATTACGCCGTTCAAATGCCCCACGGGCGACCACGTGCGCGAAAGTTTGTGCTGCATGGCCTCGAGCGGTTCAACCAACTCCTTCCAAGTGGCGGGACCGTTCAATAGATGATCGAGCTCGGCACGCTGAGATGCCAGCAGCTCGCGAATCGCCGGTTCGACATGTTCCGGACGAATGTCATTGAAAGGAGGCAATGTGAATGCAGTGCGCAGCGGATTGGTCATGGCGGTAGCGGCAGGCAGGATGGAGGGATCATTTTAGCGCGCTGCTTTGCCAAAGCCGTACCGTTACAATCCTGATATGCAAAAACAAGCGCTTGTCCGACACCCCGATACACCCTGCGAAGCGGTGCAGCGGATTGAGGTCGAAATAGCGACTCAAGGCGGCATGGTTCAAGTACGGTTTCGGGTTCTCGGCGATCTGGCGCGTGTGCAATTGCCACCGACTCGGGCGCCGCAGCGTCAGGACGAGCTTTGGCGGCATACCTGTTGCGAGCTGTTCGTTGGCGCGACCGAATCAAGGGGATACGTGGAGTTCAATCTTTCACCTTCGAGCGCCTGGGCCGCTTATTCGTTTAGCGGGTATCGGGCCGGAATGACGCCGCTTGAGATTCCGCCGCCGACGATCCAGGTCATGGCACGCTCGGATACCTTGGAATTGATTGCTAGCATCGCCTCAAACCCGTTTACTGCGTTGTCGGGCAAGCGCGCGGCGTTATCCTGTGTGATCGAAGAAACGAACGGCCGAGTTTCCTATTGGGCGCTGGCCCATCCCGACGGCAAACCGGATTTTCATCACGCTCGCGGATTCGCATTGGAGTTGGCAGAGTGACCATCAAGTTCGGCATCGATCGATTGCTCTCGGAAGACGCACTGCGTGCGCCGTTAAAAGGCAAGCGCGTTGCATTGCTTGCCCACCCCGCATCGGTTACCCAAGAATTAACGCATTCCCTCGATGCGCTGGTCACTTGCGGGGACATCAAACTCACCGCCGCTTTCGGCCCACAGCATGGATTGCGCGGCGACAAACAAGACAACATGATCGAGTCACCGGACTTCAATGATCCGGTGCACGGCATTCCGGTGTTTAGTCTGTACGGCCAAGTGCGCCGTCCGACCGACGCCATGATGAACACCCACGATGTGCTGCTCGTCGATTTGCAAGATCTCGGCTGTCGCATCTACACCTTTATTACCACGCTTCGTTATGTGCTCGAAGCCGCCGCGAAAAAACGCAAAGCAGTGTGGGTGTTGGATCGCCCTAATCCGATCGGCAGACCGATTGAAGGTTTGACACTGCGAGCGGGATGGGAGAGTTTCGTCGGCGCGGGTCCGATGCCTATGCGGCATGGGCTTACGCTCGGCGAGATGGGGCAGTGGTTCATCAAGACGCTACGGCTCGATGTGGAGTTCAAAGTCATCGAAATGCAAGGCTGGCGGCCGAATGAAGCGCCGGGTTTCGGTTGGCCGCAGAGCGAACGTACCTGGGTAAATCCCAGCCCCAATGCGCCCAACTTATGGATGGCGCGTTGTTACGCGGGCACGGTAATGCTCGAAGGCACGACGTTGTCCGAAGGACGGGGAACCACGCGCCCGCTGGAATTATTCGGCGCGCCCGATATCGACGCACGCGCAGTGATCAAAGAAATGCATGCACTTGCGCCGCAATGGTTGCAAGGATGTCGATTGCGCGATTGCTGGTTTGAGCCGACGTTTCATAAGCACGTCGGCAAGCTCTGCAGTGGAGTGCAGATTCACGTCGAGGACGGGAGCTACGATCATGCCGCATTCAAGCCATGGCGTGTACAAGCGCTCGCATTCAAAGCGATTCGTCGTTTGTATCCTGAGTATCCGTTGTGGCGCGATTTCCCGTACGAGTACGAGCACGGCAAGTTGGCCATCGACGTTATCAATGGCAGCGAGATGTTGCGGCAATGGGTGGATGATTCCAGTACGACACCAACGGACCTGGACGCGTTGACACAACCGGACGAGCGGCGCTGGATTGCGGAAATGCAAGCGGTATCGCTATACAAGTAAGCCAAAGAAATTCCATGACCATTCTTTACGGCATCAAGAATTGCGACACGATGAAAAAGGCGTGGACTTGGCTGGACGGTCAGGAGATCGACTACCAATTTCATGACTACAAGGTCGCGGGCATCGATAAGCAGCACTTGGAGAAGTGGTGCAAGGATCTCGGTTGGGAAACCGTCTTGAACAAAGCGGGTACGACATTTCGAAAATTACCCGATGCTGACAAGGAGAATCTTTCCGAGCGCAAGGCGATTGCTTTGATGGTGGCGCAGCCGTCGATGATTAAGCGGCCGATACTTGAGTCGGGCGGCAAAGTGATCGCCGGGTTTAAGCCCGAGGTCTACCAAGAGTTCTTCGCAAAGAAGAAGCGTTAACCCCAATGCACGCGAACGTTTAATTTTCTGGACCTGCTCATGACAACTCGCATCGCTATTTGCCTGCTGCTTTTCTTTGTTTTTGCCGAGTCGCAGGCGGCCGACCTCAACCCGCAGCAACAGAACGCCAAAGCGATTTTTAAACAACTGATCGAGATCGATACGACGCACTCCTCGGGTGACACCACCATTGCAGCTGAGGCATTGGCTGCGCATTTGATTGCGGCGGGCCTGCCTAAGGAAGATGTAAAAGTGCTGGCCGAAGTGCCGCGCAAAGGTAATTTGATCGCGCGACTGCGCGCTGGGAAGCCAACTAATAAGAAGCCCATCTTACTGATGGCGCATCTCGATGTCGTCGAGGCTAGACGCGAAGACTGGTCGATGGATCCGTTTAAGTTCATCGAACGGGACGGCTACTACTATGCGCGCGGCATTGTCGACGACAAGGCGATGGCGTCGATCTTTATCGCCAACATGGTTCGCTACTTGAAAGAAGGCTATCGGCCCAATCGGGACATCATCATTGCTTTGACGGCCGATGAAGAAAGCGGCACCCACAACGGCATGCGTTGGCTGGTGAAGAATCACTTTTCGTTGGTGGACGCCGCGTTTGCGATTAACGAAGGCGGCGGCGGGCAGGTGCGCAGCGGCCGCAAGATCGGCAACGGCGTGCAAGCCGCGGAAAAGATCGTCGCCAACTTCGAATTGGAAGTAACCAATAAAGGCGGTCACAGCTCGCAGCCGCGAAAAGACAATGCGATCTATCAGCTGTCGCAGGCCTTGGTGCGATTGTCGGCTTATCAATTTCCGCTCATGTTGAATGAGGTTACGCGCGGCTACTTCGAACAAATGTCGCGCATTGAGTCCGGTCAGGCGGCTGCGGATTTCAGGCAAATACTGACGGCGGCACCGGAGAGTGGTGCAGTCGCGCGCCTAAGCGATCAACCGATGTACAACAGCATGCTGCGCACGACTTGCGTAACGACGCTGGTGCAGGCAGGTCACGCGGTAAACGCGCTGCCGCAAAGTGCCAAAGCGACAGTGAACTGCCGCATGTTGCCCGGCCACGATCCGGCGCTGGTGGAGCGGACGCTGCGCGAAGTGATTGCCGATCAACAAATCGCTTTGAAGCGCGTGCGAGATCCGCAACCTAGCCCTGCTTCAGCGCTAAGCCGCGAAATATTCGGCCCCATCGAAAAACTGACGCAGCAGATGTGGCCTGGCGTACCGGTGGTACCGATGATGAGCACGGGTGCGACCGATGCGGTGCCGCTGCGCGGGAACGGCGTTCCGGTGTACGGTGTGTCGGGTATTTTCAGCGATATAGACGACGTGCGCATTCATGGCCGTGACGAACGCATTGAAGTGCAGGCGTACTACGACAGTCTCGAGTTTCTCTATCGCCTCGTTAAGGAGTACACGCGCTAGCGGCGTTGTTCGCCGTGCAATGTGTACAGCATCTGCGTAACGATCTCGCGCAGGGTGTCGCGTTTGCTGTCCACCATCTTGCTTAAGGGGTCGCCGATGATGGCGTCGCCTAACGCGGCTTGTGTTACCAGCAGCAACGAACTCACAACGCGTGTATGCAAATCGCCGGACTCCGCCTTCTCGTTCAGCGTTTGTTCGGCGTGGGATATATAGTCGCGGACAACTTGGCCCACCGGCGCTAGAAGCCGTGCATTGCCGGACATCACGATCCAGGCAGCTAAGCGGCCCGCGCCACCGCTGTCGAAGGCGTCGAACACCAAGTCTACAAATTGACGCCGATTCAATTGGCCTGCGGCCGCCTGCGCCATTGCCGCTTCGATAGTTTGCGTTAGCTCGCGCACCATCTCGCGCATTAGCGCGGACTGCAGTTCGCCCGCCGAGCCGAAATGATGAATGAGATTGGTGTGGGTCATGCCCAGGTCGTCCGCCACGGCTTTCAACGTAATGGCCGTGGGGCCTTGAGCCGCCAATAACGAACGCGCCGACTCCAGAGCGCGACTTCGCACTTCCTGGGGCGAACGTCGCTGCCGGGTGGTTTTGGGCCTAGCCGCCTTCTTTTTCACTATTGACATCAATCTCAATAAGCTCTTAGAGTGCACCGCGCCGTTACCCAATACTGCCACGCCCGGTCTGCACCCATGAACGCGACACCCAATGACTTGGTCATTACGCCACGCAACTTAAAGTTTAACCGGGCGGCCGCCAGCGCAGAGGGAGGTGCCCATCATACGCGATGGTGGCACAGCAACGATCCCATCAAAACCGCCTTTTTGAACGCGTTGTCCGTAACTTTCCCGTTAGGCGAATCGTTCTTCGTTGAAGCCGTGCGTCGTTATCGCGACTCGGCCGGTCCCGAGTTGCAAGAACACATCGCGCTGTTTATTAAGCAGGAGACGCTGCACACGCGCGAGCATGTGGCGTTCAATCGACTCATCGAGCAGGCGGGGTACAACACCGACGCCATGGATGCGTATACCGCGCACCGTATGTCGGTTGCGCGAGCACGCCCGCCCATTGCCCAATTGGCAATTACGGTGGCATTGGAGCATTTCACGGCTATCTTGGCGCATGAGCTATTGAGCAACCCGAAGCAGTTGGCGGGTGCCATGCCCGAAGCGGTACGTCTGTGGAAGTATCACGCGATCGAGGAAATCGAACACAAGGGTGTGGCATTCGATACGTATGTCGCCGCGACGAAAGACTGGTCCGGCTTTAAGCGTTGGTATGTGCGTTGCAAAGTGATGGCCATAATGAGTTTTTTGTTTTGGCGCACCAATACATTGCACATGGCGGATTTCTTTCGGCAGGATGGCATGAATACTCCGCTTACTTGGCTGCGCGTGCTTAGGCATCACTTCATCGCACCCGGGCTGCTCTGCAAGATCGCCGGCGAGTACATAAGATTTTATTCGCCGACTTTCCATCCATGGAATAAGGACGATCGTCATTTGATCGAAGCGAGCGAGCGAACTTTGGCGGATCCACCGGTTACCGCCTAATCCGGAATAGTCGTTTTCGACGGGCCTGAGATTGAGTAAGCTGCGCGTCCTTTCCGGAACGCGGCTTATGACTAAGAGAAACTCCTTTGATTGTTCCCAGTGCCCGGGCTATTGCTGTAGTCATCCGCGCATTGCGGTCAGCGACTTCGATATCGCAAGGCTGGCCAAGCACTTTGGGTTGAGTGTCCTTAAAGCAAAGAAGAAATTCACGTATCGCTACAAAACCAAAGAAGCCGATGAAGTGATCCTGCGACACCAAAAGGATCACGTCTACAAAACCATTTGCCGTTTTTTCGACACGGACGAACGTCGCTGCACGATCTACGAAGCGCGACCGAATGTTTGTCGCAAGTACCCCTACGGCAATCAGTGCGGTTACTACGATTTTCTGAAGTTCGAGCGCGAGCATCAAGATGACGAGGAATTTATTCCTTCGGCGTGATAGGAGTCATTCACTTCCTGCAAGTCGCAAACGGTCGATTGCGCCGCGCGTATCGACCGCGTTGTTCGGTGTGCTAGTCCCGCATTGCCACTAGACTTGAGTCTTAAGACCATCCTCTAGTTTAAGAACCCCTCCCTATATTTGTAGGCTTATGTGCGCGGCGGGTCGCCACGCATCACAAATGTCGATTGGAGGACCTATGAAAACACCCCGAGTTAAGAGTTACCTGTTCGGATTCATTGCGCTTGCCAGCTTTGCGAGTCTGGCAATGCCCAGCGACGCAAAGGCATGGGATTTAATTTGTCGCGGTGGCGGCAGCGCTAATTGGATCAAGTTCTCGAATTGGGGAACGGGTAACGCGTTGGTCGTCCATTTCTGGCAAAGCGATCAACCCGCAGGCAACGGCTTGCAGCCGGGTCAGTGCTCGTGGCCCGATCGAGGTATGTGGTCTTTCGAGCCGACGCAAATCTGCCTCGATAAAAGCATTGGGGGCAGCACTGTGTTCACGATCCAGGCTGACGATACCTACGCAGAAAGTACCGATCCGCGAGTCGCCACTATACAGGCCATCTTTAATCTAATAGGCGACACAAACTACTATTACACGTTCGACGTCAATAGTGACGGCAGGTATTGCATGGTGGCCAATTAGCTCTGGCCAATAGCACCTAGGGCCGAGCTGCATCTCGGCCCTATTTTTCGGATTCCCTAGTGGATTTTTCGGACTGCAACTTCTCCACTTCCTCGCGTCGCTCGCGGCGAATGGTGCGCACCACCGAGATCATCGCGACGCTGATGAGCGAAATAAGGCATAACATCAAAAACGCCAGGCCGCCGCCGAAGCGATAGGCTTCATATAAGCCGCCCGCGACGCCGATGGGAGTCAAGATCAGTAGCATGGGCTTGGCGATTTTCATAACGGACTACTTTTTACAATTGCAGTCTTTCGCAGCAGCCACATAAGCCTTGCTCTGCTGGCCAACGATGCCGAGCAAATTTCCCATCGCGATATTCGCGTCGATGAGATGCAAGCCCCAGTTCCTTTGGATCTCGCCATTGCTTACGACGTCGCCGGCTATCTCGTCGGTACGCGGATCGCTGACATTGCCGTTTACCGTAACCGATAGATACGACACGCCGGCCTCGTTGACGCATTGCGCGCTCAGTAAACCCGGAACGCTGACAAAAGGTGTCGTAATGGAGGTATCGCCGGCAATCCACTTCGTGGGTTCGCCGGTGCCGTTGCGGCCGCTTGTATTTAAGTAGGAATGTAGCGCGCGATCCTCGAGCGCGGCAGGATTCACACAGACGGCCTGCATGTCGGCTCCCGGTACTTTCCCGAAGAGTGTATTCGCCGGCGGCGGCGATGAACTTCGGAAAGAGGCATAGGCTAAGACGCATTGAATCTGCGTTGCCGATTGGCAGACGGGAATGTGCTTGAAGCTGCCGCCAATATCTTTGCCTTTGGGTACGGCGACATTCCAGCCGAGCAGCAGCGCGGAGACCAACTGCTTCTGAATCGGTTTGCCGTCGATCTCTTGCGCCATCAGTTGCATTAGCACAGACGAGCCTTGCGAGTGACCGATCAACACAATGCCGCGACCCTTATTGTCGTGTTTCAAATAATGGTTCCATGCATCGAGTACGTCGTTGTAACCCAGTGTCGGATTCATCGCCGCGGGCTTGCCGGACATCATCGTTCGCAACGTGGTGAGGGTGATTTGTCTATACAGAGGCGCATACACTCGGCACATTGAACCGAAGCGCGCGAACTGCTGGTGCACGACGCTTAATTCCTCCGGTCCGGCATTCATGTCGCTATTAGGCGTAGTGTCGCTTGAGACCGTGGGATACACATAGAAGCAATCCACAGGAGCGTCGGCATTCGCGCTCCATTTCTCGACGGAAGTTTTACCGTCGGCCGCGATTACAGTGGTCGTCAAATCCACCGCGCAGGCATCGCCAGCGCGGTCCGGACGGCATAGCCAATTTTTGCCGTCGCCATAGTCGTTCTTTGCCGTATTCGCTTGCTGTGCCGAAACGTGCGCACCAGTTAGTAGAGCCGTCAATGCTGCTGCGGCGAGCAGGCCGCGGTGGTTTTTGTATTGCATGGAATTATTTGCCGAAGATAACGACGTGTTGAATCGGCAGCGAGTTTACCGTTTCCAGATGTTTAAAGCCGAGCGCGGTCATCTCCTTGACGATCTGTTGCTCACTCATCTTGTGTAACGGCTTGATCATCAACGCCGAATCCTCAGAGCGAAACTCAACTAATGCCACGCGCCCGTCGGGCTTCAACGCGGCGCGTACATTGGTCATGACTTCGATGGGCATGCTCAACTCGTGGTACACGTCGACCAGCAGCACTAAATCCATGCGGCCCAAGGGCAGACGCGGATCGGCTTCGGAACTGCGCACCAGACCCACGTTGTAACGTTGTTCGCGCGCCGCGCGTGCGCGAATGAAGTCGAGCATCTTCTGCTCGATGTCCACTGCCAACACGGTGCCCTTCGGTCCGACGGCATCCGCCAGCATAAACGTGTGATAGCCCGAGCCCGCGCCCAAATCCGCGACACTCTCGCCGCCCTTGAGTTGCAGAGCTTCGATCAGCAATGCCGGTTGCTCTTCGTCGACGCGCTCGGGACGTTCCAACCATAGAATGCCGCCGGGTCCCATCACCTGCGCGATCTCGCGGCCCATAAAAAACTTGCCGATACCGTCAGGGTCATGGTTCTTGTTCCAGCGATACCGCACAGGCTCGCTCGCACCGGCGACTGGCTGCCACGCGCTCAGTAAAGAAAATAGAACGACCAGTAATGACCGCACGGCGGCTACCTCTTGCAACATCGACGTCAGCATACCTTGTCTATCAACTGCGGGCGTATGGATGATGGCAGTTGACCCCGACGGAGCTTCCCTAGATGCTTGGCGCGCGTCGGAACGCCAGTAAGCCCAATCGGATCGCGCGTAGCAATGCAGCAAAGCAGCCAGTTTCGTCTTCTGTTTGAACGTCGCTTCGGACCGTTCTTTGCGGCGCAGGCATTGGCTGCGTTCAACGACAATCTTTTCAAGAACGTGTTGATCATTCTGGCGACGTATCAAACCGCGGCCTATTCGTCGATGCCGCCGGAATTACTGACCAATATCGCTGCGGGGCTCTTTATTCTGCCGTACGTATTGTTCTCCGGCATTGCGGGGCAGTTGTCGGACCGCTTCGATCAGACGCGCGTCATGAAGGTGGTAAAGGCGATCGAGATCGTCATCATGGCAATCGCGGCCCTCGGTTTTGCGATTCACGATATTCGTATTCTGCTCGGCGCACTCTTCTTGATGGGCGTGCACTCGACATTTTTCTCGCCGGCCAAATACGGATACTTACCGCACGTTTTGCGCAACACCGAGTTGGTCGGCGGCAACGCGTTGGTAGAGATGGGTACCTTTCTCGCCATTTTGCTGGGCACGCTTGCAGCCGGAGTCCTTGGCGCGCATGGCGATCTCGAGGTGATTGTAGGCGCGACGCTGCTGGTCGCGATTCTGGGCTTTATTGCCAGCCTCGGCATCCCGTCCCATGCCGCAACCGATCCCAACCTACGCATCGACTGGAATCTGTGCACCTCGACTTGGACGAACATCAAAGTCGCGCGCGAATCGCGCGTCGTTTTTCTGTCCATTCTCGGCATCTCGTGGTTTTGGTTTTACGGCGCCGTGGTGCTGGCGCAGCTGCCGGTATATTGCAAGGAAGTACTCGGCGGCGGCGAAGACGTCGTCACCATGATGTTGGTGCTGTTTTCCGCCGGCGTAGGACTCGGCTCACTGCTGTGCGAACGGTTCTCCGGTCACAAAGTTGAGATCGGTCTGGTGCCGTTCGGCTCCATCGGCCTCACCGTGTTTGCGGTAGACATGTTCTTCATGACTCCGGCCCTTCCGGCGGCGCTGCCGCTTACCGCCGCCGAATTTTTGCAAACGCCCAATGCCATTCGATTGCTCGTCGATTTGGGATTGATCGGTATCTTCGGCGGTTTTTATATCGTTCCACTCTATGCATTGGTCCAGCAGCGCGCGCGCAAGGCCGCAATGTCGCGCGTCATCAGTACCAACAACATTATGAATGCCGTGTTTATGGTGGTGGCAGCCGGAAGCGCAGCGGCTGCGCTGGCGCTGGGCGCCACCATCCCGCAGTTGCTCTTGGCGACAGCAATCCTAAATGCCTTTGTCGCCGTCTACATCTATTCGCTTGTGCCCGAGTTCTTGTTGCGCTTCATCGCCTGGATATTGATGAAACTAATGTATCGGCTGCGTGTTACCGGCGTCGAAAGCATTCCCGAGGAGGGGCCGGCGCTTATCATTTGTAATCACGTGAGCTTCGTCGACGCGTTGGTGATCTCGGCCTCCGTACCGCGTCCGATTCGCTTCGTTATGGAGTCTGCGATTTTCAAAATGCCGGTCGTAAATACCTTCGCGCGCGGCATGAAGGCCATTCCCATTGCATCGGCAAAAGAAGACCGCGAAGCCATGGAACGGGCGTTTGCAATAGTCGCCGCCGAACTACGCGACGGCAATTTGGTCTGCATCTTTCCCGAAGGCAAACTAACGGCAGACGGCAACATGAATGTATTTCGTCCCGGCATGACGCGCATTCTCAATGAGACGCCTGTGCCTGTGATTCCCATCGGCATGAGCGGATTGTGGACGTCGATGTTCTCGCGCGCCGCAAAAAGCGTTTGGTTTCGTCTGCCGCGCCGATTGTTCGCCAAGCTCACCGTCACGATCGGTATGCCGGTGGAACCGCGCGCCGCAACCCCCGATGCCATGCATGCAACAGTGCTGCAACTGCGCGGGCCGATTCCCTGACGGTTGTGGATCTCGATACCGTCGGCGCCGGGATACGAGACCTGTTATCGAATTCATCGCCAAACAGAACGCGCCGTGGCGAATTGCAGCGATTGACTGCGCGCGATCAATAGCAAAGGGGATGCCGTGAGCGAGTGTGCACAGATTATCGACGCGTTGAAACGCCATCTAAAAACACGCGGGCTTACTTATCGCGAGTTGGCCAAGCGAGTTGGTTTGAGCGAGGCGTCTATAAAACGCGTCTTCGCCGAAGAAACATTCACGCTGCAGCGTCTGGAAAAAATTTGTGCGGCCATCGGCATGACCGTTGCGGAGTTGATGCGTGCCGTGTCTGATTCACCCGAATCGCGCTCCACCTTGTTGAGCTTCGAACAGGAGCAAATGCTGGCCAGCAATCCGCATTTGCTGGCTTGTTTCTATTTGCTATTGAACGGGCGTTCGTCCGCAGAGCTGATGACGCGGTTGGAGCTAAACGAGCGCGAGCTGCGGTCGTTGTACGTCAAGCTTGATACAGCCAAGCTCGTCGAGCTGTTACCGCGCCTGAAAACGCGTTTGCGCGTCGGCCCCATCGTCACCTGGCGAACCGACGGTCCCGTGCATAGGCTGTATGAGGCACAAGTAAAAGCCGAATTTTTGCGCGCCGATTTTTCCGGTGCACGCGAAGCGCTGCACTTCCGTTCCGCCGAGCTCTCGGATGCCTCGGCGCGCATTCTCAATCGAAAACTGGAGCAACTCGCGCAGGAGTTCGCGGAGTACGCAGCGCTGGACGTGAGTTTGCCTGCCAAGGAAAAGCAAAGCGTGGCGATGTTGTTGGCGTTTAGGCCGTGGGTGTTTTCGATGTTCGGCGGATTGCGGAGAGGCTAGAGCAAAAGCGCGCCGTACAGGCGTTACGCCGCTTCCAACTTGCGATGCAGATACTCGTTCGCACGTGCGATCTCCGCGCGTAACACATCCAGTAGCAGCGCCGCTTTGCCGGTGTCGCCGTCTTTAGCTGCGATTTCCAAGTCGGCCGCCACTTTACGGGCGATCATTGCGCCGATACTTCCCGCCGCGCCTTTTAGGCTGTGTGCTGCTCGTTGCGTGGCGTCAAGATCACTTCCCGCCAGTGCCTCTTGAATCTGTTGCAGCGATTGTTCGCCGCTGATTGTGAACGTGCCGATCAACTCGCTGGCGAATTCCTTGTCGCCGTCGCAAGTTTCGTTGAGGCGGTTCCAATCGACCGGCTCGGCGTCGGCATGCTCGTTCGCAACGGACGGGGCGGGCTGCTGCGTATTCGGCTGTTCCACCACGTAGGCGGGCTCGCGTAAGAATTTATTCAGGCACTGCTGAAGCAGCGCCCGATCGAGCGGCTTGCTCTGATACGCATCCATGCCGGCAGCCAAGCACTCTTCGGCGGCGCCGGCCATGGCGTGCGCGGTGACGGCGATAATGGGAACATGTTTCTGGCCGTTCTCGCGGCGGCGAATTTCACGTGTGGCTTCGTAGCCGTCCATCACCGGCATTTGGCAGTCCATCAATATCGCAGCATAGTCGTGCTGCTCCCATGCCGTCAGCGCCTCAGAGCCATCGCACGCTAAATCGATGCGATACCCCAATTGTTCCAATATCGCCTTGCCGACTTTGCGATTAACCAGATTGTCGTCCACCAATAGTAAGCGCTGCTTCTCGTGTTCTCGCAGCGCACGCAATTGGTGGCGAGTAATTATGGCAACGTTACCGGCGCTCGCTTGCGGTTGTACCAGCAACGCAAGGCAATCGATTAAGTCGCGTTCGGTGGCGGGTTTGAGCAGGTACGCCGCGAAGCCGAGTTCGCCGAACAAGCGCGCATCGCCGCGATCACCGATGGAGGCGAGCAATACTAAGTGCAAGGTCCGATAGCGCGGATCGGCATGTAAGATGCCCGCGATCTGTTCCGCATTACAGCCAGGCATGTGTTTATCGATTAGCGCGAAGTGAAACGGCTGCGCGTTGTTGTGAGCATCGGCAATGCGTTGCAAGGCATCGACCGATGCATGCGAAGTGACCACTTGCATACCGCAACGCCGCAGCTGTGCGGCGAGCGTGTTGCGGCTGGACTCGTTGTCGTCGACCACCAGTACGCGGTGACCTTTGATTAGTTCGGTAGCGATAACACGCGTACCCTGCTCGACGGCGCGCGCGCGTACCTCAAACTTGGCGCTAAACGAGAATGTCGAGCCTTTGCCGACGACGCTCTCCGCATGGATCTGGCCGTCCATCAATTCCACAAGTGAACGAGCGATCGATAAACCCAAGCCGGTGCCTCCGAATCGCCGCGTCATGGACGAATCCACCTGCGAAAAGGGTTTGAATAATTTGTCGAGTCGATCGGCCGGAATACCGATGCCCGTATCGCGCACCGTGCAACGCACGACGACTTGTTGCGCGTCGCAGTGTTCAACCTGCAACGACAGTGCTACTTCGCCTTGCTCGGTAAACTTGACGGCATTGCTGCCCAGATTAAGCAGAATTTGCCGTACGCGGCCCGGATCGCCGATTACTGCATCGGGCAACGACGGATCGACCTGGGCGCTTATTTCCAAGCCCTTTGCATGCGCCTGAAGCGCGATCAGTCGCGCGACGTCTTCAACCACGTCGCGCAAATCCATGTCGATGCGCTCCAGCTCTAAGCGGCCGGCTTCCACCTTGGAATAGTCGAGGATGTCGTTGACGACCGTAAGCAAACTTTTTGCGCTGTCGCGAATCGTGTGCGCGTAGTCTTTCTGCAATGGATCGAGTTGCGTCTCCAGCATTAATTCCGTCATCCCCAATACGCCGTTCATCGGGGTGCGGATTTCATGACTCATGTTGGCCAGGAACTCGCTCTTGGCACGACTGGCGGCTTCGGCGGCTTCCGATGCTTGAATCAAGGCTTGCTCGGCGCGTTTGCGCCGCGTGATGTCGCGCACCACCGCGGTAAACATGGTTTGTCCGCCTAGTGGCGTGGGTGTAACCGACAGCTCCAACGCAAATCGCTCGCCATTTTTGCGGACGCCGGCGAGCTCGCGAACGACGCTCGCATGCTCGGCAGCATCGCGCTTGCTAATGCATTCCTTAATCACTTGCTCGTAGGTGACGTCGCCGGTCGGCACGAGTGCATGAATCGTACGGCCGACCACTTCCTGCGCGCGATAGCCGTAAATGCTCTCGGCGGCAGGATTGAATTCGACCACAAAGCCGCTGGCGTCCGTGAGGATGATGCCATCCACGACGTTGTCCACCAGTGCGCGCGTGCGCTCGGCGGTTTCGCGCGATGCTTTTTCGGCTCGGCGCCGCTCTTCGTCGCCGCGTACCGCTTGCAGAATTTGGGCGATGCTTGCCAGCAGCGGCTGCAGATAGTCCATTAGTTTTTGATCGTAGCCGGCGCTGCGATTGGCGATCACTACCAATCCTTGTCGTTTGCCGGAGATGGTCAGCGGCACTGCAAGCAAGTTACGCAACATGGCCTGACCGCCGGGAAGTCCCGCGCGCGCCGCGACCGTAGTCATGTTGCTGAGCATCACCGGCTCGCCGGATGACAATGCGTTTTCAAAAATACGCCGCGAACCTTGTACGTCCAAACCGCCAACGACTTTCTTGCGGAAGCTCAAGGCCGTGGCTTCGTCCCATGATCGATCGAGTAAGGCGACGGCCTTGAGCTCCGGTTCACCGCTGCGTCGGTCCAGCTCCACGATCAAGCCATAGTCGCTTTGCGTGAGCGATAGCATGT
>Ga0315910_10001280_pt1 | contig 23382 bp, 16 predicted proteins | sample EdamamesoilMG_FD_204470 | JGI IMG/M metagenome (GOLD analysis project Ga0315910, IMG submission 204470) | Garden soil microbial communities collected in Santa Monica, California, United States - Edamame soil | ecosystem: Environmental > Terrestrial > Soil > Garden | place: USA: California... | reverse complement strand
CGAGCACCACGGGCTCAACTACCTCGGCATGTTGCGCGCGATGGTCGTCAACCTGAGGGCCGGTCAGACCAGGCAGGGAGCCTCCACGATCACGCAGCAGGTGATCAAGAACGTCGTCCTCGACGCAGATCGCACGTACGAGCGCAAGATCAAGGAGACGATCCTCGCTCGCCGGCTCGAGCAGTCGCTGACCAAGGACGAGATCTTCGGTCTCTACCTGAACCACATCTACCTCGGCCACGGTCGCTACGGCCTCGAGGAAGCGGCGCGTTACTACTACGGCAAGAAAGCACGCGAGCTCGATCTGGTGGAGGCCGCCACGCTCGCGGGCCTCGTCGCGGCGCCGGAGCGGTACTCGCCGCGGAAGGACGAAGCGCGCTCGCTCGGTCGCCGCCACTTCGTGCTCGATCAGATGGTGAAAAAGGGGTTCGTGACGCGCGAGGTGTGGCAGGTGGCCCGGGACGCCGCGGCGCCGCTCGCCCCCGCGTCGGACGGCGAATCGGAGCTCGCGCCCGAAGTCGTGACCGAGGTCGAACGGCTGCTCACGGCGCTAGCGGGAGAGCGCGCAAAGCGCGGCGGCTACGTGGTCACCACCAGCATCGATCCGGCGCTGCAGGCGGCGGCCCGGAAGGCCGTTCGCGAAGGCCTCGACGCCTACGCGAAGCGCCAGAAGCTCGAGCCGCCGCTCGTGCTCGAGACGCGGCGGCTCTGGGGGAAGGCGGCGACGGCGCCGCCGAAGCCGCATCAAGCGGCGCCCGGTCGCGTCGTCGCCCTCGACGACGCACAGGGCAGCATCGACGTGGAGCTCGGCGCGGCGCGCTGCCGCCTGCTCCTTCGCCACGAGACCCGCCACAATCCGAAGCGCCTTCCGGCGAGCGAGCTCACGAAGGTCGGCGCGCTGCTTCGCGTCGTGCTCGAGGGTGAGCCGGGAGCGCCCGGCGCGCCGCCTGCTTCGTGCCGCCTCGCGCTCGGTCCGGAGGCCGCGCTCGTCGCCATCGACGTGCGGACTCGCGAAGTGCGGGCGTTGATCGGCGGCTACGATGCGCTCGCCGGAGGGCTCGATCGCGCGATCGACTCGCGCCGCCAGCCCGGCTCCGCATTCAAGCCCTTCCTCTACGCCTACGCGCTCTCGTCACGCCGCTTCACTCCGGCGAGCGTCCTCACGCTGCCGAACAAGCCGGTCCCCGGCGTCGACGCCGGCGTTCCCGATGGCGGCGTGCCGTCACCGACGCGCACCGTCAGCGTTCGGACGGCGATCGCGAAGAGCGACAACGACGCAGCGCTGCGCCTGCTCGAGGAAGTGGGCGCGCCGAACGTCGTCGCCTTCGCCCACGCGCTCGGTATCGAATCGAAGCTCATGCCCACGCCGTCGCTCGCGCTCGGCGCCTACGAGGTGACGCCGCTCGAGCTCGTGAACGCGATCGGCACGCTGGCGAGCGGCGGCGAGCTCGAGCCGCCGCGGCTGATCCTCAAGATCGTGGGGCCGGGCGGCGTCGAGGTGCCGCTCCCGGCGGTGCCGCCGCGACGCCGCGTGATCAGCGCGGAAGAAGCGTACTTGGTGACGAGCTTGCTCGAGAGCGTGGTCCGGGACGGCACCGGCAAGCGCGCGGCGGCCCTCGGCCGCCCGCTCGCCGGCAAGACGGGCACGACGAACCAGGCGAAGGACGCGTGGTTCGTCGGCTACTCGACCGAGCTCGTCGCGGGCACGTGGGTCGGATACGACGAGCCGATCGGGCTCGGCTGGGGCGAATCCGGCGCCGCCACCGCGCTGCCGATCTGGGTCGCTTTCATGAAAGCCGCCCACGAGGGCCGCCCGAGCACCGACTTCCCGCGCCCCCCGGGCATCGCCGTCGCGTCGATCGATCCGCGCACGGGGTTACTCCCCTACGCCGGCCAAACGGATGCGGCGGAGGAAGAGTTCCTCGACGGCACGGTGCCGAGCGACGTTTCGAAGCCCGAAGCGCCTGAAGGTGACGCCGGAGTGCCGAGCGAGGCCGGGGTCGATCACGAAGGCTCGTCGGTGGAAATCGATGGTGTCACCGGAGTGACTCCCGGGATCGCCCCGGAGCCGGACGGTACCGAAGCGCCGCGTGACGCGGGGGCGCCGCCGCCGCCCTTCTGAGCGCTGCGAGCCACGGAAGGCCGGCCGGCGGCGCCAGTTTGGTTGCACCCCGGCGCTCCCAACTCGGCATGTGTCGTGACGATGTCGAATCAGGGACCCTCACCGACACCGACTTTGCGAACGAAGGATAGCGCTCGAGCGAAGTTGCCTATTGCGGACTAACGGAGTCCTGACCTAAGAGACCACGCTGGGTGAAAAGAGTGGTCGAGCAAAGGCAGGGTAGCGCGCTGGTTCGGGCGGTGTGCGCATTCGGTATCGCATGTGCGCTGCTGGCGCTCCTCGCCAGTAGCGTTTCGTGGTTGCAAGGGGTTGCTTTGGTCCTCAGCGTGCCGGCGGTGTTCTTGGGGATCGGAGCGCTCGCACTCGCATGGCGGAAGAATGCGCCGCTCTTCCTGCCGTCGTTCACGTTGCTCTTGAGCGCTGCGCCGGCGGTGTTGGACAACCTCCGTGACATGCGCACGGTGTGGGTCGAGTCGGCGGAGATCTGCAATCCACCACGCGTTCGAGAACGGTCTCTGACGAGCGTGCTTCTCAATGCCGCGACGGCGGCGGATTACCCGAAAGTCGTTGGCTCCCACATTTGCAAGAAGCTCGGGAAGCGTTTTGCGGACCATCAATGCGCCGGCGAACTGGGTCGGATCAAATGCGAACCATGAGCACGACCGAATATGCTGACGGATGGGACAGGCCATGACGGAAGTTCCTGGCCTGGAATCGCGTCGGAAGGCAGACGGGGCCTGGATCGCGGGTCTCGTCGTGGCGGTGTTGGGGATGCTTGGGGCGTCGTTCGGTGCTGTGGGAATACCCGCCTTCGGTCTCGGGCTGGTCGGTGGCGCGCTGTCGGCTCTCGGCGCCTTCTGGCTGCTGAAGGCTCACCGGCGAATGGTGCTCGGCCCGGCGGTCGCCCTCTTGGCGTCTCTGCTCACGGTGGTCGTCGGCGGCCGGTCGAAGGAAGGAGCGCTCCTCCGTTTGGGCGCCGGCGCGCCGCGCTACGTTCCGAACGACGGTCTCGGTCTCGACGGTACCGGGGCAGGCACCGTTGGGGCGGGCGTCGAGCTGATGACTCATCCAGGTCCGTTCTCGCTTTCGGGATCCGGCTTGGCTTCGCTCGCGCCGGATCAGGTCGTTCCCGGTGCGACCGTCGCGGCCGAGTGGGAGAACGCGTGGTTCTTGGGGCGGATCATTTCGGTGAGCGCCGACAAGGCGCGGGTCGACCTCATGGGGTGGGAGCCCGAATGGGACCTCGACCTCCCGCTCGCGGCCTTGCGCGCTGTCCCTCGAGGAGCCGAGGCCCGGCTGGGTTCGGTGGTGCCTGCCAATGTGCTCGGCAGCCGGACCCCGCTCCCCAACGCCATGATTCTGCGCGCCTACCAGCCGCAGAACGGTCTGAGCCCCGAAGCCGACCTCGGGGCGCTGACCCCTGAGGCGACGCTCTACGCCCAGCGGCTGGACGTGACCAATGCGCCACTCGCGACCGCGCTGCCTGGCATCCTCGCTGGCAAGCCGCTCGCGCTCGTCGCGAACGGCGCGTTCCGCCTGGCCGCTACCGGCAAGCTCCATTTTGGTTTGAGCGCGGACGGTGCGACCAAACTCTGGGTCGACGACCAGCCGGTCACCGGCGCTCCCATCGAGCTTGCCGCGGGAGTTCACGATCTCAAGGTTGAGCTCCGTCACAGCGGGGGACCTACGCTGAGCCTCGGGTTCAAGTTCGGGACCGACCCGAGAAAGCTCAGGGCCCTCGACATGGCCCGGGACGGCGTGACGCAAGCCGCTCGCGAGCCCGATGGCAGCACCCGCTACGTGCTCGCAGAGGGGATTCTGTTCGAGCTCGATTCGGATGTGCTCAATGCGTCGGCCGAGCGCGCACTGGGGAACCTGTTCGCGACCAGCATCGCGCCCTTCCCTGCGGCGGCGGTGCGGGTCGAGGGCCACACCGACGACCAGGGGGCCGACCAGTACAATCTGGAGCTGTCGGTCCGCCGGGCCGATCGCGTGCGAACCTGGCTCGTCGATCATGGACGGCAGGCGCCCACGGTGACGAGGATCGGGTACGGCGAGCAGCGGCCCCGGTTTCCGAATGACGGCGAGGCTCACCGGCATGCGAACCGCCGGGTCGAGCTGGTGGTCTCAGCCGCTGCTTTCGTGCCGGCGGCAGCGCCATCGGCGCCGGCAAGCGGCGTCGATGCTGGCGCCGGCGTGCCCGCTGCCCCTCAATCCGTCGTCGGCGTCGTCGAGGCATACTACCGAGATCTGAACGGCGGAACGTTCGACGCTGATCGCTACTTCGAGCCGAGAGTCGAGCGATTCATCACGATGGTGAACACGACGACTCTGGCGATGAACCAGTACATCCGCCATAGCTTTCCGAAGCAGTTCAAGAAACATCACTTCGCGCTGGAACCGGGCTCGTTCAAACAGGAAGGCCCCGGGCAATACCTGTACATCGAGCAGTCGCGCTACACGCTCGCGGGACAGACGCAGCCCGTGGACAAGCGCGTGAATGTTCGAATCAGACTCTCCCCGGGGGGGAAGATCGTCTTCTTTCAGCAATTCCAGGTGTTGCGTTGAGCGTCGTCCCACCCCGACACGCGCCGCAGCGCCGCCGAACTCACCGGCCGCCGATCGCCAATCCGGTGAGCGCTGCGACCAGGCACAGCTGGACGAGATCGACCCAGGAAACCACGCGCGAACCACGGCGCGCCATTGCCATCACCATAGGACGCGCGAAGAGCTCCGCCGTCGCGCCCGCGACCAGCCAGACCCCCATCGGATGGAAGGCTCGGCTGGCGCCGAGGTCGCCTGCATACAGCGCGAGGATACTTCGTGTGATGCCGCAGCTCGGGCACGTGACACCGGCGCGGCGCAGCGGGCAAACGTCCACGTGCTGCTCGAGCCACTCACGAGATAGCAACGACGGCGCGAGCAGGGCGAAGACGAGCAAGAGTGTGACGACGACGTTGAACACCGTGAACCCGTCCCAATGGGTGAGGCGGCCTGCTTCGAGCTCACGCTTTTCCAAGAATTGCTCGCATCAATTAGCGCCCAGGCGCTCGGTCGCCAAGCCGTCCTTCGGGGAGAAAAGGTGAAATGTCCGTCGTATTGAAAGAGAGTGGGGTGGTCACCGCCACCGCCGTGATCGGCCTGGTTTTCGGCATCCTGGCGCTGTTCGGATCCTTCATCCCCTGTTTGGGCATCTTTGCGGTTTACGTGAGCGTACCCGCCGCTCTGGTTTCCGCGCTCGCCGTGGTCGTCGCTCTGCTGCTGAAGGCGAAACGGTCGCTCGCCATCGCAGCGCTCACCGTGAGCCTAATTTCGATCGCGATCTCGGTCTGGCAGGCCAAGGCGGTCGCGAAGATGATGAACGGCGTCAGCGACACCATTTCGGACCCGGGCATTCCCGAGCCCCCGAACGGCTGGTGCGCGGCCACCGCGGATTGCTGCCGCCGCAGGGTTCTCGCGAGCGCCGGCATCCGCCAAACGGACACCGCATTCGCGGTTTGTGAATCCTATCGCTCCAAGACCGACGACCAGTGCCGGCTCTCGTTCGTGATGGAACGCAACCAGGCCATGAAGGGACTGCGCGGCGTCAGCTGCCCGTGACCGGCCCTCACGGGTCGAGGGACCGACGTTTCGGCCACGAACTCACGCAACGCGGAGCAGATCGAGCAGCGGGATGTCGGGGGACGCCGGATTGACGGATACTTCCTGCGTCCGCGGGTTGACGACCAGGTCGAGCGCTTCGAGCGGGATGAGACCGAGCAGGGGCGTCGCGCCCGCAGGCAGCACGAACGCGCTGCTCACGAAATGGCGACCGAGGATCTCGATCACGAGACCGCCGATGTAGGGCACCTCATCGATACGCCCGTCTGCGTAGCGGACCTTGCGCCGGTCAATCATGGGGAGACCGAGCGCCGTCGCCACTTCTTGAGGAATGGCGAGCTCGGCCGCCCCCGTGTCGACGAGGGCCTGGATTTCGACGCGGCGCACTTCGCTCGCGGGGACGAGACCACGCTCCGCGTCATGAGCGTCGAAAGAATTGGTGAGACGAACCGGAGTCACGACCTTGCCCATGCGATACCATCGGACGGAGCACCGCGCTGGTTGTTAGGGCAGCATCCATTTTTCCGCCGCGTTTGCCATGTGCGGAGATGTGGTCGTCACGCGGCAAACGTCGGCGAACCATCCGCTTAGGGTGCAGGATTCCGCGAGCAAAAAATGCGACGTCAATGCAGCGGAAAAATGGGAGCTCAGATGTCCGATCGGCCTTGCCGAAGCGGGAGAAAACCGTAGCTTAAACGCTTAAGACTCCGCCGCGTCGCGCCTGTTCGCGACGCGCATCGGTACGAGGATCGAGAAGGAACCGTCATGCGTCGCATCGAGTCTCGAGTCGCTCCCGCCGCGTTCAGCGCGGCGCTCGTGGCGACGCTCGGTCTCGTGCTCGCTGGGTGTACCGGCACCATCTCGACCGACGACACCAATCCTGGAACCGATCCCACAGGCAGCGGTGGAGCGGGTGGCAGCGCCGCGACCGGCGGCAGCAGCGGCACTGGTGGCTCTTCCGCGAGTGGTGGCACCGGCGGCTCCGGCACCGGTGGAACGAGCACCGGTGGTACCGGCACGGGCGGCACGGGGACGGGTGGAACGGGCACGGGCGGCACCGGCACCGGCGGCTCCGGTGGCGTGGTCGATCCCCCGGAGGAGCAGTGTGCGATGGAGGTCGGCGACGCGGCTCGCGTCGGGCGCACGCGCCTTCGTCGCCTCACCCGCAGTCAGTTCGAGCACACGGTGCGGGATCTTCTGGGCGCTACCGGCACGCCCGCTTCCGGCATCTCACCGGACGAAACCGTCGGCCCCTTCGCCAGCAACGCGATCTCGCCGATCACGGATCTTTTGGTCCAGCAGCACATGGAAGCGGCGCAAGCGCTGGCCGCGGACGCTCAGGGCCGCATGGCGCAGCTTTCGCCGTGCGACCTTGCGACCGGCGACGCCTGCGTGCGTGAGTTCGTGGCGGAGTTCGGGCTCAAGGCCTACCGCCGGCCGCTCCTCGCGGAGGAGCTCGACGCGTATTCGGCGCTCTTCGCGGTCGCTGCGGATGCTCCGAACGGTTTCCGCCTGATCGTCGAAGCGATGCTGCAGTCGCCGAACTTCCTCTACCACGCGGACATCGGTACCACCGGCGCGCCCACGGACACGCCGCAGGCGCTCACCGCCTACGAGCTTGCCTCACGGCTTTCGTACTTCCTCTGGGACACGATGCCGGATCAGGCGCTGTTCGATCTGGCCGGCGCCGGCATGCTCGACGACGACGCGACCTTGAGCGCAGAGGTCACGCGCATGCTGGCCGATCCGAAGGCCCGCGACTCGGTGCCGTCGTTCCACCTGCAGTGGCTCACCATCAACCTGAACGAGTTCGGAACGCTCGGACAAACCGAGCCCGAGCTCGCGACGGCGATGCTGAACGAGACCGCGAATTTCACCGACTTCGTGGTGCGAAGCGGCGACGGCCTGCTCGACACGCTGCTCACGGCGAGCTTCTCGTTCCCCGAGGGGCCGTTGTTCGAAACCTACGGCATCGCGATGCCTTCTGGTTTCACGCCCGGCACCCAGGTTTCGCTCGATCCGACCCAGCGCGGGGGCCTTTTGACGCAGGCAGGGTTCCTCGTGAAGCACTACCGCGGAGTGACGCCGTCACCGGTTCATCGCGGCATCACGGTGCGCGAGAACATGCTCTGCCAGCCGATCGATCCGCCGCCGCTCGACGTGATGCCGACGGCGCTGCCGCCCGAGCTCGGTCCGACGGCGCGCGATCGCTTCATCGCTCACGAGACCGATCCCACCTGCGGCGGCTGCCACACGCAGATCGACCCGATCGGGCTCTCGTTCGAGAACTACGACGGCATCGGCGCCTGGCGAACGGAGGAGGGAGGCGAGACCATCGACGCTTCCGGCATCGTCTACGACGCGGGGGCCGACCTCGAGGTGCCCTTCGTCGGCGGCGTGGAGCTCGGCCAGCGTCTGGCTCAGAGCCGCACCGTCCGCGACTGCGTGTCGAACCAGTGGTTCCGCTACTCGCTCGGACGCATGGAAGCCGCCGACGACGGCTGCGCGCTCCGCGCCATCCACGAAAGCTTTGCGGTCACCGGGAACGTGCGGGAGCTCATCACCGGCATCGTTCTCTCCAACGCATTTCGCCGCGTGCGCGCGATCGGGAACTGAGGAACCGACGATGAGAACCCGCCCCTTCATCACCCGACGGAGCTTCCTCCAGAGCCTCGGCGTCAGCACGGCCGTCGCGCCGTTCGTCCCGCTCTTGAACGCGAGCGGCATGGAAACCACCCGGCCGAAGCGCCTGCTCTTGATCTTCACGCCCGACGGCACGGCGGATTCCGACAGCTCCGCAGGCCCGATCGACTGGAAGCCGCAGGGCACGGAGACGGACTTCACGCTCCACCAGATCCACGCGGCGCTCGAGCCGCTGAAGTCGAAGCTCATCATCCCCTGGGGTCTCAGGATGAGCGCCGCCGGCGCCGGTGAGCAGCACGCCTTCGGTAGCGCCGGCATGTGGACGGGTGCGCGGTTGAAGGATCCGGGCAATGGCGCCGATTTCGACGGCGGCAACGGCCATCGCACCGGCTGGGGCAGCGGCCCCTCGGTCGATCAGATCGTGGCGGCGGCGTCCGGCGCCGGAATGCCCTACGCGAACGCGGCCACCGACGCTGTCCAGGAGACGCTCTACCGCACGATCGAGCTCGGCGCGCAGTGCGGTAACCCGACCAGCGTCACCCGCACCATCTACAAGGCCGACGATCAACCGCTCCACCCGGAAACGAACCCCCAAGCGGCCTTCGACCGCCTGTTCATGGGCGTGATGCCGTCGACGGGGGAGCCGCCGATGGAAGACCCGGCCCTGGCGCAGCGAAGGCTCGAGCAGTCGAGCATCATCGATCTGGTGAAGGGTGACCTCAATCGGCTCCGCCCGAAGGTGAGCTCCGAGGAATATCCGAAGATCGACGCGCATCTCGCCGGGCTCAACGTGATCCAGCAGCGCATCAATCAGATGCCGCCGACGCCGACCGTCGGCTGCTCACTGCCGGCGCGCCCCGACCCGAGCGACCGCTTCTCGAACAACAGCAAGTTCCCGGCGGAAGTCGCGGCCATGCTCGGCATGGTGCCGCATCTCCTCGCCTGCGACGTGACACGCGTGATGAGCGTTCAGCTGAGCTACGGCTTTTCGAACGTGACGCACACCTGGCTCGGTCACACCGACGCGCACCACACGATGTCGCACCAGAACGCCGACAACCGCGACAAGCTGATGGCGATCGACGGCTGGTACTGCGAGCAGATCATGACCATGCTGACGGCGATGGACGCGATCGACGAGGGCGGCAGCACGCTACTCGACAACACGCTCGTCGTCTGGGCGCGCGAGCTCGGCACCACGTCGCACTCGATGAAGCCCTGGTGCGTCGTGATGGCTGGCGGCGGCGCGCTGGGCCTCCGCACTGGCCGTTTCCTCGACGTGAACGACGTGAACAGCGCGAACCTCCTGGTCTCGATCTGCCAGACGATGGGCCTCACGGCTCAGACGAGCGTCGGCAACATCAACCCCGACTCCGGGCCGCTCACCGAGCTCGCGTAGTGGTCCCGCCGTACGCCTATTTCTTCGCGTAGCCGAGCTCGATCCGCTTGCTCTCGCGGGCGCAAAGCTTGGCAAGCTCGAGGGTCAGCTCCTCGCGCTGGTCCGCGATGTTCGTCGTCTCGTGCGGGTCCTCGGACAGATCCGTCAGCAGCGTGACACCTCGGTAGCTCGTGCCCTTGTAGGGACCTCGAATCACGGCTTTCCAGCTGTAGTAGCGAAGGTAGATCGCGCGTGACCGCACCTTCTGGAGATCCGCGTAGCCGTGGAGCTCCGGCACCAGGCTCATGCCCTCGTAGTCTGCCGGCGGCGTGATTCCGGCGAGATCGAGCACGGTAGCGGCCATGTCGATCGACGAGCTCACGAGCGTCTGCGATCTGCCCGGCTCGATCCCGGGTCCGGCGATGATCAGAGGCACTTTTACGTTTCGTTCTGCCACGGTGCGATCCCGTTCCCACTCGTCGACGCCCGGAACGGTCGAGAAGCCGGCTCCGTGATCGCTCATCACGATCCAGTAGATCGGTCGCCCGTCCCCCAGCTCTCGCTCTGCCAGGCGCTGGAGCTTGCGCAGGTAGCCGTCTGCGACCACGAGGGCGCTGTCGTAGTCGGCGGAGACGCCCTGGCCATAGCCGACCTTCTCCTCCCCGTGGAACCCGTCTCCCGTCGGATGCGGCCGCAAGAAATGCATCCAGGTGAACGCGGGCTTGTCGGCCTCGACCGCCGCCTTGAAGTGGTTGCGTACCGTCGCGTACGTCTTGTTCATCGAGACGAACGGCAGTTTCGGCTTGGCCTGTCCGGGCGATTCGGCGGACGGCGGCATCCACGTGTCCACGGCGTACCCGTCGGGCTTGAAGCGAAAGGCGGCGTCGAACCAGCCGCGCATGAGAATGCGGTAGCCGCGCTCGCTCATCAGGCGGGTCAGCGAGGTCTCGCGGTACCTTGCCGGCATCTCGTGCTCCGTGAACGGAGGTAGAAGCCGTCCCGTGAGCATGCTGCTCAAAAACACCCGCGTTCGCGGAAACGACGAGTAGGCCCGATCAAAGACGAGGCTCTGCTTGGCCAGATTGTCGATGTTCGGGGTCGTCGGTCGCGCTTTGTAGCCGTACGCTCCGACACGGCTCGTTTGGATGTTGTCGATCGAGACCACGATGATGTGCGGGGCCGGTCGCCCTGCGCGCTCCGCGCGGCGCTTCTCGGCCTCTCCCTCGCTCCTTGCCATGCTCATGCGTGAGAGCGGGGCGCTACGCTCGGCAGTGGAGAGATCCACGCTCGAGGCCTCGTTCAGCTCGAGGTAGCGGGCGCCGACCGCCGCGCCCTGCGCCGCGTAGGTGAGACGCGAGTTTCGTCCGAGCACCGACATGCCCGTGAGCGCGAGGACGACCAGAAGCCCGAGCGCGACGTGACCGAGCCAACGCAGGGGCGGCAAACGGACCCATCGCGCGGTCGTCGCGCCGAGGTAGCTCGAGAACGCGAGAGCCAGCACGGAAAGGAGGCCGTGGAGCGGCTCGTACTCCTCCGGCAGGACGTACTTGTTGAGCAGGAGAGCGGCGATCATTCCGCCCCCACAGACGGGCAGCCCCAGAATCCACCACAGCCTCGACCGCGTGTGGAAGGCGTACAGGACGAAGGGGAGCGAAAGCGCGGCGGCGAGTGCGAGCGGCATCAGCACCAGTGCGAGCGGCCGAAACCACAGCTGCTGTGCCTCCTGTCCGCTGAAGGTATAGACGGCCAAGGAGGCGCCGTAGAGCAGGAAAAGGAGCACCACGGGCAGTGCGACGGCAAGCCGCACGAGGCGGCGGCGTCCAGCGGTCCGCTCGCGGGCGTACTCGGCCAATCGGAACAGCAGGGCACACGCGAACACGAGCAGGAACCACCGGCTTCCCATCAGCACCGGCAGTCCCAGCTGCAGGCTCGTGTCAGTCAGCCGCGCGAGATCACGCTTCGTGAAAAGGACCCACTCGGTTAGGGTCAACACCCCACTCCCCAGGGCTCCGGCCACGGCAAGCTCCAGGGCCGACTTCGGGTCGACGCGCACCATGCAGGGCGCCGTGAATAGCAGCTCGTCTCCGCGATGACCACGTATCGCCCAGAAAATGCCTTATTTGATCGCGAATCCGTCACCGAGAGCCTCGGAATTGACACGGCTTTGCACCCTGGGCAGAGCACCCGGCATGCGTCGTATTGCGGCCGTCGTCGTCCCGGCAATCCTGGTCACCGGCGTTGCCCACGCGGGGAACGACGACGCCGTGCTGCTCGGCAATCAAGCCTCGCTCACCGGGGGCGCCATCACCGCGGTCGTCTCCGACGGCTCGGCCGCCTGGTTCAACCCGGCGGGTCTCGGCCACTCCACACGCAACCAGCTCGATATCACCGGTAGCGTCTACGGAATCAATCTCTACGACGCGAAGTCGCTGCTCGTTCTGCCGGATGGCACGACCGCCGACGCGAAGGTCACCGATTGGATGCTGGTCCCGAGCGTGCTCTCCTACGCCCGCGAATTGTTGGATGACGAGATCGTCGTCGCCTTCGGGTTGTTCGTCCCGCGCACCAACGATTTCGAGCTTCGCTCCGGGGTCACGACGTCCGGCGGTCAGACCTTCGCGGCCACGCTCACCACCATCTTCAACGAGTACGACTACGCGCTCTCGCTCGCGAAGCGCTTCGGGTCGGAGCTGCGCCTCGGCGCCACGCTCGCAGGTGTCTACGCCTCGCGCCGGGAGTTCATCCAGGTCGCGGCGGGGACGCCGGGCACCGTCGATCAGGATTTCTACAATGGCTCCGCCTACACGACGGAGTCCGACTACGGGCTTCGGCTGACGTTCGGCGCGCAGTGGGAACCGCATCGCAACATCGCGGTCGGTTTTTCGATTCAGAGCCCGATCATGACCGGCTTCAGCACCGTCAACCGTACGGTCGCGCAGGGCAGCTCGGCCCCGGGCGTGAGCGCTTTCGAGCTCGAAGCGCAGCAGGGCACCATCGCCGTGTGGGATTTCACGACTCCGGCGCGGCTCAGGACCGGCGTCGCCTTCCAGATCGGCAAGACCCAACTGCTCCTCGACGGCGACGTGTCGACGCCAATCAGCCTTCCCCCGGAGCTGCCCGACGCCACGTTCTACGACCGAGGCTGGGTGGGCAATGCTCGAGTGGGCATGCTCCACGATGTGGCTCCCTGGCTGAAAGCGGGCGGTGGCCTGTTCACCGACCTCAGCGGTCGAAAGCAATTCAAGACCAACTTCGTTGGTGCTGCCTTCGGCGTCGAGCTCCGGAGCCAGCACACCGCAGACGAGAAGAAACGCGAGCTGACGTTCTCGACGACCCTGGGCGGCCGCTACGCGTACGGCTGGGGCGATCTACCCGGGGTCGCGCTCTCGCTCAACGGAGCAGAGCTCCAGCAACGGCGGGTGGCCTCCCCGGTGACGGTGCACGAGCTCGCCTTCAACCTCGGCGGCGGCGTCGACTTCTAGGCAACGAGCGCCCCTGCGCCGGTCAGACGCCGAGCCGCTCGCCGAGCTCGGCCCAGCGCGCGTAGAGGCGCTCGATTTCGGTGCGGGCTTCCGCGATCTCGGTGCCGAGGGCGATCAGGCGCGGGCCGTCGCTGACGACCTCGGGGAGCTCGCACTCGGCCTCGAGCGCGGCGAGGCGCTGCTCCGCGGCGAGGATCCGGCCCTCGATGCCGTCCCAGTCACGCTGCTCGCTGAACGTGAGCTTGCCCTTGCGCGGCGCGGCGTTTTCCTTCGGGCGCGCGGGCGCGTCACGCGCCGTCTCGGAAGCTCGCGGCGAGCGTGCGGACGCTCGAGCTTGAAGCCAGCGCTCCCATTGCTCGATGCCGGCGAGCGACGTGACCTCGCCCGGCTCGCCCGGCTCGCCGTGAAACGCGAGGAGCTCCGTCGTCACTTGATCGAGGAAGTAGCGGTCGTGGGTGACGATGAGGACGGCGCCGTCGAAGGCTTCGAGCGCTTCCTCCAGCACGCCGAGCGTCGGTAGATCGAGATCGTTCGTGGGCTCGTCGAGCACGAGGACGTCGGCGGGCGAGAGCATCAACCGCGCGAGCAGGAGCCGGCTCTGCTCGCCGCCCGAAAGGCTGCCGACCGGCGTCCGCATCTGCTCGGCGCGGAACAGGAAGCGCTCGAGGTAACCGTGGCGGTGCAGGTGGGAGCCCTGGAAATGGACGTAGTCCCCGTCGGGGCACACCGTTTCAGCGACCGTCCGCGCCGGGTCGAGGGAGGCGCGATCCTGCTCGAAGTAGACGACCTTGAGGCCGTCGGCGCGAAACACGCTGCCCTCGGTCGGCTCGTCACCGCCCGTGAGCACGCGGAGCAGCGTCGTCTTGCCGCAGCCGTTCGCGCCGAGCAACCCGAGCCGCGTGCGCGGGGTGAGCAGCAGATCGATGCCCTGGAACACGATGTGCTCGGCGAAGCGCTTCGAGATGCCGCGCGCTTCAATCAGCCGGCGCTTGTGCGCATTTTCACGCTCGCCGGACATGAACTCGAGCTCGACCGCGCCGACCCGGTTGCGTGAGCCGAGCGCGGCCACTTCGGTCGCGAGGGCGCCCGCCCTTTCGATGCGCGCCGTCTGTTTCGTGGTGCGGGCCGCCGCGCCTCGCCGGAGCCACTCCGTTTCGCGCCGGAGCGTGTTCCTGAGCGTTTGCTCGCGGCGCTCCTGGGCCGCCATCGCTTCCGCCTTCTGCTCGACGAACGTCGCGTAGTCGCCCGCGACGTCGAGCAGCCCGCCCGGGTTGCGCTTGTCGAGCTCGAGGATCCGGTTTGCCACCCGCTGCAGGAACAGCCGATCATGGGTGACGGTGAGCGTCGCAAAGCGCGCTCCCGCGAGCAGCTTCTCGAGCCAGACGATGCTCTCGACGTCGAGGTGGTTGGTCGGCTCGTCGAGCAGCACGAGCTCCGGATCCGAGGCCAGCACTCGCGCGAGAGCGACGCGCTTCTTCCAGCCGCCGGAGAGCTCCGCGACTCGGGCCTCCGGATCGAGATCGAGCTTGCTCACCCATTCTTCCACCCTCGCTTCGTCGTCGAAGCGCGCCGGTCCGACGCGGCCGAGGCCCGCCAGCACGGCCTCGCGCACGGTGGCTTCCGAAAGCTCGGGAACTTGCTCGAGGTACGCGATGCGCAGGGACTGGCGCCGCGCGACCTCGCCCCGATCGGGCGCGACCATCCCGCCCAGGATGCGAAGCAGGGTGCTCTTGCCCGCTCCGTTCGGTCCGATCAGCCCGACGCGGTCGCCCTCCGAAAGGGTGAAGCTAGCCCCTTCGAACAGCGGCCGGTGCCCGAAGGCGTGGCCGAGGTCGCGCGCGGAAAGGAGAACTGACACGGGGCCGAGCGTAGCTCGTCGAGCCCCCTTCACCATTGACTCGATCGGGTATCCGCGGTGTGGTGCCGTCCGGGGCGGGGCAACGAGCACGCTGAGGAGGACGACATGCGACGATGGTTCAGGGCGGCGACCTTTCTTCTCCCTTTTGTGCCTTTCGTCTCGTGCAACGGCTCCGATGAGCCGACGGCTCCCAGCGGAAGCGGGGGCAATGCAGGGAACGGAGGCTCGAGCGGCAACGCCGGAAAGGGCGGGGGCGGAGCCGGGACGGGCGGGCGCGGCGGCGAGGCGGGAGCCCCGGCGGGCGGGAGCAGCGGCGAGGCGGGAGCAGCAGCGGGCGGGAGCGGTGATGCGACGGCGACGGGAACGGTGACGCCGGACGAAGGCGGAACGGTCACGCTCGGCGACGCGAGCGTCGTGGTGCCACCCGATGCCGTGTCAGAGCCCGTGACCATCCGCATCAGCGAGGTCGATGCTGCAGACGTCGCGGCACTGCCGAACGGCTCCTCGCGGATCGGCAAACTGATCGCGCTCGAGCCCCACGGACTCATGTTCGACGAGCCAGTCGTGATCACGCTCGGGCACGACGGTGGCTCGGCGGGGGATGAGCTCGCGGTGCTTCGCCTGGACGACGAGGCAGACACGTCGTGGAGCGACGTCACGGACACAGACTTCGGAGCGACCACGGTCACCTTCGAAAGCCGCACCTTTTCCATCGTGGTGCCGGTCCGACGAGCCGCCGGGAATACCGGAGGCACGGGCGGGACCGGGGGAACGGGGGGAGGCGCCGGACGCGGCGGCGGTGGTGGTATGGCGGGCGGTGGTGGCGGCACGACCGGCGGAGCCGGAGGCGCGGGTGGCACGGCGGGTACCGCGGGCAGTGCGGGCACTGCGGGCGGCGGTCAGGCCGGCGCGGCGGGCGGCGGCGCGATTCCCACGAGCTCCTGCGACGGCATGACCGGGACGGAGTGCGCCGATGGCGACTGCTGCGAGACCCTCCCGGTCACGGGCGGGACCTTCCTCCAGGGTCCCGATCCCAACGCGGAGGTCCAGCCTTCGAGCGACTTCTCCTCGGTCGTCGGAGACTTTTGGCTCGACAAGTACGAGGTGACGGTGGGCCGCTACCGTCGCTTCATCGCTGCGTACGACACCTGGCGCGCGGCGGGGAACCCGACCCTGGGCGCCGGTGCGCACCCGAGAATCGCTGGGACGGGCTGGGGCACCTACGGGCCCATTGCCTTGCCCTTCGACTCCTCGCTGCTGAGCCTTTCGTGCGATGCCGAGCTATCGACCTGGAAGGACGGTTCGGGCAACGAGACGCTGCCGATCAATTGTGTGGGCTGGTTCGTCGCTTTCGCCTTCTGCATCTGGGACGGCGGTCGCTTGCCGACCGAGTCGGAGTGGGAGTACGCGGCCGCCGGTGGAGACGAAAACCGCACGTATCCGTGGGGCAACGAGGCCCCCGACAGCTCGCGGGCGGTCTATGGCTGCATGCGCGGAGATGGTGGCTCGAGCTGCGCGCTGACGGACATCCTGACCGTGGGGTCGAAACCCGCAGGCAACGGTCGCTACGGCCAGAGCGATCTTGCGGGCTCCTTGGACGAGTGGACGGTCGACTGGTACGACGAGTACGACGAGATCGATCGAACGGCCGAGTACGCCAATGTCACGGAGTCCATGTACCGCATGTTCCGCGGCGGCTACTACGAGAGCTCGCTCGTCTACGACTACGCCAACCGCTTCCGCGAGCTCCCGGACCGGCGCCACCCCTACGTCGGCATCCGCTGCGCCCGCGACGCACCTTAGTTCCGGGCCGCTAAACCAGGTCCTCGTACGCCGCCCAGGCGACGTGCGACTCGTGGAGCGTCACTTTCATCGAGGCGATGCGCTCGGCGCCGGGCCCGAGCTCGCCGTGGCGGACGTGCTCGCGCATGCGCTCGAACACGACCTGGGCGAGCAGCTCGGTCGTCGTGTTCTTGCCGAGAAAGGCCGGATCGTCGTCGAGGTTTCGGTAGTTGATCTCGCCGAGCAGGGCTTCCAGCGCTTTCGTCGCGCGCCCGATGTCCACGACCACGCCCTCCGGCCCGAGCGTTCTCGCCCTGAGCTCGACATCCACCACGTACGTTGCCCCGTGCAAACGCTGAGCAGGACCGAAAAGCTCGCCCTTGAAGCTGTGCGCGATCATCACGTGGCTCCGGACGCAGACGGTGTGCATGGGGGGAGCGTATCTGTTAGATTGAGGGTTGGCGAACGCGATCGGTGAGACGAGGTCCGGCACGATGAGTGGGTATGACTCGATCCGCAAAGACATCGCGGAGTTTCTGAGCACGAACTACGACATCGTTCTCGATTCGATCGCCCCGGAGGCCACGCTCGAGGACGTGGGGTTCGATTCGCTCGGTGTGCTCGGCATCGCCACCATGCTCGAGAACAAGTACGGCTTGGTCCTCGAGACCGCGCAGATGATTCGGATGCAGACGTTCGGCGAGCTGATGGGGCTCGTGAAGGCGAAGGCCGCGGAGCTCCCCTGACTTTCGAGGAAGCGCGAGCGGACGGCCCTCGGGCGCGGGTCGCCATCACGGCGCTCGGCCTCGTCACCCCGCTCGGTATCGGCTTAGAACCATTCTGGAAAAACCTGGTCGCCGGGGTCAGCGGAGTGCGGCGGATCACGCTCTTCGACGCGAGCGCGGCCCGGGTTCAGATCGCCGCCGAGGTGGAGGGATTCGAGCCCCGGCGCTTTCTCGACTTCAAGGACGCGCAGCGCTTGGCCAGGGTCGGGCAGCTCGCCGTGGCGGCCGCCGAGCTTTGCCTCGCCGAGCAGAGCCTCGACGGTCTCGACCGCGACGGCATGGCGACGATCATCAGCAGCGGGCTCGGGGGTCCCGACGTGATTTTCACGGGAGTGCAGGCGCACCTCGCCGGTCAAGCCGTCTCGCCGCTCTTCATCCCGATGGCGATGGCGAACCTCCCCGCATCCGTCATCTCGCATCGGTACCAGCTCGGCGGGCCGAGCTACGCGCCGCTCAGCGCCTGCGCGTCGTCGGCCGACGCGATCGGCCAGGGCTACCGGATGATCCGAGACGGCTATGCCACGGCTTGTCTCGTCGGCGGCGCCGAGGGCGCGATCAACCCGGTCGTGATGTCCGGCTTCGCCTCGATGCGAGCGCTCTCGCGCCGGAACGACGACCCACCGCGAGCCGCGCGGCCGTTTTCCACCGACCGCGACGGCTTCGTCCTCGGTGAAGGCGCGTGCGTGCTCCTGCTCGAATCGGTGGATTCCGCGAAAGCGCGCGGTGCGCACGTCTACGCCGAGGTGTGCGGCTACGGCCAGACCAGCGACGTCCACCACTTGACCGCCCCGCGTCCCGACGGTGAACGCGTCACGAAGGCGATGCAGCTCGCGATGCGTGAAGCGGGCCTCGCACCGTCCGACATTCACTACGTGAACGCGCACGGCACCGGCACGCTGCTCTCGGATCCCGCCGAAACGCGGGCGATCCTTGGCGCGCTCGGCGACTACGGCGGGAAGGTCGCCGTCAGCTCCACCAAATCGATGACGGGACATCTGCTCGGTGCCGCAGGAGCCGTGGAGGCGGCGGTTTGCGCGCTCGCCATCGACCGGGGCGTCGTCCCGCCGACGATCAACCTCGACACGCCCGATCCCGAGTGCCAACTCGACCACGTCGCGAACACCGCGCGAACGCTCACGGTGGGTGCGGCGCTCTCGAACTCGCTCGCGTTCGGTGGGCACAACGTCACGCTCGCCCTCAGACGTTCGACGTCGTAGTCAATGGCGCAGCGGGGCAAGCAGTCGTGGAGGTGGGCGTACCTCGCTTTGGGCGCGTCCAGCCTGCTTGGGATCGGGCTGTTGGGGACGCAAAGCGCCTGGCTTGCCGGTGCTGGCACCGGTGTCGAGGCTCGAGCCGACGAGACCGCGCTGCAAACGGCGCGTTCAGCGTCCGCAGCGTCGAGCATCGCACGGAAGCGGTCGACTTCGGGGCGGAGCGAGCAAACCGGCACTCGAGCGACCAACCACGCCGTTGCGAGACCGGGTGGGTCAGCTGCCTCGGGTGTGTCCGAGGCGATTGCCGGTGCCACCCGAACGCGTCGAGAAGTCATTTGGCGCCGTCCGGGCCAGTGCGCGGAAGCCGACGATGGCCGCGACGCGGAACGCGCCAAGTACTTGGCAACGTTCAAGCCTACGCCGGTGGGGCGCACGACCATCTACGCCCATCCCGATGCGCCTCCGTCGGCATCGCTGGCGATCGCACTCCAGCTGCCCGGCGTCCATCGTCGGACCACCGACAAGCTCTGGCTCTCCGCCGATCCGCCTTCCAAGGTCTTCCTCTACGGGAACGTTGAAGCTTTGCAGGCCCACTCCTGCGTCGGCCCTCCCTCCGTCGCGTACTACGACGGCGCCATCCACGTGGCGCTAGACAAGAGATTGGCGTCGCACCGAGAGATGCAGGAGCGGTGGTTGTCGAAGAGCCTCGAGCACGAGTACGTCCATCACGTGCTGATCAGCAACGACGTCTTCGAACCGATCTGGTTTCAGGAGGGAGCGGCGATGATGCTCGCGCGGGACTCTCCGCCCAACTTCGTTCAGGTGGCAAGACTCCACCCCATCCGATTGCACGAGATGGTGAGTGCGCGTCCGACCCAGGGGTCTGCCGAGGAAGCGAGGCTCTTCTACGCACAATCGTACCTGATGATTGAGTTTCTGGAGCGCTTGTGCCTGAACCGCATCGGTTGCGGATCAGGCGAGCTGGTGGCGGCCCTGAAGAGCGGGCGTGCAACGCCTGAAACGCTGTTCGATTGGGCGGTGTCCGAACGAGCTGCCGACCTCGTCCACACCTCGCGCCTTCCGCTGTGGGACGACTACTTCGAGCGCGGTGATTTCGCACCGGCGACGCAGCAGGCGCTCTTGACGCGACCCAGGCCGCGGGCGAACTAGCTACTTCGCCGCCAGGATCCGATGAGCGCTGTGTGATAAGATCTCACGATGTCGAACGATGCCGAAGCTCGCAAGGCCAGAGCCGCCTCACGGCGGGCGCGCATGAGCGTCGAAGTCGTCACGCTCGGGCAGCGGAAGGGATCGCCCTACGCGGACAGCACGCCAGAACAGCGGATCGCCGCCGCCGTCCGTCTCATCGAGTACCACCAGACGCTTCGTAGCGGGTCCTCCTCGCTTCCGCGTTCAGCGTGGCCGGGTGAAATCTTTCATTGCCGGTGAGGGTGTTTGGCGAAACTTCCCCAAGATTTCTCAGACCTTCTGGCCGAGCTCTGCGAAGCCCACGCTGAGTTCCTGTTGGTGGGCGGCTGGGCCGTGATTCTGTATGGCCATGTTCGTGCGACCGATGACATGGACATCTTCGTGAGGCCCTCGGCGGCGAATTCGGAGCGGGTCTTTGCTGCGCTCGAGGCATTTGGAGCGCCACTGCGGGGACACGCGGTGACGCCGGGGCACTTCGCCAACGAGGGCGATGCTTACCGCTTTGGCATTGCACCGCTGAGGATCGAGGTCCTGACCAAGATCAGCGGTGTGTCTTTCGACCAGGCCCTGCAAGGCTCCAAGACTTTCGAGCTCGACGGCTATCAGATCCCGTACATTGGGAAGTCCGCGCTCATCGCCAACAAGAAATCGGCGGGGCGCCACAAGGACCTCGCCGACGTGGAAGAGCTCGAGCGGTTGGACGAGAGCTGACGACCTGCCGTTAGCCTACTTTGCCGCCAGCATCCGATGGACGGCCACCGCCGCCATGATGAACGGGCCGGTGCCTTTGGGGTCGTTTTCCCAGACCGGCTCGCTCATGTAGTAGCGGTAGCTGCCGTCGCGGCCGAAGCCGAGGCCGCCCACCAGGCACTGATGGGTCATGCTCACGCGGCCGTCGAGGTGCACGGTGATGAACTCCTTCACGAGTCCGTCGAACCCTTTCACGGCCGTGGCGGCGTACGACTTCGGCAGATATCCCTTCGCGACCGCTTTCGCGAAGAAGTACGTGAACATCGCCGACGCGCTCGATTCACGGTAGTTCCCCGGCCCGTCCGGCTTGTCCATCACCTGCCACCAGGTACCCGTCTTCGGCTCCTGATACTTCGCGAGTGCGGCCGCGAGCTCGGTCACGATCTCGAGCAAAGGCTTTCGGTGCTTCTCGTCGTCGGCGGGGATCTCGTCGAGCACGTCGACCACCGCCATCACGAACCACCCCATGCCGCGGCCCCAGTACTCGGGTGACAAACCGGTTTTCGGATTGGCCCAGACTTGCTTCTTTTTCTCGTCCCAGGCGTGGAAGTAGAGGCCCGTCTCGGGGCTCCTCAGGCGTTTCCGCGCGACGACGAACTCGTTCACGACCTCGTCGAAGCTCTTCCCGTTCTCGAACATGGCGGCGTAGCCCGCGAGAAACGGCATGCTCATGTACACGCCGTCGGTCCAGAGCTGCGACGGGTACTTCTTCTTGTGAAAGAAGGCGCCTTCGCTGGTCCGCGGCTGCTTGGCGAGCTGCTTCCGGAGAACCTGTGCGGCCTGCTTGTACTTCGGCGCTTTGGTTTTCGCGTAGAGGCGGAGCAGGTTGCGCCCGGGATTGACGCTGTCGAGGTTGTACTCGCTTTCGGTGTACTCGAGGATTTCGCCGCGTTCGGTGACGTAGGAGCCGGTGACTTTCTCGATCACTTCGCTGTAGCGCGGCTCGGGAGCGACCTCGGCCAACATGTCGTACGCGAGCGGCATGACGCCGACGATGTCGTACTCGAAGCGCGGCTTTCGCCGGCGGTTCTCGTCCCAGCCGCCGTAGCGGTAGCCGAGCGTTTTCCGTGCGAGCTCGGAATCGGCAAGTCGCTTGCCCCAGGCGAGCGCCGACTCCGCGCTGACCGGTGACACCTTGACCTGAGCGGAGAGGGCGCTCGATAGGCGCACGCGCGGCGGCAGCGTGAGCATCTCCGTTTCGCGCTCGAGGAGCGTGGCGAAATCGGCCTTGGTTTTCGGGCCTTCGGGCTCCCCCTCCCACGCGGCGACGAAGTAGTACTCGAGCACCTTGCCGGCGGGCTCGATCACCACCGCGTAGTTCGCCTCGTCGGCGGGTTGGGACTTCTTCGCGCCTTGCTCGAACAGCACTGCCATGCCGAGCTGGTCGTCGTTCAGGCTCTGCTTGCCGAAGCTGCCGAGGTACGTGAACGCCTTGCCGGTGACCTCGCTCGACCCCGCGACGACCTCCACGCCCGGGTGCTTGACGATGCCGACCGCGAGGTTCGGGAGATCGTCGGAGAGCTTCAGGCGCGTGCGGACCAGCCGGCTGCCGGCGACCATCGAGAGCTCGGCGGTGAGATCGAGCTCCTTCCCGGCTACCTTCCAGCCGCCGTAGGTGATGCGAAACGCGGAGTAGACGCTGCCGTTCTCGACGATGGCGGTCTCCCAGCGCCGCACGTCGGACACGATCGCGACCTTCTCGCCCGTCCAGAAGCCGAAACCTCCGGTGCCGAGCGACTGTCCCACCTTCAGGATGTCCATGCCCCAGGGCGCCATGTGGTGGTACGACTCGAAGCCGTCCTGCCCGACGCCCTGCAGCACCGGCGTCGCTACCTTCTTCCCGAAGATGTCGAAGCCGTTCCGCCAGTCGAGGTAGACGCGGTACGCGACCTTGTCCGATTCGATGCCCGGCCCTTCGTAGCGGACGAAGTTGGAGTGGTCGGTGTGCTCGGGGGGAGCGGTGAAGCGCGTCACGTTCTTGAACGTGCCGCCCACGTATTCCTTGAGCTCCGGCTTGTCTTTCCTCGGCTTCCACTCGCCGCCGACCTTGTGGGCGATCTCGGCCTGCGTGAGCTTTGGGAATGGCGTCGCACTCGCCACGCGATCGGCGACGATCGAGACCGTCAGCGTTTCGCTCGGCTTCAGATCGACGAGCGCGAGCAGGCCGTCCTTCGCACCGTCGCCGTCGTCGTCGATCGCCTGACTCGGCAGGACGGTCTCGCCGCGCTTGACCGCGAGGATGCTCGCGCGGGGATCGTCTGCCGCGACGCCGAGGTCGTAGTAGCGAAAGAGGACTCTGCTTTTCGGCCGTGCGAACGTGGAGGGGTTCCGGACCTCCGCCTCGCCGACGACGACCGGGGCCGCCTCGGGAGCCGGCTCCAGGGCTGGCGGCGCCGGCGCCGGTGGGGTCGCTGCGACCGGGGGCGGGGGCGCGCTCGCCGCGGGGGCGCAGGCGGTCCCGAGGCCGCCGGTGAGGATCAGCCAAAACGACGAGAAAGTGACAGAATTCTTGGGCATTTTACTTCGCACGGCACCGCGGCCCACTTCGCCGGGGCGGTC